>Ga0265297_10001341_pt1 | contig 58714 bp, 62 predicted proteins | sample Munlanlwell13791_FD_192502 | JGI IMG/M metagenome (GOLD analysis project Ga0265297, IMG submission 192502) | Leachate microbial communities from a municipal landfill in Southern Ontario, Canada - Leachate well 137-91 | ecosystem: Engineered > Solid waste > Landfill > Unclassified | place... | reverse complement strand
ACTGCTGAAATCTGACGGGTTCCCGACATATCATCTGGCGAATGTCGTGGATGACCACGATATGGCTATTTCTCACGTCATCCGCGCCGAAGAGTGGCTGCCCTCGACGCCTCGCCATATTATTTTGTATATGGCGTTTGGCTGGACGCCGCCGCAGTATGCCCACCCAGCCATGGTCCTCGGTACGGACCGTTCAAAGCTGTCCAAACGGCATGGCGCCACGTCAGCATTGGAATACCGGGATATGGGATATTTGCCTGAGGCGGTGCTGAATTTTATCGCCCTACTGGGGTGGAACCCCAAAGATGAGCGCGAAATTTTTTCCCGTGAAGAATTGACCAAGGAATTTGACCTGGCTAAGTTAAATAAATCCGGTGCGATTTTTAATGTTGAAAAGCTCGACTGGCTGAACGGGCAGTATATCCGCCGCATGTCACCGGCCGAACTGGCCATCGCGTGTCAGCCATGGTTGGAGGGAAAACCGGCTGCGGCCAATTTTGAAAAGATTGTCGTTTTGTTTCAGGATCGTCTGAAAAAACTGTCCGATATCCGGGAGGCGTCGGAGTTTATGTTCAGTAATCATTTGGAATACCAATCAGCATTATTGATACCAAAGAATGGATCCAAACCAGAAACTGAAGCAGGATTGATTTTTTCGCAGTCAGTACTGGACACTATTGGAGCTGATCGTTTTAATGCGGCCTCGATCAGAGATATGTTTGAAAAATTAATTAAAGAAAAGGGGCTGACGAATAAGGCGGTACTGTGGCCTCTTCGGGTGGCTATGACCGGCTTGGCGCAAAGTCCCGGGGTTTTTGAGGTGATGGAAGCTCTCGGGAAGACCGAAGCGCTGCGTCGACTGCATGGCGCCCTGGCAAGGTTGAAATAATATCCCATTTGTGCTATACTGCTGGTGCCTAATTCTAAGCGCTATTGTTCCATGAATTGGCCAAACAAAAATAAAAAAATCATTTGTATAGCCTCTGCTGGCCTGATTATGCTGATGGCCGGTTTTTTGTTTGTACCTGCCTGGCACGTATCGGCCCAAACGGATCCGGCCAATACAAATAGTGAGGCCATGGATCCGGCGGATACGGATTCATCGTCCGATCAGACTTCGGCCGACACGACAATTTCTGAAAATGCCAACCTCGACCAGCTGAATCAGGCATTGGACGAGAAACGGCAACAGGTTGAAGAATTGAAAAAACAGGCCCAAACATATCAGAATAATATTGACATCAAACAGCAGGAAGAGGTCACTCTCCAGAACCAATTGTCACTGATAGACTTGCAGGTTTCGCAGGCCGAAGTGGACATTGAAACAGTCAAAGCGGAAATTGACGAGGTAAATTTGGAGATAGAGCAACTGAACGGTCAGATTGCGGAGAAAACAGACGAGCTCGAATACGACAAAACGGTGCTGGGCGAATATCTCCGCGCCATTTACAAATATGACCAAAAGACGTATCTGGAAATTTTCATGTCCAATGCGTCATTTTCAGATTTTTTTGACCAGATGAAATATACCGAACAGTTGCAAGGTCAGGCGCAAACAGCGCTGAAATCTGTTCAGGACGCCAAAGCAGCGCTTGATGACGAAAAAAGCGCGAAGCAACAAAAGAAGGACGAGCTGGACGCTCTTTCTGACAAGCTATCCATGAGCATCGACAGCCTGTCCGGACAAAAGCAATACAAGGTGAATTTACTGGCTGATACCAGGAATTCAGAAGCGAAATTTTCCGAATTATTGGATCAGGCAAACAAGCAGGAGCAGGCGGCTGAGGCTGAAATGAATGCCCTGGAATCTAAAGCGCGGGAAAAGCTGACCGATGAAGGCGTTGACTTGAACATCGCCGCTACGCTGATGTGGCCTGTCAATCCGGCCAAAGGCATCAGTGCGTATTTTCATGATCCGACATACATTTTTAAAAAGTATTTCGAACATCCGGCCATTGATATACCGGCGCAGCAAGGGACAGCTGTACGGGCAGCGGATAACGGATATGTCGTGCGGGCAAAAAATGCAGGCCTAGGCTACAGCTATATCATGATCGTCCATAACCAGCAATTATCCACCGTGTACGGCCATATCAGCCGCATTGACGTGGCTGAAGATTCGTATGTGGTCCGTGGTCAGCAGATCGGCCTGTCCGGTGGTACCCCGGGTACGCCAGGCGCCGGAGGCTTTACCACAGGCCCACATTTGCATTTTGAGGTGCGTTCAAATGGTATACCGGTAAATCCTCTGGATTACCTCCCGCCTCGTTAATTAATGCAAAATATTGCGTTCAAACGGCCATATACTGTAAATTTGGCTAATTTTAGCAATATAACTAACTATTGACAGGTGTCTATTAATAAGGTAAATATGTATAATGCTCGATTAATCGATAGCTATTTTCCAAGGAGGTTTCCAAATGGCGAAAAGGTACGCTGAAGCAGATGGCAAAGATGATGTTTCGGTATTATCGCACTTCATGAGTTTGCCAACACAACAACATGGCTGGCCAGCAGGGGAGATACGCCTTATACTTTCCGGCGGCCGCGAGGTCCTAGGATCAAAGGTAATGACCGCCGAAAAGCCGCAAATTACATCCGCCGACTCGTTTATAGCGGATGAAATTATGCTGCGTGAGCTGGCGGGCAAATTGATCGTCAAGGAAGCTGACAACGTGATTGTTGGCATCAGAGTGTGTGGAGAGCTGGTGAAAATAAAATTCACCATCCGTCACTGATCTGCGGTTGTGTCAGGTTGGTTGCTCATACCGTTCCATCTGGAACGGTTTTTTATAATGAAATTTTTCTGACTGACGTCCGGCGGCGGTCGGCTTGCGTAGAAATGCTTAAAACACCTTTACTCGCGCCAATATCATATCCGCCGCGCCACCAGGGCTCGAAGGCCGTGTAATTTTTTATTGGCCGGCCACTTAGGTCAAATGCCCTGATTTGCGGTCCGCCATGGCCGGCCGGTACGGCAATGATTTCATTGCCGTTGTTATGTTCAATTACATCTCCAACATCAATATGTATCCCACCGCGGAACGCTTTATCGAAAGCGAAAAATTGCGCTTTCAGCAAACCTGACAGATTAAATACTTTTATTTGCGGACCCGCACCTTCGCCTGCGCTGACCATAATCGAAGCGGCATAGTACTCATCGCCGGGAGCGGCGGCGACATCTAGATTTTTTGCAAATGAATCGCCAAACGGATAAAATTCTCCCTGCAGATCTCCCCAGCGGTTAAAAATCCTTAAAGGTTGCCGGCCTTGGCTGGCTGGTACGGTAATGATTTCCGCCACTCCGTCACCGGTCAGGTCCGCTGATGTTACACGCACGCCGCCGCGGAACGAAACGGCGTAAGCCATGAACTGATTGATACGATGGCCTTGCTTATCGGAAACGATTACCTGCGGCCCGCCGCCCGGTCCGGCTCCGGTGATAATTTTTTCCTCGCCATCACCGATCACATCGCCGGTCGTTACGTCAACTCCGCCACGGAACGTCTTTGGGTAAGGGAAAAATCCGCCCTGCAGCCAGCCTTGCGCGCTGTACACTCTGACATCAGGCCCGCCGCCCGGTCCGGCACCGATAACAATTTCCTCGCCGTCAGTATCACGGTTGACGTCGCCCCGGGCGATTGATGCTCCGCCTTCGAATTTTTGGTAAGGTAAAATTTCACCGGGCAGGGGAGGGGCGAAAATTGGGGCGGCGATATGCGGAGCATTTTTTAAGCTTAAATACGGATTGATGACGTTTTCGTCCGGACGGTGAATTTCAAAATGCAGGTGCGGGCTGGTCGATTCGGCATTGCCGGAATCTCCCATATAACCGACCAATTGTCCCTTGGTGACCGACAAGCCGGTCATGATGTCAATGGCGTAGGCGTTGATACCGCCGCCCAGCCCGTCATCCGATCCCGGAGTGTCGTTGTTGACGTGCAGGTACCAGTATTCATACCCGTCATCGCCTCGCAGGAAAATGCCGTAGCCGTAGGACGGTTCGGGATAGGCCACATAACTCAGACGGCCGCTGGTGACGGCTATCAGTTCCTGCATTTTTTTGCCGAAAACATCGTTACCCTGATGCGTGTGCCCTGTCCTCGGCGCACCGAAATCATCACTGAAACTGGTAGTGCCGATCACCGGGAATATCATGTCCCTAATGTCATCGGCATGTACGGATTGCGGTATGATTAATACGAAAAAACAGCCGATGGCTACGATAGTGGCTCGCTGTATGATTTTAGAAACGGATATTATTTTCATTTTTATTTTTGTATATACAGTGTAGCATATTTTCCGTAAAAAATCAACTCCGTTTGTATTTTTCTATTGAAATTTCAGGGAAAATAAAATGGCTACGCGTTGCGCAGCCATTAACCGTTCAGATTCGAAATTCCTTGATGTCCTCGTCCAGCAATTCAATCGTTAGACTGGACTCTCCGACGCGCTGCAAGCCGACCATGCGATTGGTCAGGAAGTTCTGCGTAATCAGCCACCGGTGTGACACTTCCATGATTTCCTGCTGGTCGCAGTCGCTTACCCATTCAATGATAAGGCGGTCAATCGGGCAGTCTTTGACAACCACGTCATCCATCGTCAGGACAAATGATACGAGCATGGTGACCCTTTCAAATGAAGGGGCATCCGATGCGTGTTAGACCAAGATTCCAATTGCTTGGCCATGATAAAGATCGAGATGGGTTATCCTCTCATAGTTTTTTTTCTCTGTCAAGCGGTTATTTCTTCCCGACAAACCTGATCAGATTTTTATTATTGGATGCACCGCGATCTTGATAGGTTTCGCCATTCTCGTCCAGCACAAGTACGTGAAATTTGTTAATAAATGGCAATATCGTCGCATCGCTAAAGTAATGCTTGTATATTCCGTTAATGACGATCAATCCTGGTTCAATTTCATTACCTGAATGATAGTCCGGATCATGGATCGAGTTCAGAAGACAGGCCGCCATTCCTCCGGGTTTGAGAATACGATATATTTCTTCGAAAATCATATGTGTAGTTTTTGCATCAAAGTACTGAAGAGCCAGATGTGAATACACAATTTCAAATGCATTATCCGGAAATGGAAGAGGAGTGGTGAGATCATGCGCCCTAATTGTTATGCGTGAATGAATGCTTTTGGCCAATTTTTGTTTGGCGATATCCAGCGCTACATCGGAAATATCGGTCATAGTTACGTTATACCCGCGTTGGGCGAAAAATCTGCTGTCCTGCCCTTGACCGGCGCCTAGGTCAAGGAGATTACCTTTATGGGGAAAAAGATTTATTACCCAATGTGCGAAAATACTGGGTTTTGCAATCCAGTCAGTATCCGCGTCTTTTTTATGATTTATATTCCAATATTCGACGGCACCGATGCGGTGTTCCGGCATATTATTTTTTTGTTAGCCATCATCAATTTAGTCTTGATTGGCAGTGAGAGGGGGTCGGGCAGCCTTTTTACCATCGTAAATAAATCTGCACGCGCCTGTTTTTTTCTGACGGCGGAAAGGCTCAGGTACCAGGAATATGACGTCTGCATAGTCACGTATTCCTGGTGTGACATACGGACAGCACGGCGATATATTTTAAGCTTTGTGCCGGTGAAATGCTTGTTGCTTTTTAAGTCATCTATAATAACATTCGCTCTGTCACCTTTGGCATGTGAATACTTTTTATGTATGGCGAGTGCCATTTTGCCGATGCCACGGTCATAATAGTTGTAATTCCAGAACAGCGCCAAAGTGCCGCCGGGGCGGAGCAGGCGCAGGGTTTTGGTGAAGCGGACGCTTGGTTTAACCCAGTGGAACGCTTGGGCGCAAAAAATTAGGCCGAACCGGTTACCTGGCAGTTGAGCATTTTCAAACGTGCTAACGATATATCTGACATTTTTATACCATTTGAGATTCCGTTTAGCGATTTTGAGCAATGAACGGCTCAGATCGTTGGCGATAAGCGGATGGCCGGTTTTGGCAAACGGAATCGTCGCCTTGCCCGTACCAGTACCGATTTCAAGGATAGGATCATTTTTTTTCAGTTTGGCGTACCGTAAAATATCGCGAAACAGGGGCGCGGGGTAGTCCAACCTCGCCTTATCGTACAGCTTTGGAATGGTGCTGAATGTTTCTTTTAACTTCATTATTCTCTTCATTCCGAACTTGTTTCGGAACCTTATTTATTTTAGGATCCTGAAATTAATTCAGGATGAGGCAAAATAATTATTTTTCCAGCGCCTCGTATACCTTGCCGGAAATGTCCAGCCCTTTTTTCAGGTCCTTGCCATCGGTGTCCCACGATACCGGACAGGCATGGCCGGGGTTATTCCGCACGTACTCAAGCGCCTTAAGTTTGCGGACGATTTCCGTGGCTGAACGGCCGATGTTGTCGGTAACGATTTCGTACGCCCGCAGCATCCCGTCCGGATCAATGATGTAGACCGCACGGTCGGCCATGCCAGATTTTTCATTGAATATGCCGAGTTCGCGGGCCAATACGCCGGCATGGTCCGCGGACATGCGGAATTGCATACCCTGAAGAAGCCGTTCGGCCTCGGCCCAGGCTTTATGGGTATAGACTGTGTCAGTGCTGACGGCCAGAACTTCAGCATTAAATTTCCTGATTTCCGGGTATTTTTTTATCAAATCCCGGAGTTCTGTCGGGCAGACAAAGGTAAAATCGGCAGGATAGAAGAACAGGACCAGCCATTTGCCTTTGTACTCGGACAGCGAGACGTCCATCGATTTTTGGGAGGACGGGTCGTACGTTTCCAGAGTAAATATGGGAAACGATTCGTTAATTTTTATCATAAGGATGAATTAATGAATTATGATTTTTTAGTTGATTGTTTGTTGGTGGGACGTTTCCGGTTGGACACGAGATAAAGAAGCAGGCACACGACACCGGCATACAGGCTGAGTGGTAGATTGGACATTTTATCCAGAATACCACCGCTGATATTCGTCGGCGGGTAGATGATTGAGAGGATTATGCCGAAAGCAGCCAGGCTGACCAGCGGCAGATACGCCCACTTTTTCATTTTCCATACGCCGATCAGGCCAAACACGCCAATGGCGACACTGACTGAATCAAGGATAAACGCTTTCCATTCGCTTGAGTAAAATAAATAACCGGACATCACATTACTCATCAAGGCCAGGAACACGACAGAGACAAAAAAGAACATCAGAAGGATAGTGGAGTATCTGGTAATGGCGTTTGAGTGCATATAGTTTGAGTTAGTCGATGTTTTTTTCATACGCCCTTGCATAGTGTCGGAACTTCATTTTCTCATAAAATCCGTGCGCCCGCAACAGTTCATTACCGGATTCCAGCCGGAGAAAATGTATGTCGTGCTGTTTGGCCCACGATTCGACCGCCTCCATAAGTTTAAGCGCCACACCCGTGCCTTGGTGATCGGGATATACGAACATCTCTTCAATTTCACCGACATAGGCGCCATGTCTGATTTGCGGTACGGCATTGACCGTACAAATACCGATAAATTTCCCGTTTTCCTCGGCAAGGAATATAGCCGAGGTGCTGGAATCAACGATTTTTTCAAACAACGAGCCGCCTTTGTCCTGGGCCATGGACGGGTAAAATTTTTCCTTAGACCCATTGGGATGGATGATCCGGTGGCACTCGGTCCGAAAATCGTCCAGGAGTTTGAGGACGGCATGTTTTTGTGTTTTATCTGCTTTGATAATTTTCATAAGGAATTTTTAACAATTTTGAGCAACTCGTTATGTAGTATCCCGTTTGAGCCGAGCATACCGTCAGTCCGTTGGTCGTAGCGTTGTTTCTTGCCCTCCAGGTCTGTGGCTTTTCCGCCAGCCTCTTCGATGATTATTTTCTGTGCCGCAGTGTCCCAGGGCTTGTTCCCCGGAAAAATAGTCGCCACCAGCTCGCCGCTGGCGACCAGCATGCCGTAATAGGTAGTACAGATGGTGTTAACGGACATGGCGCCTTTATCAATCAGCTTATGGGTCAGTTTGATAAATTCCTTTGTATGCTTGGACCAGAAGCACAGGCATATTACGCCGTGATTCAGTGTTTTTTGTTTGGAAACACGCACTCGTTTGCCGTTTAGTGTCGTTCCTTTGTTTTTTTTGGCTACATACATCCGTTCAGTGAAGGGGTCGTACAGCACGCCAAGAATAGGTTCGCCGTTTTTTACCAGTGCCAGTGAAAAAGTTGCCGTGGCAATGCCATGCGAATAGGGGATGGTGCCGTCCACCGGGTCGCACACCCAGTTGTATTCTGACTCAGGTTTGTAATATCCGCTTTCCTCCGCAATGATGCCGTGAGTCGGGAAATGTTTATTCACGGCTTTCACCACCATATTATTAATCTGCGTGTCCGCCATGGTCAGTGGCGTGTCGTCCTTTTTCCACGTACGTTTGATCTCATACGAAAAATATTTCCGCATTATCTTGCCGGCCTGTTTGGCTAACGAAATGGCGAAGGATTTGTGGGTCATTGATTTTGGTATTTTTGATAAATTTGGTTACGTAATTCTTTGCCTTCGAATGTGTAAACAGTAGGGGGGCATTTTAGAAATCAAACGTTTCACACCTACAATAGTCAGAATAGTAGCAAGGGTCTACAATGTTTGTGGCTGATGATGTTGTTATTTGCTGTAGCGATTTATCGGTGTGACTGTTTTTTGTGCCATACTCAGTACAAATGGTTGCTCGCTTTGTGACATGACATTTTTTAATAATATTGCTTTGGAGTGCACAACCAGCACGTGGTATAAATCCATCGCCGACTCTCGTTCTATCAAGCGGTGCGATAGCTGACCAGGTAATCTGCGCAATTAACAATATTGCCAGTGTGCCCAGAATTACTACTGTTTTTCTAGCGGTGCGATTTAGTGGCTGCTGATCTGATTGGGAATGATACATCCACCGTAAACCTATACGCTCGAGAACAATTGCTACAAAAGAGCTGTAAAGCAATGGCCCAAAAAAAGGTGTCGGTCCAATGTATATTTTACGAGCGGTAATAGAAGTACCCATGGTCAGTATGAACCAGAGGCTCAGCATAACCATGGTAGCTGTACGCTGTTTTCTCCAGCTCGAAAAAATGTACCACGAGAGCCAGATGAGATAGGGAATATTCAATACCATAAACGGCCACCATAGTTCATCTACATTTCCTTCCCACACGTTATTTTTGTCGAGCAGAAATATGTTACCCGCAATGATACATATGAAAAAAAGAATCGACAGTATTGATTTTATTCGCCGTGACAATGAGGGGGCGTTATCCTTCTGTTCTGGGGCTAATTGTTCCGGCATTACTGTCGGACGGTAGTGTCGTTTGACGATTGCTATGATTACGCCAACAAGTAGATAATAGATACCAACGGGAAAGCGCAACGCTGAGTATAATCCACAAAATTCCTGTCCGTGGCATACCCAGTAAATTTCTATCAAAAAAATGACAATAATCAACACGCTTGTTAGTGCGGCGCCGATCAAAAAGCCCCAGCGAACTGCATACGGCCGTTGTTTGTAATATTGCAGATAGTACAGCACTGCCAGTGGACAGAGCACAACCACGAAATTAAAAATGTCCATCACCAATCCGTAGATTCCAAAACTAAATAACCTGACTTGAATAGTCCAGAATTCAACGAGCAATAGCGGTGCGATTATAAGCCAATACCAAATATTTTTTAATGGGTTTTTATTCGTATGTTTAGAAATTAGGAATTCTTAATTAGTATTATCTTTCTAACTGTTCAATGGTGGGCATTATACTTTCTCCATCCTGGGTCCAGCGCGGAAGTCTACCGTGCGGATCTGGTCATTCCACCGCTTCAGGAACGCGCCTTCGTACAGGTAGAGGAGGAATTTGTGGTTGATTGTTTTAATAGACTTCATTTAATAAATTTATTTCAAAACTTGATGAATTCGTTTAAGCAAGGAAAATGTTCCAAGATTAGTCCTACAGGTGTTATCTGCAAGGCTAATCGCATTAATATTTGAAGTTTTCTTAGTTAGAATTTCAATACTTGATAGGCAATCACTAATAGCAACCCCGCACTCGCCAATAATATTATTGCTCTCATCAAACGATATTTTTCCCAAGTTACGCTTTACTATACAATCACTTACGCATTCAGATGATTCGCTACATTTTTTTCCAATGTCTGGGGGTGAACAGTACTCAACTTGTGTTTTGCCACCCTCAGTATTTAAAAGCTTAACTTCACCATCAGATTTTAGGCAATTTGAATATTCAGAATTGGAGAGTTTAATTACAAATATCGGTTCAATTTTGTTGTTAAAAATGACAGCAATCGATTTCTCTGAAGTGTGATTGTGTACAGTTATAATAATTGCAAGGATTGCGATTAATGTTAATAAGATTATAACTGGAAATAAATATAAGAATTTAAGTAGTTTTTTTTGTGTTGCAATCCCTTTCATTTTTTTATATATAAATGGCCTAGCTGAGAAGAACCAATACACTTCAATTAATAGAATAAGAAGCAAGAACGTTAAAAATGAAAAATTAAATAAATATGAAGTAATAATAGTCAAATAAAAAGTAAAAAACGTAAATAAACCAGCTCCGAAAAAGTAAGTATTTGAATCCAGATCGAATAGTTTTGCGTCAATATTTTCTAGTTTATGAAGTAAAAAGGATAAATAGTAATTTACAAGTAATATTGGGGAGGTAAATCCAAAAGAAAGTAAAATGATCTTAGAGGTTGAAAGGTTTATGAATAGGTCACTTTTAAAAATATATAAAATTAGTGAACCCGATCCTATTGTTGCTACTAACACTAGAATGTATAAAACAAGATCTCTTATTTTTACTTTTATTATATCTTCGATTATTGACATCGTAATTATTTTTTTATAAATAAATATTATATATAAGTACTATTTTAGTCATTTTTTAACGGATGAAACTTCTTATGCGTATCCTCAGCATATCTGTCGGAAGCATTGACGTACCTAGTGGTGGTGTCCAGCGATTCGTGGCCCAAAAGGATTTGGATGGCGGCTGGGTTGGCACCGGACTCGGCGAGATAGGTGGCAAAGCCGTGGCGGAGGCTGTGGGCTGATGTCGGGACATTTATTCTCAAACGTTCCCTGTACTGTTTTATTTTCCGTTGGAACTGACTGGGTGATATTCTGGCGTTGATTGAGGCGGCATGGGACCCGCGGTAGGGGATGAAGAGCGCCGGATGGTTGTCGCGGCGAGTCCTTAGATATTCTTCGATGTGATTTTTTGCCCGCTGGGTGAGATAGACGAAACGCTGTTTGCGTCCTTTGCCAGTGATGAATATTTTGCCTGTCGGATCAATCTGATTTTTATTTAGATTAATTAACTCCGATATACGCATGCCGGTGGCAAATAACGTCTCCAGCATAGCTCGATTCCGCAGAGCGACGTATTTGTTATTTTTTTCAAATTCAGAAGGGGATTCGATCAGCCTGACTATATCGTTCAATTCCGCTACCTGAGGATGCTTTTTAATCGTTTTGGTGAGCCTAATCACCTGCGGATTAATTGGACAGTCATAATCGTTATCGATCAGGTAGTTGAGATATGATCTGAGCGCTGACAGCATCCGGTTGATGGAATAGGCGTTCAGCCGAGTCAAACCCTTTTGGGATTCGGCCGTTTCCCTGTCCCGGGAGACCAGGTAGGCCTTGTAGAGCTCCAGATCGCGCCTCTGGAGCTTCTGGAAGGGGACGGAGGACTCGTTATCCAGGTAATGCTCAAACACCTTCAGGTCGCGTTCGTAGTTGTATACTGTCTTCTCCGAATAATTATTCGTCTGAAGGTTGAGTAAGTAGTCGTCTAAATGTGGCAGCATAGGTTTATTATAGGGGATATTGACCCTTTTGATAACACAGTGTAAGCGATATTATACTGACCTACGTATGTAGTATAGAATAAGGTTTTTTGGCTGTAAAGACCCTTTTCGCCTCTTTCTCCATCATAAATAAAAAAGCAGGTATTGGTATCACCTGCTTGTCAATTTTTTATTGTACGGCGATTTCGTTTATATTCCCCCGAGCCGGAAGTATAATCCGCCTGAAGCGATAAGGATCACCCCGATGACGCAATATGCGCATCCGGCAATGTCGAATACTCTCGCCCGTTCGAGCTGTACGGTCACGAAAGCTCCCCTGGCCCGCGCGTCGTATGCGCGATCAAACCAGACGAATCCACGATACATCAGGATAACGCCGCCGTACATCGCGAAAAACAGAACCGTGCCAAGCCATGACATAATAGTACCCTCGTTGGTGGTAGTGTATGATTTTTCTGCTCCATTCGATCCATAGCATGGGAATGTACAGATTGAGAACGTATTGATTATTTTTATTAATTCACCATATGACTAGGTCAAATATTTGTCAAATAAATTATCGGCAAATTAAACTGAATATCTAACACAAGTTTAATGACTGTCAGTCCAGTTAATTATCTAAGTATGAAAGCAAGATAGAAGTACATAACTGGTGCCGCAAACAGAAGTGAATCAAACCGATCGATCACTCCTCCATGGCCAGGGATCAGGCCGGACGAGTCTTTGATTTCCAGTGAACGTTTCCAGATCGATTTAACCAGGTCACCCATCTGTCCGAATAACGAACAGAGCAGAGAAATCATCAAAATGTGATAAAGGGGCATGTCGTTTAACTTCCAGAAAAAGATAATAATGCCGAAAAATAGGGCGCCTGCCAGTCCGCCGATAAAGCCTTCAATAGTTTTATTCGGCGAAGCCTGAGGCGCTAGTTTATGCCGGCCCAGCCATTTGCCGATACCCATGGCAGCCGTATCGCCGATCCACAATAGTCCAAACAGCCAGAGTAGGATGTCCCCGTTTGATATGTTAAATGTTGATACGTTCAAACTGATCCCAAGCCAGTAAACGAAAGGATAAAGTAAACCGATGTAGACGATGCCCCATAACAACCGGCTGTACCGTTTGAAAAGTTCCGGCATTGGCAGTCCCCTTTTCAAGCTGATATAAATTCCAGAAACCATAAAAAAAAGGATAAGAATGAAAATGCTGTTTAATATGTCATCCGACCTTTTTTTTGCGGAAATGATTAACAGAATTATGGCCAGCTCTCCCAGCCAAAAAATAAATGAATTTAACTTGTAGCCTTCATGAAAAAGAAACTCTCCGATAGCCAGTATGGCCAGAACTATGACTAGCCCAAAAAGCCACCGCCCGCCCTGGTAGCAAAGCCACAGTATTACAGGCGCACCGATGGCAGCAGTGATAATCCTGGTGATAAGGTTTTTGCTCATCTATGCTATTGCCTTTATGATCAGATAAATCAGCAATCCCTGCCGAAGAGGCAGGATCAGATGGATTTTTTTCGTATAACTAAACAATGTCAGGGCGGTATTGAGAATGAATAACGGGAAAAGCGGGATGAAAAATACCAAGGCTATCAAGCCTTCGGACAGGCGGTCGATGGTGACATCCACCATCCACCCGGCTAGTTTATCATCCTCGGTTGGACGATAATTATACCTTTTGGCAATAATGCCGTCGAATGCGTCAAGCAGGATGACTATAAAAATGGTGATAATTTGGAAATAAATGTTTCGGCTAAACAGGAAAACGACGCTCCCGGCCAATGACAGGACGGAAACAATATCAGGGTGGATCTTCGGTAAGGGCAAGCGGCTAAATATGATTTCCCCAATTTTGTGGGTGAAGGCCGACGATTTAAGTTTTTTTATCTCATCTGCCATAGTAATAAAGCAATGAATAACGCTCCCAGAAAAACCTCGAATATAATTCTAATTTTTTTATTGTTTTTAAAAAAGATCTGGACCTTTATTTGCGAATAAGGATAAAATGGACGCGACTCCCCCGTTACGAAATCCAAGCAAAAATGCAAAATCAAGCCTAAGGCGCAAATGGTAGCCAGACGATGGTTGAAAAACCAGATAACCATCAATAGTACAGAAAATATGACCAAACCGTACATTTCATGCAGGCGTGTACGCCAAAGTGCACCACTAAGAACGGTGCCGGGTGGATTTTTATCGCGGATTTTTAAAAACGGAAAAACGTGGTCAATATCAGGAATTACTGACGTAATAAAAAAAGGTAGGAGGTATTCGTTGGTTGGACCGAAGGCCAGCAGGTATACGGCATAATTCAACCCTAAATGGGCTGGAATTTGCATGGTTTTTTAAAGCCTATGTTTATTTCACTTTTTCCACTTCGACCGTACAGTTTGAAACTAATGCGGCTACAGCGCCTAATGCCGCCAGAACCGGGAGCAGGATGACGCCGACGGCTGTAGCGGTCATTGGCAATTCGAACAGGACCTCCCCTTTCTCATTCTTGATGGTGATCTTGCGTGTATTGGCTTCATGAACCAGTTTTTTCACAGTTTCAACCAATTGTTGTCCGGAAACCTTAATCTCCTCTTTAAACGTTTGTTCTGTCATAATCATATGTGGTTAATTGCTTATATGCATTAGTATAGCGTACTGAAAAAAATAAAAAAAGCCGTATAGTACGGCTTTATGCATACGGGTATATTCCAGCATGTCAGATCGCGCGGCAGTTCATGCACAGCATCCCGTTGTTTTTTCTGCATTTAAGGCAGGCGGTGGAGTTCGGAATGTTGTCGCACTTACTGGGCCGGCCCGGGAATTTTTTCCGGTGCCCACCATGCTGATGAATGTTCAAAGTGCCAATCGGAGCAGCTGATTTACTAGAATTACATCCGTTCTTCATGAAATCCTCCTATTTGCTAAGCATTTCTTTTTTGCTAATATTAGCTAAATAATGATAAAAATTGTATAAAATGGCCGTAAATACTAGCTAATTTTAACCTATTTGCTATACTAGTACCAGGTAGATTTAAATAATAAGCTAATTAACAAAGGAATACTACCATGGCAAAGATGAGCAAAGCTCAGTTGATCAGCAATCTCGCAGAGAAGTCGGGCCATCCAAAAAAGGATGTAGCCGGGCTCCTCGACCTCCTGACCGAAATGGCCTATAAGGAGGTTAAGACGGTCGGTGAATTTACCCTGCCAGGTTTTGGCAAGCTGGTAAAGAAAAACCGGGCTGCACGCCAGGGCCGCAATCCGGCGACTGGAGAAACGATCCAGATCCCGGCAAAGACAGTGGTCAAATTCCGTGTCGCGAAAGCCGCAAAGGAAGCGATTCTCTAAATTAGCTTCATTACGCAAAAAGTCCCGTTTCACTTCGGGGCTTTTTGTTTTTACTGTTTTTTGACCGCCCTAGACAGTTAATAAATAAAAAAACCTCCATTGGAGGCACCATATGACTAGCGCAAACGTTTGGATGCCAGAAGGAGTTTCCGGGACGGGCCTAATTATCCGCGTTTGGCGTACTTCTTCATTTCTTTATGCCAGGCACAAAACGGGCAGCCTTTTGATGATGGCGGCATTTTTCCTTCCAGGATTTTTATCGCCCGTAAAAATTCCGTCAGGGCATTTTGGGGATTCGTCTTTAGCGTCTTGATCGTGATTTCCATCGGGAAGCCCTGGTGTAATTCCTTGCCCATGCCCGGAAAAAAATAAATCAGGTGACCGATGCCGGATGATTTACGGTGGTTTTTTTCCAACAGCAGTGCATAGGTATCCAGCTGTACTTGGTAGGCCGGGATCATTTCGCGCTGGTTCGGGTCTGAGCTTGAAGTTTTATGGTCAACCGGAGTGTAGGTACCTTGGGGAGTAATAAGACATTCGTCCAATTTACCCATCAATCCATATCGTTCGTTATAATGGTAAAAATATGCCTCCTGAAAGGGATATTGGAGCTTGCCGTCGACTTGGCCGGCAATCATGGGAGGCATCTCCCCCGTCGCCCGGTAAAGGTCAAAATAACTCTTAATGACCCCATCAAACCGGTTGGCCAAGCGGGAAACAATTCCTTCGGGCTGGCGCAGGCCTTTGTTGTACTGCAGCCAGAAACATCGCGGGCAGCGTTTGGAATTCTCGATCGCCGTCGGCGACATCCATTTTTTCTTTTTTATCGTCGTGTCCATCTATGTGTTGATATTGATCAGTATGACCATAAGTAATGATACGTATATTACTTGGGAAAGTAAACCAAGTATCCGTTCATCATGAACCTGCAGTCGCCCGTGCCAGTTGTTGAAACGCTGGAATACCCGTCTCAATCCGGGCAAGTAGTTGGCCAAAGTCAGTGCGTCCGGCAGGCAGGCAAAAAATACCCCCAATACAATTGTCAGCCACATTTCCGGATAGACAAAAAGAAAAATTATAAATATGCAGGCCGTGGTTATAACATCGGGCATAATTCTTAGGAATTCCCTCGGGTCAAGACGTTTCGGGATGTCATAGCTCCAATGAGGAATCCAGTCGAGGATAAAATGGGATCCAAACGCCAAAAAACTGACTAGCCAGGGATTGCTGATTTTTTCTCCGATAATTGCACCGGTAACGGTATGAACGAGCAATAGCATACTTAATAAGTTTTATTTTAAATACACGCGGTCCCCTATCGTCAAATCGATATATTCTTTGGGCGGATCAGTTTTTGCCTTTGTATCAAGGACTTCGCGTAATTTAATGATCTGGGAGTCTAAACTGACGGTTGTATCGAAATATATTTCATATCCGGCTTCTGTCTTGACATTCAGGTGCCAACTCAGGCGGTCAGGCATGGAATATGACTGGATAGTCAACGAATTGAGACTATTCAGCTGTGTTTGCAGGTCACGAATAAAATTGATTTTTTCAGTGCTGAGAAAAGATGAGGTGGCCTGAACCGAAGCGTTTGTCTCGTCGAATATTTGCGGCAGGTCACCCGCTACATCCGGATTATCGATATGCGATGAAATGCCTCCGTTTTCGTCAATATAATAATACGAATCATTGGTAACCCAGACCAAAGCCGGTGATTTTTCGGTGATGGTAACCCGAAGCGTATGCGGAAGTGTTTTCATGATGGTGACGTCCGCCAAGCTGTATTGGGTATGCAGGTTATCTTCGAGCCATGAGGAGCTGAAGAGCAGGAGGTTGCTTTGGCGGAAAACCAGCCATTTGCGCTGGGCCATCTGCCAGGTAATGAATCGTTCACCGATAGACTGCGCAGTGGTTCGGCTGGTGCCGTCTACCTGTATGTCCGTTATGGCGAATATCGGAGAATAAAAAATTGCATAGGCTATTAATAATACCATTAATACCGTAAGCCATCCGAAAGTGCCAAATCTGGCAATAACGTACCCCTGCCAAGATGATTTGGTGTATAGGGGGTTTTTGTAGGTCGGTTCGCCATCCCGATTTCGATCGATTTTATTTTGTCGGAAATTCCAGCGCATGTAATACGAAGTTAGGTGGTGGGTACTGTCGTTTTCTTTTCCCATAATTCCGAACCGTCGACGAACATTTCGTCGCCTTCATGCGTGCCGGCTAGGCAAGACGTGCATTCACTGAACGTATCTCCGGCGTGAAACGACTTATGAAAACCGCATGGGACGCAGACATATGTCCCGTCCTCAGGGACGGCATCTCCTTTGTTGTAGGTTGGACTGTTTGTGTTCATATGTTTTTAGTAATATAACCGAGGTAATAAAGGGTTAATACGAGTCACGATCTCATAATTGATGGTCCCGATACGTTTGGCCAGGCTGTCCACGGAAATAGTCTGCCGGCCGTCAGTGCCGATAAGCGTCACTTTGTCTCCAGGTTTGGCTGCTGGTACATTCGTTACGTCGATCATGGTCAGGTTCATGCAGACGCGTCCACGAATCTGGCAACGTCGGCCCCGGACGAGCACCTCTCCGTTATTCGAGAATTTTCTGTCATAACCATCCCAGTAACCCACTGGGATAATCGCGATTTTTGTGGTCTTTCTTGCGGTGTAGGTGCTACCATAGCCGATAGAAGTCCCGGCCGTCACCGTTTTGACCTGCAATACGCGTGTATACCAGGAAAGCGCAGGCCATAGTTTTAGTGCCGAAGCATGCACGCCGTTATGTTCTATTGACCATAGTCCGTATAATGCAATACCGATGCGGGCCATCGTATAATGGCTGCTACGGTTAAGTATTGATGCAGCAGAACAAGCTATATGCGGATACGGTACGCGAATTTCCTGACGTGCCAGTTCATCTACGACATGGTTGAAAATGCGGATCTGGTTATTTGCGGATCGTTGGTTGGGATTTTCCGCATTTGCCAAATGTGAAAATAACCCCTCCAATCGGATATTCTGTAAACGTTGGATAGCCTTGGCCACATGCGCGGATTCAGACGGCATAACGCCGAGCCTTGTCGTGCCGGTATCTATTTTTAGATGTATGGGGACTGTTTTATTAAGTTTTTTCGCCAGACGGTTGATGGTAAGCGCAGCAGAAAGGTTGTAAACTGTAAGGGTGATGTTATTTTTAATGGCATCGGTAAGTTTGTCGGGGTCAAAGAAGCTCAAAACCAATATACGTCCTTTGATGCCGTTGCGGCGAAGAGTCAGTGCTTCTTCCAAGCTTACTGTACCGAACCATGTAATCCCGGCTGACTGGGCTATGCGCGCACACCCGATGAGTCCGTGACCGTAAGCATTTGATTTAACCACGACCATCAATTGAGCCGTGGGTGAAAGAATTTTCTGTATTTGTCCTATATTATGGGTGATTGCGCGGCGTGAGACCGTAACCCAGGTAGTTGAATGTCCTGACATTTATTTTGGTTTAATGACCGACTGTCCGTTCATGTATGGTCGAAGGACATCGGGTACGGTAACTGATCCGTCTGCGTTTTGGAAGTTTTCCATAATAGCGATAAGAGTGCGACCAATGGCGAAAACTGTCGCGTCATTCATGTGCACTATGCCTTTTTCACCGTCCGTTTTTTTATATCGGATATTCAAGCGTCGTGATTGGTAGTCAGTGGTTAAGTCAGAGGTGTGCGTTTCCCGATACCGACGTTGGCTGGGCAGCCAAACCTCAATGTCAATTTGCCTGGCGTCTGGTGTAGTCATGTCGCCGGTGCACATTTTAACAACCTGGTACGGGAGATGCAGGAGTTGGACCAGGTGTTCCTGGACGGCCAGGATGAAATCCTGTTCGGCAGTCGAATGCTCCGGTAGAGAATAAGTTTCCATTTCCAGTTTGTCAAATTGGTGCACACGAAAAATACCCCTGGTATCTTTGCCGTATGAGCCGGCTTCACGCCGGAAGGCGGTTGAGTAGCCGATATATCTTAAGGGGAGTTGGCGTTCATCCAAAGTTTGGTCCATCTGCAGTGGCCCTAAAGTGTGTTCGGCGCTCCCGACCAGATACAGGTTGTCCTGCGGCAAATGGTACCGCTCTTCTTTTGGTTCCAGTCGGGCCATTCTGTCAAAAATTTCTTCCTTGATCATGACTGGCGGGATGACAGGTATAAAGGGATTTGGCGAAACTGTAAGGTTGTTCCTTTTGATGATAGCCTGAAGTGTGGCGGTGTTAGTAACGACTGACAGTCCGAGCTGGATAAGGGCAAATTGCAGGAGGACGGCTTCATTTTTTAGGTACCCAAATCGTGTTCCAGATACTAGTCCGGCCGTTTCCGTGTCGATCAGATCGAGTTTTTTGCCAAGCTCCAGATGGTCTGATGGCGTAAAAGTAAATGCAGGTTTTTGGCCGACGGTTTTAATTATTTCATTTTCTGATTCATCTTTTCCGGCCCGGACATCTTCAGACGGCAAATTGGGCAGCGTTTTCCATCGCCGGCTAATCGTTTCTTCATCCGTACGCACTTCTGCCAGCAGAGTGGCGATCACGTCTGAAATTTTTTTTAATTCAGAAACCTCATTATTTTTGACATGTCCGGTGAGGGTCGGGATACGCTTGCTTCTTGAATTCAGTTCAGCCTGCAATTGTTCAAGTGTCAGTCTCTTTTTTGCCGTACTCGAAATGTTCGATGCCAGGTCCTGAGCTTCCTTTTTCCATTTGGAGCTGCGTTTCGTCAAACCGCGTAAAAAGTGGTCGGGATGTTTTTTGAATGCTTTGAAATCGAGCATAGGTAATTTTTTATTCCGGTCCAGAGTTATCGTGAGTACTATTTTCCTTATCAGGGCCTGTTATCCTGAATTCAATCCGACCCAGAATTTCCAGTACGACCAAGGCGGCCAGTGTGGCCATGGCACCCAAAAAATAATATCCCAATCCGACGGCCATGCCGATGGCGGCGACAACCCAGAGGGTGGCCGCGGTTGTTAACCCGTGGACTGATCCCCGGCTCTGGATGATAGCACCGGCGCCCAAAAACCCGATACCGGTAACGACCTGTCCGATAATCCGGCCGACGTCAACTGCCTGCGTGGGGTTAAAGTCCGCGTAAATCTGCACTGCCATGATGGCCAGAACGGCTGCCCCCATGCCGACCAGGATATTTGTGCGGAACCCGGCAGGCTTACGGTAATGCTTGCGTTCCATGCCGATCAAACCGCACAGTACCAAAGCGACCAGTAAACGGACGATAATGTCGGAATTGGTGATGAGTTGAGTCGTTGCCATTGTTTATAAAATTAATTATAGGCTTAGGTCATCGGAAATTGTCTGCATAGCCTGGAGGACGGTCGTGATATGTTCATCGAGCGTGACACCCAATTCTGCTGCGCCCTGCTTAATTTCATCGCGGTTGACGGGTCGGGCAAATGCTTTATCCTTCATTTTCTTCTTGATTGATACAATGTCAACTTCTGAGAGTTTTTTATTGGGCTTAACCAGGGTCACCGCCACGATAAATCCGGCCAGTTCATCCACCGCAAATATCGCCTTTTTTGCTAATGTGTCCCGCGGTTCACCGGAATGGGCCGCATGTGCCAGCACGGTTTTTATCATTTCTTCGGGCCAGCCTTTATTTTTCAATATAGCGGCGCCTTTGAACGGATGATCCTTGATGTCCGGGTATTTTTCATAGTCGAAATCGTGGATTAGGCCAACGATCCCCCACCATTCTTCATCTTCCCTAAATTTCCGCGCATACGCCCGCATCGCCGCCTCTACTGCCAGCATGTGTTTTTTCAGATTTGGGTTGGTGACGTATTCGTTAAGTGTTTGCAAAGCAACTGACCTGTGCATCGTTTTAGCCTTTCGGTTTTAACGTGGGAAATAAGATAACTTCCTTGATATGCCGGCTGTTGGTCAGGACGGTAGTTAGCCGATCAATGCCGATGCCGATACCAGCCGTTGGCGGCATGCCATAGGACAAGGCTTCAATGTAATCCTGATCGATACGTTGTGCCTCTTCGTCCCCGGCCCTACGCATTTTTTCCTGTGCTTTGAACCGTTCTTCTTGGTCGATTGGGTCGTTTAATTCGGAAAAGGCGTTGCATAACTCAGATCCAGCCGCCACCAATTGGAATCGTTCTACAACACGAGGGTTGTCTTCCCTTTTTTTTGCCAGTGGCGACAATTCGATCGGATGATCCATGACAAATGTCGGTTCAGCCAGGTGGGGCCGTACCAGCGTCTTGAAAATTTCATCCAGCACCTTGGCGCGGTTCATGCCGGCGGGAATGTCCAGTCCGTGATCACGTGCCGTTTTGATCAGTCCAGCGTCAGACAAATTAGCCACATCAATTTTGGCTAATAGATGACAGGCGTCCATAAACGTAATTCTGGCAAATTCTTTGGAAAAATCTACGTCAACGCCGGCAAACGTAAGTTTCATGGATTTATTCACCTTCCGTACAATATCCTTGATCAGTTTTTCCGCAAAATCCATAAGCATGTGGTAATCCCAATAAGCCGCGTAAAATTCCACTTGAGTGAATTCGGGATTGTGGCTTTTATCTATGCCCTCATTCCTGAAACACCGGGACACTTCATATACTTTTTCCAGCCCGCCGACAATCAGGCGCTTTAGGTAAAGTTCCGGGGCAATGCGGAGGTAAAGGTCGGTATTGAGGGCATTATGATGGGTAATGAATGGCGCGGCATTGGCTCCGCCGGGGATCGGCTGCAGCATAGGTGTTTCTACTTCCAAAAAACCGGCCTGGTCCAAAAAAGCACGGATGGTAGAAATAATTCTAGCCCGTTTAATGAAAACTTCCTTGATGCCTTGGTTGGCGATCAGATCCAAATAGCGTTTACGGTAACGGATTTCAACATCAGATAACCCGTGCCATTTTTCCGGTAAAGGCAGTAATGCCTTTGAAATTAAGCGAATGTTTTTGACCAATATTGATTTTTCGCCGCGTTTTGTAGTAAATGGCGTACCGGTTGTTTCAGCAAAGTCGCCAATATCGAACAGTTTGTTGAACTGATCATACTCCTTTTCGCCGACCAAATCTTTTTTTATAAACAGTTGAATTTTTTCCGTACCATCTTCAATGTTGGCAAAGCATGATCCGCCGTGCAGTCGAATAGACCGCAGTCGCCCGACTAAAGAAAGTTCAGATACCTCCTTCATTAGTTGGTCGAAGTGCGCTAAAACGTCAGCAATGGCGTGAGTACGTTTGACTTTGGCCGGATACGGGTTAATCCCCCCTTTTAAGGCCTGTTCCTTGCGTTTTTTTCGAGTTTCGTTTTCATCAGTCAGCCTGCTCATTTTTATGAAAATTTGATATTATTTATGCGGTTATCATACCAATAATTGGCGTTTTTCGCAAATAAAAACGCCCTCCAGTCAGGAGGGTGTTTTTGAAGTTTATGGATTGACGAAATTACGCGATGGCCATGATCTTAAATTTCTTGTTTCCTTGCGGTACGGCTATTTCGATGACGTCGCCTATCTTTTTACCCAAAAAAGCCTGGCCGATCGGTGATTCGTTGGATATCTTGCCACTAGCAGGATCAGCTTCGCTGGAGCCGACAATATAATATTCTTTGATCTCCTTTTCATCCTGGATCTTTATTTTTGACCCTACCTCAACCAGGCCGGATGATTTTTTCGTCTGTTTGATGATGGTCGCGTGCTTGATGATGCTTTCAATTTCCTGAACGCGGCCTTCGATAAATGCCTGTTCGTTTTTTGCCTCAACATATTCGGCGTTTTCCGAAAGATCACCGAGCTCTTTTGCTTCCTGGATGCGTTCGGAAATTTCACGCCTTTTGACGTTTTTCAGATCGTCAAGCTCCTGTTTGAGCTTTTCCAGACCTTCGGCGGTAATGAATGTATTTTGATCGTTCATAGATAACACAATAAAAAATACCCAAAATCCACGACTGAGTGAAACGTGAGAAGTAATTATTTCTTTTGTACTATGTAATACTTATACTTTTATGTGATGGTGTCAAGGGAGTTATCCACAACTCGGTTATTGGGGGTTTTGTTCATTGTACCAGGTTTGCAGCCCAAGTTTAGCGATGGGCAGCGCTGCAGCATGGCCTTCGCCTCCGGACTCAACCAATACGGTAATAGCTATTTGCGGATTGTCATAGGGAGCAAAAGCAGTCAACCAGGCATGCGTTGAGCCGATATCGCCAAATTCCGCCGTGCCGGTTTTTGCCGCAACGGTAAAAGGCAGATCATCTAATGCTTTCGCGCTTCCTGACGTTACTGCCTGGCGCAGGCCTTCTCGGACAATCCGATAATTATCAGGATTGATAAAATCCTGTCGGATAATTTCTGGCTGGGTTTGCTGTACGGGCTGGCCGTTTTGATCGTTGAATGATTTTACTAAATAAGGCTTATACAGTGTTCCGCCATTTGCTACCGTGGCGGTATAATTGGCAACCTGGAGCGGCGTCACCAGCAGGTCACCCTGGCCGATGGAATAATGATACGTATCGCCTATGTACCATGTTTCATTTTTAATTTTTTCCTTCCATTCTGGTGACGGTAAGAAGCCTGGGGCTTCACCCGGGAAATCCAGTCCAAGCATATGCCCGAGTCCGAACAGCTTCAAATAGCTGGTAATGCGATTAACGCCTAATCCGTCGAACGTATCGGTTCCGCCGCCGATGGTGTAGAAAAAAGTGTTGACTGATTCGGCTAATGCTTTTTTTACGTCAGTGATGCCATGTCCGCCTGCTTTCCAGTCTGGGAAGTACCATTGGCCAATCTGAATACCGCCTGTACTGAGGATAGTTGTTCGCTCCGTTATAACGCCTTCTTGCAGCGCCGCCAAGGAAATGAGGGGCTTGATGGTAGAGCCGGAAGGATATTGGCCGGTAACCGGGCGATTGAACAGTGGCTGCTTTGGATTATCTCTGATGGCAGTATATTCATCCGGGCTCAAGCCAAGGGTAAATGAATTATTGTCAAAGCTTGGACTGGAAACGAGAGCCAGAACTTCCCCGTTTCGCGGGTCTATGGCGACTGCCGCGCCCCCAGTAATATTTTTTGATTTATTTACCGTATCGTCCAATGCTTGACTGAGCGTTTTTTGGAGCGTGGCGTCTATAGTTAAAGTGATATTGGATCCGGCCATCGGTTTGGATTCCGCGATAATTTTGCTTTCCTTGCCCAGTGAATCGACTTCAATTTCTTTTTTACCGGACTGGCCACGTAATTCATTCTCATAAAAAAGTTCTAAACCCGATTTTCCGATGTAATCGTCATACGTATAATCGGGATGGTTTGTCAGGTCAGTGTCAGAAACTTTTCCGACATATCCAAGGAGCGATGAAAACGGATTCCCATTGGTATATTCCCTGAATGTCCCGGATTCCAGTCGTATACCTGGCAATTGTGCTGTACTGACCCTCAATTTCATGGCTTGTTCATAAGGTAGATGTTCGGCGATAGTAATGGCCTGGTATGAAGCGTAAGCGTGGTCGTATATTGTCTGTATGATCTCTGAGGCGTTGAGATGCGTGATATCTGCAATTTTTTGGATAAGTGCTGACCGTTCTGTGGAATCTGACGGCCATTTTTCTGGCGTAACTGTTACGGTAAACAGCTGGCCACTCGACGGAGTGATACTGACACCGGGCAGGTCATCAGACGCGGATGTCAATTGATCGGCGTATTCTTTTGAGAGGGCGCTGGTCAGTATTGTTTTTTGGTCTTCAATGCTTCGGGTAATGTCCTCGGCAGTGAGTCCGGTAATGTCTGAAATTTTTTTGATGACACTCATCCGTTCAGTTTTGTCGGCCGGCAAATCAGCCGGTGTGGCCGAAAGGACAAAATTTGGGACATTTGCCGTTAATTTTTCGCCGAACCGGTCGGTAATGATGCCGCGCGGTGATTTTATGTCCTCGATTCGTATTCGGTTATCTTCAGCGGCCAGACGGTAATCGGTACCATGTATGATCTGCAAATATGCCGTCCGTCCGAGCAGAACTCCGAATACAATAAGTGCCAGTACTACGATGGCTGTAAATTTCCCAAAATGAATAGAAGTAGTCAGGTATTCAGATGCGGTTTGTTCGGGCGTATAGGAATCTTCCACCCAGTGATGCCGGTAACGTTTATTTTTTAATTGAGGAGCTTTTACGTCTCCTATCGAAAAAATATCTTTTGGCATGGTTAAGTTGCCGAAATTAAATTTAAACGAAAGCGAGTGCTGAAATACCGGAATAGTAAATAAAAAAATGAGGTTAATAAAACGTTGATAATGACCTGGATGATGATCATTTGGATCAGTTGTCCAGTAAGCACGATAGCACCGGGAAACCAGTTGAGCCAGGACATCATATTAGTCCATACAATTAATGAAGCCCAGTAGATTATTGTGCCGACCACCACTACCATTATTGTTGAGTAAATTGTTCGACGAGCCAGAAATTTTTTAAAAATATATGTTATCATGAGGATTGGAAGGAGTAAGGATATGGTTATAATGCCGAAGGCAAAATTGGAGTACAGATCCAGACACAGGCCAGCCAATATGCCGAAAAATACGCCCGAACGCGCTCCTGACCAGACGGTTAATAATATTACGCCAAGCAGGACCGGATGAAAATATGAACGAATCGGTGGGGAATGGTACAAGAAACTGACCTGTATCAGTGCAAAAAGGATAATAAGGAGGATTTTAACCGTTGTTTTAACCATTGGTAGGGAGCAGAATGGTGACGATATCGAGTTGTTGGTAATTGATGGCCGGTTCTACCGTTGCAGTTTGGAACAATTCACCCTCTTTTTTTGTAATCTCGGTTATGGTGCCGATGAGCAAGCTAGACGGGATATACTCATCCAAGCCGGATGACAATACCAGCTGGCCGGTTGTCAGTATATGGTTCTGGGGAATGAAATCCATGACGAGGGACAGTGCAAATTGTCCGTTGATGATTCCCGGGCTATTGTCCTGGTTTTGCACCATGGCGTTAATCTGACTGTGGTTGTCAGTCAGCAGCTGAATTTTTGAAATCTCACCGGCTACTGATACGATGGTACCGACGAGGACGCCACCGTTGGTAATGACTGGATATCCCGGTTGCACTCCTGCAGAAACGCCTTTATTGATGAGGATGACGTGCGAATATTCGTCTGAGCTGCGTCCGATAATTTGTCCGGTCACAGCTGGTAAGTTTTTTGAAGTAACGATGTCATACTGATCCGCGATAGATCCGAGGGATTCGATTTTTTTCTGCAATGAGACATTTTCCGTGGCCAATGAAGTCAGTTGGCTACGAAGTGAATCGTTTTCACGCCTCAATTCACTATTTTTCTGAAAATATCCGAAAACTGATTTTAACTGGTCCCCAGCATGCCACAATATTCTCTGGACGGGCGCAAAGATATATGTTGCGCCGCGTTCAACCGGTGAAAGCAGGGCGGTTTTTTGTAGTACGATAATAACAATAAGGGAGGCAACACTAATAACTACTATCCCCCACCGTGAGCGGAAGGCAGTCTTCATAGACGGGCTTATATTTTTAATTTATCGTCGTCAGTACCGCTAGCCAAAACCTCTTTGAGGTTATCCAAATCGTCAAGGACAATACCGGTCCCGCGAGCGACGGCCGTCAGCGGATCATCAGTGACATGAATGGGAATTTTAGTTTCCTGGTTGAGCAACTGGTCGAGACCGCGCAGGAGCGCGCCGCCGCCGGAAAGGTAAATCCCGCGTTCAAATATGTCTGCGACAAGTTCGGGTGGCGTAATTTCGATGGTTGATTTGATATTTTCCACGATCAGCCGTATGGAACGTGATATGGCTTCACGGACGTGGTTACTGTTTATCGGGACTTCCTTCGGCAGTCCGGTGATGAGATCCCGGCCGCGCATGGTTGTTTCTAATGGCTCATCCATAGGGATTGCAGAGCCGATTTTTATTTTTATCATTTCGGCCGTCCGTTCGCCTAACAGCAGGTTAAAATGGTCGCGGGAGTACTGGATGATATTCTGATCAAGCTCGTCTCCGGCAGTCCGGAGGGATTTCCAGGTGACAACTCCGCCCAATGAAATAACTGCGATTTCCGTGGTACCGCCGCCGATATCGACGATCATATTACCTGAAGCGTCCTGAATGGGCAGTCTAGCTCCGATAGCAGCCGCCATCGGTTCTTCTATCAAAAAGGCCTGTCGGGCCCCGGCTGACAAGCAAGCGTCTTCGACGGCCTTCCGTTCAACTTCCGTAACCCCTAAAGGTATGCCGATAATAATTCGCGGCCTGGGCAGGATGGAAAAGCTTTCACGATGGACCTTGTCAATAAAATACTTCAGCATTTTTTCAGTTACTTCAAAGTCGGAAATAACACCGTCAACCAGCGGACGGGACGCGACAATATGTGAGGGAGTTTTACCGATCATCTTTTGCGCTTCTTCGCCGACAGCAAGAATCTGGTCAGTCCGATTGTTGATTGCCACCACTGATGGTTCATTGATAACTACGCCTTTATCCTTCACGTACACAAGCGTATTGGCCGTACCCAGGTCGATGCCCATGTCTTTGGAAAATTTTCCGAAAAAATTATTGAAGATATTCACTGGCGTATAATTTCTTAATAGTTGTGACCGTATTGCTTAAATCAAGTAGCGAAGACGATTTATCCTGGCGTGTCCGGTATTCGATTTTTATCCCTGACTTTTCCCCGATGATGAGTTGAACGGTGATGCCGATCAGGTCCGCGTCTTTGAGCTTGATGCCCGAAGATTCATGTCGGTCATCGAACAGGACGCTGATATTGTTTTTATGTAATTCCTGATAGGTGTTTTCGGCAAATTGCTTATGCTCCCCTTTTTCGCTCAAGAGAATAAGGTGCGCCTGGAATGGCGTTACCGTTTTCGGCCATACCAGCCCGTTCTGGTCATGAAGGATTTCCGCTATCGTACCCATTACCCGGCCTAAGCCGATTCCATAGCATCCCATAAACACCGGCTTGGGATTTCCCTGCTCATCCTGATAGTTCAGGCTGAATGCATCTGAAAATTTGGTTTTTAACTGAAAAATATTGCCCACTTCGATTGATTTTTTTTCTTCAAGTGTTTTATGTCCGCATTCCGGACAGACGGCTTGGTCATTAATGATTTCATGATTAACCGCTACCCCGCATTTTGGGCAAAGATGGATGGTATCCTCGCCAGCATCGGTAACAGTTTGGAATTCGTGGGAATATTTCGAAAAGGTTCCTCCTGAAGCATACGTCAAATGTGTCAGGTCCCCTAAGCCGACCCGTTCAAAAATTCTATAATACGCTCCTTTCATGCGTTCATAGTATGTGACAAGGTCTTCTTCGTCGCGATGGAAGGAATACAGGTCTTTCATGGTGAATTCTCGGCCCCGCAGTATTCCGGATTTTGCACGAAGTTCATTGCGGAACTTTACCTGTATCTGGTACAAAGACAAAGGAAGATCACGGTATGACGATATATACCGCTGGGCCAACGGTACGATTATTTCTTCATGGCTTTGCCCCAGGACCATCTTTTTGCCGGCCGCTGTATCGAGATGGAATAGTACGTCAATGGCATCACGGCCAGTTTTCACGTAGTTTTCCAACGGATGAAGTGCCGGCATAAAAAGTTCCTGGCCATCCATAGCGTTCATTTCTTGACGGATAATGTTGGCAATGTTGTTGATGACGCGTAGCCCTAGCGGTAAGTAGGAGTACACTCCAGCGCTCAATTTATGGATAAAACCCGCTTGTTCCAACAGTTGGGCGTTGGCGAAAGCCTCGTCCTTTGGAGGATGGCGCTGGGTTTTTAAGAAAAGTGTAGATTGCCGCATAGTTATAAATTACCTAAAAAGCCCTGCAGACCGGAACCGAGTCGCGCAATATCACGGAACGTAACCAAAACTACTAAACCAATAAGAATCAAAAATCCGATGTTATGCACCATGGCTTCAATGCGCTGGTTGACCGGCCGGCCACGGATTTTTTCTATAAACAGAAAAAGCACTCGGCCGCCGTCTAAGGCCGGAAACGGAATAAAATTGATTATGGCAAGATTTATGGACAATAGAGCGGCAAATTGGAGGATATAAATAAATCCCATTTTAGCAACCTGGCCGGTGAGCACGGCAATACCGACAGGGCCGGCAACGTCAGCGCTTACCTGATGTGAAATTATCAGATTTTTCAGCAAGGTAAAGAGGCCGGATAAAATTTCCCATGTCACCAGAACAGTTGTTTTTGCACCCATCCACAAGGAGGTAAAAAAAGGATATCTGACTAGGCCTGTCGACATGAGCCAGGTACCTATTTTAACAGTGCCGGTATTATCCAAATCTGTGGGGGTTACGCTGACATCGAGCTGCTGGCCGTCACGTTCCAGGGTGATGTTTACTGCTTGGTTGGGGTGAGTTTGTATACTATTTTGGAAGTCAGTTATTGTAGCGATAGGTTGCTGGTCGACGCTGAGTATATTATCACCAGCCTGTAATTGAGCCGTCGAGGCGGGGCTGTTTTCCTCGACCTGCGTTATTTGCACCTGCTGGTTGCTGACCTGGGCATGAGCCGGTAAATTTGTCTCTAACATTGTCGGTAAACCAATCATAAACCCGAATGATATGAGGATGAATGCCAGGATAAAATTCATGGTCACGCCGCTGGAGAGGACTAAGGTCCTTTGCCAAATCGGCTTGGATGCGAAGCTATCGTTTTCCTTTGCGTGATCGCCCTGTTCGCCCTTAATCTTAACGAAACCGCCGATCGGGATGGCATTGATTGAGTAGATAGTTTTGTTTGCGTGATGTTTCCCATTAATTCCTTTAACCAAATGCCAGTGAGTTTGATTACTTTTTTCTTTTGATTCAACGATGCGTTCGGTAATTTTTTCATGAATTATCTCATTGCCATTTTGTAACTTCACGTCATTTATATCAATCGTAATGTCTTCGCTGCGGGTTGGTAGGTCCTTTTTCCGTGAAATAAGGCGTTGAATGCCAAAAATACGTGGAGGAAATCCAAACCCGAATTCTTCCACAGCCATGCCTGTCCATCTGGCCATAGTAAAATGCCCGAACTCATGGACGAACACGAGCAAACCCAGAATAACGATGAATAAAATGATAGTGATGATCATGTACGCGGGTAGCGGTTAAATAGTCATAATTTCCAGTTCTTTTCCCTCACTGATTTCCTTGACTTGGAGGTTGTAGCCATCTACCAGTTCCTGAAGTTTTTTTTGCAGGGCGTACATATCGTCTTCGGATATTGTTCCTGCGGTTTTTTGCTCCTTCAGTTGGCGCCATATTTCTTCCCTGATATTCCTGATGCTGATTTTTGCCTCTTCTGTTTTTTGATTTATTACCTTCACCAGGTCTTTTCGGCGCTCTTCAGTCAAAGCCGGGATTGGCAGCCTGATTGCATTGCCTTCATTAACCGGATTGATCCCGAGAGGCGATGTTTGGACGGCCTTTTCAATGTCCTTCAGCGCATTCTTGTCCCAAGGCTGGATCAGGATTGACCGCGGATCAGGGGCGCTGATGGAGGCAAGCTGTAATAAAGGGGTTCTAGTCCCGTAGTATTCGACCTGCAGGTTCTCGACAAGCGACGGGTTGGCCCGTCCGGTCCGGATATTCGATAATTCTTTTTTTAAATGCTCAATAGCATTATCGAGCTTGAATTTTTTTTCATCGACAATTGAGGTCATATGAATAATTTATTGTTTAGGCACCATAGTACCGGCAAAAACCGTATCAGGGTGGTTGGGATCATTGATGAGATAATGGATTTTACGGGTGGTCGGTATGCTTTTCAGCGAACTCCAGGTAACACCGAGGTCATACGTTTTTTGGATAACATTATTTATGGCCATTAAAACAGTAGACGTAGTATTCTGGTTAAATACCACCGGCTTGACGGTAATTTTTTTGTGTTCAAAAAGCGTGAAAATTTCCTGCCAGATTGCTCCCCCATCCGTAGTACGCAATACGCCGTATTTTGTACTGATAACCATCGTGTCTGCTTTTGAATCATAGCTTGACCAGTAGATGGTTGAGGCGCCAGTATATGCACTTAATGTTTCCGCCAGATCCTGCCAAGTAACGGCTCCGTCGGTTGTCTTGAATATGCCCTTGTTCGTGATGGCATATAGTATATCGGGATTTACTGTATTTTGGTAAAGACGCGTAATTGTAGGCTGTTTCCAGTTAGTCAGATTCCAGTCGTTACCGTAATTTGTACTTTTTAGGACAGAGGTGGTTGAAGCGGCGTAAACGGTGTTTGGCCTGGCTGGATCAACGATAATATCAACAAGTTTTTGTCCAGGGCGGGTTTCAACGTAAGTAGTAAACCAAGTAGCCATGTTGTCGATTGATTTGAGGATAGTATTTCCTTTAATCACATAAAACACGTTTATATTCCTGGCGTCTATAGTAAGACTGGGAAATGTAGCCGAGGTCAGGGTGGTTGGCGCCCACGTTTCTCCGTCATCCGTAGATTTATAAATACCTTTGCCGCTTGCCGAAAGGTAAATTATGTCTTTTGTTACCGGGTGAAATTTCAAAAAAACAAGTTCGGTATTTGCCAGGGTGCTAGCTGGCAACTTTTCTGTCGCCGAGACGGTATTCACCGCCAGCCAATGGTCGCCATAATCAACTGATTTAAAAATGCCACCGTCGGCTTTTTTGGGTTCTGCTTTTGGAGCCGCAGAGCCAGGGATCAACGAGCAAGCGCTACCGACTATTGCCAGTCCTATAATCGCCAGTACTATTCCAATTTTTTTCATAATTTACACATTTAGTACCAAATTTTCCAAAACAAGTCGTGTATTTACGGATTTTCGGAGAAGATTTTTTGCCGACATGATTTTATTTACACTATGAATGATTCTTTCAGGAGTGTAATGGCGCATGACTTCAGTATGAGCGACTTTTTTTTGCATGGGCATTGGCAATGTCTTTGCGGCAGTTGCGAGAAGTAGGTCACGGAAATAAGCTAGCCAGATGTTTAAAATACCGTCTACTTGGCTTTGTTTTTCCGAATCATCTTTTGAACCGACTAATTCATATGCTAGCGATAGCCGGTCATGTACGGAACCGCTGAGAACCGTAATCAACTTATTTATCTGATCCGACCGCTCCTCTATTTTTAAGGGATTCTCAGCCAAATCCAGTGCAAGTCCCGGACGACCGTTACTGATATGCGCAGCAGTGGCGGAAATATTTTTGGCAAATCCTTTTGAAATAAGCCAATTTTCAATTTGATACGCTGGTACCAGGTTGAATTGGATGATTTGGCATCGAGAGAGTATGGTCAGAGGTATCGAATCCTTGGATTCTGCCGTAAGAATAAAGGTGGTTTTGGGTGTGGGTTCTTCAAGGGTTTTTAACAGCGCATTTGACGCTTCCTCGCTCAAGAGGTCGGCATGGTCGATAATGGCGACTTTATATTCTGTCAAAAAGGATCGGAGAGACAGTTTATGCTGCAAGGCCCTGATAGAAGAGATCGGAATCGTATTGTAATCGTTTGGCACAACAGTATCAACATCTGGGTGGATCCCCTTTGAAAGCTGGTCACAGGCTGGACATTGGAAACAAGGTTGCCGCATGTCCTTGCTCTGGCAGATAAGTGATCCGGTCAGAAGTGTGGCCATGGAATATTTACCGACATGCGCAGGGCCTAAAAATAAATATGCATGCGCCACGGCGTTGTGGCTCACGGCCGACTGGAGTAATTGCTTAACCTGGGTATTTCCCAGAATTAGCCATCGAAATTGGTCTGGGCGATCTGTTTTCATCAGGTAAATAATGTGTCTACAACCATAACATAAATCACTCATTTTAGCAAGTCGATATCAGACATACCGTACTCAGAAGATTATGTTCTGACCTTGCCTGTCTTGAGTAATGATAAATATTCTCGAGCGGCCCGTGGCCAGCTAAACTCCGCAGCTCTTTTATATCCAGATTCAACTAGTCGATTTTTCGTTGTAGGATCATTAAGAACTTTTTGAATGCCTTCCGCAATGTCAAGAGTATTGTCAGGATTGACCAATTGGGCCGCACCGCCTGACACTTCGGCGGTTGCGCCACGGTTTGACGTGATGACCGGTGTCCCGCAATTCATGGCTTCCAAAATAGGCATGCCAAAGCCTTCATATACAGAGGGGAACACGAATGCGTCCGCCGCATTCATGATTGCCGGTAACTCATCTGCAGAAATCCAGCCGGGTCTGATGACGAAATCCCTAACGTTACATTTAGTAATTTGTGATTCAACTTCGTTAAATCCAAAACCGGGCTTGCCGACCAATACGAGTTTACCGGGGTAATGGTATTTAATTTTCAATAAGCTGAAGGCTTCTATCAGGCGTGGAGTGTTTTTTTTCGCTTCCAATCTCCCGATGTATAAAAGGAACGGCTTACCAATAGCATACGTGCCTAAAGCCTTATCAATAAATTGCTGATCATGCAGACGATGGTATGAGGGGTCAAATGCATTATGTAGCATAACTATTTTATCCGGATGAGCGCCGTAAAATCGCATGATTTCCTGTCTGGAAAATTCCGAAACTGTGATGATTTTGGAAGCATGCCGCAAGGCAAAACGGGCCGACCAGCGGTGATAATCAATTTCAGTAGCGCCATAGGAACCAAAAGTCGCAATTCGTATCAGGATGTTTATTATCTTCCGTATGAGTGGCAGAGAATGACCGATTGTGGTTTTTGAATACAATTCGGAAAAATATTCAAAGCCAATGTCATGCAGAATGGTATAAGTTTTTTTGGGATGGAAAATTGGGATTGTATGAGCCGGAATAAAAAGTACGTCCGGTGGTCTGACCAGCATTTCCCACGCCAGTCGGATCTGGGTCCAGAGGTATTTCGGCGGCCAGGACAATACACGGCTGGTGAAGTTAACGGGCAAATCGGTTAGCGGTGTTAGCAGTGGTTCCTTTGAATATAAAATAAACTGATCCTGAGGATCAGCGATTTTTTTAATTTCCTGGATCAGATGAAACGCAACCAGTTCAGTGCCTGATTTATATCGGGTGTTTGCGCGTGAGGCGTCAATGCCGATTATCATTATTTTGAGGAAAGAATGCTTTTTTTGTACGATTCAAGATTTTCTAGCGCTACGCCGGTACCCTTAGCCACACACAATAAAGCGTCATCGGCAACATACGCCGGTATGCCGGTTGCCTGAGATAATAACTTGTCCATGTTTCTGAGGAGTGAGGTGCCGCCTGATAAGACCATTCCTTTATCCATAATATCAGCGGATAATTCTGGGGGAGTTTCCTGAAGGACGGATTTGACTGCCTGGATGATGCCGGCCAATTCATCCTGGATGGCTTCGGTCAAGTCATTGCTTTCGACAGTGACGGTGCGGGGCAAACCCTGGATTGAGTCGCGTCCGCGTATGTCCATATAAAGTTTTTCTTCAAGTGGCAGGGCTGATCCAATATGAATTTTGAGATCTTCTGCGGTTCGTTCGCCGATTGCTAAATTGTATTTTTTTCTGATAAATTCCTGAATTGCAGCATCGAATTTATTGCCGCCGATACGTACGGAGGCGTTTGACACTATGCCGCCGAGAGAAATTACGGCTACTTCAGAGGTTCCTCCGCCCATGTCGACGATCATATGGCCGGATGCTGATCCAATCGGGATATTTGCGCCAATTGCGGCGGCTACCGGCTCCTTGATGATGTAGGCAGCTTTGGCGCCTGCTTGCAGTGTGGCTTCAATTACGGCGCGTCGCTCTGTTGACGTAATGCCGGCCGGTACAGCAATCATCACTTCTGGACGAAAAAATCTTACCCCACCTAAGGCTTTATTGATGAAATATTTAAGCATGGCTTCGGTAGTTTTGTAATCCGCGATGACGCCGTCCTTCAGGGGTCGCGAAGCAACAATGGTGTCAGGGGTCCGTCCGATCATTTCTTTTGCTTCATTGCCGACGGCCATGACTTTTTTATCGATAAGCGAGATCGCGACGACTGAGGGTTCGTTTATGACAATACCCCGTCCCGGGATATGGACGAGTGAATAGGTGGTGCCGAGGTCAATGCCTAATTTTCTGGTAAACATACGCGGTTAAAATTGAATGTCGATTTGTTTGTCCCCCGAAAGATCAGTGGTGAATGACAGCTTATTATCGCCTGTAAAATCCTGATTGTCAAGGCCGCTTGACGATGAAATTGTTTTTTTGAAATCTAGGTTATACGTCAATGAAGAGGCGGCAGCACCGGGCTGTTTTTGAATGAGCAGCGTATAGGAATTTTGTTCTATTTGGTCATTTATTCGCGACGGCAAGCTGTATTTGAGATGGAGAGTTTTTTCCTCACCAGGCTCAGTGCAAACAAAAGTGCCGTAAACAGTCTTGTTGAGTTCTTCCGTTGTCTCAATACTCCCCTTTTCGCTGATTTTACAGTCGATCATGGCGCCTTCGAAAGTCAGTAAATTGGAGCCTTGCGGGACGTACGCTCGGACGTATGTGCGGTAACGCGTGGTACTCCAGGTTATGTTCGCCTCGTTTTTGTAAGTGATGTATAAATCGGCAATAAGGTTGTTTCCGTCCTTCCTGACCTGGTACAGTATTGAGCGTTTAACGTGTGGATCAGTTTTTAAACTGGCTAAATTTGCGTCTATTATTGCCACATAATCGGTTTCGACGTTTTTTATTTCCCCGCCCCAGTTTTCCTTGAGAATCAAATTTTGCGTGTAGTCATCATTCATGTATACTAAAAGCTGTTTTTGGTTGATGTTTTTCTGGACAATGGTCCATAAGTCCGCCCAGGAACTTTTCGGTAGGGAAAGTACGTCGTCTAAAATTGTTTTAGACAAAACGCCTATAATTTCTTTCCGGTCGGAGTCAGGAATCCCCTGTCGTAAGTACCCTTGATCAACCTGGTATTGCAAAGTATCAATAAAATTTTCGGAGGTAAATGTTAGGCCATTGACCTTTACGTCGCCGGTTAAAGTAAGTAATGATTGTATAAAAGTAGGGGTAACGGCAATAACTCCGTCAAAATTTTTTTCCGGTCCCCGTTCCTGGTCGTAAAACCAAAGGGCTTTTTGGGCAGATGTGGGAAAATCAGGGGACCAATTTGCATCACGGAGAAACCATTTGTGGGCGTCGTTATACCGGGTCATCGGCCATGGTGGCTCTATGTTTAACCATGCGTCTGATGGCTGATCCAAATTATATGTATTGTCAGTGACAAAAGACTTGATATCCCCGTCAGTGATTTTCAAAACACCGTAGGTACCGATAAATCCACCGGCCGGCCGGATTTCTGAATTGTTTTGAAGAAGGAATAAGTATTTCTTTTGTTCGGGATAACCCACGACGGTCGGAATAATTTGGCTGGCTGAAATTGCCTGGTCAAGTCCGGATTGAAGCTGTGGGACCCTTCCCTTTAACGGGGCGGCCGCTTCCTTAAGATTTTTTATCAGCCCTTTGTCAGGGATACTGTCGACATACTGTACAGCTAGATCAATGGACAGTTTGGCATTTTCCAGTTTTGGAGTGGCTTCAAATAAATTTTTTAAGAGTTGATGCGTTTCTTCGGGTGAAAGTTCAGACAGGCTGATATCCTCATGCTTGGTAATCGGTTCAACGACTGTTGAGGCGGTAAACGCCACTTCCTTGATTGCGTTTCCTGTTGAGATGCCGGCCAGAAGGAGATTATTTACGGCCTTGATTTGTATCCCGACCCACGGCACATATTGCAGCCATTTAAATTTTTTGAAGTCATTTTGGGCGGTAGTAAAATGCGCGGTGGCTTCGCCTAGCGTCATCTGTGCTGAGCTGAAATCCTGGGCCAGTAATTCATCCTGTGACCGGAGAAAAAGGTCTTTCCCGGCCAGGCTCTCAGTATATACTGATTTTGCCGGCTTCTGATATATAAAATATAATGCGAAAACAAGAAGCAACAGGCCGGCCAGTGATATGCCGGAAACTTTTAATGATTTTTTCCAGTTAAATTTTATTTTGCCGATTCCAGATTTTGGCTTGATAAAATCATTCAATTTCTTATTTTGCATGGGGAGTTTCCTTGCCGAGGTATTTTATAAAATATTTAATCCATGAGGTGATATGCACTCTTGTCTGACGCTGACGGACGCTTTTTATGCCCATGGATTTTGCCGAATCGCGGCTGTAATAATGGACCATCTCAACGTCAGCAATATAATATACTTTCCATCCATGATCCCAAAACCTGCGGCACCAGTCAACATCTTCGAAATACATGAAAAACCGTTCGTCCATCAAACCGACCTGCATCAGCGCTTCATGACGGACCATCATACCCGTGCCAATGACCCAATCGACCGGTCTGGAGGTTTTGTGGTCCCAATCGAGCATAAGAAATTCCCGGATAGCTTTTTTTGCGAAAGGCAGCCTGCCCAAAATTGTACGCCGGTATATCGGGTACATGAATTTTTGGAATACGCAGCATGATACTTGCGTCGTGCCGTTTGGGTTAATCAACCGAGGGCCAGCCAGGCCAATCTCCGGATGCGCATCCATAAATGTCAGAAGATTCTCTATGGCATGCGGCTGGACTATGGTCGTGTCCATGTTTAAAACGAAATAATACCGGCATTCGATGGAACGAATCCCGATATTCACCCCTTTCGCATATCCGCCGTTAATTTCCAGTGGGATCAGCCGTACGGAAGGAAACTCCTCGCGGACCATGTCTATACTGCTATCCTGAGAATTGTTGTCGACTACCACGATTTTATAGGTCAGAGATGCCTGTTCCAAATTTTTAAATAAGGAACGCAAACACTGGCGCAACAGCCCGCGTCCGTTATAATTTACGATGACAATTGAGATATCAAGCATGTGAATTTGACGTATTGTGTATAAAAAATGAATTTCACCTATTGGGGAAATCCTCTTGATTTTGCGAATGCAGTGTACCAAATATGCAGCACTTTTTCAAGCCTGGGCAGGTTTAACTAAAAAGATGGCCGCCGCGCATATGAGGAGGAATATGCCCAATGGATGGTTGAGGTAAGGCGTGGTCATATGTACGATTAGCAGGCTGATGATGCAGAACAGTATACTTATGACTGTTAAGCGGTATGACGTGTCTGAAATTTTTGATAAACTGGAATTCCCTGTTTTAAATATTTTCCAAATCAGGAAAAGGTATGCGACCAGTCCGATCAAACCTGTCTTGACTAGAATATCGAGAAATCCCCATTCAAATGCGTACGTGGTATACATGCCACCGTTTGCGGTCTTGGTACGCGGATCCAATGTGCGGTAGCTGACTGTTGTGCCGAAACCCGAACCAAAAACCGGTTTTTCCATATACTTCCGTATCAACGGTTTCAGCAGCTCATACCGGCTGCCAATTGCCGCTTCATCAGTGGTAGTCAGCCGTTCGCTGATCAAAGAGACTGCGGACACGCCGCTGCCCGTACCGCCGGGTAATCGCACGCTGACAATTAATGAAATCAACCCAACAGCCAGCAGGGCGCTGATTGCCAGGCCGCTGATAGTAACCCCAAATTGGCGCCAGGTAATTTTCTGCTTGACCTTCACGTAACAGAAGATTAGCAGGAATGTCATTGCCAATGACAGCCAAATACTACGGGAAAAGCTAATTAATAATGTTAAAGATGTGCATAATGTAAGAAACCATACCCATCGGCGAATCTTTGATATCTCATCCTTTTTGTTGGTTAGCATCAGCCAGATCACGCACCCAACCAGGACGAACAGGCTCCAGATGTGACTTTGAAAAAATATCCGGTAGTACATCCCGGTGACCTGCGCTATCTCGCCGACTCGTGTATCCCTAACCCACGTATAGATTGTCCGGATGATCCAAGGATCCGTGGCATGGGAAAAGAAAAAAAGCAAGGATATCGTTTTTAAAGTGGTCGAAAAGACTGAAGCGACCAGTATCTGGCCTAGGGTAACGACCCGACTCCATGAGTTTATTACGTGCAGGGCAACGAACAAAAATCCGAAGTACAAGTAGGCATTAGAATCGAAAAAAATATTTTTTATCGGAACGCCGTTAAGAAAAGCAATGATAATTCCCAAACAAACAGTAAGGATGAATATGCCAAAAAACGTTCGGTAAGGAGAAGACCAGAAAGCAAACTGCTTTTGTCTGATGGCTTGAATGAGCCAAGCCAGCCAGACAGCGGTGAAGATGCCCAGTCTGACTGAAATTCGGAAATTTCCTAGATCATAAAAAAATAAATACCCGAATGATCCGATAAAAAGTTCTGTGGCTGCGATCCAAAAGCCGTATTCAAGTTTCCGTAGGCTTAAGATAAAAGTACCGATGACCAACAATAAAAATATGGCCGTATTGAGGAAACCATACACATGGCCAAGTAAGGACAGGCATTCGATTATAATTATACCCGATAAGATACTCAATACGATTTTGTTGAAAAAAATTCTTGAAGTCATGGTCGTATGGCAATCACATTCCAATGCCAGGAAAAATTATTAATCAACGGGATTTTACTAATCATTTTGTCAATTTTTGTATACCTGGCCATCCAGTTTGCCGAAGGTTTGGCTTCTTTTTTTTGCAGTCGGTTTTTTAGGCGTATATACGAGTCGTAGAGTTCAGTGACATATTTTACCGGCAGAATCTCTTGGACTTGCAATCCGGCATCCATAAAAAGTATTCGTAATTGTTTTTTACTAAACCCTTCCGTCTGGTCATCTGCGATGGAATCAAACTGGCGTTGTCGTTTTTTCCGTATGTACTTCTTCAGCGGGGCTAAAAGTCGGTAAATAGTAATGTATGGCCATCGATTTGGCTCGACTCCTAGGACGACATACCCGCCAGGCTTTACGACACGAGCCATTTCGCGCAATCCGGCCGCCGGATTTGCTAAATGGTGAAGGGCTGCCGCAATCAATACGCCGTTAAACGAACAATCTTCAAACGGCAGATGTTCCGCTTCGGCTAATAAAAAATGCGCTTGATCAACCACACCTACTGATTGCGCAAGTTTTTTTGCATATGCCAAGGCGTGCCACGAAATATCCGTTTCCACGATTTCGTGTCCCGCCTGGGCAATCTCCAGGGCGTCCGCCCGGTTTCCACAGCCCAGTTCTAAAATAATTGAGCCAGGAGGGAGTGATATCAGTGGCCGGCGGAAATGGTGGTGAAAATAAGAATTCCGTTCATGCATTTGCCGTTCCTCTTCCTGAGTATAGGCGTAATCCCAAAAATCTTTTTCTGTATTTCTGAAAGTACTGTTAATTGGCAATATGACGTCCAAAAAGCCCTGACGATGAGTGTATTCATGATGACACGTATTGCAACGGGCACCCGTGTCTGATGTGATCAGTTTGGCGCGGCATTTTGGACAGACTAGTATTTGTCCGATTTCCATAATTAGAAATCCTTACGTTTTTTTTTGATGCCAAACATCATGACTATGAATGCCAGAAGAATGCTTATTGGATATAAAATCAGTAAAATAATGTATGAATAAAGGTTGGAATGCTTAAAAAAATAATAGAGCAGGCTCCGCCCAAATATAGTCTGCAAGACTACAGGATTACGTTGGGTAAAGCTGCGTCCTTTTTGATGGATGATTGACGTCCCGGAAAAAAAGTATGTTTTCCATCCGGTAGTGAGAGCTCGGCGGCAGAGGTCAACTTCCTCATACCAGATGTAGAAATGTTCGTCGAACAACCCGATATCCTTTAACAATTGGCGTCTAATCATAAAGCATGCGCCCATGACCTGATCGACAGGCCGGGTAGTGTCATGGGGCCAATCACTCATGTAGTATTTTGTGACCGGGCGAAGGTGAGGAAAAAAATTATGCAGTTTCAAGAGGATAATTATATGGGACAGCAAATCGGGAAAACGGCGGGCTGAAGGCTGGAGAGTCCCATCATCATTGATGAGTTTGCACCCGGCAATGCCGCAATCACGTGTTGTTTGCATGAAGTCCGTTAAAGAATCAATGCTGCCGGGTTGAACCTCGGTATCCGGATTAAGAATTAAAATGTAAGCACCAGAAGATTTTTTTATGGCCTGATTACAGGCTGTTGCAAATCCAAGATTTTTCTCATTTTTTATCAATGTAACCGACTGGAATTCACTTATTACCATTTCAACCGTACCGTCAGTCGATTTATTGTCAACGACAAATACTTCCACTGAACGCAATGGTCGGTGGTCAAAAATGGACAACAAACAACGACGAAGAGGCTCCTTGACTTGCCATGACACGATGACAATTGACACATCCATAGTGCTCACCATTGTAGCCTTTTTTCGGCAAGTATGCAAGGATGGCGGATATGATCCCCGATCAATTAAACGTCAATATTTTAATCGGTTTAAAAGGAGTTTTGCGATATTCTTCCAGCTAAACTTAGATATGCCGCCTTGCATGGGGGCGCTAAAAAGACGCTCAGGACACCAGACACCCTGGTCGCCGTTGGCCAATAGACGCTTCCACAAGTCCCAATCCTGGAACCGCTTCAAAGATTCGTCAAATCCGATAAATTTATCCCGTCTGATCAGCGACATGGTACTGATATAATTTTCCTTTTGCAGCCGGATAGCGTCAAAGGGGAAAAGATCAAAGCTATGAGGTCCAAACTTAAAGTTAGAATAGCAATATGCGGCAGCTGTATGATGAGTGAGCGTGGAAAGCATTTTTTCAACCATCGAACGATCGAGCTGAACATCCGCATCACAAAAGAGCACAAATTCTCCATGAGATGCCTTAAACCCTGCGTTCCGCGCCGCACTGGCGCCTTTATTAGTTTGGGATAAAAAGATGATGGGCTCAGTACGTTCTTTAATTATATTTCGGGTGTTATCGGTCGAACCGTCGTCAACACAAATGACTTCCAGATGGTCGTGCGTTTGATGAAAAATATCGTCAAGCGTACGGCTAATTGTTCGTTCAGCGTTATAACAGGGCAGGATGATGCTGACCAATGGAGCGTTACTTTTCATGTAATACGGACATTAGTAATTTTGATTCTTTTTGCCAGTCAAATTTTTGGTGGGCCCTTATTCTCCCCTCTTCGCCTAATCGACAGGCCAGGCGCTCGTCAGACAGAATCGTAATTACCGCTCGTGCTATGCTTGATATGTCTTCCGGGTCGACGGTCATACCGGAAACGCCGTTTTTTATTGCTTCGGGAACACCGCCGGTATTACCGCCAATCACTGGTTTACCGTATAAATTGGCTTCCAAATACACGATTCCGAACCCTTCGACATCTATCGGCAGTCCGTCTTTATCCCTGAGTATTCTGGACGGCATAATAAATACATCACAAGAGCGGTAGAGTTTTTGCAAATCATGGTGATTTACCTGTGGCCAAAACTGAACATAAGCATCAAGCTGATGGAATCTAACAGTTTGCTGTAAATGATGAAACTGCGGGCCTTTGCCGCAAATAATATACATGCAATCAGGTATATATTTGATGACTTCAGGTAACGCCTTAATGACCTGGTCATGGCCTTTTCGTAATACCAAATTACCGATAGTAATAAGAATACGCTTATGTGTAAGTTTATGGGCAGATTTGAATTCATCAATTTCTGACTGATTGAATCCAATCGGCGGATGTATAGTCGGGCATGGATATAAGGCCATGGTCCGATCAGCCGGTGCGCCGTTTTCAATCGCTAATTGCTTGGTATAATGGCTGCACCCGATTATTTTTTCCGCATTTAATAATATATGCCGGATTTGACGCATTTTTCGCGACGAATGTCGCATGATGATCAGATCATTACCGTAAACGTACACAATATACGGAATTCGAAATATTTTCTTCAGAATCAATGCGCAGGTACCGAAAGGAAGAATCTGTCCGACCTGAATGACGGAAATTCTGCTTCGTAAGACGATATGATACATATGCCACAATAGCGGAAGCCAACGGGGCCATATAAATCTTGACGTGGTGATAAGCTTTTTCCGGTATACCGGGAAAGCATATGAAGTCGATTCCAGGTGGTTTTCCGTTAAAACGGCAATAGAGTCATCAGGCAGTGCCTGGACGACATTCAGCATAAAGCTAGAAATTCCGCCGCGTACCGGCGGAAAATCAAATGTCACGAGCAATGATTTCCTGATCATATCTTTTTTGAAAAAATATGCGTAAGGACAAATACATCAGATTTAGTAATCCCCTTAACAGCAAATATGGCTAACGCATATATCAACATACCGGCGGGAATTGAGACGAATAATGAAACTTGGTCCTTAATCAGCCACAAGCATGCCATCATAATACTGCCAGAAATGAGCGCCTTGCCGAGCATTTTAAGAAGCCCGGCCTTGTCATAAGGGGCGATTTTACCGACCCAATAGAGACCGAGAAAAAACAAAATAATACCGCTGACCAATGCCGAAAAAGCGGCACCGTTAAAAGTATATTTCTTGATTAAGAGCAGATTTAAGGAGATATTAATGACTACTGTTATGATCATATTAATGGTATTTGTGGTTTGGCGGTTGCAGGCATTGAGAAACGCGCCGACAGGAAAATTTAAAAATACGACCAGTAGCCCCGAAATCATTATCCGAAGCGGGACTGCAGCTGTTATAAAATCGGGACCATAAATTTTTAAAATAATATTGTCCGCTAGGGCAAATATGCCCAGTGACATGGGTATAGCCAGAATGATGAGGTAGCGAATCGCTTTTTCAAACGTTTTAGCCAATTCGATTTTAGAAGTCAGATAGAAAGCGCTCATGGCCGGAAAAATACTGGCTGAAAAAGCGGAAGGTAAAAATTCAAATGCGTAGGTCATTTTATTTGCCGTAACGTACCATCCTACATATTTTTGGCCGGCAAACCAAAGAAGCATGTATCTGTCAGTATAGGTATACATTTTCGTAAACATGGCCGAAATTGCAAAAGGCAACGCGGTAACTAAAAGCATTTTTAATACAGATGCGTTCCAACGGGGCCGTAGCCTGATTTTCGCCTTTATCCTGAGCATCAACAATGAAAAAATAAAGTTAAAAATACTGCCACAGCCGACTGCCACGAATAAGGCCGGCAAACCCCAATGGAACTTCAAGCTGATCAAGCCGAAGGACATAGTGAGTATTTGCGTACCGATCATGCCGAGCGCCTCAAAGCGCATATTTTGCTGGCCACGGAATACAGCGAAAAAGGTTAACGTGAACGTGTCGAGGACGACAATAATCGCATCGAGATAAAGGACCGTTTTAATGAGCGTTGAATGATGGGAAAAATTGGTATACAACCCCATGGCCAAAATGACAAAAAAGGCGAAAATAGCCTTGATGGAGATGATATTACCGAGAAACTCCTCCGTTTTTTCCGGCGTCCGAGCTATTTCACGGACTAAAACGACGCTTAAACTGAAGTCTATCAGTATAAGCAGGATGGGTATCAATGATTTTGCCGGGTCGTAAAACCCAAGGTCTACCGGCCCAAGACTTCTCGCGATTAAAATAAAATAGATAAATGAAAGTACCTTTTGCAGAACAAAGGCAATGGTGAGGTAGCTGGTGTTTTTTAGTATTTTTTCCTGGGTTTGATTGACAGCGGTTGATGGCGGCTGACTGTTCATGATTTTACCGCTTCTGCCATTGAGGCGCACGGCGTGCAGACTTCAATCCATATTTCTTTCGCTCCTTGACTCGAGAATCGCGGACCAGTAAACCATGCGCTTTAAGCAATGGTTTTAATGATGAATCTTGTTGTAATAAAATTCGGCTGATGGCCAATCGTATACTTTCAGCCTGACCGCGTAATCCCCCGCCGGAAACCTTGATCTGGAATAAACCAGCAGTTGTACTGCTTGAAACCAGCAATGGCTGATTGACTATTTGCCGGTATTCAAAATGAGAAAAATATTCGTTTAGCGGTTTCCCATTTATCTGGATATCGCCTTTTTCATTCGTGTATAATCGGGCCCGGGCAGAAGAAGATTTTCTTCGCCCGATTGAAAATAAATATTGATGTGATTTATGAATCTTTATCGGCTGGTTTTCTTTTTGGACTATTTCGCTTGGTTGTTCTTCAGCAATAACTTTTTTCGGTTCCGCCTTCTTTTTGGGAGTTTTCTTCACTGGTGTCGATTTTTTAACAGTCTTGTGATGGGTTTTGGCTGGTTGTTTTGGCATAGCTTTAAAGGAATTTAACCTGTTTGGTTATTGAATGGGATAATCGGTTCTTCGGCATCATGTGCTCAACCACCCGCATAAAGAATTTTTGCGGATTCTGCGCAAATTTAATCTGCCATAATGGTTGTTTTAAGCCACCTGGATATCCGGAAAATGTATTGACCGTATGGGTAGACAGTTTTTTTTCAGAAATGTCCAATTGATCAATGTGCTTAATTAATATGCGAACGTTTGGCGTCACATGGAATTTAAAATTTGTCAACATTTTGCCGCGTAGATGTACGGCGACGAGGCTAGCGAACCTTCCGAGAGACTGCCCCTTTGCGTCAAACATATATTCTATAACTTGATGTGATTGATTTTTTTTATTCATAAAAATTATATCAAGGTGACTAGTACTTGCCATGCTCCGTCGCCTTGGCGAGGGCCGATTTTAGCCACGCGCGTATAGCCACCTGCCCTTTTTGCGTATTTTGGTGAGATTACTTTCAGTACTTTATCCGCAATTTTTGGATCTCCGATTTTTTTTATTAATAAACGCCGATTGGCTAGGGTGTCCTTTTTGCCGATGGTAATGAGACGTTCAACATACGGACGAATATGCCTAGATCTAGTGGCCGTTGTCATAATTTTCCCATGGACAAGCAAGCTGGCAGCGCTTTGCTTCAGAAAAGCTAACCGTTGGGCGTGTCCGCCACGAAAAAATTTCTTTTTTTTCAAATGTCTCATGAATTCGGTAATAAATTATTGTTCTTTTTTTGGGCGGCCGCGTTTTTTCTTGGGTTTTTCTGCGTCTTTTTCCTTCTCGACGGTCTCTTTTTCAATGTCGTCTCCTTTAGCTTCTTCTGTTGCTTCCGCAACAGCTATTTCCGGAATGGTCTTCCCGAAGGCGGCAATGTGCGAAAAATGATCAACAAGTATCTGCGAGGCAATTTTAATTGAATCCTCCGGTGTAATCGTTCCGTCAGTAAGAATATTTAGTACTACTTTATCATAATTAGTCATCTGACCGACGCGGACATTTTCAACGTTAAAATTTACGTTTCGGACTGGTGTATAAATTGCATCGACTGCAATTGTACCGAGTGAGAGTTTCTTGTTGTCCATATTCTCAACCGGCACATAACCGCGTCCAGTATTGATGGTAACTTCAAGCTCAAAATCAGCGTCTTTATCGGTAATGGTGGCTATTTCCGCATCAGAGCTGATGACTTCCGTATCGCTCGTAGTTTTAAAGTCCTTGGCCTTAACCTTTTTTTCGCCTTTAACCTTAAGTGTGGCTTTCGCTTCATCGGTCCCGTGCAGTTTAAACCGTATTTTTTTCAAATTTAAAAGTATTTCGACAACATCCTCTTTTACGCCCGGAATCGTGGAAAATTCATGTGTGGCGCCCTTAAAATGTACTGCGGTGATAGCTGCACCATTTAATGAGGACAAAAGAACGCGACGCAAGGCGTTCCCCAGTGTCGTGCCAAAACCAGGGAAGCACGGTTCAATAGTTATCTCGGCGTGATGATCACCGATATTTTTAACTTCAAATTTGTCTGGCAGTGCTATATGTTCCATAGTGTGTATCGATACAAATATTAATTAACGCGAATAAAATTCCACAATAACCGCCACATCGATCCCTTGCTGCATGTCGGCCAAGGAAGGTTGGGCCAGTACTTTCCCTTCCAATTTCTTTTCATCTGTAATTACGACCCATGACGGAAAAGTTTTCTTGTCCAGTTTTTTAATAATTTCCTGGAATGATTTCGTTTCTTTTTTAGAACCTTTAAATGAAATTATATCATTTATTGTGGTTTGAAATGACGGAATGTCCACGCGCCTGTTATTAACCGTGACATTACCGTGATTTACCATCTGGCGAGCTGCGTCACGAGATGGGGCGAGCCCAAGGCGGTAGACAACATTATCAAGACGCATCTCAAGAAGACGCAAGAGGTTTTCGCCCGTATCGCCGGACATTTGCTTGGCGAGTAGGTAATAGTTATGGAATTGTTTTTCTAGTATTCTATATGATTTTGCCATTTTTTGCTTTTCGCGCATTTGCACTCCATATTCAGAACTTTTCCGCTGGCCTTTGTTGCCGTGCATCCCTGGCGGATAGTTTCTCTTGACTATCGGACATTTCGGGGAAAAACAACGGTCACCTTTGAGAAAAAGTTTTTCGCCAACACGTCGGCACTGTTTACATTTTGGGTCTAGATTTCTTGCCATACTAGACTCTCCTTATTTTAGGTGGACGGCACCCGTTATGCGGTATCGGCGTAATATCCTTAATCGACATAATGGAAATGTTGTTGGCGTTTATGGCCCGGATAGCTCCTTCACGTCCTGCTCCAACCCCTTTAACGAAAACGTCAACGCTGCGCAACCCCATATTTTTTGCCTTATCCAAGGCTTCCCTGACGATAATGCTTGCGGCATATGGAGTGGCTTTTTTGGGACCTTTAAATCCCATGTGGCCGGCTGACGACCAGCTGACTACATCTCCCGCCGGGTCAGTGATGGAGATGATGGTATTATTATAGGTGGCCTGAATATATGCGCGTCCATGCGTGACAAGCCGCTTTTTTGAGGATTTCTTTTTTGGTACCGCTTCTGATTTCTTATTCACATCAGAAGGGAGTGCTTTTTCTCCCATACGTTCTGGAAATTAGTAATTAGGTTTTTTCGGCAGAAGCTTTTCGCCCGGAACCCATAGTGCGACGAACATTTCCGCGGACAGTCCGAGAATTTGTTTTAGTCCTCTGTCCCCGCACCGGAAGCCCATGGGCGTGCCGGTGTCCCCGTAAAGTCCCGATTTCCTTAAGACGCTTGATGTTCATCAAGATGTCACGTTTCAGCTCACCTTCTACTTTAATATTTTTTTCGATTATTTCACGTAATGTATTGACTTCCGATTCGGTCAATTCACTCGTTTTTTTATTCGGCTGGATATGGGCTTCTCTGCAAATTTTATCTGACAAACTAAACCCGATACCATAAATATAGGGTAGCGCATAGACAATTTGCTTGTTTGGCGGCAATGTCACGCCGGCGATACGTGCGGGCATAAGTATTATCCTTGTCGTTGTTTATGCTTAGGGTTTGAACAAATCACGTACACCCGTTTTTTTCTGCGGATAACGCGGCATTTTGCGCAAATCTTTTTTGCTGATGATCGGACCTTCATAAATATATTACTGTCTGTAAATTATACGGCCTTTTGTCAGGTCATACGGAGTCATCTCTACGGTAACATGGTCACCCGGCAATATACGGATTTTATGCATTCGCATTTTACCTGAAAGATGCGCCAGTATGACGTGCCCGTTTTCAAGTTTAACCTTGAAATTTGTTGACGGGAGCAGTTCCTCAACCTCGCCCTGCATTTCCAAAAACCCTTTCTTAGTTCGCTTACTCGACTGGCTATTATGGGAAGTCGTAACTTCCATGAATACAATGTTAATATTAAAAAAATTCTTGTGCTAAAGGCAAGAATTCAGTGAAAATTTCACTCGTCGTTTCATCGGTTTCTTGCCAAATGCTTGGGGACAGATTGGAAATGTTACGTTGTAGGTAGTATATCCTAATGGATAATATACGTCAAGATGCACGAGAAGATCAGGGAATAATTAATTAATACATTGCTAATATTAGCTATTTAATTGTGGCCTTGATTCTACGTATGCCAGCAGATGAAGATTTCTCTGAAATAACCGAAAAATTTCCTATTTCACCGGTTGCAGAGACATGTGGCCCGCCACACACCTCTTTTGAAAAGCCATTTATAGAGTATACCGTTACGGAATTTGGGTATTTTTCCTTAAAAAAAGCCAATGCACCAGATGCTATCGCTTCATCATAGGGCATCTCTTGGCTTGTAACTAGTAAATTTTCCTTGATTTTTTGGTTTACAAGATCCTCAATTGCCTTTTTCTGTTCATCAGTGAGTTTGGAACCATAAGAAAAGTCAAAACGGAGACGTTCGGGTGTAATGTCGGAACCTTCTTGGCGTACCGTATCTCCCAATACTGTTCTCAGGGCCTGATGTAATAGGTGGGTGGCTGTGTGATATCTGGTCATTATTTTCTTCTGGTCTTCTGAAAGCTCCGTACTGTTCAATCCGTGTCCACCAAATTTTTTTTCTGCCCCGGCCCTTGAAATTTTTTGGTGGTTTTCGACTTCCTGTAAAAATTTTTCCTCATCAAATACAAAGCCTTCACGTTTAAGCCGTTCCGTAGACAATCCATAGGTAGAAAAAAGTGTAAACGCTTCTTGGGCAGTCAGTGACCGGGAAGAAGGCCCCTGTACATCAGCGTTCGATTTCTTGGGCAGATTCTTGATTTTTTGGATTATTTCACTGATATCAGACTGTAAAACTTTCGAATAATTTTCGATTTCCATGTGTACGGATTCCAATATTCTATTATGGCGTGACTGCAATAACGGGTTATGCGATTTATACAGTTCAATAATCCTATTAACAAGCGGTTCTAACGCAAAATGAGGATGCTGATATTGGTCGAGGGCTCTCCGAAATACCCTGCGGAGGACGTATCCCTGCTCTTTATTACTAAATGTTACGCCATCTGACAGGAGATGTACGGCCGCTTTGATATGGTCTGCGACGATTCGTGAGCGGACCGTATCTTCGTATGCATTAATGCAGCCAAAATTCGCATCATGCTTGATTATATGCAGCAAAGGCGAATAAAGATCGGTATCAAAGACGTTATTTTTACGCTGTAAAATCAGCGCTAATCGTTCCAATCCCATCCCTGTATCGATATTTTTTTTGGGGAGAGGCTTCAATTTTTTCCGTTCATTCTGGTGGTATTCGGTGAATACTAAGTTCCAGATTTCCATAAACCTGCCGCATTCGCAATTTGGCAGGCATTTCTCCTTTTTAGCGCATGGTTGTTTGGTAAAATCATAATGGAGTTCGGAACATGGGCCACACGGGCCAGAAGAACCGGCCGGTCCCCACCAATTATCGCTGCGGCCATACCCAATAATCTTTTCTGCCGGTAAATATTTTTTCCACAGGCTGACAGCCTCATGGTCAGCCCCTACGTCAGTGTTTCCTTCAAAATATGTAGCCCAAAGACGGTCTGCTGGGATGCCCATTTCATGAGAAATGAATTCCCAGGCGTATTCGATGGCCTCAGACTTAAAATAGTCACCAATGGAAAAATTTCCCAACATCTCAAAAAAAGTAGCATGAGTCGCGTCACCAACTGATTCAATATCTGATGTTCTGAAACAACGTTGTACTGAAACCAGTCGTTTACTGCCGAAATCTTTTACTGGATCCTTACCGCCCATAAAATATGGCTTAAATTGCTGCATGCCAGCGGTCGTAAGCAATACGGAGGGGTCATCCTGTGGCCATAATGATGAAGAGTCGACAAAATGGTGTTTCTTTTTTTCAAAATAATGAATGAATTTTTTCCTAATTTTTTCCGAATCCATATTCTATAGTATACTCATAAATACATTTTTTGTGAAATAATCAGTATTATTCTGATAATTCCTATAATTTGGTTTTTTTTAGGTAATAGCTCCTCCACCAAGCAATTCATCACCCTTATAAAAAACAATGTATTGGCCCGGTGTTATGGCACGCTGGAGTTTCGTAAAAATAATTTTCCAATCCTTGCGGTGCCTGTGCACCTCACAATGTTGCAATGGCTGGCGATAACGTATACGCGCCTGGCATCTGTATGGAAACTTTTTTGGCGGCGCTGTCATCCAGGATATATTCGTAGCTTGTAAATCGCGGCCGAACAGCTCTTGATTTTTTTCACCACTACTGACATACAATGTGTTTGTACAAATATCTTTTTTTGTTATAAAGAAAGGAATACCGCCGCCGATATGTAACCCGTGCCGCTGTCCAATCGTATAATACGCCAAACCATCATGCTTCCCGAGAAATTTCCCCGCAGTTGTCATGATCGGTCCGGGTTTGCTTGGTATAAATTTTTTCATAAAATCCTTGAATTTCACCTTACCGACAAAGCAAATCCCCTGACTATCAGGCTTGTTATAGACGGGTAGATTGCTTTTTTTTGCCAGTAAACGGATATTTTTTTTCAAATACATCCCAATAGGAAAAAGGCTGTACGAAAGTTGTTTTTGGGTAAGCAATGAAAGAAAATATGACTGATCTTTAGCAGAATCAGCGGCAGAGTACAGATGGTGTAATCCCGTATGGTCTGTTTTCTTGATAACATAATGCCCGGTGGCGATCATATCCGCACCCATTTTTTTCGCCTTGATTGAAAAAAGTTTAAACTTTATTTCACGGTTACAGAGCATGTCTGGATTCGGAGTCAGCCCGTGCCGGTAGCCGTTGATGAGATATGTTACGACTTTACGGCGATATTCCTCTTCAAAATTTTCGATCAGCGCGGGGATTTTTAGGGCAGAGCAGACTTTTTTGAAATCACGGATATCATCTCGCCAAAGACAGTCGTCTGCCAGCGGATCTGACCAATTTTTCATGTATACGCCAGTTACATCATAACCCTGGCGTTTAAGCAATAAGGCGGCAACGGAAGAGTCAACGCCACCCGACATCGCTACAAAGACTTTTTGAATTTTTTTCTTCATATATGATACACAAGTATAGGCTATTGGCAGATGATAGTAAATGGCGGCCAGATGTAATTCTGGTCGCTTTGATTTTAAGGAAGTAATGATGCTAGAAACTGGAAATCACTTCCCGGATATATTGCATAGTCGGTGACCCATATTCCTCCCGGCTGATCCGGTTAGCGGCAAACAAGGCATTCTGCGTTTTATGTTTTTGGCGCCTTTGGAAACGCCGCGGATAATTTTTTTCTATACTGCCATTTGGTAAGATAAAAACACGGCGTTTTTTCAGCTCATTGATATAAAATTGCTCGGTATTTGAAATTTCACCCTGGGTAACCGCAGTTATGAGCTTGATGCCCGTATCATATAAGGCATCCTGATCTAGCAGTACTGAGTACGGAATATTAAAAATATCAAGCAAGTCAGCGTATACGTCAATATTACTTTTACCATACACCTGTATTACCTTGATGTCTTTCGTCCCGTCGTAATATTTGTTGATCAGGCCACGCATCAATATATGGTCAGAAGGGCCCTCCACGAGCAAGACGCTGTCGGCAAAGAACATTTCACAGTTTTCTGCGTTCAGTTCCTGGGTCAGGCGGTTATAATCGAGGTGACGCCCGGATAATCTGGGAGAGTATACTTTTGTCGAATCCCCTTCCCTGACGAGTCGGAAAAGCTGGTGGAGATTTTCCGGATGGATAAATAACGGCGAATGAGTGGTCATGAACAACTGGTTGTATAAGTTTTGCTGTTCAAGTATCTGCAGCAGCTTGGTTATGAGTGCGGGGTGCAGGTGTATTTCAGGCTCTTCAAGCAATAAAATCGTATAATCAGGATGGAACATGTACATCAGCATAATAAATACCTGCTGAAATCCGGCGCCAATGCGTTCAAAGGGGCGATCTTCCCCGTCTTCATGGACAACTCCTTTTGACAAAAAACTCTCTGATAGTTTGATCTGAGGAATGTGTTTTTGGAGGGAACTTTGAAAAATTTTATAAATATCGTTGTGATCAGCAATAAGATTTTGGAAATCATGCTGCAGGCGCGCTAGCCCGATTGGGTGCGTTGCGGACAGTCTGATAATGCGCTTGCTCAGGATTTCAGCCGCTTCAGCAGAAGAAATTGGAGAATTATTCAAATAAAATTCTTTCCTGCCGTTTTGCTGGCTAACTTTTAAAAACTGGGTATTCCTGTCTATTTCAAAATTTATCTCCATATTGGCCTTCTCATCAAGCAGGCGTTTGTCATCTTCCGAATACAGTTGGTAAACCGCATCCAGAATATTTGTCTTGCCGGCGTTATTAGAGCCGATAAAAATATGCATTTTGCCTGGCTCATTCAGGACAAAAGGAGAGGTAACGCTCTTATACTTATTAATGATGAGTTGCGAAATGCGCATAAGTAAATTTGATTATGTATTTCAGGAACGTGAAAATAATAACCGGGCTTCAATTTACCATTTATTGATGTGATTGAGGCCGGAGCTTTTCAATAAAATAAATACTCTCGTCGATAACTATGGTGTATATTATTTAGCCTGGCTATACTTATTGACGTATGCTTTAGTTGACTCGTATCACCTGACCGGGACGAAGCGGATGAGTTTCTGGAGGCGATGGCTTAAATCTATTTTGTGAGTTTCGTGACTGTGGAGCATCTCCAATGGATTGCTTTTTGACAAAGTGTTGCGGACTGATATGGAGCGCTTCAGACAATGAAATAGGCTTTACATCATCGTTTACCGTGACTGATTCGAGCTCTTTGATGTTAATTTGAGGTTTTTGGGCCGGAAGTGCTGTTCTGGGAGTGCTTGTGGCGGGCTTGGAAGGAGAAAATTTTTGGTGAGGTGGCTGGTAAGGCTTTCGGTTTTGGTTATATGAAGAAGGCTGACGGGACGCTTCTTGATTATCCTCTTCTGCGGCAGCCTTATACATTTCCTCAACTCCACTCCAGCGGATTATTTTTTCTTCCACAACAGATTTTGGAGTACTGTAACGTTCCCTCGACACCTTAATTATTTTTTCCCGGTTATTTGTCAGAATTTGTAATGGGGGTATCGTAACGGCAGAAAACGGTTCCGAGGCGACACCGTCGATCATCAGCTTCATGTATACATTATATTTTGTCAGGTTTAAGAGATCATCTTCAGTAAATGTAGGGAAAAACTCCTTCGCCAAAAATTCAGCGTCTTCGCCGCCAACACGAAAACTCATGATTGTGCCGACATTACCGAATACGGCTGATTTTACCTTCTCATCAAGCTGTTCAATGTATTGGTGGGCAATAATCAAATCCAAACGGTATTTACGGGCCTCTGACAAAATACTGGCAAAGCTTTCTGTGGCGAAATTTTGAAACTCATCGACATAAAGATAGAAATCCTGACGTTCTTCCTCTGGTATGTCGACGCGGCTCATGGCTGCTAACTGGAGCCTGGTAATCATCATGGCGCCCAGTAAGGCAGAGCTGTCCTCGCCAATTCGGCCTTTCGCAAGGTTAAGAAGAAGTATCTTACGATTGTCCATGATGTCACGCAAATTGATCGTGCTTTTCGGCTGTCCGACCATGTTACGGATAATCGCATTAGAGAGGAACTGCCCGACCTTATTTTGTATAGGGGCAATCGCTTCATTACGAAAATTAGTGTTATATGCGGCAAATTCATCAACCCAGAAACTTTTGACGATTGGGTCAGTTAATTTTGACACTACTTTCCGCCGGTAATTTTTATCAACTAATATTCGTGAGATGCCCAGCATGGTAGACCCGGGATATTCCAAAAGCGCTAAGATGGCATTATTGAGGATGTATTCCATGCGCGCACTCCATACCCCTTCCCATATTTTGGTGAACACTCCCATGAGTCCCGATGCGACAAGATGGCGCTGGGTGGGGTCAACGCTTTCAAGTACATTAAAACCGATTGGAAAATCGATGTCTGCCGGATTGACGTAAATAACGTCATTTATACGGTATGACGGAATGAATTCAATTACCCTTTCGACGAGGTCCCCGTGGGGGTCAACAACCGCTACGCCATTACCGGCCTTAATATCCTCAATAATCATATGCTCAAGGGCGTTTGTTTTCCCCATGCCAGTTTTTCCGACCAGATACATATGCCGGCGTCGGTCATCTTTCTTTATTCCAAATTTGCGTTCCTGGTTGCGGAAACTCGTCATAGCAAACATGGTAATCTGGTCATTGGATTGTGGCGAGGGTTCAGTCATTATTGTATTGGCAGGTTAGGGGGTGGGGTATTTTTTTGCTTAGCCGTTACTGGTGAGTGGGAAATTTGCGGAGCTCTTTCTACCGGCAAATCAGATGGCGGTTGGCCTTTCTTCGCATCGACTTTTTGGACCATCGGTGCTTTAACAACTTCACTGACCGGGAAATGCCAGAGCGTTGCCAATTCTTCAGTATTGAGGATAAAGCCAGAACGTCCGCGTTTCATGCTTCGATATCGATAGCCCCATAATATTCTTCGCTTGCGTGCTAGCGTGCGACTTTTAATAAAAAAATAATCGATTTTAGTTCTCGTGTGCCGGTCTACAACCAAGCGGTTGAGGTCTTGGGTGCTGAATTGCTGGAGGGCACCGACAATGGCGTCGACGCCTTTTTCTTTTTGCATGACCTCACGTCTGGCGGCATAAATAAAACGGATTTTCGTCATGAACCCTAATTTTGATATTTTCATACCGATCGATTCGATTACGGTCCGTTCGTCCGGCGATAAATGCTGCATCAGGCTCGGCCATTCCCTTTCCTGCTTCTTAGCAGTTACTCCTCCCATTTCAGACGGCTCTAAAATTGAGGCTGTGAATGATTCAAAAAGCCCCTTTGAAACTTCTCGCGGAAAATACCCCCAGTCCCCGCTTTTTTTGGCCGGTTCCTTTTTGCCTATTAATTTCCTGATAATACTGAGTCCCTTTTCGCGCCAATTCGGATTTACCGGCTCAATTACAAATTGAAGCCATAAGTGTTCGCCAGGACCCATCCGGCTCATAATTTCTAAAAGCGAAGCCATAGGATCCATGAATTTCTGGCTTAGGCTGTGTTCAAAAAAAGGATACGTCCTGATCGGGTATGCGTCCGGCATCGCCAGTTTAATCTGTGATCCCCAAATATCCCATTCTGGATGCGGTAATTCTAGCGGCCGGGGGATCATGTCGATATAATCCTCAACTTCCGTAATTTCAGCGTCAGGATATTGCGCATAAACAGCCGCTTCAACCAGATCCCTAAACTGAACGGGCGTTCTCAGAAGAAACTGGATAAAGCCCTCAATGCTGACTAATTCGAGGCTGACTCCAAGTTGTGTATAGCCCTTGAGATAACGTTCCTTTAGGTTACCCTTCTTCTCCATGCCATACAGGTGCGAAAAAATATGCTCGACGGCTTTCGGGCTTTGTTCGTTCATTTTTGGAATATCTATAGCCAGGAGAACATGTTCGGTTCGGGCAGAATAGCGATTTCTGATGTATTCCAAGTACCCTTGCCAGGCTCCGTAGATACAGGTGACAATGATCAAGATCCAGCCGCCATTGGCGATAATATAAAGCATCGCCGCAAATGGATTTGAGGCGCTTGGCAAAGAAGACGCTAATTGTGTAGGGTCCGTTAATAAAAAATTCATAAAGAACTATACTGCCTGTTCAGCGATTTTATAGGTACCGTCAGGCAGTTTAATGAATTTTGTTTTATCTGTTAAAGCTAAATGGATGGTATTTTTTTTGACTATCCGTTGCTCGAGAACAGCTTTGACCAGCTCTTCGCGGGACATGGGCTGCAATGATTTTTTCAAAATTTCGGTCAAGACGTCCACGACTACTCCGGGCTGGTACCCCCATTCCTTCAATGCGTAAATGCCTCGTCCGACCAGGACATACTGCTTATTAAGTATCAATTCGTTATGAACCGTCGGTGGATACGCCTTCCGCTCGTCAAATTTTGTCTCATTGATCGTTTTGGCGATGTCCGTGAAATGCATGGGCTTGCCGTGCCGTTTCAAGACCAAGTATATTTTATCGTTCATCCGTTTGGGTACGATACTGCCCCACTTCGTTAAGCCATATTCGTTAAACGGATTTTTTGAGATTTTTTGGGAAGTTTCAAGGAATGCTATGACAGACTCGTCGGTCAATTGGTTTTTATTGGACTCATAAAAAGGCAAAGAATGGAATTCATGGATAATCTCGGCGATACTCAAAGGCTTATTGCGACGGAGTATAATCGATAAAATTGATTCGCAGGTATCTTTTAATAACGAAATTGGTGCATGGATCAATCTCCACGATTTCCTGAATTCCCCATCCTCGGTAATTGCCTTGAATTTACTATCTAGTAACTCTGAAATGGCAAATAAAATATTTTTTCGATTAATCAGTGTGTCGCCGCTCACTTGGAGCAATTCATGCATCAATGAATCTTCCGACATGATTCCCCCGTGCTGCTCCAATACTGAAAAAATGGTAGTTTCCAGCGGACTTATAAGTACAACAAAATTCTTTATCTTCTTTAACTTTGCAATCGCCGTACTTTCGATTTGCCGTATTCGTTCCCGTGTCACTTTGTATGACGCGCCAATGTCCTCAAGTGTTTCGTTTTCCTTGCCAAGCAGGCCATGGCGACGTCGCAAGATATCTTCCTCCCGATTCGTCAAGCTTTTCGTTAATAACGAAACAACTTCAACAGGGTTGAATTGCTCAATTTCATTGATCTTTTTGCTTGTAATGACTCGGTCTAAAATCGAATTAGCAAAGTCATTCATAATGGATTATGATATGCATCTTAGGGGCATATATAAACTAACATTGTTTAGTATAGCATACTTTTATATTTGTGTCAAGAGAGTTTGACAAATAGCAAAAAATCTTGTGGATTATTAAATCCCAAATTTTTTGATTGATAAGATCGCAATACAGTTAGCGTCTTTTGCTAGCGAAATTGTACCAGACGACCAGGAGTGGGCTGGCAATAAAAATTGATGAATACGTTCCAGCGATTATACCGATCAGCAGAGCTAATACAAAAAATTGTATTGATTGACCGCCAAAAAGATAGAGAGCCGCCAACACCAGCAGGGTTGTTAATGACGTGTTCAGTGAACGCACGATAGTCTGGTTGACGCTTTCATTAACAACGTCTTCAAACGATTTTAAGTAACTGATGCGAAGACGTTCTCTGATTCGGTCATAAACGACGATTGTATCATGGACGGAAAAACCGAGTACAGTCAGCATGGCTGTAATGAACAACGTATTGATTTCAACATTTAGAAATTTTCCTAAAATGGCGAACACGCCGACTACGACCAGAATATCATGAACAAGCGCCAAAATGGCGCCAGTCCCAAAAACCCAGGACTTTACGACACCGAATGATGTCTTACGGAATGCAAACATGATGTACAGAAGAATAAAAATGAGCACCAATACCGTACCGCTAATGGCCTTATTTTTCAGCTCCTGTCCAAATGTAGGGCCGATTGTATCAAAGCTTTCCTCCGACAAATCCGGATTATCTTCTTTCAGCTTGTCGATAATTTGCTGATAGGTGTCCTGATCAATTGACTGCAGGCGGATGGCCGTGTCTGTGTCGCCACTTGGCTGGATTGTCAAATTGCCGAGATTCAAACTAGACAGTTTTTCGGTGATAGCATCGGGTGTCGGTCGATTGCTTGGAAACCCGACACGGATCATGCTTCCGCCAGTAAAGTCTATACCAAAATGAAGCCCGCCGAGAATAATG
>Ga0265297_10001340_pt1 | contig 58717 bp, 61 predicted proteins | sample Munlanlwell13791_FD_192502 | JGI IMG/M metagenome (GOLD analysis project Ga0265297, IMG submission 192502) | Leachate microbial communities from a municipal landfill in Southern Ontario, Canada - Leachate well 137-91 | ecosystem: Engineered > Solid waste > Landfill > Unclassified | place... | reverse complement strand
CCAGGCGGGTTTGGTAGACAGACTTCCCAATGCCCGGATCCTCACGGTTTCGGCTACCGGTGCTTCCAAACCGATGAACCTTGCCTACCAAACCCGCCTGGGTTTATGGGGAGAAGGAACGTGCTTCCCGAATGTAACTTCTTTCATTAACTCCATCGAGGGCGGCGGCTTGGCGACAATGGAAATTGTTGCCAGGGATTTAAAGGCAAGAGGTCTCTATGTTAGCCGGACGCTTTCTTTTGATGATGTTACCCATCAGCAGATGGAGCACAACTTAACGCCAGACCAAGTAAAAAATTACGATAAATTAGCCGAAGGGTGGCAGCTTGTTTTAAGAAATATCCATGATGCTCTCCAAGTGACCGGGCAAACTACCCACAACGGAGCAAGGGCAAGAGGGGCTTGGAACGATTGGAGCCATTTCTGGGGAACGTGCCAACGGTTTTTTAATCAGGTAGTTACCTCTATGCAGACCCCTACCATGATACAAGACATGGAGGAAAAGCTCGCTAAAGGTGAATCCTGCGTTATCCAGTTAGTTAATACCAATGAGGCCGCTCTTAATAGAGGTATTTCTGAATTAGAAGAAGGGGAAACCCTTGAGGACCTCGATATTTCACCGATTAAAATATTGCTTGAATGGGTTGACAAGGGCTTTCCGGTTCAACAGTATGAAATCAGAACAGACGATAATGGTAACGAAGTTGCAGTTCCTCTTTTTAATGCTGACGGAACTCCGGTTTTAAACCGTGAAGCGGTTGCCATGAAAAACCGACTTCTTACTGAACTGGGAAGTCTGCCAGCTCCCGATAATCCACTTGATTTAATACTTAACCATTTTGGGACCGAGAAAGTAGGAGAAGTTTCAGGGAGATCAAGGCGTCTTGTAAAAGGTTCAGACGGTTCTCCAACTATTCAACCGTGGTCAAAGAACAAAGGCTATGCTGATGTTGAAGCCTTTATGAACGGTAAGAAAAAGATTTTGGTTTTTACCGATGCTGGCGGAACCGGGGCGAGTTATGATGCTGACCGGACTGTTAAAAATCAGACCAAGAGAAACCACTATTTATTGCAAGCCGGATGGCGGGCTGAAAACGCATTACAGGGCTTTGGAAGAACCCACCGTTCTAATGAAGCACAGGCTCCTCATTATGTCCTGCTTACCACCAACCTTCACGGTCAAAAGCGGTTTATATCCTCGATAGCCCGGAGGCTTGACCAGTTAGGCGCTTTAACGAAAGGCTCACGGCAAACAGGAAGCCAGGGATTTTTTCAATCAAGAGACAACCTTGAATCCGCAGAGGCGAGAGATGCCTTACGGGTATTCTTCCGCAATCTTTATTTGGGCGAATATCCAGAAATAAGCCTTGATGATTTTCAGGAACAAACAGGGTTAGAACTTGTTGATAGAACCAGAGGCGGTCTAAAGGCAAACCTACCGGAAATAACCCAGTTTTTAAACCGGCTTTTAAACCTCAAAGTTGACATGATGAACAAGGTTTTTGACCGGTTTCAGGATGAGCACGACCAGGTTGTTGAAAGCGCTATTGCCAATGGCACTCTTGACCAGGGAGTAGAAACTATCCGCGCGGAAAAGATTGAAAAAGCGTCCGAGCAAACAGTCTATACTGACCCAAAATCGCAGGCAGAAACTAAATATGTCCAGCTCGATGTAGAAACAAAAACTCCTTTAATAAACTTTGAAAATGCTCGGAATTATTTTTTGAGTTCAAAGGGATTTTTTAAGAATGTAAAAAGCGGCCGGGTCTGGTGTGCTTCCGACATTAAGACAAGAACCAATACAGGAACAGGTTCTATTGAAGAATACCATATTATGATTTCCCCTGCCCATCACCGGGAATATGTCAACAAAGAGGATTTAATTTCTGATAAATGGATAAAAATAAAAGATTCGGAAGCCAAAAAAGATTGGGATAATGAATTTAATACCTTGCCGCCCACCCAAACAAGAAGAGAGCATATTATTAGCGGTATGCTGCTTCCCATTTGGGACCGGTTGCAAGGCAGGGTTAAAGTTGTAAGAGTCCAGACAGCCGAAGGCGAGAAGATGATCGGAAGGCGTATTTTGCCTGCCGACATATCAAGAACATTGAAAAACCTTGGCGCTGAAAGAGCCCATATTCAAGCAACTCCGGAAGAATTGTTTTCAAAAATTCTTAACGAGAATTACAAGATTGAACTGGCAAACGGATGGGAAATCAGCAGAGCAAGAGTCTCAAACGAAAACAGAATAGAAATTGACGGCCCCGACTATGCTCACATGGAGGAACTGGAAAACCATGGAGTTTTTGTTGAAAGGATAGGTTCTTATACACGATGGTTTATACCGACTGGCGAGAAGGGCGTTAATACCTTTAAAGCGGTAATCAAAAACCGACCGGTGATTGATTTAGTCCCGCCGGATAAAGTGGATTCCCCTATGGCCTCCCGCCGCCTTGACCTCCGCGAAGTAAAAGGAATACCGGTAAATGACATCAATAACGCCCTTGAACCAATCTTATCCAGGCTCAAAGTAAAGCCCAAGGTAACGGTTCTAAAGTATTTTAAAGACCTTCCTGTAAATATTAAGGATACTTTTGCATCTAAAGGCGGTGGTCTTATCGGGGGAGTGATAGACCCCGCAATGGAAAATATTTATATAATTGCAGAAAACACGCCAAGTATTCAAAAAGCACAAATAACTTTATTGCATGAACTCTACGGCCATTATGGTGCGAAAGAACTTTTTGGGGATCAGTTTGAGCCATTCCTTCAAAAGATTTATCTCTCCTACGGTCCTAAAAACTTGGAAAGTATTGCCAAACTTTATGGATACGATCTTAACACCAGAGAAGGCCGCTTAAATACTGCCGCTGAAAAACTCGCATTGATGGCTGAAACAAACGAGAAGCCTTCTATACTTCAACAGGTTTACCAGTTTATCCGTAGCTGGTTAAGAAGAATGGGTTTTGGTTTAACACTCACGGACCAAGACCTGAAAGATATTATTTCTAAAAAGATTAAACCCTATCTGGAAGGAAAAGCAGGATTTGGCACAACACGCCAGGGAATACGCAGTGAAGGGCTGCTTCCGATGGCTTCCCAAAAAGCCCCTACTTTTTATTCTCAGATGCAGAAAGTTTTGGTCAATAAACTTCCGAACAAAGTCATTCCGCAACAAGGAACCATGCTTCTTAATACCTGGGCGAATAGAGGCGAATTCAAGAAGGAAGAACTTGAGTGGAGCGGGGTTAAGGAGTGGTTAGCAGAGCAAAAAGGACAGGTAACGAAAGAGCAGTTGATTGACTTCCTGAAAGGGAACCAAATTGAGATTAGGGAAGTTGGAAAAGGTGGAGAGGGAATTTTAGCGGATTATGATACCGCTCCGCCGGAGGTTCGACGAGCGGTTGATGAATATAATGCTGGCTTTGATGAAATGTCCAGCGACCTTGATGCCTTAGATAAATTTCAAGAGGAACTGGATAAACAGGGCTATGAAGCTGAATTTGATTTCGATGGTCTGACAATTACAAATATTTACAAAACAGGAACAATCCCCACTAAATTTCACGAACACACCCTTCCCGGCGGTGAGAATTACCGAGAGCTGTTGTTGACGTTGCCAGAACAAGTTGAAAAAGGTTCTTTGGTAACGCAGGAAATGTTAAAAAGATACGATGAGCTTGCCGAGAAGGGCATTAAAATGACTAAGGAGAAAAAACAAGAATTTACCAAATTGCTTATATTAAGGAATGAAGATTTTGAAAAAGGTAAAGGAGAAAAGCCTACTTTTCAATCTCCTCACTGGAACGAGCCAAACGTCCTCGCTCACGTTAGAATGAATGATAGAACTGACGCAGATGGTAAACGTGTTCTTTTTTTAGAGGAGATACAGAGTGACTGGCATCAGGAGGGGAAGAAACAGGGATATTTAACAGAACAAGAGAAAAAGGCTGCTTGGGAAAAATTTAAAGAATTTCAATCTCAAATGAAGAAAAAATGGGGTGACAAATTTTTAAAAAAGGAATTTTACGAAAGTCCTGATTTGGAAGAATATGAGCGTTTGCAAATGGCCATACCTGAAGAACAAGTCCCCGACGCTCCCTTTAAAACTACCTGGCCTCTTTTGGCAGTTAAGCGCATGATCCGTTGGGCGGCTGAGAACGGCTACGATAAGATTGCGTGGACAACAGGAGAACAGCAGGCGGAGAGGTATGATTTAAGTAAACAAATTAATGTTTTAAGATATACCAAATACGCCGATGGAATTTATAACCTTTTTGCTATTGGAAAAAATGGGGAGAATATTGATTTTAGTAATAGACATTTTAAATCTAATGAACTTCCGAGCGTAGTTGGTAAAGGCATTGCCGATAAAATTATCGCTGGCGAAGGTCGCCAAATGGTGAACAGCACTACCACGAAAGTGCTTTCCGGCCTTGACCTCAAAGTGGGTGGCGCAGGGATGAAAGGTTTTTATGACCAAATCCTTCCTGCCGAGGTCAACAAATATGTAAAGAAGTGGGGAGCAAAGGTTGGAAAAAGTAAAATAGATTTAGATGCAGACCAAGATGTTTTAGAAGATAGAGGATTTACTCAAGAACAAATTGATAATGGGTTGTCAGTCCACTCCCTCGATATTACCCCTTCCATGCGCCAATCGGTATTGATGGAAGGCCAGCCGATGTTTAGCCGCCGCCAGGAAGAATCCGAGGACGACTGGGCCAAGAGAATTTTAAAAAGCATAAATGTTGAGCCTACTGAAAAAGCAGTAAAGCAAACCGTTAAGCTCGATTCCGATTTCAAAAAGAATTACTCCGATTACCAGAAAGCGGCGAACCCTGAAAACCCGGAAAGCGTTGATCCCGAGAGAGAACTTACTCCCGAGGAAATGCAGAACTGGCTAAAATCAGAGTGGGAAGTTTTGGGAAAAACAGTAGCACGGATGAAGCCTAAAAACATTCCTCATTCCAGCGTCATTGAACAGCTATTGGCCTCACCGGAATTCTATCAACACCCGGTATTAAAGAAGCTGGTTGATCATGCTATCGAAAGAAACTCGCTTTTCTACGATAACCTGAATTATCTCAATAACGCCGACGATCCTTTCCAACCCCATGCGAATGTAACCGAGGCTACCAAAGCATTGGCCATGAAAGGGATTGCAAGGAAAAGCTTCTATCTTTTCGGTAAAACATCTAACGACTATAAGCTCTTCCAGCAAATCATTGACCAGGGGGATATTAACGCCAAAAACGCAGAAGAGTTTGAAGAAGAACTCCGAAAGGGATTGCCTAAATTCATCGAGATAGCCCTTGCAGACCAGGGAATGCCAAAAGAGTTAATTCAGAAGTATAAACAAAACGGGATCCCCGAAGATGTCATTAGCACCTGGAAGCTACACCGCGAAGCCTACGATAAGGCCCTGGATATGCTACTTGCTCCCCTTAAGGAAATGCAAGCAAACTATGAGTCAGCTAAAGCAATATCCCCGGATTTCATAACAATAAGGGATGAAAAAGGCCGGAAGAAAAAAATACTGAGTTTGCAAGAAGCTATTGCGGAGATGGAGCAATGGAAAGGTTCTTATGCCCCGCGTATGCGAGATATAGGAAACTGGCTGGTATCCGGTTATAAGGAAGGTGGAACCGAGAAAGAACGGGTATTGTATCGCCGCAAATATTCCTGGCAGGCGGAAAAACTTGCTCAAGAATTACGATCTCAAGGATTTACTGTTGCCGAACCGGTCAATAGCCCCCCGATCTCTGAGCGGACTTATCAGATAGTTAAGGTGATGGAGGCCGCGAAATTCGTCGAACAGGCGGCACAGCGTATGGATGTCAAAGACTTTGAAGTGAAAGCTAAATTTCTTGAAGGTCTTTTTGATACGGCGGCTGATATGTTCCGGGAGCGAGGTTTTAGGAGCCACATGATCCACCGGGGAAGAATGGAAGGGGTCGTAAAAGGTTATGTTGAAGATCCCAATGAAAGATTTGTCCGCTATATTTCAAACGTCTCGGCAGGAGTTGCAAAAGCGGAAACAGCCAAGCGAATGGTTAGTTCCTTTTTCGGCGATTATGATGCCATGGGGGAACGGGTCGGTGGAGTTGACCAAAAAACAGAACCAAACGTTTATGATGTTGGAAGCCGTTATATTGAGGAGCAATTAAGAAATACAGATTCAAGCGATAGATTTATTGCCTTGATTAAAAGCATTGCCACATTTAAATACCTGGGGTTAAACCTACGAAGTATGGCAGTAAACGCAACCGCCATGTTTACTACCGTCCCGGCCTCGCTTCACGAATATGCAGGAGAAGGGAAAAGTGGTTTTGGCAGAATAGCAAAAGACATAGGGAAGGCACTGCAACAATACGGACGAAGAATGGCACAAAGAGAGGTATCCTTTTCCAAAGAAGAAGAAACCTTTTTATCTGAAATGGAAAGGCGACATTACGCTGATCCTCAATATGCCCGGGAAGCGGCAGGGACCATTCGCGGGGCTTACTCAGGAGCCTGGTCAAAGGCTATGGAGGTTTCCATGTGGGCTTTTGGTAAGGAAGAGAACCTCATGCGTGGCGCAACCATGCTGGCCGGATTTAGAATAGCGCGAAAAGCCGGATATTCTTTTGACGAGGCAGTAGAGAAAGCTCAACTTGCTTCTAACCGGGCTCATGGAATTTACGGCAGGGCAACCTTACCTATTTATGCCCAGGGAAATAATATCGGAGAAAAATTTGTAAAACTTTTTTATACCTACCTGAAATTTCCTCATACCTATTTGCAAACCCTTTATGACCTGAAAATGAGGAGAGGCAATATTAAAGCCTTTATGTGGCAATTAGCGGCGCCGGTTGTTTTAGGCGGTGCCGCGGCCATTCCTTTCAAGGGCTTAATCATTGGTTTTATTGCCGCAGTTATGAAGGCATTAGGCGACGACCGGGATCCGGAAAAGATGGTTTGGGATGGCATAAGGGAACAGTTAGGACCAACGGCTGAGAGAGCGGGGCGATTAGGTGTTACGGGACTGGCCGGAGTTGATTTAAGCGGATCGCTTTCTATCGGAGTGGGTATCCCCAGAAATGCCTATGAAACATTTGGGATTGCCGGCGGCTTGGCAAAAGATGTAGGAGAAGCGTGGCGGTATATGGAATCACAGCAACCTGTCCGGGCAGTAGAAAAGGTTCTTCCCACGGGTGTTGCAAATATTGTCAGGGCCCAGAGAGAAAAAACTACCGGAGCTACTACCAGCCGAGGGAGACGACTATTTAATGACGATGGTTCTCCTTATATCCCCTCAAGGCTTGAAACGGTTTTGCGGACAAGCGGTTTCCGGTCCTCGAAGGAAGCAGTGCTGGCAACTCAAAACTGGGAGAAAACCCGAGAAGCCGGGAGATATAAAGAAACTCACGACAATATTTTGGAAGCGGTCAGGGCCAACGCGCTGAATCCCGACAAGGGAAAAGAACAAAAAATAAACGATGATATTGCCGAATATAACGACAAGATTATCGAAAGCGGCAACGGTGGAAAAATCCCATTTATCACGCAGAAATCAATCGAGCGCCAAGAATTAAATCTTGGGATGTATGGGACAAACCCCAAAGAAGTAACGGACTTTAGGGAAAACTTGAAACAGGTGAAATTTGCTGAGGAGAATTACAACGAACTCAAAGGGAAAAATAGAATAGAGGCCGAAAGATTTGACGTCAAAAGCAAGCGGGTAAGAAGGCTTGTGGATACTTTTAAAAAAGCAGAACGGCAAATTGAGAAAAAACGAGCACGGAAAAAAGAAATTGGTCAATCTGAAACTTATACTCCTGAACAAAAACAGATTTACTTTAAGTTGATTGATAAGCAGATGGAGAGAATTGTCGAGCTTCCCAATAGACGTTTTGAAGAAGCGACGGCAAGAAGATAAGTAAAACCGTCGGTTTTACGTAATACCGTCGGTTTTGCAAATTATTTACTAATCGGACACTGATAAGCCCCGCTCATTCAGAGCAGGATACTCATAAACCCGGTTTTCATGGAGCGTTTTTAGACGCTCAATCATGGAGCCGGGCTTTTTTATTAAATTTTAACCTTATGGGAGCACAGGAATGAACAAACAGATTGTAGTTAATGTGCAAACAATTATGGACGCTGAAGAGATAGCAGCCAGCGAATCATACGAAACAAGCGCCATAGACCTGGGTAATATCAACGGCACTATGTCGTTGCAGTATGCAATAACCGGCGACGGAACTTTAACTCTCAGTTACACGGTCAGTAACGATGGCACGAATTACGTTCTCCCGTCCGGTGGCAGCACTATTGCGACAGGCTTGACAAAAACCTCGGGGACAAGTGGCAAAGATATTCTTGCATTCACCCCGCCACTGGCAAAATTTCTGAAAATTAAGGCTACTGAAACAGGCACAACAAAGTCCGCGACAATTACTATGACTGCCGCCATAAAATAACAGAGAAATGGACACGTTAAACCTCTTGCACGTTTTAAACCCTCTCCACGTTTATTGCCGGTTAAGGAGTATCGGCAAGAGGTTAAAGTGGGCCTGGTGGACGGCAAGGATTTATGAAGCAACGATTTTTAAACTTATAAAGTTGGTGCTTTTATGTATGACGAAATTATCAAAAACTGCGCACGGATTTACAGAATTGACGAAAGGCTGATCCGGGCGATCATCCAAAAAGAATCGTCCTGGAACCCCTGGGCGATCCGAGTCGAAAGAGGTTTTTGGAAGCGGTATTGGATAGGCATAAAGGCGCTTTTTATACGGACACCAGAGAAAGACGAGCAATGGCTTACCTATCCCGACATTGTGAGCGCTTCGTATGGTCTTATGCAGCTCATGTTGACAACCGCTATGGAACTTGGTTTCCGGTTTCGTTTCCCAACTGAATTGCTCGATCCGGGGAATAATATCAAATATGGGTGTCTGCTTCTTAAAAGGAATTATGAGCAGTATGGCAACTGGGATGATGCGATCAGCGCCTATAATCAGGGGAATAACCGTAAGGATTCAAGCGGCAAATACGTCAATCAGGTTTACGTTGACAAGGTTAATCAATTTATGAGGGAGGGGTAAGATGTCAGCAGAATTTGATCGAGACCTATGTAATGAGCGGCACAAAACCATTGACCGAAGACTGGAAAATACAGAGGAAAGTTTTTCAGATTTAGTTAAAGCCATTAATGGAAAGTTTAATAAGATTATCGTTATGTTTATCGGTGTTCTTTTTACTATCATCGCCTCTCTGGTGGTGATGGTTACAGGAAAATAGAAAGGAGATGATTAAATGGATATTGATTGGGCTGACATAGCCGGCAAGCTACTTGCGAGCAATAATCCGGTAACTGCTGTGGCCGGGGCTATAAAATCCACGGCTGATGTCGTCCATGATTTCACCAAGGACGACCCGGTTAAAGCGGCGAAGGCAGAGAAAGCCATTGCCGATGCTTTGGAAAATCATTTAAAAGAGATGGGGGGTGCAAGCAATGTTCAAGAACTTAACAAGGCTATTGCTGATTTTCGCACTGATCTTAACTCTTAACGGTTGCGGGCATACAGAGGTTAAACCTACTGGCGTAACCATTACAATTAGCCAGCAGGAGTTTGAGGAATTAAAGGCTAACGTGGTTAAACTCGGCCAGGATGCCAAGTATTATCAGGCCAAATATAATGATTGTTTAAAATCCAAACAATAGGAGGTTGTTATGTGGAATAGGATTAAATTAATGTTTTCGTCAATTTTTGCGTGGGTTCTCCCGCTTTTAAAGGCCCTTTCAACCAATGTGGGAAAAGTGGTTTTGAAGGAGGCCGTTTCAGTTTGCGGGAATATCGCCACCACTATGCTGGCGGCTGATGGGACACAGAAGAAAAAAGAAGCCTTCGAGCAGATTGTATTGAACCTTAGAAAGCAAGGGTTGACCGATTTAAGCGATTCAATGATTAACGCTGCAATCGAAACGGCTGTTCAATTTTTAAAAGCGAAGGAGTAAATAATGATGAATCCAGATATAGTTACAACCATTTCCGGTATAGTCCGGGGGGTAGCGGTCTTACTTGTTAGCTTTGGTATTAACCTTCCCGACACCATGGAAAGCACCATAATTAAGGCAACTTGTTTTATCTATGCCGTTGCCATAATGGTCCATGGATTCTACACCAATAAAAAGAAAGCTAACACCTAAAGAGAGGAACATTTCGTTGATGTCAGCGAATTGATTTACCATACTCCCATTGGTTTTGGGGATGTTGTAAGGTAAATGAGTAACAGTTGTAATACAAATTTGTATTATATTTGAACTAAACCTTATAAAAATTGTGACCTTTATGCCAAAAAACCAAGAAAAACTATTTCCACAAAAGTATCTTAAATTGTTTAGGGTAAAGGCTGAATACTGGTTTAAGTATTTTGGTCTTTTAGATTTTGACCTTTTTGTAAGAATTTCATCAACCAATATGGATAATTTAGCTGAAGCCACGTGCGACCATTTTGCCAAAAGTGCCACTATAACAATTTCTAAATTTTGGCCAGATGACCAGTTAAACGAATATGAGGTAAAATGCACCGCATTCCATGAGGTGTGTGAAATAATGCTTTCTCGGTTAAGGGCGTTGGCAAACGGTAAATTTAGTGAGGAAGAAGTAAACGAAACCATCCACTCGGTTATTAATAGGCTTCAACATACTATCTTTAAAGAGTAAATACACCACAACCACATAACGAGACATGGTAATACAAGATATTGAGGGTTACGGTATCGCATTTTGCGTTACCAGCAAGTTGGCGGTAGTCAGACACTTCCCCTGGGTCGTGAGTAGCTACGCTGGACTACCGCCCTTTATTTTAACAAAGGAGGTTTACCATCGAAGTCAAGGGAAAATTTTACGTCGTTTATCCCAGCCGATCCGACTGGATTAAGCTCTGGGGTATTGCCGACATACACCTGGGAAGCGAAGGAGTCTCTCTTAAAAGTCTAAAAAGTGATTTAAAGGAAATTAAGGATGATCCAAATTCCCTATGGTTCGGGGTGGGTGATTACTGCCTACCCATAGAAGCTGAAATCCTCACTAAAGAAGGATTTAAAATATTTGATCAAGTTAAAAATGATGACATAGTAGCTGGGTATAAAAATGGGGAATTGATTTGGACAAAAATGATTCGCAGATATGTTTCTGTTCAACCAACCCTATTACTGCAATCCAAACTTTTCCAAGTGGAATGCTCTCCAAACCATCAATGGGTTGTAGATTGTTGCAATAATCATAAAAAAAGAAAAAGAAAACCCTCTACCGTTACATCATGGCCACGAAAAATCGAAGCCAAAAAATTAAAGACAGGTCATAAAATAATTCTTACAGCTAAACTTAATGATAATGGGAAAATTAATTTAACAAAAGATGAAATTTGGTTACTTGGGTGGGTAATGACAGATGGATTTATCACCCATCGAGGGGCTAACACATTCACAATTGGTATAGCACAATCAAAAGAACCAAACCGCACAGAAATAAGGACTCGTTTAAAAGAATGGATTACCAAGGAATATTTAGACGAATGCGGCGAAATGTCAAGGTTTAATATTCAAGCAACAAAATTTAAAAAATTATGCAATAAAATAAACATTCATCCAAATGAAGTGAAAGAAAAAATTTGTTCTCTTATTGGGGAAATGTCTGTCGAACAAAGAGAAGAACTTTTAGATGCTTTAGTAAAGGCAGAAGGATGGATTGATGGCGGTAGGGTTAGGTTTGCTCAAAAAGAAGGTAATGTTTTAAATGCTTTTTATATGTTATGCGCTCTACTTGGCTATCGGACTGGATGTGCAAAAACCAGGGAAGATGGGATTGTTACTGTTAGTATTATTGCAAGAAGCAATAAAGTAGATGTGTCTGAATTAAAAATTAAGGAGAACTATAAAAAAAGATTTGTTTGGTGTCCTAAAACTGAATGTGGGACGTGGGTATTTAAGTTAAAAAACCAAATTGGGATAACTGGAAACTGCGATTGGATTTCACCAGGCGATAAAAGATTCGACCCTTCCACGGTTACTAAAGATATGCGGGTTCAACAACTTTCCGATTTGGGTGACTACTTCGATAAAGAGCTTAAAAAATACTTCTCCCCAATAAAGGAAAAGGGCCTTGGGCTTCTCCGGGGAAACCATTTAAAGAAATTCCAGGTTGCAACCTCTCAGGAAAATCTTCATAGCAGAATATGTAAAGACCTGGGGATGGCGGATTTTGGCTATACTTGTATGTTTGACCTGGTGTTTATCCGTGATCCCAAAGCAAAAAAGGTTACATTTTACCGCAATCAATTACCCCCCAACTGTTGTTCAAGAACTCAATTCCGGGTATTCGCACAACACGGGGCCGGATATTCACAAAGTCCGGGCGGAAAGCTCAACCGCTTACTAAAATACATGGATGATTTTGACGCTAATATATATTTCATTGGCCATGTTCACGATCAGGTTGGAAAAAGGAAAGTTCAGGTCGGAGCAAACGAAGCCTGCACCAAACTAACCGACAAGGTTAAATTGGGCGTTATTACTGGTTCGTATTTGCGGACGTATGCGCAGCAGGTTTTACTTTATGGAGAACTCAAGGGCTATTCGCCGGTCCCATTGGGAGCCCGGTGGGTTGAAATACATCCAGACACAAGGGAGGTTAAGGCTTCGATTTAAGCCTGCGCTAATTAGCCGCTTACTTAAAACTCTGCCCCGCTCCTTCTCATAGATCGAGCGGGTTTTTTATTTGCTTGAATATTTTATTATTATTGACTTTTTCCTTCCAGCGGATTAAAAAATAAATAAAACCAAGAAACCAAAAGGGGCTCAATAAAAAAAATAGTAGGAGAATTAAATGAATCAACTTTATTTCGGAGACAACCTGGACGTTCTGCGTCGGTATATAAAAGATGAGACGGTTGACCTTGTTTATCTTGATCCGCCCTTTAATAGCAATACCACCTACAATGTTTTATTTGCCGAAAAGAACGGATCACAAGCTGCCGCGCAAATCAAAGCATTCGAGGACACTTGGCATTGGGATCAAAAGGCCGCGGAATCCTACCAAGAGGTCGTAGAGACGGGGGGCAAGGTATCTCAAGTTATGCAGGCTTTCCATACCTTTTTGGGCGACAATGATATGCTTGCCTATCTTGCAATGATGGCTCCACGTCTGATGGAATTGCGAAGGGTTTTGAAGGAAACCGGGAGTATTTATCTCCATTGCGATCCTACCGCAAGCCATTATCTTAAATTGCTAATGGACTCAATATTTGGGGCGGGGTGTTTCCAAAATGAGGTTGTTTGGCATTATAGACGTTGGACAGGTAAGGCTAATAGATTTCAGCGATTGCATGATATTATATTTTTCTTTACAAAAGGCGATAAAAACACTTTTAATATTCCTTATACAGCATATACAGAAAAATCTCTTTACAGGAAACAATGGTATCATACAAGAATAAAAGGAAATGATATTTATGAAACAAAAATTGACGAACGTGGTGTTCGCATGGGAGATGTCTGGGATATACCTGTAATTAATTCTCAAGCAAAAGAACGCCTTGGATACCCTACCCAAAAACCAGAGGCGCTTTTGGAAAGAATTATTGAAGCAAGTTCAAACGAGGGAGCTGTTGTTTTAGACCCCTTTTGTGGCTGTGGGACAACAATCTCAGCGGCCGAAAAACTTAAAAGAAATTGGATTGGGATTGATATTACCCACCTTGCCATCAATCTAATCAAACACCGTTTAAAAGACTCTTATGGCAAACAGGTTAATTATGAAGTCATCGGCGAACCCATCTCCCTGTCTGGTGCCGAGGAACTTGCCAAACAGGATAAATATCAATTTCAATGGTGGGCATTGGGTCTTGTTGGGGCAAGACCTGTGGAGGAGAAGAAGGGGGCAGATAAGGGCATTGATGGGCGTCTTTATTTTCACGACGATAAAAGCGGAAAGACCAAACAAATAATTTTTTCTGTTAAGGGCGGAGAAAATGTATCGGTTAAAGACCTTCGTGATATTCGTGGTGTCCTTGATAGGGAAAAAGCTGAGATAGGTGTTTTAATATGCCTTGCCGACCCCACTAAGCCGATGAGAGTGGAGGCAGCCGGTGCCGGGTTTTATGACTCCCCATTAGGTAAAAAATATCCCCACCTGCAAATTTTAACCATAGCTGAATTACTTAACGGCAAAAAAGTTGATTACCCGCCATCGGAATTAAGTGTAACTTTTAAACGAGCTCCCAAACCTAAACCCGAGGAGAAAAAAACGCTCGTTTTGCCCTTTGGAGATTAACCGACTTTTACAGTGGGGAGGAGGTATCTGTATAGTAATTAAAAACCCTCCTAAGAAGGTAGGACCGCACTATTGACACAATAGTAAAAAAAAGACCCATATAAATATTTTGTTTCAATGAAACATGAATGTTGAATATCCGAAAAATAATAATTTGTGAACCAACGGCCACCCAATAACCCACCAAAACATTTACGATTGATTCCAAAAACGAGTGGATTTTTAACTGCATTTATTATTGTCCTTCTGAACTTGTAACAAACAATAGCCTATCATATCCAGAACGGGTGACTCTCCAAAGGCATTTTTACGGGTTACAAAACGAAAGAGTTTGTCAATCATCCGCGCCATAAATAAAGTATCGTCCTCGCAATCCGGGGTAATTCCATTGGGATAAAAGCACCGCATTACCGGACCGCTTCTACCGAAACTATCCCCATAAGCCTCTTGTTTTTCCTGGACCAACTTGCCGACCTCAAGACCTATTTTTTCATAGATACCGAGCTGACTTTCATTTGCTGTCATAAGTTTCCTTTCCTTTAAATATCATCTATCCCCCATTCGTCATTTTCTTGAAAAATATAGCCATCAATACTCCCATCTGGGTCATACCACTCAGGATGATATATTTCTTTCAAAAGGGTTGTAATATCCATTGTAGGACTGTAAACTAAAATCATCTTTCTCCTTTCTTTTAAGTTATGCCAGAGGAAGGAGTCGAACCTTCACACCGTGATCGAGTGCGCCGATCTGCATTCCCGATGAATGGCTACCATCTGGTGATACTCTGGCTGTTAAAGGGTTAATCAAAAGGGAATATCATCATCCTTTGCCGGTTCCTCAACATAAGAAGGTTCTCCTTTCTCAGGCGCCTTCCCTCCTCCGGCTGAACCCAACATCTGCATTACCGTAGCTACGATCTCCGTGGTCTCCCGCTTGTTTCCGCTCTTATCTTCCCAGGTGCGGGTCTGGAGGCGTCCTTCGATATAAACCTGTTTACCCTTGGTTAGATATTCCCCGCAAATCTCTCCGAGTTTTCCAAACGCCACAATACGGTGCCATTCGGTGCGCTCTTCTTTTTCTCCGTCCGGATTAGTCCATCGTTCGCTGGTGGCTATTCTAAAATTTGCTACCGCGGTTCCGTTGCTGGTAAACCGCATTTCAGGATCAGCGCCCAGGCGGCCTAAAAGAATTACTTTGTTGACTCCTGACATCCTATGCCTCCATTTCTTTAATAAACCGGCTGACCGGGTTTTTGTGGACCATCCCTCTTTGATCTATTGTTTCTTCTGGCCGTTCAGTAATTATCAAGTTGTCCTTCGCTCGGGTACAGGCAACATAAAAAAGGCGCCGCTCTTCCTCTACATCCCCGGAGTTGATCGCATGATTGCTCGGCAGGATTCCTTCATTGCACCCGGCTACGATCACCACCGGGAACTCAAGGCCTTTGGCTGCATGGATCGTCATGAGTTTAACCTTATCTTCTTTCTCTTCGGTTAATTCCTCCTGTATATCCCAAGTGGCCAGCCATTCGAGGTAGTCATTCACTGCTCTACCATCCTTTTGGCACCAATCAAGCACAAATGCTTTAATCGGCTGAATGTCAAAAGGCCATGCGAACTCGGAGGAACACAAATTGACGATAATCTCATCAAAACACCATTGATCAATGGAATCATAAAAGGCACAATAAATTGAATCACGATCTATGTTGCGCCACACCTGAAAATGGCTTTTGCTTAGCTGTGTCGCTTCCAACCGAATCTGATTATAGGTTTCGCGTGGAACTCCAATCAGGTCACGGATAAGAAGGAAGGAAAAATTGTCGTAGGGGTTGACCAACAGTTTTAGAAGGGCATGGAAGCGACGGAAAGGTTCGCTCTCCACCAGGGCAGTTTTCCTTCCGATTTTGACGTGGGGAATTCCGAGGTTAGTAAGTTCCTCAGATAGTTTTTCGAGAAGTTTATGAATACGGGAGAGGACAACAATATGTCCATAATCGCAGTCGGAAAACGAGCCAACAAGATTAGCAATAGTCAAGCAGTCAGCATTGGGGACTATTTCTATCGCTTCCATAACTCCCGAGCCTCTTGTCGCTCTCATGGTCTTTGGTATTCTCTCGGTATTGTGCTCGATGAGCCGGTTTGATGCCTCCACGATTTCCGGGACACTCCGGTAATTATTTTCAAGGCGATAGATGTCGAACTGATCTTGTTGAGAAACAAGGTATTCCGGGACCGCCCCCCGGAATTTGTAGATAGACTGATCAATGTCGCCCACGGCGAAGAGTGACGCCCCCAGGAGCTTAGGAAACTCTTCCACAATCCACCACTGAAGGGGATCGGTGTCCTGAGCTTCATCGAGAAATACATACTTCCATTTTAAGTATTGCTTTATTTTTGGAACCAGTTCCATCATGGCCGTCAATAACATCCCATAGGTCATACTATTATTTTCCCGGCAGCGCGTCATGAGTTCTTTAAATAAAACATACCCGGGATGATCCTCTTTCGGTTCTTCTCCTTTCGCATAATAGGTGTTGAGCATCGAGAGAATTTCTTTTTTAGGGAACTTCCAGGTCTTCCCTTTGAATATCCCCAGGTCAATAGCAATCTCTTTTATAAGAAATTCTTCCTCAAACCCACCATAGACGGTGATGTTCCTTGCTTTCATTCCAACAAGATCACCAAACCTGTGCAGGAGATTAAGGGCTATGGCATGGATAGTGCCAATGGTGATATAAGGAGTATCTATCCTGGTTCGTAGTTCCTCCGCTGCCTTCCGGGTAAAGGTTAATGCCAGAATTTCGTAAGGGCTCACTTTTTTATCTTTGAGAAGATGTCGAATTCTTTCAACCACGACTCTTGTTTTCCCGGATCCGGCGCCGGCCAGGACGAGAGCTTTTTTTGAACTGGTGAAAACAGCGGCTTGTTGTTGGGAATCAAGATTTATCATAATCTGGTTTCCTCCCATCCCTTTGGTATTTTTTTGGGTTCATGGCAACTCGCAACAATCCATTGAATATCGGTTTTAGCGTTGATTATCTCTTGTAATTGGAGGCTGAGTTTTTCCGAGTCCATTTCCGCAGCCTCGATAATAAGGATTTTATTTTTTGAATCTCCAAGAAAAGGAGAGCATAAAGCCGAATCGAAGAATACCTTTTCGCCCCCGGAAAGACTATGATAAGGCGAGATTTTATCGCCATGATGTTTGAGGCCGATAAAAACTCTATCTTCTTCGATTGTGAAGACCGCCTGGCCGTTAGGTAATAATTTTGTGATCTCTCCTTCTATCTTCTGAGCGACATGATTTAATGACGTGGCCTTCACAATTTTTAAATCGGTTTTCCTTTTTTTGAGTTCTTCAAGCTTTGTTTCAATCTCCCCTTTGTCTACCCGTGCTTTTTCGATCTGCCTCGCGAGAGTGTCTGCCTGGATATGCTTTTTCTCGGTTTCCCGGAGAGTTTTGATTGAAACTATTAACCCTGCTATCTGATCAATGAGCATTTGTTTTTCCATTAGGCCGCCTCCTTCCCCTGATATTTACCTATCAGAGTTTTGATAACAATTATGGCCGCACAAGAAGAACAGCCGGTTTTCTCCATGATTGATAGGACTCTTTCGAGGTCGCCTCGACACGCTCCGGAATTTACCTGAATAAAATCACCGTGCGCGGGGACAAATCCATCAGGGTTAGTATTAATTTTTGTGGGCTCTGCTTTCCCTGTGGTTGCCTGAGCCTCGATCTTAGCTTCGGCCTTACCTTCCTCCCTGCCTTTAGATTCTGCGGCTTCTATGGCCTCCTTCTTTTCTTTTTCAGCCTGTTTTTTATTATCCTCTTCTCTTTTCTTTGCCCTGGCCTCAGCATCAGCTTTCGCCTTCTCTTCGCGTTCCTGAGCTTCCTTTTCATTGAGTAAGGCTTGTGCTTCATCCCGGCTTTGCTCTTTGTCAGAAATTTCTTTCTGCACTTCCGCGAGTGTGCCAGCAGGGATAGAGATTTCGCTTTTTTCTTTAGTGAGGTCTTTGATTAATATTTCCTTGGCTGTTCTCTTATCTTTTAACGCACTTTCTTGATTTTTAATTTTCTCAAGTTCTTCATCAATTTTTCCGAGATCTCCTTCCGGTGGAAAAAGTGAAAAAATAAAATCAATTTTCTTTTGGTCACTCATCCCAATAAACTCTGCGAGGTCAAAAATGCGTGGATCCCCATGTTGGTAGAGAATCTTTTCGATTTCGGTTTGTTTGAGTTTTTTCCCGTTACAGGCCACGATCTGAGTGCCGTCTTTAAATGTCCGTGAAAAGGTGCTTTCTAAAGTAATCCCAGGGGGACTATAAACAAACCCTACCGTAAACGGTTCCCCATTATGAGAATGAATTTTGAAAATATCGGTGGCTTGCTTTTTCCCATCGGAAGGAAGATAGCCCAAAATAGAAAGGGTAAGTGCTTGAGGACGAGCAGACTTCCCTACTCCATTAGGACCAATAAAGAGATTGTATTGACCTAATGGTTGCCTGAATTCCAGGCCTTTAAATCCTTTTGCTAAAATCGCTTTGATCATTTTATTTACCTCCATCCGCTATGGCATTACATTCCGCCATTATTTTCTTGGCGTCGTCTAATGCCGTAATCGGTTTTGTGGGATCAAGTTTTAGGTCCAGCCCTGCCTTTAAAAATATCTCCGGCACCGCTTCTTGTGTTGCATCCAACTGAGCCCAAACCGGATTCTTGGGATCCTCGCGTTCAATGGTTCCCTCTGCTTTTTGTTTCTTTTTCCCGGATCCGGTTTTAGTCTTTTCCTTTTCTGCTCCGGTTTCTTTGCCATTGGTGATCGGTTGAGGATCAGGAACCACAAGTTCACCATCAAGATAATCAAAGGTTTGCGGTTCTCCGGCATCAGCTTTAGCGCTTAATTCCTGAGCGCGACCGATTTCTCGGTATTCCGGTGATTTCGGCACTCGTTTAAAAAGCCGATGGACAGCGGTTTTAACCCACATGGAAGGTTCATCATCGGAATTCCAGACGGAAAGGGTTGTCTTGTTTTTCTCGTCTTGTTTGGCGGAAGCGGATTTTGCTTTAGCCGCCATAGCTTCAGGTTTTTCGATAACTTCAAAATCAACCCCGCCATTTTGATAATTAACCACGGCATAAGCCGCGATCAGTTTTCCGCGATCGATTTCTTTGCTTGGGATATGGTAAAGATCAGGGGTCAGGCCATAAGAATAATGGAATTTGTCTTTCTCAAAAACAGGGTGAGCCTGAAAGGATTTTACCAAGCCGGACCGATAGGCCAGTTCGATTTTGCCTTTATATTCTGGAATCAACTGAGCTTCCATTTGTTGGTTTCTCCCATTCCAGAAAGGGACCATACTCGCCTGTCCCAGTGGGCTATTAACCTCAAGGCCAAGCATGGACGCCTCAATAACCGCATTAAGCAGGCTTATCGGTGTGCATCGTGCGAGCCCTGGACTCCGAGAGATTGCGGTGTAAGCAATTCTCATCATGCGTTCAGGGGTCATGTGCTTTGGGAGCACGGTCTTTATGGCCTTAATATTAGCCGCCAACATTTGTTTTATTCCGGATTCTTCTTTTATGCTTAAAGCTTGCGTCATAACTACCTCCTTTTCTTCTTGTAAGGTTTCCCGGAAAAACGCCAATGCTTCCGGGTGAGATACATCAATATAAAAATTCATTTGGTTATCGAATGGATATTCTTTCCATGAGCTCCCGCTTATCCCTCTTGCAGTATAATTTCCTAATTCAAACGCCTGCGGAAACCGTTCACATAGTGCAACAAGCCGCTGTTTATAAGTTAGGTCTCGCACCTTCTTTTGAATAATCGAAGCTAAATCGCTTTCCGGTAGATAGAGGTCAAGGGATTCGTCGTTCATTTCCCCTCCTTATAGGCAAAAAGCTCACATTGTTTGTTCTCCCGATCAAAAACCCAAACTAAATCCGATTTCCTCTGATATGAGTAATCAATGCCGTGGTATTTCATAGCCTCTTTAAGCTCCTCTTTTGTTGGCTCTGCTGGCACGGACACCACGACCTTTGTGAGCGTCCATTTCTCCTGGTTCGCCATCCCTATCATCAGGAGTTGCCCCACTACCACCATGATTAACAAAAAGCCCATCCCCTTTAAAAATCGGGCAATTAGGTTCCCCGCAGGTTCTTCCTGCGCACACTCTTTCATGACGCCTCTTATCGTCATAGCAGAGGCCAAATTCGGATTTAAATGGTTCATCTTTTTTACTCCTTGCTTCGACCGGAATTAATGCTGCACAATTAATTTCCACTTACTTTTTCTCTTTGTTTTTTATCGTAAACATTACACGAAACATTGATAGCCAGTTGCCCCGTCAACATGATGATATAAAGGGCAATATAGCTTTTAACCTCTAAACCCAAGCACCAATGCCATAGGGCTGTTGATATTCCGCCATGTAAAAGAGCTATCCATAAAATAAAAAACAATTTATTCATTTTGATCCTTTGGTTGGGGCGGGGTTTTCAAGTCTATTACTTTTAAGTATGCCGCTCTACTCGCCCCGCCGGTTATAAGTTGATGGTTAAAGGTTAATATTTAAACATCATGCCTACCTCGCCGCGTTTAAAGGTTAATAAATTGCCTGGCGACTGCTCTCCTAACTCCAAACTTATTCGTGGCTTTCTTCACAGTGCCCCTTAAGCAAGCAGACCCTTGCCCATCCAGTGCCAAACTGGACCGCCAGGGAAATGGCTTATTCAGTTTCAAAAGGGTCCATTTCAGAACCATCTTGACGGAACACTCGAGGCGTGTCGTCAATCTCGGGTTCTTCTGGGAAATCTTGAGGTTGATTTATGTCGTTAGCGAACTCTTTTATTATTTCGTCTTTTGTTTTTATGGCGTTCCCCCTTTCTCCTAAGTGAATACGCTGATACTTGGCTCTTCCCTGATATTATCTCCGCGGCACTACCAGGCCCCTTCGTTGCCTCCAGGGTTGGCTTCAAGCCCCGACCTATGGAAGGGATTTGAAGCTGGGCTCACCGTTCAGATTCACATTACTGAATAAAGCCTGTGAACTTGGAGATATGTCCAAAGCTCCTTGGGGAGCGATTTGGCGTTGTCTAAATAAAAAGCGTTTGACCGCATCATAAAGTTGACGTGGCGACCAACGCTTTTCTTTTTTTTCTAATTTTTCTATCCAGTATGCAAAATTCCTTGGAGCTATCCTTTTTATCTTTACCGTCAATCCCTTTGGTTCCAGGTATTCCTTGATGTCTTTTATTCTTCGGGAGAGATAACCGAAACGTAAATCAGGGTTGCTATATCGTTCCTGGGTAAAGACGGATCCAAGTTGAAGGGCGGTTAGTAACCGTGAATTTTGCGACCCGGGCTTAAGAAATTTTCTTTTTCGTTTGCTCATGGAACCAGGCTCCCAAACGCAACCACCATGGCGACGAACCAGATGGCTAAACCTGATAAAAAGAGGATTAATGGTTTCATGGCTTCATCATCCTCAATGCGATTAATATTTTTCTCCACATGGGAAGTGGGTTTAAAACATCGAGACGTTTAATCAATGCAAAGAACTTTTTCATCGGGTGATCCTTTTGGAGTGATTGGTATGGTGGGATTATACAACAATGGAAATCGTTGTCAAGAAAAAAATACAAGATTGTATAAATAAATTGATAAAAAACCCCCGCATTTCTGCGAGGGTTTGGGGATTGGTAAATGGAGGGGGTTATTTAAATTTTATTTCTATCGCCAAAGTCTATGTTTTTTATAATAATCTTTTCCATAATACATGTCGGGATTAACTGGTTTAAATTCTTGCGGTTGTGGAGTTCTTAACTCAAATCCATTTGGTTTTCCTTCTTTATCATAGTAAAAACTTGCATTTGGTTGTTTTATTGAATATCCATCCGGTTCTCCTTTTTCGTTATAGTAAAATGTTGTTTCATTACCACTGTCGGAATAGGCAGCCATTGTCATAAATCCCAACACGATTAACGCTAAAAATAGTTTTTTCATATTCTTCCCTTTTTTAATTTATTGATATTTAATTGCTACGCCCCTTAAAATCGGGATGCTATTGCCGCCCAGGGTGTGGTAGCCGCCAAGCCACGGATTATACATAAATCCTTGTGGAGTTTGGTCATTTTTTTCTTGGACCGGGATTATGGCATCCGCTCCTAATCTCATGCCTTTTTGTCTCATATCTTCCAATAAGGCCGGGTAAGATACATTTCTGTCCCATCCCCTTGATTCTAAGATTGCTATTTGCTTATAAGGCCGCTCTGGATATTGAGTTAATATTTGAGTATTATTTGTAGGTTGATAGTGTTTATTCCCTTCAACCATAACAGCTTTTGTATTAACTGAGCAGCCGTTTAAAGTAACAATAAAAAAAATAATTATAGTGCATAACATTCTATTCATATCCACTCCTAAAAAATTTTTTTAAAATATTTTCTTATATCATACACCTTTTCCCCACCACCACCCCTTAAATCCCCAAGGCTTTTCGCCTTTCGTTTCCATCATAGGGCTTTAGTTTTTCTCTTAGGGCAGCATTTTCTTTTTCAAGCCTTTCTATGGTGTTCAGAAAATGATCTATTAATTTTTGGTTATAAGGGGCTTCTGGTTCTTTCACAATGGTTTCTTGATGGACTGTTAATTTAATCAAGTCCAAAGCTTTTAAAATCCTATAAATATTTTCTACTCCAATTTGTTTTCCTCCCCTTAAAAATCTCCAAATAACGGGCTGAGATACCTCAGATTGTTTTGAAAGGTCTGTTGGATTCCAATGCCGTTCCGCTAAGGCTTTCTGAATAATTTCCAACAATGTATTTTTTTCTTGACTTATTTTATTCAAGTTCGTATAATCCTCAACCATGAACCTACAAACCTATCTCCAAAAAAACGAGTTGAACATTTCTCAATTTGTCGAAAAAGCGAATTTACTTTTAGAAAACAAAAAATTAAACCAGCCTACGGTCTGGAGAATAATTAAAGGCAAAGTAACGCCTCGACCCGAGACGGCCGCACTCATCGAGCAAGCAACTGGATGCCAAGTTTCCAAAATCGAGCTTTTATTTCCAAATATGAAAGAGGGAGGCCCGGGTTCAGAGTATCCGGTGGTTGGTGAGACCTCCGGGTCCGAGCCTATATGAATTACCTTCCCGCATTTAAAGGTTCTTGGGGAGCCAAAAGTATCAAGTAACCAACTGGACTTCGGGCTTTATCGCCAAGTTCCAAAACTCGGGGGGCGGGCTTCCACTCATTAGGTTGGCTAAAAATTTAGCCATAGGACTTCACCTCCTTTTTGAGTGGGAGTCTTCCTCCCTCGGTAAAAAAAACAAAAGGAGACAGGCAGCAAAGATTAACTTTGTTTTTCTTTTCCTCAAATTGACTGTCTCCTTTTACCATAAAATTTAGTTGCTTTTCAATCAATTTCACCTTCCTTCGAGGAGAAAAGTTATGGCTGATAATGGCACCACTGAAGAAAAACGCCTTGAGATTTTTCAAATTCGTGTTGCCCCTCGTCTTATTGAAGAAATTAAAAACTTACCTAAACTGCAAAAAGCGGAATTAAACGAAGAAATCATTTTAGTTATAAAAAAGAAAGCTCACATGAATAATTTTGATCCTGACCAATATTAAATCAGTTTTTATAAAAATGTCCATATTTACAAAGTATTACAAAGTATTGCACAACTTACAGATATTTTCATGAAACAAAACACAACATATAGAAAATCGGGCGATATTGTAACCGCTAAAATGGCAAGAAGACACTAAAAAAATGATTGATTCAGCTCTCTCAAACGCTGTAAAATATCCCCATCATAAACCTTATCAAGGGGAGGTTATTATGCCTATTGGGGGTATTTATTCCGAGCAAAAATGTCCGGTATGTGGGGAAATTTTAAGAGACAACAAGAAAAATGCGGTTGATTGCAGGAAACATCCGCAATGCCGAGCTACTGATTTTGATGTCAGGATCCGGGGAATACATATCACCTGCCATAGTTACCAGCAAGCGAGCGATGTTTTAACCGGCTTACGCTTCAAAGCAAAAGAACGCTCACTCGATGAACGGGACTATAAAAGAGACGCTCCGCTTGGATTCTCCAACCTGTCGCAATCCTACCTTGAGTTTAAAAAGAAAAAGAAGTCTTACAATAAAATGCGGTGGCACTTAGGCTATGCCTCTGATTATTTCCATAATAAAAACATCAAGGAAATATCCGAGGGCGATTTGGATGATTTATATATCTGCCTTCCAGAACGATTAACTGAAAAAACCAAGAAGAATATTTTTATAACTCTTCACGCTTTTTTTGTTTGGGTGAAACGGAGAGAAAGAAAGCAAAACCCAAATTTTGCAATACCGGAATTTATCAAAATTGAATTTGAATCTCCTTATAGAAGGATTGTTGACAAGGAAACCCAGCTTGACATTTTAGAGGAAGTCAAACGGCTCACCTACGATCTTAATCCAAGAATTTATATTGCCTGTCTTTGGCTGACAACCTATTCCCATATCCGGGGGGTAGAATTACTGAATGTTCAGGTGAAGGATATTGATTTGCGGGCCGGAAGGATCGAGGTTTACAGGACCAAAGAGAATAAGCCAAAGCTGATTGAGTTAATCCAGGAAGATATTGACTATTTAAAAAGCCTTCCTGCTGAATTTCCAGAGCTTTATTTTTTCCGGCATTTAAAGAAAATGCCCGGCCTGCCCTACTCCAAAGTTGGAACGAAGTTCGGAGATGCACTTTTAAATAGCTGGTGGAAAATCGCCTGCAAAAATTTGGGGGTTGAAGGCGTTCCTCTTTACCCAGGGACGCGGCACTCTACATTGACGGATATAAATGAAAAATATGGCTACGAGGCGGCGCAAGATCAATCGGGGCACACTACAAGAGAGGCTTTAAAGCGGTATTTAGTCAGGAATAGAGACTCTAAAAAGGCCCTTTATTCTTACGCTCGGAGAGGTAAAGAAAAGGTAAAGGATTTTTACCCATCCCCTGGTAATAAAGTAGTTGATATTATAGATAAAAGGTAGTCGGGGAAGGGGGATTTGAACCCCCGCTCGCTTGCCTTTTATTGAATAAAATCAATACCAATTTTATTAAAGGTAAAGAATAGGTAAAGCGAGCGAAAAATGCAAGGAAATTTTTTATCACTAATAGGCCCGTTTCCGGCAATGTGCCGGGAGTGGGTTTTTTATTGGACGATCATATTGCCCGCTCCGGCAAATTAATATGAGGTTTTTAGAATGAAAGGAGGAGTGATGATAATTCAACAAACAATTCGACAAACTTTTTACGCCTGGGCGATAAATACCAATTATGTGGATATTGACGGCAGTAAGCACCCCGGGTTTATCGGCAGGTATTGGTGGGGGCCGAAGGTGCCTATAAATTTAGAAGGATGCAGGGTTTCTCTTTTTAAAACCCGGAAAGAGGCAAAAGCGGTTCTTTCTGAGGTAAGGGAAACGTTTCCAAAGGCGAGTATATCGAAAGTGGAAGTAACCATTAACGAGGTTGGAAAATAGGAAGGAGCGAGGAAAGTGCCGAGACAAAAGGAATTATTGATCGTTAAACCAAAAAGAAAAAACACAGACGAACCGACTCAGCGTGAGCGGGAAGAACAAAAGAAGCGCGACAAATATTCTAATTTAAAAAAGGGGAATCGGTGAAAAATCCTTGGAAACAATACTCAAAACTTAGTCCCCAACGCGAGGATGGTAATAGACAGATTGCCAGTGATGTTTTTCGTGCGCTTATGTCTGCTGAGTTGTCCGGGTCAGAGTTTCGTATTGTTATGGCGATTATTGATAAGACCTGGGGATTCAACAAGGAGTCAGATGCTATATCAATTTCACAACTCATGGGCATGACTAACCTCGCGGAAAGAACGGTGAAAGAGTCGATTAAAATTTTAAAAGAGAAAAGGGTGTTGTTTTATGCACCCTCTAACATAAGGGTGCGCGTAGGTTCACCCATTAACGAATACATATTTAATAAACACTATGATACATGGAAAACACAAGGGTGCAGAAAGGTGCATGCATGCACTATTACGTCAATAAAGGGTGCAGAAAAATGTAAAAAAGGGTGCACTTCAGTGCACACACAAAAGAAAACTACAAAAGAAACTATTACAAAAGAAATAACCCCCCCTACCCCCCATATTGTTTTACCGGATTGGTTAAAACCAGAACTCTGGGAACAATTCAAGGAACACCGCAACTCTTTGAAGCTAAAGCTTTCAGCCAATGCTGAAAACCTAAACCTAAAAAAACTAATTTCTTTAAAAGAAAAAGGTTACAACCCACAGGAGATTATCGAGGCAACCATAGCGAACGGGTGGAAGGTATTTTATGAACCAAAACAAACCATTAAATTATATCCCCCAACAACTCAAACAGGAGGTCGAGCAATAAAAACATCCTATGATTGCCACAACTGCCACCAAACTTTTTCAGATTATAACCTTTACTTAACCCACGAATGTAAAGAGGAGTTAATGATGGCGAAAGGAGGGCAATGAAACCCAACGGAATGTCAAAGGAACAAATGGACTTGGCTATTCTGGATTTACAAACAAAAGGAAGAACCGTGGTTGGCAAAACATGGGGAGACAAATTTGAGTATGTAAAACAAATTACGGCGAAAGATGAATTATTGAACACTAACCTCGATGCCGAAGCGGTTGCTTTACTTTATATAAAAGCAGCGGGGGTGGCATGATTATTCTCGGTATTGACCCGGATCGCGGCTGGGCCGTGGCTAACCAGGAAAGAAAACAACCAGAGATCCTTGAGGCTGGAACGGTAAAGGGGATGATGGAGCTCGAGGATCAAATCGCCGAACTTGCAAAAAAATACGGCAATCAAGATATGATGGTTAGGATTGAAAGGCCAAATATAAGAAGACCATACGCAAGGCGAGAAAAAGAATCAGTTCCAGTAAGGTTTTATATGCAAGGTTGTGTTGGACAAAATAGAGAAAAATCAAATGGGCTTGAAAGGTGGTGTAATAGACTTGGCCTCAAGGTTGAGTTTGTAGGACCGGCCAGGAAAAAACTTAATGCTAAACAGGTCCGGGATATAACCGGCTACCAGGAAAGGACCAACGAACATTCACGAGACGCGATTATGATTGCGATCAGAAAGGGAGTTTAATTATGGGTAACGAACTACCAAATGTAAAAATAAAACAAATACCACAAATGAAATGCCCGAATTGCCAGGGGAGTTTATTTGACAAGACCTTTCTTGTCGGTTTTCAATCCAAAATGGACCCAGATAATAAAACGGGGATAGATAGGAATATCGGGTTTGATGTTTTTATTTGCCGCAAATGCGGTGTGGAACTCGGGAAGAAGGAGTAGTTTATTAAGACATAAAATATGATTGATTGGAAAATAAAACAGGTAATAGAAGAATTTAAAAATTTTAAAAAACCCCATCCTGATTATATCGGCGGTTGGGAATTATCATCTGTTGTTAAGTCGTTCTATGTGTATATACGTTCTGATTGTTCAATAAGCCAAATTAAAGAAAAAACTGAGCAATACGAACGGACTTATAAAATAAGTGATTAATTAAGTTAAACGCCTACCCGTAAACTCGGACGGCACATTAAAATCGTCAGAGCCTACCCGTAAACTCGGACGGTCCTGAAACAAGATAGGAGCGTCCGATGTTATGTCAAGAATGTCCCAAAAAACCCCAATGTAAAGAAGCATGTCAAGAGTTAAACGAAGATTTAAAAAAGCACGAGCGTTACCAGCGCGAAACAACAATATCGAGCGATGAGATATTATCCTTCCTGGCTAATGATCCCGACGTGTTTCCCTACAAGTATGGTGAGATGGTTCGCTTTTTTCTTCCAGGCCAACCTCTAAACTTTAAATTTCTAACCCCACTTCAAAACAAAATCCTGCATTTATTTTATTTCGATGGCCGCACCTATAAGCAGATTGCCACTAACCTTTCTGGCGGATCTGGCAAAACAAAACGCCAACTAAACGCCAATGTCATAAGAAGGCAAATTTATTTAGCAAAACAAAAAATTCGAAACTTTTTTTACAATAGTAGAGAGGAAAAAATAAATGAGTCAAAAAGAAACAGTTGAGGGTTTTTTAGCGCGTGGCGGTGGAATTAAAAAGTTACCATATAACTCGGAATTTGAAGAGGTCCAGATTACAAGGTTTCGAGATTTTGGAAAGGGAATTGGTGCTTTCCTCAATGGTGGCCGGATGGTTCCCCGTTTGCCGGATCAAGACGAGCAGTTTGAACGAATGAAATGACAACAAGGGCATGAGACCACTATGTGACGCGAGATAAGAAGCTCCTCCGTGATGGCAGGAGTGCATGACATATCGCAAAAAACATAAGTTTACAACGGGCGTGGTGGGCGTTGGGTCTCAAACAAAAGCCGGAGTAAGCTCAACGGAAGAGCGTCTGATTTGTAATCAGATGGTTGTGGGTTCAAGTCCTACCTCTGGCTCTGTGTTCGTAGCTCAGTGGTATGAGAGCAACGGGTTGTGGCCCCGTGGACGAGGGTTCGATTCCCTCCGAACACCCCTAATGATGAGCGCAGGCTTACAACCTTTTAAAATATCCAAGACCCAGCAGCGGTGTTGGTCGCTTATTTATGAGGCTTTAGATATGGCTAACACCATTGTTAATAATGAAAGCAAGATAGACGTGATGTTAAGTGGGCTTGTTTGTTTAAAGGATCCAACACCAGAATTATTATCTCAGGCGATTATGGATTGGAACGATAATAACCCTTTTGATACGAGTTTTTAATGAAAGTAAAGACAGCTCGAAGGTTTTTAGCACGAAATGAATGGAAATTAGCACAACTTCACACTAAACAGATCAGTTCCAGGAAGCTCGCAAGGCAGGAGGCTTTGCGTGTTTATGCGTTATTGAGTGAGAGAACCTGATGGCTGAAATAATCCAGGTGATCTGGTGCCCTGTTTGCCATAAGTATTTAGGGCATTTTAATGTTAAAGACGAGATTGAAACGAAACATATTCAATGTAATTGCGGAGAAATTGCCCCAATAAGGGCATAAGGTTGACGAAGGTGAAAAAGCTAACACCGAATGACAGAAATTTTTTAGAAACCTATCTTAAAACCGGAAACTTAGCGGAAGCGGCTCGAGCAGGTGGAAGCAAGGGGAAGGATGTTCATTCTCTATCAACTCGCGGTGGTCAGATATTGAAAAAGCTTGAACTTTCACTGGCCGAACTTTTAGACCAAAGCGGGCTCAATGACGCAAAATTGTTAAAATTTTTAGACGCAGGGCTTAACGCAACCAAAGTTATATCATGTAACGTAATTGCCCAGAATGGCGAGGGCATGGCGGACGCTCACTCGATGACCAAAGATTTTGTTGAGGTTGAGGACCAGCAAACCCGATTTAAATTTCTTGAGATGGCTTTTAAACTTAAAGGGCACATGAAAGATAAGCCGGCGGATCCATTGTTGCCACTTGATGGCAAAATTGAACTAATTATTAACTTTGTGTGAGTGAATGACGCAAAGACCCGTTGACCTCCCGAAAGCATTCCAGGAATTATTAAAACCATGGCGCTACAAAATCTATTATGGTGGCCGTGGCGCTGCAAAAACGTGGTGTTTTGCCCGCGCGTTACTCTATATGGCTGTGCCTAAAAAACTCAGGATACTTTGCACCCGTGAGTTCCAATCCTCAATAGCTGATTCGGTTTATCGTATTCTGGTTGATCAGATTGCCGCGCTTGAATTAACTCCACTGTTTAAGGTTCAAAAAAATTCTATTGTAAGCGCAACCGGAAGCGAATTCCTTTTTAAAGGGCTCCGGATGAATATTCAGGAGATCAAATCAACTGAGGGCGTTGACATCTGCTGGGTGGAGGAAGCTCAAAGCGTGAGCAATGAATCGTGGGAAGTTCTTATCCCTACAATTCGGAAAGAAGGCTCCGAGATTTGGGCCTCATTCAATACCGGAGAAGAGACTGACCCCACTTATATCCGGTTTGTAAAAAACACTCCTCCTAATTCAATAGTTAAAAAAGTAGGATACCAGGACAACAATTTTTTCCCAAAAACACTGGAGGACGAAAGGGTTTATCTTAAAAAGGTTGACCCGGAAGCATACGAAAATGTTTGGGAGGGAATGCCGAGAAGCATTTCAAACGCGTGTATCTTTAAAGGCAAATTCAGGATTGAGAGTTTCGAGACACCGGAGGACGCTCATTTTTATTATGGCGCTGACTGGGGCTTTTCGGTTGACCCGACAGCGTTGGTCCGGTCATTTATCCGAGACAGGAAGCTCTATATTGACCAGGAGGCATACGGTGTAGGCGTTGACCTTGATGAGATACCGGCACTATTTGATACCGTTCCAGAAGCGCGTGAGTGGCCTATCAGGGCAGATAACAGCCGGCCCGAGACAATCAGCCACTTAAAAAAAAAGGTTTCAAGATCAAGGGAGCTCCAAAGTCATGGAAACATGACGACTCCAAAGCTTCTCCAAAAGGATCGGTCCAGGAAGGCATTACCTATCTTAGAAAATTTGAGCAAATTATCATTCATGAGCGGTGCAAACATACCGCTGATGAATTCAAATTTTACGCATACAAGGTTGACAAGCTCACAGGCGAGATATTGCCAATAATCGTTGACGCCTGGAACCACTGTATTGACGCAATAAGATACGCTCATTTCCCGATGATCAAAGGAGGGATTTTTAGTGGCTTGGAGTTGGAAGATTTTCCGGAATGACCAGTAAGATCAATTTCATTCACGAACCCTACGCCTCCGAGTTGTTTATGGCTCGACGGGATCATGCCCTGGTCACTGGGCAACCGATGGTTGAGAGGCCGTATTATTTCCAGAATGAGGAAACCGGCCAATATTTTTATGATTTATATGGCTGTATTGGGTGGCCGACGGAAGTGGATGAGAAAAATGAAGGACAACCTGGGTATATCGCAGTAGTTGGAATAGTCAAGCCGGGAGATAAAGAACCGGAAGACCACGATGTTAGACAGGCTAAGTTTCAGTTATTGGCTGAGTTTCAATCAAACGATGTGCCGGAGCTGCTTTCTGGCTGTTTAAAATTGAGAGAAGAATACGGGTTTGGGATTCAACCAAATTTATTGAGGATATGGTATGGCGATCCGGAGAGGTTTTTAACTGTTTTAGCTCTCCGGAATGAATTGCTTATAAAACAAGGCGGAGAAAGAGCGGCAATTCTGGTTACACCGCCTGATGATTTCTACACAGAAAAGATTTTTGATAACTATGTGAGGGCGCTCAGGAGCTCGATTATAGCCAAAAGGCTCTATTTTGGTGGGTGCGAGGTTATAAAGGGCAAATTACTTGAGTTTACCCGGGACGATCCGGCCATTGTAGCCGTCGGTGGGCTGGTCCATTCGCTCATTTGCAGGACAATGTGGATGGACGAGATCCAAAATAATCTTTTTGTGGTGGGAGATTGAAATGTCTGACGCAATTTTAATTAAACTCATCTCGATTATAGCAGGATTGATTTTAACCGGAGCATTGATAGCGGTTGCCGGTGCAATCATTGGAGGCTGGCTGATGTTCCGAGGACGATCCCAGACCGGTGAAAAGTTTTTAACAACTCAATCCCCAAAGGGTGAGGTCTTTACCATTCCTGAAAGCTCAGGAGCTCCTAATTTCCCGGGAGAAGAAGAACCAAGCGAACACGAAGAGAAAATTTTAGAGAGAACCTCACAGTTTTTAAGTTTGTATAAAAACAAGGAGGCTAAGTAATGGCCTTAATCAAGTGCCCGAATTGTGGCCAATGTTTTCACGAGACAACTGAAAAGTTTAATCCGGATATAAGGCCCAATGGATCAATGGTCCGGCTGAGACAACCGTGGAGAGGATGGGGCTGGTCTCCTTTTGGTGGAGAAGATGGACGAGATATAAGATTTGCCGAAAGTGAAGCCACTCTTTGCAGTGATTTAAGGTGTCCTTGTTGTGGTTCTCCGTTGGCTCCGGGTGGAAGGCTAACTACCGTCGAAGAACCAAAACAGGAAATAGCCAAATCAGAAGTGAGTAAAAAAGAACTTATCGCTTCAATGATAGCCGAAGGTAAGCCCTGGAAAGAGATGTTGAAAGAAAGCGGTATGAACTTTAAAGAATTATCGGTAATGGTGAAGGAGATTCAAAATGCCTGAATTAACTTTTGCAGAAAAAGTAAGACAGCGGCTCAGGAAAAAGCAGAATGAGAGGGAAGAAGAAATGTTTAGTTCAGATCCCTATTACAAGCGGAACGCGGAACAAAAACAAAAGGCGGATAAACTGAAAAAACGCCCTCTAACACTGGAGGACATCGAGTAAATGCCTGAAATACCTATTGGTGGAAAAGCAAGGCAGTATTTTGGAAAGTTTGACCCCGAAGGGGATGGTTATGATTATGATACTGCCCAAAAAGAAGGGATAACTCCCGATAAAACAGGCCACTGGCCAAGCAGGGCCCCGCGGTCTGGCAGAATTTTAAAAGGGAGGAAACACCCGACGTTTAATCTGACAATTCAAGGGGAACAAAAAGCAGGATACGAAATGTATAAAGGCGAAGATGGCCTTTACTATTCAAGGAAGAAATAAATGCCTGAGATTGAAGCTGAAAACTCAAAAGACTGGGGATTGCTCAACCTACCACCCAAAAACCATGAGGATGTAGGACCGTTTTTCTATCAATTATTTGATATTGCAAAGACGGAGAAAGAACGCCTCCAAGTCGCTAAGAGAATGTTGGCTAATTACGCTCTTTATCGAGGACAGCATGGAGAAATCGGAGTAACCACAAAGAAGCTATTTACTCCGGTCAATCTTTATTTCGCTAACATCGAGCGCACGGTTAGTAATATCACCGCCAAAGACCCGACCGCCGAGGTCATAGATATGGACGGCATAGGAGACGAAGCGGAAAGCATTCTCTCTGCCCGGCTTAAAAAATGGTGGAAGGATTCAGACCAGCGAGGAAAAACAAGGAAGAGCGCCCGGGGAATGGAAATTTACGGAATATCCCCGATCATAAAACCTTTTTGGGATAAAACTAAAAAAGAACCAGGGATGTTGTTGACTGATCCCTTTGGCTTTTTCCCTGCTCCCGGTAACTGGGACGACGCGAGTAAGGAATGCCCCTATGTCTGCTATTTGCACCTTGAATATGTGGATACCATTGAAAAAACATTCGGGGTTGAAGGGGTTGCACCTGACGATGCTTACGAGCTTTTAGGAAAAGAAAGGGAGAAATACAAACCTCCGGTTAGTTACGGAAGGCGCGAGAGCATAGGGAACTACTCTGATCCCATGACTCCGGTAAATAGGGAAAATCAGTTACAGGAAACTAAGGTTGAGAGATGTCTGGTTATTGAGATTTGGATACGGGATAACAGGGAAAAATCAGAAACGAGGGAAGAACCGGCTGTTGATGAACAGGGGAGCCCAGTGGTTGATGAATTTGGGAATCCGGTTATTAACACAATCACTGAGAAAAGTTTAGTTTATCCTGACGGAATAAGGAAAGTTACCATTGTCAAGGCCAAAAACAATAGTCCCAAGTCGCACGAAGGTGTTCTGGTCCTCGATGATTGCGCTAACCCTAATATCAATCCGGCTTTACCTCCCGACTTAGCATTTAAGACCTATCCCTGGGGGAGATTGCCGGAGATCCACGGTAACAGTTATCCCGATATGATTTCAATATGGGGATTTGCCGCCGCGGAACAGGTGGGGGATTTAATTGTTAAGATTAATCAGATTTTTACGCGCCTGGTTTCCTATGTCCTGCAAGTTATGGCGCCTCCACTTGTTATCCAGCAGCATTGCGGGATTTCAAAGCAACAAATTGAAAGCGCCCTGGGAAAAGAAGGCCGGCTGGTTTTAATGCCGACTACTCCCAATGCGCGTATTGAATTTATGCAGGTGCCGAATTTACCGGGAACATTTTTTAAAGTTTTAGAGATTATCCTGCAATTTTTTGACCGAGTATATCAAATCGAGGACGCTGACCGTGGAATTGCACCAAAGGGTGTGGTGGCTGCCAGTGCCATTGTCGCTCTCCAGGAGCGGAATCAGGTTCTTATGCAGACCAAAACATTGGCCATTGATAAATTAGCCGAGGAGAGAGGGAAATGGGCTATCGGACTATGGCAGAACTTCGGGGTTAAAAGCGAATTGATTGAGGTTAATGAAGAGCCAATAGAGTTTATTGGAGTTGATTACGCCGGCAGAAGTTTTGGCTATGTGGTTGAAGCCGGGTCCTCAACACCAAGAACCTCGCTCCATATTCAGGAATTAGCGTCAAAACTGTATGATCAGAAAGCTATCGGACAACGCGGATACCTTGAAGCGATTAACTGGCCGAATTGGAAAGCAGAGATTGAGCGAACCGCAGAAAGCCAGCTTGATCAGGCTTTACAGGTATTAATCGAAGCCGGTATGCCGGAAGAACAAGCAATCAAATTGAAACAATGGCTTTTAGAGCCGCAGGGCGGACCGGGGGACACGAAGGGGAAAAAGACTAATGTTGCGCTTCAAGGAGCGAGACGGGGAGTTCCCAGGGCTGTTCAGGGGGCAGTGGTGTAGTTTTAACCAACCAAGAAGGAGGGCTACCATTAAGGAGAAAAACTATGCACGAACATAAAGACTGCAAGCATGAATTAAAATACTGCAAGGTTTGTGATGTGGCGTATTGCGTTAAATGCCAAAGGGAATGGTATCAAAGGCAATATAACTGGACATGGACAAGTCCGACAATAAGTTATCCTCCGATTGTTACTTATGGGGAAGGGACAGGAACGCCATTGCCAGAGAATCCTGTAACAATTTGCGGCCATCATAACCATGATTGATAAAGGAGAGATTTAAGGAAGAAAAAAAAATTGTTATCGTTGACGAAGGCATTGATGAAGTGAGCCCGGAAGCAAGGATGTGCTGCTCGGGTCCCTATTTTGCCTTTAGAGGCTAAAAGGCAAAAAGAAAATAAAAACTGCTTATATTTTTCCCCTTCATTCCCTACTTAATAGATAGAGGGACGAGAAACAAATAGGAAAAAGGAAATAATATGCCTGAAAAATTAAAATGTGAATGTGGTTGTGAGTTTTTTACCAACAACATCTATCAGCTAAAGCCAAACGGAGAAGTTATTTCTTCTCACTCCGACTGGTTTGCCTGTTTGAAGTGCGGGAAGGTTTATCACGCGAAGAACAATAAAGTGGCTGAGGTTAAAGAGTAATGTTTCCATTTTTAACTGGGTATATCCTCGGAAGTTTTTTAGTTCTTTTTTTAACGTGGTGGCTTATTTCAACAAGAAGGTGGCTTTAATGCTCAAAATTTTCGACTTCGAATGTTATCAGTGCGGCCATGTTCACGAAGAGATTGTGGAGAATGACAAAGACTTTCTTCTTTGTCCTAAATGCAATGGAACATCCCGGAAAATTATTACGCTCGGTCATGGCGGGTTGCAGACGGATACCAATGCTACCTGGCTTCCATCAGCTTGCATGACTTTGTTAAAGCCAGGGGAAAAACCTCTTGAAAGTAGAGGAGAATACAAGAACTACTTAAAACAAAAAGGGATACATGAAGCCGGAGGAGATCACAAAATTGACGGAAAATACTCAATGCTCTAATAAAACTCAGGATATTTTTAAAAAGATAATGGAAGAATTCGTGCGGTTGATGCAGGAAAAACCGACCGGAGAATTTGGCCTATCAATTATTATAAACCAAGGAGGGATACGAGGAAAACCCAGAATTATCATAAAAAAAGACTTGCAGTAAATTAAACGGAGCCTTTAACCCTACTCGAAAGAGCAGGAGCACTATAAGCCCGGTGATTCATGGACAAGCGTAGAACGCGCCATGACACCGGGCTTTTTTATTTTCTAACAACCTTAATATTTCTGGACAACCTTTTGCGAGGCCCGAAAGGACAACCTCAATGCAACTGGCCGGAAAAAGGAGAAGACACAATGGAAAACGCACAAGACAAAGGCACAGAAACAAACACAAACCAAGGAGGCGAGACAAAAATAGACCCAGCAGAATTTCAAAATCTTAAATCAAGTTATGACAACCTTAACACCCTTCTCGGGAAACAAGGCAATGAACTCGGTCAGCTAAGGCAGCAGGTGGCTCAATATGAGCAGGAAAAAGAGACGGCCTCTCTTAAAGCTGCCGAAAGTGGAAAGGTGAAGGAGCTTGAAACTGCGCTCCAAAATGTCAACAGCCAGATTGCCGAACTGGATGTCACAGATCCAGATTACAACAAGACGCTGGCAAAACTTAACAGCGAAGCCTTTAAACTGGCCGAGCAAAAAGGGCGCGAAGAAACTTTAGCATTGGCCAAGGATTCATTTTCCAAGGAGTTAAGCAAACGGGACCAGATGCAGGAAGAGCGAAAAGTGCAAAAGGTAATCGAGAGGTTTCATAAAGACAACCCCGATTTCAAGCAACTGCATGAGTCAGGTGCTTTAGACCCGATTATCAAGGAAAGCGAGGGATTTCACGACCCTGTTTCCGCTTTTTGGAAGATGAAACATGATCAGTTGGCGGCTAAAGCAACCGAAATGGAAAAGCGTCTTAAACTTGCTGGTGGAGAAGGACAGACAGGCACGGTCATAACATCAACCGGACAAGAAATTAATGTTAATCCAAAAGAAAAATTAGGTAATGACCGTCTCGATCCCCGGAAAGTAGATGATGGCATGAGAGCAGCATTGCGGGGATTGCGGGGAGGGGCTGGTTAATACCTAAAAAACCAATAGGAGGTAAATCCAATGAGTTTGATCAATCAATTAAATGCAACAACCCAGTATTACTGGTTACAAACTGAGCCTCAAGACATTGTGAACAAGGCCAGTGCTTTGCTTTGGAAATTAATGGGGCTGGCTATCGAGCGCGATAATTGGACGGTTAAACCCCATGAAATAGTTGACGGCGGTTTGAAGGTTAAAATTCCTCTGGAATTTGCGGCTTCTAACGGAGGCTCATACGGTAAAACGACCGTTATCAATCAATCCAAAAAGGACATCATTGATGCGGCACGGTTCCGGTGGGCTGGCGTTTACGGTTCAAATACCTTAAACCTGGACGATCTCACCCAGAATACCGGAGAGGAAGCCATTATTTCTCTTACCCGGCAGTATATGAATAGCATTATCAAGGCTGCCCGGACTAATATGGCTGACCATGTTATCGCCGCTGCCGCGAGCGATGATCACATTAACGGCCTCGGTGATCTCTTTAACACTACCACATCTACGGAATACGGCTCCATTGACGAGGACGAAATGTCAAGCTGGAAGGCAAACGTGGTTACTACCACAGAAGCTATTAGTTTCGAGGTATTACAAAAGGTTTTCCAGCAACCAGGGTTCGGAGAGTTCGCCGGCTATATGCCTAATTTTATCGTAACCACTCAAGTTTTAAAAGACGGTTACGAACGCACCTTGCAGACCCAGCAAAGGTTTAAGGAAAGCAAAATGGTTGATGCTGGCTGGGAAAATCTTCTTTTCCGTGGCGCTCCGATTGTTGCCGATACCCGTTACTCTACCGGCTATCTCGATGCGCTGAATCTTAATTATCTCTCACTGAGGTCGCACAAGGATTACAATTTCACGACCCCGGAATGGATCGCGAAGAAAGAATCCGGGCAACCCGACACCATCACCGCAAATACTCGGTGGAGAGGGAACCTTTATTGTTCCAATAGGCAGATGCACGTAAGGCATACCAATTTAGCCGAACCGTCTTAAACCGAAAGGAATAGGAAACCGATCCTTAACCTTTAACTCATAGGAGTTTTAACCATGAAGGATATTCATTTATCTATTGAGGTCGCTCAAACGACTGCAAAAACTATCTATCACCCGGTCCCTTGCCGGGGGATAGTCCACGCGGCTTATGCTGTTGTGAACGGAGTTACCAACACGGACGATATAATCACCATTTACAGAGATTCCGCGGCGGTGAACACGATTACTGGGCCAAGCGCGTCTTTGGCCGCCGGGAATAGAATTACCGGTGTCCCAGATACCACATATAAGGATTATATCTTTGATCCCGACGACGATACAGAAGCCTATCAGGTTTTAAAAATTGTTTTTACTAACACCTTTGATGCCGCAGATGTAGTTGGACTTCACATCGAATACGACGATTCCGCGGCTGTAACTCAGGAGGCTTCTGAGTAATTACAGGTTATTGAATATGGCTCCATGCGGTTAGAAACGTATGGAGCCTAACCACTTTTTTACGGAGGCAACAAGGATGAAAAAGAAAATTTTTAACTTAACTGGGTTTATTCTGGTCCTCATGGTTGTTTTGGGGCTCAGCTTCGGCCCGGTTTTCGCCGGGGCAAAAGTTCCCCTTCTTGGCGGAAATAAGCCGTATAAAAATTTAAGTGAATTTGCCACATTAAACCAGGTTCTTAACGTAGGCACGGGCGATACCTATTATGTTGATAGTGGAATCGGCACTTCTGGATTGGGGACTTCCTGGGAATCTGCCCTTACTACCGTTGATGCGGCTATCAACAAATGCACCGCCAGTAATGGCGATGTCATTATGGTAGCGCCCGGCCATGCGGAAAGTTTTACTGCCGCTAACGGGTTTGACCTCGATGTGGCTGGAGTAACAATTTATATGCTGGGTGAGGGGTCAAACGCTCCTACCTTTACCTTCGCTGATACGGACGCCACGATTGCGATCGGCGCAGCGGGGTGCAAAATCGTCGGGGGGCGTTATCTGGCCGGAATCAGTGAAGTTGTTACAGGAATCAGTGTGGAGGCCGCAGCGGATGATTGCACCCTGGATGGTCTTTTCTTCCCCGAACCAACAACCTCTACTTTTGAATTTGACAAGACGATTGTTCTGGCTGCCGGCGTCGACCGATTGACGACGAAAAATTGTATTGCTTATAGCTGTGACGCTGCCGGGGCTACCGACTGGCTGGATGTAACCACTGGGGTGGTCAATGGCCTCAATGTCGTAGATAACTATATCCACGGCGAATACGCCAATGCTCCAATTTACTCAGACCAAATTAATCTTGAATGTCTTGTTAAGGACAATATTGTCCAGAACATGACGACCGGCCAGTTTGGGATTGAATTTTCGGCAGCGGCAACCGGGTCTTACAGTGGCAACTTGGTTTATACCGATGGCGGAACAACTGCCATTGATCCCGGCTCCATGAAAGCTGTTGGTCCTAACTGGATTGTAACCGCGATTGACAAAAGCCCGGTTATGTTTCCGGCTCAGGATGATGTTGCGACAAACTTTCTCGGGGTTGATGATAATGACAATGCGGCTGCAACTACAAATGTAGCTTCAAATCGGGATGGTTCCATTCTGGAACGCCTTGAGTTTATTAATAAATATCTTGAGACCGGCACGGCTGGGGGGTTAACCGCTCCTGCTAATACCAGGTCTTTGTTGGATATTCTCGGCTCTGACGGAACAACCACCACAGGAGCTTTGGCTGGTTCTTTGCTGGGAGCCATAGGGACCAATGAGGCGGCGGCTGATACTCCTTTTGCTTCTGCCACGGTTGAAGACGACGCTGACGGTTCGGTGCTGGAAAGACTTGAGCATGTTCAATCGGATTCCGATAAAATTGACGCTGCTACCTTGGCAGTGGCTCCTGTTGCAGGCTCTTTGGGAAGGTTTATCGCCTCCGGGGGGACTGCCTTGGGGACTCAGTTAGCAGATTCTAAATCTTTAGTTGATGCTCTTGGAACAAACGGAACAACCCCGGTTGATAGTGCTACCTCAGTTTTGGGAGCAATCGGGGTTAATGATAATAATAATGTGATGGATACTTCCACCGTCGTCGATAATGAGGATGGATCGGTTTTTGAGCGTCTTGAGCACGTCCAAGCCGATTCCGACAAGATAGACGCAGTTACTCTTTCTACGACTCCTGTGGCTGCTTCTTTGGCGTCCTTTGTGGCTTCTGGTGGGACTTCTTTGGGAACCCAGTTAGCCGCTTCCAAATCTTTAGTTGACGCAATCGGGACAAATGGAACCACGGTTGCTGATACCGCTACCGGAGTTGCCGGGATGATCGGAGTCAACGACGCCGATAATGCCATGGACACCTCCACGGTAGTAGCAAACGCAAACGGAAGCGTATATGAACGGTTGGAATCACTGGCACTTTCTGCATTAGGCCCTACAAAAGATCATCCTAATTACCTTGCAGTTTCAACCGGAACATTCGATACGACCGGGACATGGAGCACGGTAGCCGCTCACGAGATTGCTCAAGTAACCGGCATGGTGAAAATGCTCATAATCCCGGAATGTAATACAACTGTATCGTCCGTAGATGATACTGGAACAATCGCACTGGGCGACGAGACGACAACGAATAGCCTTATCGCCGCTTCTACGCTGGGTTCTGGCCTTATGGCTGCGGGGGAATTATGGGTTGATGCCACACTTACCAGAACAATTCTTACTCAAACCCAGTTAGACGCGATTACGTTTGTAGTCGCCAATGGCAAAGACATTGGTTACACGGTAGCTGACAAGGCTCTTTCAGGTGGTTCCATGACGTTTCATGTTTGGTGGATACCTCTTGACGCCACTGGTTTAGTTACAGCCGGAGCTGGGGGAGCATTTTAAGGTTTATCTTTTCTCCTTGGGGGTGGGTTCTCCACCCCCTTTCTCTTATTTTAATAATGGAGATTGCAGCTCATGGCTACTTTGCTTCAACTTCAAACAGCAATTCTGGATATTTCCAAGAATCATTATATCCAGACAGATTCAGATATAACCCTTGCTTCCCGGATCAATGCGGCGGTAACGGCTATTGCCGCCGGGATCCGGATGCCTAACGGCCAAATATCCCCTCCCCTTCCAGACCTGTTCACTACTCTTACCGTTGCTACCGCCACGGATGCCGCCTATAAAACGCTCGGGGCTACCTATCAGCGCGGAGTTTTTAAGGTTATTGATTCTTCCGGCGACCAAATAGCTTACCCCAGCGGTGGGGATTATTACGCATTCACTTTATTCTTAAACCGATTACAGAAAAAAGATATGACCGAAAGCGGGTCAATCTATATCTGCGCGGTCAAAGGAACAAATCTTTATTACCAGGGTATCCCCTCAGTAAGCGAAAACCTGACCGTTTATGCCTACCGGAAGCCGGTTGATATGTCAGCAAATTCCGATACTCCGGACGGCATACCTGATCACCTTCAAACAAGACTCATTAAACATTATGTAGGAAAAGAACTCGCCAACGAAATGGTGGACGGCCTGGCTGATAAGCAGGTCTATCACCAGAACGAGTTTTATAGAACTATGAATGAGCTCATTGATTTTATCGGCATTGATGGGGAGCCTGAGTATTATCACAGCGAATACGAAGGCAGTTTTGACGGGGGCATCGTTGATTAATATGAAAGGATTTTTAAGTGATAACCGAAGAAGATAAAAAAGAAATTTTTCAATGGATTAAGGAAGCAGAGGACCGGGCGATTGAAAGGGCATTGCTTCTTATCCCCGAAACCGTAGGGAATATGATGGCTCATGCCGCGACCATGAACAAACTTAACCGGGACTTTCTGACAAAATACCCTGAGTTTAAAAACAATATGGATTCGGTAAAGGCAGTGGTGGAAAAGGTTGAGGGCAAAAATACGCTTATGAAATACGGAGATATTCTTGAAAAGGCTGTGCCCGAGATCCGCGAGCGCATTAAAACAGTTGAAAAACTGGATACTTCTTTAGTGGCGCAAAGGCCTAAACTGAATTTTAATGGTGAACTTTAATGAACCTTAACGTTGGGAAAGACGGACGATTTTCTTTGACCATCGAAGCTAAAGACCTTGCGCGGGGTTTAAGACCGTCCAAGCGAACACCAAGAAACCGGGCTTATCTCGTAGAGTGCAAAGGTGCGGTTGGAAGAGATGGTGTTTTACAGGTCCTTGACTCACTTACCCGGCTTAATACAAGCACGATAACCGAGGCTTTTCCCTTCCCTCAAATTTTTGTTTATTCCGAGGCCATAGTTATTTGTTTCCAGACCGCAATCTATGAATGGGATGGAAGCCTGACCTTAAAAAAATCAGGTTTAACACGCGGGAGCACCTGGACGGCTACTAATGACTTCATTATTTTATCCAATGGCAAGGTTTCAGTGTGGAAAAATCCATTAACTCAAGTCTATGAAACGATTACTACCGTTCCTCATGGGACCGCGCTTTGTAATTTTAATAGTCAAATATTTGTTGGAGCTCCTGATTGTGACGCTGACGGAGCAGATTTAACCTTTCCCGCAAGCCCGTTTGAGATTGAAGCAGAGGTTTTGGGGAGTTACAGCGGGTAATATTAGATTTATTTAAAAATTTGGGTTCTCCGATAAGCTGACGAGCAAGTTGGGGACGTAAGAAAGAATTAAGGCAGCCGGTAAGGGCTTATCACCTTATTGTGCTGCCTTTTTCTTTGCCCGTTTAAAAATTATTGCAGTAAGGAGATAAACCATGGCAAGAGGAGATGTAACAGTTTTTGACGAAGCAAAAGCGAAAATGCTTGATGGCGATTGGGCCAGCACCGATCATTTTTACTGTGCGATTTGTGATGATACAACCACCCCAGCAGCCGGTGATACTACCCCCGTCATAGGCGACTATACCGAAGTGGGGTCTGGCGGAACCTATGTGGCGAATGGAACGGATTTAGGAACTTTAGCTGACCTCGTTACCGAAGCAGCCGGAACAATGACCTTCGACTCAGCCACAAATCCCACCTGGGCGCAGGATGCCGGGAATGATGTGGATGCTTATTGGGGAATTATTTACAATTTCACAGACGCGGGGAAAGACGCGGTAGCTTTTGTTGACCTCGGCGGGCCGGTAGATATGACGGCAGGGGACTTGACAATTACTTGGAATGGAAGTGGCATTTTTACAATCGCCTAAGCAAATAAAAAGAGCTACTGATAATGATTGATCTTGCACATCATGTAATGACCGCCGACAATGCACCTTCCCCTTTTGTGGCAAGTGCTTCCAGTAATTATAGCGGTTATGGTCCTTATCATGCTTTAGATGGTGGGGTAGGTGCCGGAGCTTACTGGATTTCAAACGGGACATCTACGGGATGGTGGAAGATAGATTTCGGTTCTTCGGTTGAACTCAATAGCTATGCTCTTCAGGCCAACACCATTCCCGAACCAAACCGGATGCCTAAAAACTGGACATTACAGGGCTCAGATAATGATACAGACTGGACGACTATTGATACACAAACCGATCAAACCGCTTGGGGGAGTGGAGAAAAAAGAACTTTTAATTTAGCGGCAAATGCGACCTATCGTTATTTTAAAGTTGATGTTACTGTAAACAACGGCGATGCCTATTTAGTTCTGGGTGAGGTTTATTTTTATGCTCCGTCAGAAACGGAGATAAGCCCGGATGATATGACGGCTGACAATGCTCCATCCCCGTATGTGGTGAGCCTTCCCGTTGAACACGAAATCTACCCGGCATATAAGGCATTTAACGGGGATAGTTCCAACCCATGCATTAATTATGGGACAACCGGAGCTTTAAAAATAGATTTAGGAGCAGCTACGGCGTGTGGAGGGTATGGCATCGAGGGGGGGTTCGATTATCCAACAAGAAATCCAAAGAGTTGGACCTTTGAGGGTAGCAATGATGATTCTTCTTGGACTACCCTTGATACACAGACAGACCAGTCCCTTTCGACTCCGGGAGTAAAAAAATACAACTTATCAAGTTCGGGCAATTATCGCTATTATCAATTAAATGTATCTGCCAATAATGGAGATGCTAATTATTTACAAATAAATGAATTACATCTTTATCCTCCTGTTGTTATTGATGTTGAGGTAAATTGCTCAACAGATTCTCTCAGTCTTTCAACTTTTGGCGCAACGGTTAAACTTAATGTTTCAGTAAATGTTGATTGTGTCTCGCTTTTATTGACAGAAAACCAGGCTTTTGTTGAGTATCCGACTAATATCCAAGCCAATGTAGATGTTTTATCTCTAACAGCGCAAAACGCCGCGGTAAATATTAATGTAGGGATTTCAACCTCAGCGGTCAGTCTTGTTCTGCAAACATTTTCAGCGGATGTTGACCTTGATGTTTCAGTTCAAGGTGATGTGGCAAGTCTTATTCTGCAAACTTATCAGGCTGACGTAGATATTGACGTAAATGTTCAGGCTGCCCTTGCAAGTTTAGCGTTAAATCCTTACGCGGCAAATATTAATGCCGAGATTAATGTTCTTGCTGACTATGACGATTTAAGGCTTAACACGCTTCACTCTATGGTTACTGCTCCCCAGAGTATTTTTCATTATGGGGACTGGAGAGATTATAAAGGCGATAGAACCTGGCCTGATAATTTTATAGAACCATCGAATAAGTGGGGGTATCTTAATAATCCCCGGTGGCAGACTTCACCTCAAGCAAAAGTTTCTTATACAGGAAATGAATCTGCCGAGCCTCAAGTATGGTCCTTACCCGGTGGAGGATATTCTTCGGGAACCAGTAAAAAACATATTCCATGCGGGCACTGGCATAAAGCGAATGCCGCTTCACAAAACTATGAAGGTCAAGTTTATATATGCGAACAAGGAAATGATTTGGTAACTGTTTGGACAACACACGGAGACTTCATTAGGACAATATATGGAGCAGGGGCAGGTGATTTTACTGAACCATTAGGCGTATATGTTGAAGATGATGAAGTTTATATAACCCAAAGGTATGGGTCGGTTGCAAAAGGATCAATAGCGGTTACTGATCTTTTGGGGACTCAAACAAGAAATTGGTATTCTGTCCCCTGTGAACCTTATTTTAATGCACTAACACAGGCTTTACAGGTCAGGGGATATAATGGCGAGATATATGTTCCCCGGTGGGATGAATCCAGAATAGAGGTTTATACCCCAGCAGGAGTTCTCGTAAGGCATTTTGATACACCTGCCGATGGAACGCAAATGATAGATGGACAAGTCCAGTCTGGTCAATGGATTGCGTTTTATAATGGAAAACTATATGTATCTTACATATTTAAAGTTCAGGTTTTAAACCCATTAGCCACAGGAACACAGACGCCCTCTAAGTCATGGGGTTCATGGGGAAACGGAGATGGACAGTTTTATGGGATGGGTGGAATAGTCGTTGCAGAAAACAAGGTCTTTGTGGCAAGTTCCGATCCCGTTTTGGGATATATTCATGTTTTCGATTTAAGTGGCAACTTTCTCTATAAATTCGGGACTGGTGGCGGAGTAGTTTATAGAGGCATAGCCTATTATGACGGCGAAATATACACGGCAAATAGTTTAGAAATTGATGGAATGACCGGAATAGAAGTCTGGTCGGTAGCGGGAGTTAAACAACGGCATTGGGAGTGGTCATTAACGGGAACTTTAAGAGGGATATATGTTTATGCTAAACCAGTTTAAAGTTAAAAACAGCATTATTAAGAGGATTACCCAAGAGTGAAATAGACGGCAAATATAATATAAAGCTAATCGGAAACAGATAAGCCTCAGTTAATCAACTGAGAAACTCTTAAGCCCGGTTTGTTCGCGAAGCGTTTTAAAGACGCTTTTAAGGACAACCGGGTTTTTTATTTTTATTTTAACGGAGGAAATCATGGCCTCAATAGTGCCCAATAATTTTTACTACTTGCTCGCTACCAAAGCAATCAACTTTTCCAGCGATACATTCAAAATAAAACTGATGGATACGGGATTTATTTTTGACGCTGATGCTCACGAGGAATGGGCGGATGTGTCGGCAAGCGAGTTATCAACCGGATTCGGTTACACGGTCGGCGGATCTTCCTTGGCAGGCGTAGCCGTCACTGAAGATGATGCTAACGACAGAACCTCAGTTGTCTGGAGCAGTGTTGACTGGACGGCAAGCGGAGGATCAATAGGCCCCTCACCCGGAGCCATAATCATAGACGATACAGTAACAGATGATCCGATAGTCGCTTATATCGAATTTGATGAAGAAAAGACACAGGTTGACGGGAGCGATTTCACGGTAGCAACACCGGGTCTTTATATCCAGGGAGATACCGGGGACGATTCCACTCCGGCTAACCATATTTACTACCTATTGGCTACTAAGGCAATAGATTTTGCCAACGATGTTTTTAAAATCCGGCTTATGGCCACTGGTTTTACCTTCGATAAAGACGCGCATGAACTCTGGGCGACTATATCTGCCTCCGAACACGCAAACGGAAATGGCTACACCACCGGAGGAAACACGTTAGCCGGGGTTTCTCTTTCCGTAAATGACACAGACGACCGGGTGGAAGTTACATGGAACGATACATACTGGATTGCCAGTGGCGCCGATCTGGGACCTACCCCGGGAGCTATTATTATTGATGATACGGTCGCTAACGATCCGATAGTCGGTTACATAGATTTCGGAGGGGAACAGACTTTAGCTGATGGCGGCAAAGGAACCATAACAAATCCCGGAGTTTACTTAGGAGCAGCGTAACAAATGACGCGCGATACTTCTCTCGACATAACCTTTAATTGTCTTGATACCTCTGATGCCGGTGTGGATGAGGTCGGCATAATCAAGATTTACGTCGAAGTTATTGGCTCCTGCACGGTTATGACGGAAGCCGCCGTTGTAGCTTCTGTTGTTGCTCATATTATTGGAACGTGGGTTGGCGGAACTTATATTGATGAAGATTATGCGGAAGTAACCGTCAGGATCCTCGGCACATTCATTACTGAGCCGTTTAAAAAGAACTGGGTTAAATGGTCGAAAATTGGAAACCTTGATTTTACTATTGAGCAAGACAATGAGGCCGGTGAACGGCAGATGGACTGGAAAGGCTGGGTCTATGTAACGAAAAAACTTGGGGGAAAGATTGTTGTTTACGGAGAAAATGGAATAACTCTTCTTATCCCAAGCGATAGCAGCACGGCAATGGGAATGCAGACCATCTCAAGAGTAGGGCTGAAAGGAAAAAATGCGGTTGCCGGAACCGAGTTTCTTCATTACTTCGTTGATCGGGAAGGGAACCTCTGTTCGTTAAGAGGGGATGAAGGCTTAAAAAGACTTGATTATTCTGAATATCTTTCTTCGATGCTGGCAAACATGGTGCTTTCGTATGATGAACCTAACGACCTTCTTTATATCTGCGACGGCGCCCAAGGTTATGTTTACCGGAATGGAAGCCTGGGAGAAGGACCGGCGAATGTAACCGGCATTGGGTATCAATCAGGAACGATTTATCCAGTAGCTCCGGCGGCAATAGTTATTCCGGCCTTGGAACTCTGCACGGATATTTACGACCTCGGGACAAACCATTACAAAACCGTTTTCGAGCTTCAATTCGCTACCAACATCGCCGGCACAATGCAAGCAGCCATGGACTACCGAGCGAATTTTAAGGCTGACTTTACACAAACCGAGTGGAAAAGCGTCATGGACCGAGGATCGGTGTTTTTAACTGCATTAGGTAGAGAGATCAGGTTCAAGGTGAAGCTGACGGCTTATGAGTATGTAGAAATGGACTACATCAAAATGTCTGGTGTTATTCACAATCATTAAGGTTGAGATATGGGTTATATCAAAGTTAGAACACCTAAAATACCAACAATTTGGGACAATATCAAATATGTCGTAGGCAAAGTTTACCGGATCACTCGGGAACAGGCTGGCGGCATTTTTATCAAGGTCCTCCATGAATTGCTTAATGATAGATACCAGTGTTTTGTTCACCTTGACGATGATGGTGAAAAACTTAAGGCAATGGTTTTTACTGAAATCTGCGTTAATAAAATAAGCGGCAAAAAGACACTGGGGATACCATGCCTTTATTCATTTACCTATCACACAATGGAAGAGTGGAGAGAATTTTTTCAATTAATTGTTGATTTCGCGGAGCAGGAAAACGCTTTCCCGATAAACTGCGAATCGAGCAATGGGAGAGTATGGGAGATAGTTGAGCACCTGGGCTTTGCAGAAACTTCTCGAAATTTTACCTATAACAAGGAAACTTAAACTATTGCGGAGCTTTTGCTCCGAGATGGGAGGTGTGACATCGGAGGCGGCGGCAAAGGAAGTAGCAGCAGCACAAAAACAACCATTCGTTATGCTCCATACATTGAAGATCACCACGAAGATTTTCTCGATATAGTCGCAACAAAAAGAGATTTACTGATAGACGATTCTCCTTTTGACGATTTCGATGAAATTCTGGTTGACGTGGCGTTTTTTGGAACCGGTTATACTATCGCCTCATTCCCTTCTCTTTACGATATGTATGGGAAGTTTATAGCGGGACTTGATGTTGACACCTTATTTGACCAGATTTTTGAGGAATCTACCGACGGAGCGGAAATCAATAATCTTGTCTCTGCGGAAGCCGACTTACTTGATGATGACATTAACGCACACGTTTTACCTCGTTTTAGATTAGGGATGAGAAATATTAACGCCATTAATTCCTCTTCTTATGTGATCGGGGAAGCGCTAATAGAAAGCGCTCGGGTAAAATCTATCGCAAAATTCAGCAGTGAATTGCGATACCGGATGATCCCGGTTGCAGTCCAGCGATGGCAGACTCACCTTGAATGGAATAAAAACGCAGTTTTAACCTATGGCGAGATAATGAAACTGTATTTTGCCAGTAAAAAGGAAATGACCGAATTTAATTATGAAATATTATCGCAACATAAACTCTGGCCGTTTTCGGTTCTTGAATATGATAAAGCCGCGATTGGGGCTTTAACCGGCGCAACAACAACAAAGTCAAACGCCGGAGCAGGTTCAAAAGTTCAATCTGCTTTAGGAGGTGCGTTATCGGGAGCTGCTGCTGGAAGCATGATCGCAGGGGCTTCTCAGGGAGCCATTGCTGGGCCCGTAGGAATGATAGGCGGAGCACTTTTAGGACTTGCTGGGGGATTATTTTAACAAGGAGGCATTAGGATATGGATTATTCAAAACTTTTTTCACTTACAGACGTTGACCAGACATTAAAAAGAAAAAAAATAATGGATACCTCGCCAACTTCAGGATATTGGGGCGATCCTAACAAGCCAGACCCCAGCATAACGGGAACCATGCCGGAGAATCCTTTAAGAAATAGAGTAAGTGAGGTTTTAACTGGTAATGCCAAAACTCCGCAAGTAAATGAGGGAACTGATGGAACCGGGAATTCTCTCGGTATTCCTCAAAAAAACCTTAGACTTGCTTTCGGACTGTCAGCTCTTTCCAATGCGGTGAATCCCGGTGGATCAGGAAAAGAATTAATGCGACTTTCTGGTGGGTTGTTAGAGAAAAGTTATAGATCCGGAGAAAGAGCGCGGGAAATAATGCGTCAAGATCAAATTGCAGCTGAGAGAAGGCGTGAGGAAATAGCCGATAAGGAGCAAGAAAGAAAATTAAGGTATGAAGATAGGGCGGAGGAAAGAAAATATAGGCTTGAAGATAGAGAAGCGGATAGAAAGTTCCGCCGTGAATTACAGGAAGATACCCAAAGAGAAAATGCACCACTTCTCAATGCCCGTATAAACAGACTCAAGCAAGTAGGGACAACAGCACAAAAAGGAACTGGCCTTAATAAAACCAGTGAAAAGATTGCGGTTAAAAATGCGACAGCAGAACTCAAGAGTTTAGGCGCTTATGTTGATACGGACGAGGGGAGTATTGAGTTCCCGACTGAAATGGAAAGTTCCATCAACAAGGCTCTTAAAAGACACGGCATTTCTTTTTATCCATCTAAGTCTCAAGATACGCCCGGAAGGAAAACCTATTATCTGGGATCATATAATTCAGGACAAGTAAATTCATCGGCTGGGGCTTTTAACCTTGAAGATTACTTACCGAAATAGGGGACTATGGACCAATTAGCTGATAGAAAATTAGACATATTCAGGGAGTGGGAACAGGACGAGCGTTATAAAAACCTTACTCCTGAGCAACGGGCGATCGTGGCGGGAAACTTCTTTGACAAGAACGTGCCCCAGGACAAGTGGGGATCATTAACTGATGATGTCAAGGCACAGACCCGCAAGAATTTTATTGACGCACAATTATCAGATACTCCTGAACCGAAAATAGAAAAACCCATTGACGTGGGGGTAATGGGACAAAAGGACCAAGGACTAATAGAAAGCGGGTTTAAGGGGTTAATTCATGGGACACTTGGCTTAGGTGAATCAGTGGGGGCTGGTGTCCAATACTTAGGCGGTAGATTAGACAGTGAAACTCTTAAAACAGCAGGAGAAACTACCGCGAAATTTTGGGGAGAGAAAGCAAAAGGGTTTGAGGCTCCCAAAGACCTTCAAGGATCGGTTTTGAGAAAACCAGAGCTTCTCCTTGAGCCGTCCTGGTGGGCTTATAATGTTGCAGATATGGCGCCTTCTCTTGCCGCCGCAATTATACCAGGAGCCGGAGCCGTTAAATACGTTAAAATTGGAGGGGAGGCACTTCGTTTAACTCCTCAGATTGTTGCCCGTATGGCAAGGTTGGCCGGAAGTGGTGTTGGCGGTTTTACTGGCGGTGCCCTTGAAGGGACAAGCACCTACCGGGAGGTATTGGAAAGAGGGGGGACTGAACAAGAAGCGGCACGAGCCGCGGAATTAATGACTGCTGCCTCTGGCCTTTTAAATGCCGTATCTCTCGACAAAATACTTTCTCCTGCAAAAAAAGGCTTTTTGAAACGGTTTCTTATTAGTGGTTCAACCGAAGGCATTACGGAATACCTCGAAGAGCCGGCAGAGGTTGGCATAAAAAAGGTTATTATCCCCGATAAATTTTCCAATGAAGATGCAGTCGAGCAATTAATCCAAGGGCTGAATGTTATCGGACCGGCGTTCGTTACCGGTGGAGTAAGCGGAGCTATTTCACGACCGGACGGTTCGGAAGTGAAAGGCAAAAAGAAACCGGCAAAACCTACTCCCGAACAAGTAATGGACTTGATTAATACCGGCATGACTACCGGGAAAACTCCGACTGGGGAAACCTTCACTCCTGCTCAGGCTACCGCAGTTATAAAAGAAGCTCATAAACAGGGGATTATCGGGACACCTGAACTGGAGGCTTTAAAAGAAAACCATCCATCCCTTAGCGAAAACATTAATACTATCGCAGCAGATCAGGCCGCAGAACGCGTTCGCAAGGCGGCAGAAGAGATAGCCCGGGAAGATGAAACAATAAAACAGACTCGCCAGACCACCCTGGGGAATATTGAAACTGCCCTTAATAAAGGCACTCTTGATATTGAAGATGTGCGAGCCTTAAAACTCCGGCCGGAAATTATTAAACTGGGGATCGAGACTGAATTAGACGTCTTGATCCACAATAAAAAGGTTGTTGATGCGAGCAAAGGGGGAAAACCAGGAGAAGAATTAAAAGCCGCAGGAACCGGCAGAGGGATACCGCAGGGCGAAGAAGGGAAAGTTCCAACTGCAAACCTTGAGGAAGGATATTTAAAACAGGAAGCTGAGAAAAACGGTGTTACCTATAATGGTGTTCAAAAAGGTGTCAATGGAGAGCGGATACCTCTTTTTACTGACAATGAAACAAAAAGCACTTTCGGGGTTGACTTCGCCAATGGTCAGACCATAGAAGAACAACTGGAAAAGACAAGGGAGCGGTTTAAGGCTTCTGAAAAAGGCGAACCACTGCAAGGAGAAGGAGAGGAAGAATTAAGTCACGAGGAAGAAGGGAAACGGCCTCAAACTGCTGATGAGTTACCACTTGAAATTGATTTTCACGACAACATGACGCCGAAAGATATTAGCTGGGCTTGGGGTGATTTCGGGGTGGTCGAAGATAATATTAGAGAAGCTAATGCTCCCAAAATTGCTAAACTTCGAAAAACGCTCGAAGGATTAAAAAACGACCGGACAAAAGAAGGAAGGGAAAAGAAAACTAAAATAAAAGAACAGATCGGAGAGCTTGAAGCCGAGGCTGACCAGATAAGAGTAATGGGAGAAAATGTTTTGTTGAATGCCTCCGAAGCATTTGGTGAACGAGTTAAAAAGATAGCCAAAGAGCGAGGCATAACCGATGAAGACCAGTTAGAAGAAATTGCCACTTTAGCCCAGGAATCTCTTACAGAACGACCTTATATCGAGACTAATTGGGAATGGCCGATAAGCAGGATAATCAATGTAGTGATAGCGGAAGTAACGGGCGAGGAAGAGGTTGAGGAAAGCCCGCAAGAAAAAGAAATACAAAAAAGATTAGAAATAAATGACAACCTTTATAGATTTGGAATAGAGGCCGGAAAGAAAGGAATCCTTGATCCGCGAGAGGACAAGGATTTTATGGATTTTGTCAAAAAGGAGAATTTAAGTCTTGGAGAAGGCGGTATTGATGATCCTATTAATGAATGGGAATCCGGTTGGGGAAGGGAAAGGAAATATCCTTTTGAAGATGAAGATACTTCTGATACTGCGAAACTTTATAAAGCCTTGCATAATGTATCAGGTGCGGAATTAAGATGGGAAAGGTTAAAGAAAAGCGGTGCAACCGATGAACAAATTTTAGAGGGAATAAGGATCGAATTTGGAATAATGGGGGGATCTTCTGTCCATGGAGGAGAATGGCATAAGGGGGGGAAAAAGCCTGTCTTGTTTCGCGATCACATGGATAAAAAGCCATTTTTAGAAGGGCAAAAACTTATTGATGAAACAAGAAAACTTTTAGAAATACCAAAACCAGGAAAAACAACTCTTACCGAAACAACACCGGCCGCCGGAACCGGTGGCAATAAAGAAGTGAAGGGAGCAGAGAACAGAGAAAAAAAAATTGATGCTATCGCCGGTTCAATCTTGCAAATGGAAAAATTAAAGGCGGTAATGCGACAGAAAGGGAAACGAAGCAAGGCAACAATTAATATTAAGAGATTAGCTGAACAAACTGGTCTTGATGAGAAGGAAGTTGATCGGATAGTCGGGACGGTAATTCTCGCAAACATGGGAGGAACTAATGGGGCGGATATAAGGAAGCTCGTCGAAAAACATTATAAAGTTGAACAAAAAACAGTAAAAGCCAAGGGAAAAATTGTTTTTAATCCCGACAAGCACTCTCTTTCCATGTGGGTAAAAATAAAAGGCGGGATTAAAGAAGCAGATATGACCGGGGAAGTGAAGCGTATCCGGGAACAGCCAGGCGGGATATTCCTTTTTAACAACAAAACCGGATTGCCATTTGACACGTTGGCTCAAATGGCGCAAGCAGAAGGATTTCCGGTTGAGGATATTAGAACTTTTATTGATGCTCTCGAACAGGATTTGACTTATAAAACAACTGGTAGTAGGGTTTATTCAAAGTCTAAACAATATTCGGATAAAGAATTAGCAAGGGAAGAGGAAGAATATTATCTCGAACAAGAGGAGCTTAATAATCATTTAAAAGGATTGCAAGATGAAGGAATTGACGAAGGAACAATCGGAGAAACTCTGCAAGCTCGCAAAGAACCTATTGAAAGCGAAGCTAAAGGCGAGGTTGAAAACGAAGAGAATGCGACTCCAGAAGAAGTCAACGCAAGCCTCGAAGAGTTAGGCGACTGGTTTGAGGTTGTAGAACATGCGGAAGAAGAAGAGGGAGGATTCACTCTCACCCAACCGAAAGCCCCCACCCCTAAAAAGCCAGAACCAACACAACTCACCTTAGTCGAAAGTCAGCCGAAAGTCCCCACGACGGGGATCCGTGGAACCAAACCCCCAGTATCTACGGAAGAACTCGAGTTGGTTAAAAAACCCAAAGAAGCCGAAGCGAAAAAGGCACAGAAGGAACTGCCGACCGGAGAGCAACAAGACCTTTCCAAAAAATCCCTTTCCGAACTGGTTAATGACGCTTTCGATATTATCAATGAGCACCTTAAAAGCGAGCGCGGAAGTTTCTCCACCGAAAAGGTGGACCAAACCATTTACGATAAGTTAAAGCCGATATTTGCCGAGATCGCCCGGAGAGCAAAAGAGAAAATGCTTGATGTTCGGTCTTATCTCTTTGGCGCGGTTGACGCACAGCCGGAAGGAAAGGCAAAGGAAATTTATGAGGCGGCGGCCCGGCAGTATGCGGATGAATTGCCAGCATTGGAAAAAGAAGAGAAAGAAAAAGCGACTAAAGAAAAAACTGAAAAGGCAATCCAAGACGAAAAACTTCCTCAGTATTTTGATAACACCGGCGAACGAGCAGAAGATGATACTGAGTATGGCAATAAACGACCGGAAAAGAATTTCAAAAAAGCTCTTAAATCCTTTGCAAAACAAATCAATTCTTATCTTAACTGGGAACCGGAACTTGATAAAAAAGGCAAAGACGCAAGTGTTGATGTCAATGTTCCTCCTGCCGGCGGTTACGGTCATATTCTTCTCTGGGAGCCAAACAGCAACTTAGGTATTTATATCAACTTTTACGTTGATCGGGATTATGACTCAGGAGAAGATGCTTTGAAGGTAAGGAAAGAAGTCTTAATCCGAGCCACTACAAAAAAGGATAAGTGGGGAGGCTTTAGCAATGATTGGATAGATTCAGGAAAAACTGCTAAAGAATTTGCTGAGAGAGCCAAACAATTAGTTGACTTTTACGATATTGATAAATCAAAACAGGAGGCTTTAGATGAAGGGCACACCGAGGAAGAAATTGCCGACGCCGTTGGAAAAGGTGAAGCAGAAGGCGAAGCTGCTATATCTGGAGAAACGCCTGAAGAAATTCAGGAATCAATAGAAGAAGAGATTGATAAAACAAAAGAAGAACTGACCGACCTTGAGGAAGAAACCAAGCCAACAAAGACCCCTTACGATTTTGGGAAAGAGGCTTTTGAACATGGACTAAAGGCGTCCCCGGCTTCTGATAAAGAGTTTATGGATTCTCTCAAGGCCGAGGTTGGCGGCAATATCAAAGCATTTCAGGAATGGCACCGCGGATGGCATGAGGCAAATTTAAAGGCGCCGGTTACGGAACATGAACACGGAAGGCCGCCCCAGCTAAAAGAAAACCCGACTAATGAAGAATTGCAAGCCCATGCTGAATTGGTAGCGCGAGCGAAGCAATATTCCAATATGGAACTGCTAACCGCCGCTTTAGAGAAGGAAAACGAAAACGATTATTATTATAAAAACGTAATTCAGAGGTTTGGATATAACAGTTATTCGGATTTTTTTAGTCATAATGTCAAAGGGGATAAGAGAGAGGCTATTCACGAAGGGCAATCTTATGTTCATAAAATCCAGAACAAAGACAAAAAAACGTATGCCTTTTTTTATCAGGATTGGATTTTAAGGGGAAGGAAAAAAGAGAAAGAACCTCAACCATCACAAAATTTAATAAATTCTGACGAAGCCTATCAGGTAAGGGAAACCCTTGACCGGATTTACCCCGAAGCGAAACAACCTAAAGAAATAACTTCTATCTCTGCTGTTCAAGTCAAAGGAAACGTCGAGGGAAAGATTGGCCGGCTTCTTGGGAAGCTCGGCCTCCAAAAAACTATTCTTGAAGGTGAAGATGCTTATTACAAGGTAATCAATCCCCCCTATCAAGACCTGGTCATTGAAAGACACCCCATTTACGAGAGCGACCGCTATTCCGGTAAGGGCGACCACATACTTTTTACCCATTACTACAAGCAGAACGGCGATCTAATCATGGATGGGGAAATGGTCTATAAGGTCCATGACAACGGGCAGCTCGAACTTGTGGAAACTGCCGTGCCAAACCCGATACAAGGTGGCGAGTTAAGAGGTCTTGATAAAAAGTTTGCCAATATGTTTGCTCAAAACCTTCTTAACCAGGGATTCGGCGATCCAAATAAATTGGTTAATCCCCGAAAAAAGAAAGAAGAAGCTCAACCAGTTAAAACATCAAAACCGGAATACACCGGTCAAGTATCAAGCCTGATCCGCGACCTGACAATTCAGAAGGTAAAACCCTACCTCAATCCGGATAATAGCGAAGACGCAATCCTTGAGCTAATAAAAAGGGAGGCTTCGGATTCCCTTGGTGAAGTAACGATTGATTTACTCGATAATTTTACACTGACCGACAACCAACGCGATTACATAAATTCATTTAATAAAAATAAAGAAAGCTTTGCCGAGGCGGTTTTAAAAGAAATAAAACGGTTGGGGTTGCTCGAAAAAGGGGGGGGACAAGAGGCCGGGCTCCCGTTGATCCAAGATTTCCTCGATACTTTGGTTAAAAACTATCCTTCAAATTCGGTTGCTCAATGGGTTCATGATAAGGTTCGCAACGAAGAAGGTTTCACATGGAAAGAGCTATTTGAAAAAGCCGATGAAGCATTCCAGGGAACTCAGGCTCAAGGGAAGTATTCTCCTAAAGACGCCTACGATGCTATGGAACTGGGAGTTAATAAAGCTATCAAGACCGTCGGATTTCATTCCAAGGTTAATGCTGAGGAAGCCATAGAGGTTGTTAAAGATCTCAAAGACATTATTAAACGTCTCCCTACCCAAACCAAAAGAGCAGGAGAACAAGACGAGTTTCAGCAGTTTTCAACCCCGCCACCGTTAGCTTTTATGGTTAATTGGGTAGCCAACGTGAATAAGAATGATACTGTTCTTGAACCGTCAGCCGGAACAGGCGATCTTGCCATTTTTGCCAAGAACGCTGGCGCCAAGGTAATTGTTAATGAGCTTTCAAAAAAACGGCTCGAACTTCTCAAGCAACTTCCTTTTGACAAGTTTTTCAATGTCAATGCCGAGCAGTTAAACAATATGCTTCCGGAGGATGTCAAAGCGACCGTAGTGGTGATGAATCCGCCTTTTTCCTCAACCGCCGGAAGGACACCCGGGAAAACCGACTCACGGAACATTATCGCGCACATTGAACAAGCTCTAAAACGCCTTGAACCAAATGGACGGCTGGTATTAATAGCCGGTAAAGGTCTTGACGATAAAGCACCGACTTTCAGGGATTGGTTTAAGAAAATCGGAGAGAAATATAATGTCCGTGCCATGGTGGATATGAACGGCTACGAGTATATGAAATATGGCACAACTTTTGATAACAGAATAATTATTATTGACAATACCGGAAAGAGTGATTATAATAACATCGTAAGAGGCAAGGTGGATAAAACCGAAGATTTGATCCCTTTGCTTACGGAGGTTAGAAATGACCGACCAGCAATCCCAGAAAGAAATCTACCAGGGCAACAACCATCCAATCAACCAACTGGCGAAACAGGCACTCCTGAAAGCCAAAGCGGACTACCAGGTGAACCGGGCGTATTATCTCCAACTGGCACTGTGGGGGCTCGACCCGGAGGGGGGCAATCTCCCACTGGTGGACGACCGACCACTCAAACGCAACCTGGAAGTGGCACTACTTTGGGACAACCCGCGAGACCAAATGGTCCTTCTTCTGGGCAAAGACCAGGAGGACAGCAAGGGACAACAGGAGTGGCTTCTCAAAAAAGGCCAGGACAAAACGCCGAAGGAACTCGCGGAACTCTTCCTGGATTCGGTGAACAACCAACTGAAAGCACTTCTCCCGAATTACCTTCCGAGACCTCTGGCGAACTTTCTGTAAACCAAAAAGAAGTTGAAAAGGCTTCCGGTGAACTGTCTGATTCTCTATACGAGAATTATAGACCGGAACGCCTTTCTATCGCAGGTGCTCAACCTCACCCCGCTAAATTAGTTCAATCCGCAGCGATGGCGGCAGTCCCTCCGCCAGCTCCAACCTATAAACCACGAATTCCCGACGAAACAATTAAAAAAGGTCTGGTGAGTTTGCCTCAGATCGAGGCGGCGGTTTATGCCGGACAGTCTTTTGAGACGTTTTCCGAAGATGGAAGACGAAACGGTTTTTTTATTGGTGACGGCACTGGTGTTGGTAAAGGTCGGGAGATTTCAACAATCCTTTGGGACAACTGGCACAGGGGAAGAAAACGTGCGGTTTGGATCAGCCAAAATGACGGATTACTTAAGGACGCGCAACGTGATGTAAGAAATATTGGGTGGGATCCTGAACTCATTTTCCCGAAGCCCAAAAAACCAAAAGAAAAAATTTCTGTTAAGGAAGGGATTCTTTTTACAGCTTATTCCACTCTTGGACAAGGCAATAAGGAAAGGTTCAACCAGCTCGTAGATTGGTTGGGAGAAGATTTTGATGGCGTAATAGTCTTTGATGAATCACACAACCTTGGGAACGCTGTTGCCACAAGAGGAGCAAGAGGCGCTTCAAAGCCATCATTAAAAGCAACAACTGGCGTAGAACTTCAAGACAGACTTCCCAATGCCCGGATCCTCACGGTTTCGGCTACCGGTGCTTCCAAACCGATGAACCTTGCCTACCAAACCCGCCTGGGTTTATGGGGAGAAGGAACGTGCTTCCCGAATGTAACTTC
>Ga0265297_10001339_pt1 | contig 58786 bp, 55 predicted proteins | sample Munlanlwell13791_FD_192502 | JGI IMG/M metagenome (GOLD analysis project Ga0265297, IMG submission 192502) | Leachate microbial communities from a municipal landfill in Southern Ontario, Canada - Leachate well 137-91 | ecosystem: Engineered > Solid waste > Landfill > Unclassified | place... | reverse complement strand
TAATTTCATCCACCAGGGATTTCAAGCGCTTTTCGAATTCACCGCGGTATTTCGTGCCGGCTACCAGGCCGGACAGGTCCAATGCCAGTACCCGTTTGCCGATCAGCGACGGCGTGACGTTTTTTTTGGCGATCTCATCAGCCAATCCCTCGACGATCGCCGTTTTCCCAACGCCGGATTGCCCGATCAGGACCGGATTATTTTTTGTCCGGCGCGAAAGGATCTGGATGACCCGATCGATTTCATGCTCGCGTCCGATGACCGGATCCAGCTTGCCTTGCTGGGCTAGTTGGGTCAGATCTTTTGAATACAGGTCGAGTACGCGGAAGTTTGTTCGGGCCCTGATATTCTCCCGGTACAGCCAAAAAATAATGAACCCGACGACGGCCAGGATGAGAATAAGGGCTGATGACGATGAGGAGGTTAGTTCCATATTAATTAGCGACAATAAAGGAGATAGGTTTCATGGCTGTCGTGTTGCCGGCCTTGTCCGTAGCCGTCACGGCCAGCTGGTGTTCGCCGGTGGCCAGGGTGGTTGTGTTGAATAAATAATTCCATCGGCTGTTTGGAGTATTGATAATATAATGTGTTTGCCCGTCGACTGACAGGGTGGCCTGGCTGATGCCGGAATAATCCATAAGGCTGAAGGATAGCACGACGATGCCGCTGATCATCCGGTCGGTGATGGGAGTCTGGAGACTGATGGCTGGCGGGTAGGCATCTGTCGGGGGAATGTCGCGGGCAATCGGTCCGGCCAGGAACGCGTTGGAGAATAACGACAAGCCGACAAATCCGGCCGTGATCAGTCCGATGATGATCGTCAATTTGGTATGCGTGGCGATTTTTTGCCTGACGTCAATTTGTGTGGTAAGGGCGGTCATAAGCGTTATTCCATCCAGCGGCGTTTCTTAAATACAACAATGACTGCCGAAGCGACAATAATCTCGATGAGGATAAGCCACCAGAAGCCGCCGGTATTATGAACTAACGGCGTATTGGGCAGTTTGGCGGCAAAGACCGTTGCGACCAGGGTCAGGATGAAGATGACTACCGACAGGCTGGTAAACAGCTTCATGATCTGGTTGAGGTTGAAGGAAATCAGCGACTCATTGGTATCATACAGAGCTTCGATGGATTCCTTGAAACTGTCCAAAGCATCCCAAATTTCCTTGGACCGGTCGATCAGGTTATTAAAGTATATGTCTGCCTTTTCCGCCGGGTATAGGCTCAAAGCGCGGTTGGCGTGGCTGAGTTTTTTCAGGATGTTCTTGTGGGCTTGCATGATTCTGCGGAAGTTGACGATGTTACGGCGGGCGGCCAGGATGGCGCCGACCATCTCTTTTTCCTTCCCGCGGAATATTTTCTTTTCCGATTGGTGGATGTCTAGGCTGATGTTGTCCAGCATGGGCACGCAGTGCTGGAGCAGCATATTCAGAAGGTCGTGGATGACGAGGATGACGTTCCGATTCAGGAACGTATCCCGCTCCTGGTCCCGGCCGGTCTTTTTCATGTGGTTGAACAGGCGGACGATCGGCTCCAATTTATTGTCATGGACCATGATCAGGTAATCCCGGCTGACGAAGAAATCAATTTCAGCGGACAAGATTTCGCCGGTAGAACGGTTATACAGCGGGAACAGCATGACGAGAAACAGGTAATCGTCATAGACGTCAATTTTTGGCCGCTGGCCGTTCATCAGGCAGTCTTTCAGGTTGAGCGGATGGAAATGGAAGTTCTTTTTCAGGTAGGTAATTTCCGGATCAGAAATTTGCCTCACGTTCGTGAGGTTGATCCAGCGCATGTGTTTTCCCTGGAGCTCCTGGATAGCCATATGTCCTCCTATTGTTTTTTGTTTTAATTTTTTTCAGTAACACTGTTATTGTAGCACATATTTGGCATTTTGGCAAGGGTGGCAGGCAAAGAGAAAAGGCGCTCGCAGAACGAATCTTTGAAGCGCCTTTTTTTCTTTTGTACCGATCGGATGTATGTTTCATCCTTTCGGTAACTGCTTATCGGAGGGAGAGTTTTCACTTTCCCAAACCGACATGCTTGATCTCGACATAGTACGTGTTAATGTACTCGTCGATGGGTTTTTCGATGGATTTCCCACCGGCGGTTTTGTACACGTACAGTTTCCAGGTGATGGTGCAGGAGTACATGCGGGTAACATCGGTATTTGCTTTTCGCCTCGAATTGATGACGAAAATGCCAGAACCGGTTTTCCCGCCGTTCCATTGAATCCGCACCGCTTTCCAGGTGCCACTGTTCGGCACTTTAGCTGGCGAATATGGGTAGGCGGTTATGCTCACCCCGTCGGACATGAGTATATAGTCTTGAGCCCGATCTGCGACTGGTGAGCCATAACGGGTCTCGCCACCCATTTTGAACTCAACGCCAAACGCACTTTGGGTATAGGACTCAGAACCGCCACCTTCGACAATGGCATTGCCCCATTGTCTCATAGCGCCGCACCCCTGGAATGCCATCATGAAGACGGCCACAATAACAAAGGACATGATTCTTCGGAACATGGCTACATTCCTCCATTTATTCGATTTTCGACAATTTCCCAATTAAGTAACAAACCATAATACCATCCCGTCATTGGCGTGTCAAGGGTAGTTATGCACTGGGCAATTCTTGCTTTTTTGTCGAAAAAATGATATAATTTAGCCTGTAATTAGGAATAATGAAAATTATGGCCAATCAGACCATACCGGTCAGACAGGAAAAAGAACCACACGGAGTACAGGATATTTTTGCGGAAACGACTCCTGAACAAGCGCCTCAGCCAGAAAGGCCCGAAATTGGCGTTGAGGCAGCGCCAGAACAGGTGCCAGAAACTCGTCCAGAACAGGCGCCGGAACAGGCTACGGAAGACGAGCAGTCGCGCCGCCAGTACGTCACGCCGGCTCCGGCCGAAGAGCCGGTTGCCGTTCAACCGAAAAGCGAAGAAGAACTGCGTGTTGAGGCTATCTTGTCTGATCATCTGGAGGAGATTTTCATGCAAATGAATCCCGAAGAACAGGCGGCATTCCAGAAAAAGGGGGAGGAGACGGCCAGTCAGATTGCAGTTTTACTTCAGGACGTGAAGGTGAAAGTCAAATCGATTTTAGACCTAATCCGCGATTGGCTGAAGGCCATCCCGGGCGTGAACAAGTTTTTCCTGGAGCAGGAAGCGAAGATCAAGACCGACCGGATTATCGCGCTGCACGAACAAAAACACAAAAAAATCTAACCTTTATCGCATGATGTTTGTCCTCGCGACAACCGTAGCCTCGACCAGTGGGTTGAGCGGCCAGTTGACGGATGTAGTCGGGAATTCCGGTTTCCCGCTTTTTTTAGTCGGCGTTTCCGTTTTGTTGGTGGCGCTGGCGGGTTTCGGCCTGCTTTTTTTAAAAATGCGTCGCGGGAAACAGGTGCCGGAGTCGCTCCGGAAAGTCATCCTGCTCATCACGGTGCCTAAGGAATCGTCCATCAAGGAAACCGAACATGACGGAGTCCGGCCGGTGGCCGAGCTTTTAGCCGCTGCGGAAGCGTGGTTCTCTGTACTAGGCGGCATGCGGGCCCAGCGGGGCCTCGGCGCCATGGTCGGGGGACGGTCTGACCACTTCAGCCTGGAGATCGTGGCCGACCAGGGTTTGATATCTTTTTATATCGTCGTGCCGAAATATTTCCAGGCGTATATGGAGCAGCATATCCACGCCCAATATCCGCAGGCGCAAATAGAGGAGGTGCCGGAATATAACCTGTTCCGCCCGAAAAGTTCGGTCGTGGCTACCTCGCTAATTTTCAAGAAGCCGTATATTTTTTCCATCCGCACGTTTCGGCAATTGGACATTGATCCGCTGAATGCCCTGACCAACGTGCTCTCGAAAGTGGAGCCGGATGAGGGCATTGCCATCCAATATATCGTCAGGTCGGCAAAAGCTGACTGGCACAATTGGGGTGCACGGGTGTCGAGGGAAATGCACCAGGGCAAAACGCTCAAGGAGGCGGTCGGCCGAAACGGGGTGGGCGGATTTTTCATAGAACTGTTCCGTACGTTTTTCCCGAAGAAAAAACCGGCCGAAGAACAGGCGCGCCGGCAGCTGTCTCCCCGTGAAGAGGAAATCGCCAAAAGCATTGAGGAAAAGACGTCTAAAGCCGGCATGGACGTCAATATACGCATCATCGTGTCTGCCCGGTCGCGGGAACGAGCGCAGGCGTACATGACCCGGGTAACCGATTCGTTCAGCCAGTATTCCCTGTATGAATATGGGAATGGCTTCCAGAGAAAAAATCCGTGGCGGCAGGACAAGCTCATTTTTGATTTTATTTACCGGAATTACAACAATAAACTCCGTTGCGTTTTAAATACGGAGGAGATGGCCAGTTTGTACCATTTCCCGCTGCCGGAAACCGAGACGCCGAATATCCGCTGGCTGCAGGCCCGCAAGGCGGCCGCGCCGGTTAATGTGCCTAAAGAAGGCTTATTGCTGGGACGCAACGTCTACCGGGGCATCGAGGTGCCGGTATTTATAAAGAAGGGCGACCGGCGACGGCATGTGTATGTAGTCGGCAAATCAGGAACCGGTAAATCCGTTTTGTTGTCCAACATGATCATCCAGGACATTATCAACGGTGAAGGCGTCGGCGTCGTGGATCCCCATGGGGACCTGATCAACGCCGTCTTGCCGCATATCCCCAAGGAGCGGGCGGATGATGTTATTATTTTCAACCCCGGCGACATGCAGCGGCCGGTCGGCTTGAACATGCTTGAAGCGCGGACACCGGAAGAGAAAGATTTTGCCGTACAGGAAATGATTGCCATCTTTTATAAATTATTCCCGCCGGAAATGATCGGCCCGATGTTCGAACATAACATGCGCAACGTCATGCTGACGTTGATGGAAGACGAGCAGGATCCCGGCACGATTGTTGAAATCCCCCGGATGTTCACTGACCCGGCATTCCAGAAATACAAGCTCAGCAAGGTGAAGGATCCGGTGGTGCGGGCGTTCTGGGAAAAGGAAATGGCCAAGACGTCGGATTTCCATAAGTCCGAAATGCTCGGGTACCTCATTTCCAAAGTCGGACGGTTCGTGGAGAACGCGATGATGCGGAACATTATCGGCCAGCCGCGTTCTGGGTTTAGTTTCGACGACGTCATGAACAAGAAAAAAATCCTGCTGGTCAACCTGTCAAAAGGCACGACCGGGGAAGTGAATTCAAACCTGCTCGGGCTGATTATCGTTTCAAAACTGCAGATGGCCGCCATGAAGCGGGTGTCTGTCCCCGAGGACCAGCGCAACGATTTTTACCTGTATATCGACGAGTTCCAGAATTTTGTCACCGATTCCATCGCCACCATTTTGTCCGAAGCGCGGAAATACCGACTGGACCTGACTATGGCCCACCAGTACATCAGTCAGCTGGTCCGTGAGAACAATGATACAAAAATTCGTGACGCGGTATTCGGCAATGCGGGCACGGTTATCGCTTTCCGGGCCGGGGTCGAGGACGCGGAGACGCTGGCGAAGGAATTCGAGCCAGTGTTCAACGAGTATGACGTCATTAATGTGGAAATGTACACGGCCAACGTCAAGCTGTTGATAGACAATACCGCCTCAAAACCGTTTAACATGATGACCTATCCGCCGACTCCGGGGGATCCCAGGATGGCCGAACAGGTAGTCGGCTTATCCAGCATGAAATACGGCCGTGACCGGTCAGCAGTCGAAGCAGAGATCATGGAACGTTCGCGGCTGGGAGAACCGACGCCGGCCCAAGGCCCGGCTGTGGGGACGCGCGCGATGTAAGTCAGTGGACAAGTATCCGATAAAAGGTATACCATTATCACATGGTTGAAGCTATCATACCTATCCTTATTTTACTCGGCATCATAGTTTTTTTCGGGACGGCGGCCTATGCCGGGCTGAAGGCGGCGCCGTGGGTGCCAGTTTTCAAAAAAGATATCCCCCGGATTATCAGGTTGGCGGGCGTTAAGGAGTGCGACATTATCTACGACTTGGGGTGCGGTGACGGCAGGGTATTAGTGGCATTGGCAAACGGCACACCGGCCAAACGGCTGGTCGGTTTTGAAATATCCGTGATACCGTATCTGTGGACCAAGGCGAGGATCATTTTCCGCGGGCTGTCGCGCCGCGTCGAAGTTAGGTTCAATGATTTTTTGACCCATGACCTGAGCCAGGCTAGCGTGATCTTTTGTTTCCTAACGCCGATGGCGATGAAAAAACTAGCGCCGAAATTTTCAAGCGAATTGAAAAAAGGGACCAGGATCATTTCCTACAGCTTTTCCCTGCCGGATCGCGAGAAGCAGATAGTCGACAAGCCTGAGCCGGACCGGATGACGATCTATAAATACGTAGTTGACTAATGACGCGGGGTGCGCTACACTACGTACGTAAAAAATATACAGAAAACAAAAGGAAAATCCCGTAAAATCAACCTAATACAAAAGCCATTCTGACCGCAGATAAAATACAAAACAAACCCACATACCCAAATAAATCACAACATGAAAAATATGACGAAACAAAATAAACTGCAACAAATTAACAAGCTGGTTGAAACCGCCCACGTCTCCCTGGAGAGCGCCAGGCAGCTTTTGCGCGGGATGGTCGGCGACGACGAAGTGTCGCCAGATGTCGCTGAAAAGGTGAAAGAAGTTGGCAAAGTGGTGGCTACCGGCAGCGAAAAAATCATCGAAGGTGTATTTGACGGGCAGAATATGGTCGGCCCGGACGGGAAGCAGTACAGTATCCCGGCCAATTACGCATCTAAGTCAAAATTGGTCCTGGGAGATACGTTGAAGCTAACTATCATGGCTGACGGGTCATTTATGTACAAGCAAATCGGACCAGTCGAGCGAAACCGTTTGGTTGGTTTACTGGCCCGTGACGAAGCGACCGACGAATACCGGGTTATCGTCGGAGACAAAACATTTAAGGTCCTCCTGGCCAGTATTACGTACTTCAAAGGCGAAGCGGGCGATGAGGTGGTCATTTTGACGCCAAAAGACAAGGACAGCGACTGGGCAGCAGTGGAAAATATCATAAAAATCCCGGCAGACGGGGTTGCGCCTCAGGTTTCCCCGGCCGAAAAGGCTCCTCAAACGGTTGAGGATATTGAGGAATTGAGCTCGTAATAGCGGTCGGTTTGCCTAAACAAAAAAAGTGGGATACAATGTAATCGCATTTGATTTGGCGATTTTTTATTATGTCACAAGCAATTTACCGAAAATTCCGGCCTCAGCGGTTCAGTGAAATAGTCGGCCAGCGGCCGATTGTCGTTACCCTCCAGAATGAGGTTGAACATCAGCGCATCGCCCATGCGTACCTTTTTTCCGGTCCGCGCGGCGTCGGCAAGACGACCATGGCCAGGTTGCTGGCCAAGACAGTCAACTGCCAGAAGCAGAAAAAAAACGAGCCGTGCGGTACCTGTGACGCCTGCAAGGAGATTGCCGCCGGCCGGGCGCTGGACCTGATAGAAATCGATGCGGCATCGCATACGGGGGTCGATAATGTCCGGGAAAACATCATCGAGAATGCGCGCTTCACTCCCCAGCGATTTGCCTATAAAGTATTCATCATCGATGAAGTGCACATGTTGTCCATTTCGGCCTTTAATGCCCTGTTAAAAACGCTGGAAGAACCGCCGGACCACGTCATCTTCATCATGGCGACGACCGAGATCCATCGTGTCCCGGAAACCATCATTTCACGCTGCCAGCGTTTTGATTTCAAGCGGGTGAGCGTGGAAGATTTATTGACCCGTTTACGCTTCATTGCCAAAGAGGAGAAGGTAGATATAGATGAGGATGTCCTGCATGTCGTGGCTCGCCGGGCCGAAGGTTCGGTCCGCGACGCGGAAGTGCTTCTTGGGCAGTTGCTGTCGCTTGGCGAAAAACACGTGACGATGGAATCAGCTTCGCTGATTATACCGCGATCAAATTTTTCATTGATTCTAGAATTTTACCGGGCTCTGGTCAGCCGGAACGCGGCTGGCGGTCTGACGGTCATCAACCGCCTGGTGGATGAGGGGATCAACATCATGGATTTTACCCGTGACACGGTGGAATTTTTCCGTAAAATTTTGATGTACAAAATAAGCCGTTCCACGGTTGAGCTGGACAATTTGGAGTTAGGCAAAGAAATTTTAACTGAAGTTGAACAGCTGACCGAACAGACTACGGTTGCCCGGTTGGTAGAAATTATCGAAACATTATTGTCAAAGAGTCGCGAGGCACGCTATAGCCAGATTATCCAGCTGCCGTTGGAATTGGCGGTTGTGGAATTGTGTACCCAGCAACCAGACGAACCTATGTCTCCGCCAAGCGCCAAGCCGCCGGCAAGCAGTCATCCCACAGTAAAATCTGAAACTGCTTCTAAACCAACCGTCTCGCCAGCACCAAAGAAAGGGGCCATAAAAGTCAGTCTTGAACACGTCCAAAAGGCCTGGAACGACGTGGTTAATGCCGTACGCCAGAATAACCACTCAGCCGGATTATCCCTGAAAACAGGCCAGCCATACAAGGTGGATGGGGATCAGTTAGTGGTGGCATTCCAGCATAGATTGCACGCCGAGCGCATGAAAGAACGGTCCATCCGCTCGATTGTCGAAGACGCCTGTGCCGGCCTGTTCGGCGAGAGATTGACTCTGGCTACGGTGGTACTGCCTACCGACGAATTCAGCAAGCTCATTCCGGCCGAGCCGGAGGGCGAGGGCGGAAGCATTTTGGACCAGGCTATGCAGGTGTTTGGCGGCGCCATCGCCAATAAAGAGTAACTGGAACGGATAGGGCTTGTTAACCGGACGATTTTTTTGTACTATACTTGCGTTATAAACTATCTCTTTCACAGGGCTCCGAGGTCGTCTAATGGTAGGACGCATGACTCTGAATCATGCAATCTTGGTTCGATTCCAAGCCTCGGAGCTCTGTGAAAGAAGTTTAACTTCAATAAAGTTGTACGTCTTCAGACAGAGGCGGACCCGCCCTTTGGGCGGGAATGGAAGGACACATGACTTCCCACTCCGCTAAAGCTTCGCCGGACAACCTGAATCATGCAATCTTGGTTCGACTCAGGGTCTCGCAACAATGGGGGGATGATTAATAAAAAAACTTGAATTTTAAAAAACGGTTACCTCAGGGTAACCGTTTTTTGACGGAAAGAACGTTGTGCTTCAGGCAGTATCGTTTTGCGATGTTGCCCGGTAATCGTATTGGCGGCGGCTGACTGGCATGAGGCGGCGAACCAGCGCTTTTTGTTTTGGCGTCAGATGCCGGGCACCCAGTTCGGCCAGGACGAGGATTTCCTCATCAGCACTGCTGATACGTTTCGGCAGCCAGAGCAGGTCGATCAATTCGTGAGTCTGCAGCTTGGTCAGGTTTTCAGCGTTCATCGTTTCCTCCTGGGGGATTGTGGTAAAGTTCAATTTTTTGCATACCAAAAAACCGGCCTCTGTGGCCGGATTACTGATGCGTTTACTTTATTTTCGAAATATTATTATGCAGCATCAAATGGCCAAGAGGAATTGGGTTCCTGTTGGCTCGGCGGAAATTGGTTGTGAGTATAGTGCTGGTGCATATAAGGGAATTGTAGCAGAGGCTGGCGCAATGTCAAGAAGGTTAGTGCATAAATTGCTAATGACGAATGTCTAATTTCTAATAAATCCCCAATGAAATAATGACTAATTGGACAATTGGGGATTAGACATTGATTAGAAATTAGGAATTAGATAGTAGACATTTTTTTGAACAGTATTTTTGTTTTCTTATCATCCTTTGAGGTTTGCACTATACTTAGTATATGACCGGATTTACCAAGTATTATTTTATTATCAACCCTGCGGCCGGTAATGGCCGCCAAATGTATGATGTCGGTCGTATCCAGGAATATTGCCGTGAACAGAGGTGGACATTTGATACGGTAGTGACAAAGGCACCGGGAGAGGCTGTTGAGTTAGCCCGTCGCGCCAATGGCCAATACGAGGTCGTCGTGGCTGTTGGCGGGGACGGTACGGTCAATGAAGTGGCGACCGGTATACTGGGGAGTAATGCCGTTTTGGGCATCATCCCGACAGGATCGGGTAATGATTTTGCATTGACTATCGGTTTGACTAAAAATATTCATAAGAACCTGAAAGTGCTGAACAACGCCGGTACCCGGACCATCGATATCGGGCGGGTAAATGGTGATCGGTATTTTATCAACGGCATCGGCGTCGGTTTTGACGGCGAGGTGGCTAGCCGGGTCAGGAAGTTTTTGAAATATGCCCGGGGGTTTTCGGCGTACGTGTTGGCCGTGCTCAGGACGCTGATTACGTACCGTTTTCGGGTTGTACGGATTTCCATTGACGGACATGAGGTATACCATGGATCATTATTTTTCGTGGCTACGTGCAACGGTACCCGGTATGGGGGCGGGTTCCGGGTGGCACCGATGGCCAAGATCGATGACGGCCATTTCGACATTTGCCTGGTGAAAAAAACCGGACGCTGGTATGCGCTTCGCCATCTGCCGAAATTCACCCGGGGGAAACACCTGAGCATGCCGGAGGTGCACATGCTTACGGGACATGACATTGTGATCGAATCAGCGGAAGGGTTAGCTGCGCACGTGGACGGCGAACTCCTGCCGAGGCAAAATCACTACCGCATTACCATAGTGCCAAAAAGCATCACTATCATTTCACCATGAGCATGAAAACGACACGCCAAACGGCCGCTGAAATTTTTGACCCGCGCCGGTTAAGGAATTTTTTATCGTTGATCGACTCGGTCACCCGGTCGGTCGTCCAGCGGCAACGGACCGGCCGGGGTAAACTGCTGCCGACCATACCGGACATACAGTCAGACCAGCCGTTTACCGATTGGCCGGTGGTGTATCTGCCGCCCCGCGGCCAGGCCATTTTCATCGGCGATACGCACGGGGATTCACTGGCCGTCTCGTCCGTGCTGCGCGGCGAAGGTTTTATTGAACGGGTCTCGTCCGGCGAGCCGGTATATCTGGTGGTGATGGGAGACGTGGCTGACCGGGGAAAGGCGGACGTAAAAAATCTTGAATTGCTATTGGGACTTAAGAAAAGTTATCCCGCCAACGTTTTTTTACTACGCGGAAACCATGAGGAGCTTTCTTTAGGGCAGCGTTTCGGCCTGCTGCAGTCGTGCCTGAAAACGTTCGGGTTTGAACAAGGCCAGCAGGTTTTTGAGGAACTCAACGCGATGTATGAACGGTGGCCGGCCATGGCCGTTACCGGTAACGGGATCGTGGCTGTTCATGGCGGGATTCCAGTTGAGGACATACATTCACTCCTCGACCTGCGCGACGAGAATATTACTGAAGAAATGAGATGGAACGACCCGTCAGCGGACGTGCATCAATTCGTTTTCAATTACATGCGCGGCGGATATTATCTGTTCGGCCGGGAGGTGTTCGCCCGGTTTATGGACGCCATCGGGGCCACAGTGCTGGTCCGGTCGCACGAATACGTGTCCAGCGGATGCAAATTCATGTTTGATAACCGGTTAGTCACGATTTTTTCCAACGGCGGGACCAGCGAAGAAAGCGGTTACCAGGATTTCATCCTAGCCCCCAAATACGTCAAGGCTGACTTATCCAGGCCAATAGAAGCGTGGTCTGACCAGAATGTTCTGGATATTCCGTACGCCGATAAAACCGGCGGGTAGAGTCTTTACGCATAACTCGTCATATGGTATACTGAGCCCAATCATTTTTTAGGGACGATTTATGGATTCAAAGTCTTTCCGTACAGGATTTACGTTTGACGACGTATTACTCGAACCAAGGAAATCCTCGGTGGTGAGAAATGAGGTGCGGCTGGAGTCCCAGGTGACGAAAAAAATTACTATACCGATACCGATCATCGCGGCGGCTATGGACACGGTCAGTGGGCCGGATTTGGCAATTGCCCTCGGGAAACTGGGCGGACTGGCTGTCCTGCACCGCAACTGCACGTCGGCAGAATCCGTGGCTATGTTGAAGAAGGCGCAAAAAGCAAGGGTCATTACTGCGGCTGCAGTAGGACCGCATGACCTGGAGCGGGCCGTGATGCTTGATCGCCAGGGAGCTGACATTATTTGTGTCGATTGCGCCCATGCCCATCACACCAGGATTATCGCCGACGCCAAGCGGATTAAGAAAGCGATTAAGGCGCAATTGGTTGTTGGCAATATCGCCACCAGGGAAGCGGCGGCTGAATTTGTCACGTTCGCAGATGCAGTGAAAGTCGGCATCGGACCAGGTTCTATTTGCACGACACGAGTTGTGACCGGAGTCGGCGTCCCGCAGCTGACGGCCATTATGGATGTCGTTAAGATCGCTAAGGCGCGGGGCGTGCCGGTCATCGCCGACGGCGGGATTAAGTATTCCGGTGACGCGGTGAAAGCCTTGGCCGCCGGCGCATCTACGGTCATGCTCGGCTCCATGCTGGCCGGTACGAAGGAGGCGCCTGGCCGGTTGATTAAAATTGACGGAAAATTGTTCAAGTCATACCGGGGTATGGGCAGCTTGGGAGCGATGCGGGGCGGTAAATCATCCGACCGGTATTTCCAAAAAAATGCCACCCGGTACGTACCGGAAGGCGTTGAAGGCCTCGTGCCGTACCGCGGGACCGTTGAAGATATTGTCTGGAACATCGTCGGCGGATTGAGAAGCGGTATGGGATACATCGGAGCGCAGACGATTAGAGAGATGCCCGCCCGAGCCCGCTTCATCAGAATTACCGATGCCAGCCTGAAGGAATCGCATCCGCATACAATCGCTATTAGTAAAAAAGCGCCAAATTATTAAAGAAAATTATGCCACGTAGTGTAAAGACACCATTAGCCGAACTTCATGCCCATTTAGGAGCGTCGGTCGATCCGGCCATACTGTGGTCAATTGCGCACCGTCACGGCATCAAACTGCCGTCAAAAAATTACTGGGATTTCGAGGATATGATCACCGTTTCCGGCAAGGAGCGAAACCGGAACCTGGACGAAATGCACAATAATTTTTTTTACTGGACCGAGCTGATTCAGTCATCACCGGACGCCATTGAGGAATCGGTCAAGAGCGTCATCGGCGGCGGATACCGGAAATGCAACATCGTCGTCCAGGAGCTGCGGTTCAACCCCATGTTCCGCAACCGCGGCGGTGAGAAAGATCTGGACCACATTATTGTTTCGTCCCTCTGGGGTCTGGACCGGGCGTTGCTGGAATATCCCCAGGTCAAAGCGGGCATTATCCTGATGATGGACCGGACCCTGACGTTCAAACAGAACGAGATAATCCTCCAGAAAGCCATCCAGTACAAGGACAGCGGCATTGTCGGGATTGACCTGGCCGGTCCCCAGCGGAAAAATTTTTCCATCCAGAAGCACCGTCCGTTATTCCAGCGGGCGCGGGAGGCCGGTTTGGGGATTACCATCCATACCGGCGAGGAGGGGAGTTTGTCCGAATTGCATTATGTGGTCCGTCAGATCAAGCCCGAACGGATCGGCCACGGACTGCTCTGCGTAAAAGACGCGACGGTCATGGCTGATATCGCCAAGCAGGGCATTACCCTGGAAACCTGCCCGACATCAAACATCCATAATAGTGTGGTCAAGGGCATTCGGGAAGTCGGGAGTATTGTCAGGACGTACCTGAAAAACAGAATTAAGTTCACGATTAATACTGACGGACCGGAAATGTATTCAACCAATCTGTGCCAGGAACAGGGGTTGCTGCGCCGGGCCGGCATTCTCACTGGCCGGCAGGTGGACCAGTGCACCCGCTGGGCTTTAGAGGCTTCCTTCCTCCGCGAACGCAGGTAATTTCGCTTGAAATATAATCGTTTATTTAGCGCCAGAATAAGCAATTTTCACGTCATGAAACCGGTTTGACACCGGCTGTTTTGGGGTGTAATGTACACTAACTAATAAAGAGAAAAAAAGTAACATTAACAACTTAATTCCAAGTAGGAGGTACTGTCATGAGTGACAAATTCAGAGGGTTGGGGCTGACGTTTGACGACGTCCTGGTCCTACCCGGCTTGGCGGAAGTCGAGCCAAAAGGTATCGACGTGTCGACTTATTTGACGCGTCGGTCGAAACCGCACGGCGTTATCAGGCTCGGCATACCGATTATTGCCGCGCCTATGGATACCGTGACTGAGTCAGGCTTGGCCATCGCCATGGCCCGTGAGGGGGGACTCGGAATCATCCATCGTGGTTGCCCTGTTGACTATGAAGTCGAGAAGGTCAAACTTGTGAAACGTGCCCAAAGCGGCAAGATTCACAAGCCCTACACGCTTCACCCGGACCAACATCTGAGTGATGTCCGTAAACTGATGGACAGGCGGAAAATTTCCGGCATTCCTATTGTCGACGAGAACAAAACACTGGTCGGCCTGGTGACGCGCCGGGATGTTCTGCTACGCACAGGAGATGACGATCCGCTTATCCGGGAAATCATGAAACCGCGCAATCAGCTGATTGTCGGGGACGACTCAACTGATCTGGATGCTGCCAGCCGGATCATGAATGACAACCGGATCAAGAAACTCCCGTTGGTTGATGCTGAAGGGAAGTCGGTGGGGATGTATACGCGCACGGATATTCTCACGCGCATACAGTATCCGCGCGCCGTGTTTGACGATAAGGGTCGGCTGCTGGTCGGAGCCGCAGTTGGCGTGACGGATTTCGAAGATCGGATCCCGCAACTCGTGCATGCTGGAGCGGACGTGCTGTGCGTCGACGTTTCACACGCTCATAGTGTAAAGGTCCTGCACGTCATCAAGTGGATTCGGAGCTGGATCGATGCCAACCGTCCGTCCGTCGCGCTGATTGGCGGCAATGTGGGCACCTATCACGGCGCCCGTGCAGTCATTGACGCCGGCGTTGATGTCATCAAAGTCGGTATCGGACCTGGTTCAATCTGTACCACTCGGGTGATAACCGGTGGCGGAGTACCCCAGATTACGGCCGTCCAGTGGGCTGTGGATGCAGCCCGGGATGCGGCTCATGAGGCCACTACCGACCAGAATCATCCCGTAGAACCTGTCCCGGTTATTGCGGATGGTGGCATCAGACATTCCGGCGACGTTGTAAAGTGCCTGGTAGCAGGTGCTTCATCGGCGATGCTCGGTTCTATGCTGGCTGGCACCGAAGAAAGCCCCGGAGAGTTCATTATCCATAATGGACGGAAAACCAAGGTGTACCGTGGGATGGGGTCCCAGGGTGCAATTGCCATGGCCGCTGACCGGTATGGTCATGATGACTCTGATATTGCCAAAGCGGTACCGGAAGGCATCGAGGGAATGGTCGATTACCGCGGATTCCTCAAGGACGTTATTTTCCAGATCGTCGGGGGGATACGCGCCGGTCTGGGCTTGGCCGGTCAGCCGTCAGTTGCTGATGCGCCTAAAGCCCAGTTTATCCAGATAACCAACGCCGGGATAGTCGAGAGTCATCCGCATGACGTATTGATTACCCAGCAAGCCCCGAATTATTACGGGAGGTAATGATGCAGTTTTTAGCAGAAGAATACCTTTATCGGCTCTGGGCCCGGAGTAATGGACGGAAGTTCACAGTACTCGTCGGCGACCAGTGGGGCGATGATGGAAAGGGCGTAGTCGAGGCGGCGGTTATGGAATATTTTAGGGCCTGCGCTCGTGTCGCTGGCGGCAGTAATACCGGACGGACTCGGTATATTACGGGTCTGGATGGCAAACCGCACAAGCAGATATTCCATCTGGTCCCGTCCGGCTGGGCTGACCATAAGCTATCAATTATCGGCGACTGGGTCCTCCTGGACCTGCAGCGACTGATCGATGAGATTACCGAGATCAAGGCTGTTATTGGAGAGCCGAAAGTCGATCTACTGATCAGCAAGAAGGCGCCGGTGCTCATGTCTTACCATCTCCTCCTAGAGCAGTGGATCGAAGCCTGCCGGGGTTCATTCAGCGCCAAACCGACCGGTCGTGGGATTTCAGCCATGGTCGCCGGCATTGATCTGCGTCTCGGCTTACAGATCGGGCATCTGGCGTATCCGGATCTGGTCAGACGGTATGTGGAAACGGCGTACGCCGCGTTTCTGCCGATCCTCCGTGAAATGGAATCGCAGGGCATGGTAAAACTGGCGAAGCACTCGCCTGACAGCGAGATCGATCGCCTGCTGACGCTGGCCACAGGCATCAGTGATTACGTGACTGATACGGACGTGGTCCTCCAGGAGTTGGCCAGACATAACGTTCCAACGTTATTCGGTCTGACTCAGGGATCGTGCCTCCATTTTACCGGGACGTATCCGAATAATTCGGCGACGCATTCAATCGCCCAGTCGGCTGCATACTGCAGCGGTTTGCCGATGCGGGCGTTTGGTCCGGTAATCATGGCTTCCAAGCTGCTGCCGACGCGTGTCGGCGCCGGTCCGTTCCCGACCCACTGGTGGGACCGTGATGCGGCTGAGCATTTCCCAAAAGAAAGGCCGGAGCTGTTTTCCGAGCTGGAGGCGTGCCAGCCCGAAGTGCGGGAACAGTTTCTGTCGGAAAAGCGTCAGCTGATCAATTCCGGCCAGGCCTCACGGGTCGACATGGCCCAGTACTTCATGGTGTTGGGCAATGAGCTTGGCGCGACGACGAAGCGCGGCCGGGAAATCGGCGGTCCTGACCTGCATGAAACGGCTTGGGCTTGCGACTTGAACGGCGTTGACAGCCTGGTACTGACCAGGGTGGACATGCTGTCCGGTCTCCAGTTCACGCTGCCGGTCTGCCTCAATTATTCGATCGATGGCCGGCCGGTGCCGCGGGTGGTCTATCCGAAACCGTCCGAGATACTGGACCATGCCGAATGTAACGGTACTGAGTTGCCGATTGATTTGATCGGCAGTAATTTGACCGGCCTCGGCCAGTATGAGGAATTGCCCGATTGCGTACAGGAGTTGGTCCGTGTGTACGAAAAACATTTGGGCGTCCCGGTCAGCCTATCCATGTCTGCCGGGGCGGACGGCAAGATATTCCGCCTGTTCGATTAAGTGTACGTAGCACATTGTTTTTCTTCATGATGAGACCCCCGCGGCATTCCGCCCGGGGGTCATTTTTTATGCTTTGACTACGGATTTTGGATGTGATAAGGTAGGGTAATTTGGAAAAAAGAACCTTGAAATAAACGATGTCTAAGGAGGTAGAGAATGATAAAACGGTATTCGCGACCGAAGATGGAGCGTATCTGGCTGTTGCGGAAAAAGTTCGAGCTATGGCTTCGGGTGGAACTGACAATTCTGCTTGCCCGTGTCATACTCGGTATGCTGTCTAAGGACCGTTATCTGCAGATCAAAAGGCAGGTAAAGTTCACGCTTAAGGAGATTGAGGCGCGGGAAAAGGAGATCGACCACGATCTCCAGGCGTTTGTTGACGTCTGCCGGAGGTATTTGCCGGCTGAACTTCAGGCGGAGTTCCACAAAATGGTGACGTCGTTCGACATCGAGGACCCGGCCCAGGCACTCATGCTGTTGGCGTCACATACCGAGCTGGTGTCCGGTCTGGATGCGTTGATTGAAGCGGTGCATACGCTGGCCAGCCAGCATATGTGGACGTTCTGCATGGGCATAACCCATGGTCAGGACGGCAAAGTGATCACCTATACGGCCCGTCTGCTCGTGTATTACGACGGGTTAAAGACGTCCCGTAACACGCTGGAATTCCTGCGGCCGCAACTGGCGGCTACGAAATGCTCCGGCGCCATGGGGACGTATGGCGATTCACTGACGCCGGAACTGGAAGCGAAAGTCTGTGAACTGCTCCATCTGACCGTCAGGCCGGCGGCGTCGCAGATTATCCTGCGTGATGCGATCGCCCGGTATCTGGCGGAGATTGCCATTCTCGGCGGTGTACTGGAAAAGATGGCGTTCGATAATTTCCTGCTCGGACAGACAGCATATCGCGAGGTGATCGAACCGCGGCGGAAGGGCCAGAAAGGCTCCTCGGCCATGCCACATAAGAAGAATACCATCAAGAACGAGCAGATTAGGGGCATGGTCCGGTTGCTCCGGTCCTACGCCCTGGCCGCGATGGAAAACATCGCCACGACCGAGGAACGGGAGATCTCTCAGTCATCAGTGGAGCGTGTCGTGCTGCCGGACGCCACCATCCTGCTCGACTATATGTTGAATTCTATGACCCGGATCATCTCCGGCATGGAAGTTCGCCGTCAGCAAATGGCGGAGAACATCAACCGGATCCAGCGGTGCTGGGCGTCAGAAGCGGTAAAGACAGCGCTTTGTGATGCCTTATGCACGACCGGCTCTGATAGTACGCCGGATCAGGTGTATTACTTCCTCCAGAAGTGCGCGTTCATCGCCATGGAAACCCGTACCGATTTCAAGGCAGTGCTCCTTAATGCGAGATTTCCCGATCCTGATGCGTCTGCCGGCCTGAAGCTTAGTGAACTCATCGATCCTGCAGTCTTGGAGCCGTGTTTCGATTTCCAGACACCGTTGCGGCAGAATATGCCCACGGTCTATGAACGGAACGACCTGGACTTTTCTCAGGCACTCGAGCCGAATTGCTGAGTATGCACCTTTGTATCGACACCAAAACCGGTGACACGTAGTGTCTCCGGTTTTTTAATAAAAAAGGCCGTCCGGAAGGTTCGCCGGACGGCAGATGTTCAAGAGATGCTTGAGCGCGGTCAGCCCAGCTTGGTGACCGTCATGGTCAGGGGGAGGTCCATACGGACAGGCCCGTGGTCATGGTCGTTGAATTCGACACGGGCGGTATCGCCATTACGTTTTTTGACGACCCCCGTCACCGGTTGATCGGTCCCATCAGGAGTGAATTCGATCTTCGTATTCTGAGGGGCGCGACTTGTGCCGGGCTGGAAAAGGTCCGCTACGCGGACATTGATGCGCTTCTGCATGTGTAAATTCCTCCAATGAATTCTTTGTGTTCTTGTTGTGGATTACCGTATATGAGGTATCATCGGAGGACCATGGATGTGCTGTGTAATGAGCATTGAATCTCCAGCACTGTTAAAGGTTTGCAGTAAACAATTGACGGCGAGAACAATATATTGTTTGAACAAGGCATTGTTCTCTTCGCCAACTTGACCCGATCTCTGTCGGGGATCCGGGACTTGTCCCGCCATGAAGGCGGGATGCCGCCTTCATTTGATGATAATTGTGGGGCGGTAAACCCGGAATTGAATGAATATATCGGGGTGGTGGGACTCGAACCCACGGCCTCGTCGTCCCGAACGACGCGCGCTAGCCAACTGCGCTACACCCCGGTGTTAATTGTGAATGTGGGGCGGGCGCCCCCGACAGAAACCATATCCAGGTAGATTACATTTGCTGGTTGTACTTATTCTATCACAGAATATACGGTATATAAAGGGTTTCTGTTGGGTGACCGGGGATAGTACCATGATACGTGCCTAGTGTCAAGGGTGCTTATCCTGGGGCCGTAAAAATGCTACAATTACCATAATCTTATGAGAGTCCAGACTGTTAAAACCCGCCTGTTTTTACCCCCCAAAGACGACGTATTTGGAGAATTATTGTTACGTATTAAAAAACTGCCCGAAGGCAGCGTGGTGGCTGTGGCGTCCAAGGTGGTCAGCCTGCAACAGGGGCGGTGCGTTGCCCGGGCTAAAATCGAGCATAAGGACGAGTTAATCGCGAAAGAGGCGGAAAAATACCTGCCGCGCCGCTATACGCCGAACCGGTTTGCGGTTCTGACTATGAAATACAACACGTTAATCCCGACCGCTGGTATCGATGAGTCCAATGCCGGGGAGTATTATATCCTCTGGCCGAAGAAACCGGAGCAGGAAGCGTGGAAAATTCGGCGGATGCTGGTAAAAAAATTTAAAGTTAAAAAGCTTGGCGTCATTATCGTCGATAGCCATACCGTGCCCCTGCGGCGCGGAGTACTTGGAATTGCATTGTCCTATGCCGGGTTCAAACCCATCAATGATTACCGGGGTACGAGGGATTTATTCGGTCGAAAATTCAAAGTCTCATCAGTTGATATTCCTGACGCATTGGCGACGGCAGCCGTATTGGAAATGGGGGAAGGTACCGAGAAAACACCGGCGGCAGTCATTTCCAATGTTCCGTATGTACGATTCATCAACAGAAAGTACAAGCCCCGTTCGAAATTTTCTGATTGGAAAATCAGCTGGGAAGAGGACTTGTACGGCCCATTATTAAAAGCCGTTAAATGGCAAAAAAAGAGATGAACATAGAATACGAAGCTACATTTATCCCAGTTAAAAAAGATGAGATGCGTGCCAGGCTGGAAAAGGCAGGCGCAAAACTGGCGCGACCAGAATTCATGCAACGGCGAATGGTTTTCTTTTTACCGAAAGGCCACGAGATCGATGGAGCCTGGCTGCGCGTACGTGATGAAGGTGACAAGGTAACGATGAGTTTGAAGGTTATTGACGGGGAAAAAATCTCCGACCAGCAAGAGACGTGCGTAGTGGTTGGTGATTATTCTGAAACTATAAAGTTATTGGAGGCTATAGGTTGTCGGTCAAAGGCGTATCAGGAATCAAAGCGCGAGTTATGGGTTCTTGATGATACGGAAGTGACTATTGACGAGTGGCCGTTTCTAGAGCCTTTCGTGGAAGTGGAGGGGAAATCAGAGATGGTCGTCAGGGCTGTTTCGGAAAAAATCGGTTTTAGTTGGCGGGATGCCAAGTTTTGCGCCGTCGGGAGATTGTATAAGGAGAAATACGGTGTTTCATTAGATGAAATTAATAATCATACTTCGCGGATCGTATTCGGGGAAAAGAATCCGTTTATATGAAAAAATTTAACGATAAAAAAGACTTATTTGATTCCCGCCTGGAGGGCGACCTGCGCTTCCAAGCGCCGCTCGCTGACCGGCTGCGGCCGGAAAAACTGGAGGACTTTGTCGGTCAGGAAGATATTATTGGTGAGGGGAAATTATTGCGCCGGGCGATAGAGAATGACGAAATTTTTTCCATCATCTTTTGGGGACCGCCGGGTTCCGGCAAAACGACATTGGCCCGCATTATCGCTAATGTAACACAATCTTATTTCATAAATATTAGTGCAGTCACTTCGGGACTTGATGATTTACGGCGGATCGTCCGCGAAGCAGTTGAGCGCCGGAAACTGCATGGTAAGAGGACAATATTGTTTGTGGATGAAATACACCGTTGGAACAAGGCACAGCAAGATGCGTTTTTACCATTTGTAGAAAACGGAACGATAACGCTGATCGGCGCGACGACGGAGAATCCCTCATTTGAGGTGATAGCAGCTTTATTGTCCCGATCTAGGGTATTCGTCATGCAACGCCACGGGGTGCCGGAACTGTCTAAAATCGTTAAAAAAGCCCTCCAGGACAAGGAGCATGGATTGGGCCAGGATAAGGTCAAAATCGCTCCTAAAGCCCTGGATTTGCTCCTGGAAGCGTCTAATGGGGATGCTAGGACGGCCCTGAATGCACTGGAAGTGGCGGTCAAGGTGACTAAGCGGGCTAAGGATGGTTTTAAGCATCTGGACCTGAAAACCATGGAGGATGCACTTCAGCACCGGGCCCTGCAGTATGACAAGAAAGGGGAGGAGCATTATAACGTCATTTCCGCGTTCATCAAGTCCATGCGAGGGTCAGATCCTGATGGAGCACTGTATTGGCTGAACAGGATGGCCGAGGCGGGTGAGGACCCGGAGTTCATCGCCCGGCGGATGGTGGTGTTCGCTAGCGAGGATATCGGCATGGCTGATCCGGGTGCTTTGCGGATCGCCCTTGATGTTTTCAATGCCGTACGATTAATCGGCTATCCGGAATGCCAGATAAACCTGGCGCATGGCGTGGTATACTTGGCCTCAGCGCAAAAGAATAATTCAGCATATAAGGGTTTGCTGGCGGCGAAGAAAGACGTTAAGCAGACAATGAACGAACCGGTACCCTTGCATTTACGAAATGCCGTGACTGATTTAATGAAGGATTTCAAATACGGCGAAGGGTATAAATATTCGCACGATTATTCTGCGGAAGAGGGGGAACAGGAATATTTGCCGAAAAAGCTGGTAGGTAAAAGATATTACAAACCGAAGGAAAAATCATGAACCCCGGACTCATCTTATCGCTGACGGCGGGACTGGTCTGGTCAGTCGGAAATGCCATCGACAAGGTCTCGGTCAGTAAAATAGTCAGAAGCCCGCTGGGTCTGTGGTATATTTTCGTGATATTATCGGTGCTCACCGGTCTGACGGTGCTTCCGTTTGCGACCCATCAGCCTGCTGGTACTGACCTCATCCGTTTTTTTGGTATCGGTGTCTTATATTCGTTCGGCACCTTCTGTTATTTTTGGGCCATGCAAAAAGAAGAGCCGTCGCGGGTTGTCCCGTTATATTCGCTGGTGGTTTTGTTTTTAGCGGTTTTCGGAGCGCTGTTCTTGGACGAAGTCTTTTCATTTGTCACCTATATCGCTATTGCTCTGTTGATAATCGGGACTATTGGCATCACCGCACACGGCAGTTTCAGATCCGTGCTGTCCAGCCGGGCGCTGGGGATCATGGTGCTCAGTTCGTTGGGTTATGCGCTGGCCTATGTCCTCATGAAGGGCCTGCTGAATTCGTATACTCCCTATGACGTTTTCGCTTACCAGCGGATGGCCACTGGTCTCGTGGGGTTGCTGTTTCTGCCGTTCGCATATCACCATATGAAAGGCATCTTGCTCGCAATACCGAGGAAGCGGCTGATCGGTTGGAGTTTTTTGAGTGAGTTCTTTGGCGAATCAGGCGCGTTTTTGTTTATCATTGCCGCATCAGTCTGGTACGTGACGCTGGTGGAAACAGTGGTCAACATCCAGTTCGTGTTTATTTTCCTCTGGGGCTTCATTGTGACAAAAACGTGGCCCCGCCTGTATACTGAAGTCATCTCCCGCAGGGTAATTTTCCAAAAGGCCGTTTCAATCGCTTTGATCATTATCGGCATTGCCATTATCAGCCGCTGACATGAATACCATGCTGAAAAAATGGAAAAAAGTGCGTACGCGGATGCTGTTCCGCAACAAATATTTTGCGCTACATGAGGATACGGTACGGTTGCCGAATGGCGCGTTGACCAAATATTTTGTCAATAATCCCCATGGACGCGCCGTCCACGTATTGGCGTTTGATCAGCGTGGCCGGATGCTTATAACGAAAGAGTACCGTCACGCGGTGGGTAAGGTTATTTTTGGCGCAATCGGCGGATCAGTTGAACGCTCAGAAACACCATTGCACGCGGCACAGCGCGAAATGAAGGAGGAAACAGGATTTCGGGCGAAGCATTGGCGATTCATTGGAAAGTATTTTGCCAATCCGGCGAGGAGCGGAACGGTTTTTTACGTGTATATGGCCACCGGTTTAACGCCGGGCCAGTCGCATCCGGAACCGGCAGAAATCATTGAATATGAGTTCTTGCCTCTGAAGCGCTTGGATAGTATGATAAAACAGGGGAGGATTGATGACGGGTATTCATTGGCTAGTTATATGCTATTCCGTATTAAATATCCTCACTATGGCCATAATTAAACTGTTAGTCCAAGGCTACGTAAAAACTGACGTTGTAGAACATGCAAGCAGCACGTCGGTTTTAGTGGTTGATAAGGATGTAAAAGTTGTCATCGACCCAGGAGTCAACCGGGAGGCGCTGGCTGCCGGTTTGCAAAAGGAGGGATTAAAACCTGAAGATGTCCAGTTCGTATTGATTACCCATTACCATCCTGATCACGCGTACGGAGCGGCTTGGTTTCCGCATGCGACACTGTTGGATTACAAAGAAAGCTATAAGGGGGATGTCATTGAACAGCATGACGGGTTTATCCCGGGTACGGAGCTGGCTATCATGCATACGCCGGGGCATACTCCGGAGCACTGTTCGTTGGCCGTGCCGACCGAACAGGGGATGGTCGTGGTAGCGGGCGACGTGTTCTGGTGGCCGGACGGGCAGGAACAGTCATTGGACGTCAATTATCCCGATGAATATGCACAGGACCAGGAGCAATTAGTTGAAAGCAGGAAAAAAGTGTTAAAGCTGGCAGACGTGGTTATCCCGGGCCACGGCCAGGTAGTGAGCGTAGAAAAATAATATGCGGTACGAACGGTCGGCAGGGGCGGTGATATACCGGCGCCATCACGGCCAGGATTTTTTTCTGTTGCTGAAATACCCTGGTGGGTATTGGGAATTCGCCCGGGGACATCTAGAAAAAGGAGAGACGGTCAGACAGGCAGCGCACCGGGAAATCCGGGAAGAGGTCGGGTTGGTTGGCCTGCATTTCCACCCGCAGTTTGAAGAGCGCGGGCACTGGATTTTTACCTCGTCGAAATGGGGCCGGGTCAGCAAAACCGTCCATTACTTTTTGGCCAGGGTGCATGCCTATCATATCCGTTTGTCTGATGAGCATATTACGTGGCGCTGGGCAACGTTGGCACAGACACGACGGCTGCGCATGTTCCCCAATGCGCGGATGGTATTGGAAAAGGCTGACGCGTTCATCCGCCAGCATGACGCCTGAGAGTTTTTGACGCGAGCGAAATTTTACCGTATGATGACCGTATCACGATCAAGTAATTAAGCACTATGAACGATGAACGCTGGCAGGACATTATTGGGAAAGTAAAAGACGGTTTTGAGGTAATCGAAAACGCGACCCAGGACTTGGATCCCGGGCCGGGTTCGGTTGAATTCATTATTTTTCAAGGTCCATTGGGCAAGATGAAACTTGAGCGTACCACTAAACCTTTGGTGCTGGATAAGCGCGCGATCGGCTCGAAACGCATGGGCAGCCAGGCTACGGTGCAATACGTGTATTCCGAAACAGAACAGACGCACACGTTCAAAGCGTTCCGGTGGGCGGAAAACGGCTGGCAGGAGATGGAGGCCGGTGACAGTTTTAGCTTATGAAGAAGGCGGTTATCGGAGTACTGATATTCCTGATCGTCGTGATTTTCGGTTCGTTTTCCATCCGCTATTTTGCCAATGCGCCCGAACAGGACAACTGGTTCAACCGGGATTACCGCGCCAAACTGAGCCGGTATCCGCTATTACGCTCCATGTATGGCCTGCATTGGGACGGTGACGGAGCGGCGGATTATCTTATGTCGGCCCGTTATCCGGAGATGGATATCGTCATAAATCGGTTTGACGAATGTTCCATTTCACCCGCGGTGACCGAGCAGATACAGCTAGAGGTGGAGCGGGTCGTGAAAAAATCCGGCCAGGTCAGAATCGTCGATGGATCAGTTTTTGCTCTGACACTGGACAGCTATGACCGCCCGGGTATCCGGGCTATTGCCAGTAAGTATCACGAACGACATACGGCCGGGCAGACTGCCGTCCTGAATGTATACTGCCTGAATTCCTACAGTGAACAGCCGTCCAATGTCGGCTTGACGGTGAACGAGGACGGGGTCGTGGTATTTTTTAAAACCTTGCAGAATGACGTAGGGAGTTTATCGGATGCGTTAGAAACGTACCTGATATCGACAATACTGCATGAATTTGGTCATCAACTCGGCTTGCCGCATGGCACGGATCAGACATGCCTGATGGCCGAGACCGTCGAGGTGGCAGGCGAACTTGACCCGCGGTTCGCTTCCTTTACGCCGGTGTCATTTTGTCCGGAAGAAATACAGCGTATTGAAGAAATCCGTTCGGCATTGTATAATTCCAAGTAATTAACCATTTATTTACGTTACCTATGAAAATGAGGACAGCCCTTGTTAGCATCCTAGTCATCGCCATTGGAGGGATTATTTTTTCCGGTTATCTGTCCTATTACAATATATGGGGTCCGGGCTGCAGCCAGGCGATCATTAGTTGCGGTCCAAATCCACTGGAAATTTTTGGATTGCCCCAATGCGTGTATGGTTTTTTTATGTACTTACTTGTGAGCGTTTTGGCCATTGTGGCATTGATGAAACAGGACTCCCGCGGCGTCATGAAATGGATCCTTGGCATCAGTATCTTCGGCAGCTTATTCGCCGGTTTTCTGGCCATCTACGAGCTGTTTATCCAACCGGATGCATCCAATGGCTTGCCGTCCTGTGTATACGGTTTTTTCCTGTATCTGTTGGCCGTCATTTTCGCTTCAATGGCATTGCGCCGGACGGAGGAGCCGGCCCAGCCGATTACCCAGTAAATATTCCTCATGGGTGAATATATACAAACAGCGCTGGACTGGCTGACTAACCCTGACGGCCTCGGCTTCCCGATTCTGATCGGATCGGGGCTGGGCATTATCGTGTATATGATGAACAAGCAGACGAAGTCATGGAAAAGGACTGACCTGAAGGTTGAGCAGAAAAAAGAGAACGTACGCCGGTACGAAACGCCGTATAAGCCGTTTTAGTGATTTTTCAGACATACATTCCTTAAGTAACCTTGCTTAAGACGGTGTTTTTTGCTAGTATTTTCCTATATGTCGTTACTTTCTGTCGACCATCTCTCCAAGGTATTTTCCGGGAAAAACGGTGACATTACCGCGGTTGATGACGTGAGTTTTTCGGCCGACGCCGGGGAGATTTTTGGTTTGCTGGGACCGAACGGGGCCGGAAAAACTACGACGATCAGGTTGATTGCTACCATCCTCAAACCGACGAGTGGAACCGCCCGGGTAAACGGGCACGACATTTTCAAGGAGCCGGAAGAGGTTCGGCGGTCCATCGGCATGCTCACGACGGATGTGGGGTTGTATGATCGGTTCACAGCCAGGGAAAACCTCAGGTATTTCGGCGAATTGTATGGCATGCAGGGCGAGGCGCTGGAAAAGAGGATAGAAGAATTGCTTGATCTGCTGGAAATGCAGGATTTTGCTGACCGGCGGGCCGGCAAGTTTTCCACCGGTATGAAGCAGAAGGTGGCCATTGCCCGGTCAGTTATCCACGACCCGGCGGTCATATTTTTTGACGAGCCGACATCCGGCTTGGATGTGCTGGCCGCACAGACCGTCGTCCGTTTCATGCAGCGGGCTCAGCAGATGGGCAAGCTGGTCGTCCTCTCGACGCATGAAATGCATAATGCCGAAAAGCTCTGCCAGCGGGTAGCTATCATCCACCGGGGCAAACTGGTGGCTTTGGATTCGGTACAGGCCATCGAACAGCGAACCGGTACGTCTCTACTGGAGGAGGCCTTTTTGAAAATTGTCAGAAGTGACACGACGCAACATGGCAGTCAAAAACCCGCATTCCAGCCGAAACGTAAAAGTATTTTTACCGCACAGGGAATTCGTATTCGAGAGAAAATTTTTACCTGGTGGCGCGTAGTTATACTCATTCTGGCACTAGGGTACGTGATTTACCAATTTACTATGAGGAAATGAGGGAAATATTTACCGTCTGGAAAAAAGAAATCCAGGATACACTGCGTGACCGGCGGACATTGTTTACCGCCGTTATTATGCCCATTTTTATTATGCCGCTGGTATTGGTAGGCAGCTTTAAACTTCAGGAGTCTCAGCAGAATACCATTGCCAACCAGGTAGCCGTCGTCGCTTTATCAGACCAGTCAACCGCACCGTCTTTGACGGATTTTCTCGTCAAACAGGATAAAATTGATTTACAGCCGGCACCGGCGGATTTCCAGCAGGCGATCGCCAATGGGACGCTGCAGGCATATATTGACATACCGGCGGATTTTGAACCGTCGTTGGCATCAGACCAGCCGGTGACCCTGACGGTGTATGAAAAAAGTACTGACACGAAATCAGCCACCGCTTTTCAGAAAGTACAGACTGCAATATTATTGTTCAATGAAAGCGTGGCCGCAACTAAGCTTTCGGCTGCGGATGTTAATCCCGCGATCTTGCATAGTGTGACAGTGGCGGCAAATGATTTGGCGACCGAGCAGGAACGAGGCGGATATTTTCTCGGCCTGCTTCTGCCGATGTTTATTGTCATTTTTTCCATAGCCGGCGGCATGTATATTGCGATCGATGTATCTGCAGGAGAAAAGGAACGCAAGACTTTGGAGGCCATCCTCATGGCACCATTATCCCGGCTGAAAATTGTTTCGGGGAAATTTCTGGCAGTTGCGACTACGGCTATCGTTTCGGTAGTTTTTTCCGTTGCCAGCATGTATGCGGCGTTCAAGATTTGGCCGCCAAATCTCGGCACGGCTTTGACGTTTGATATCACGCTAGGTACGGCATTGCTTATGCTTGGCATCGGCGTTATTTTATCTGTTATGTTTGCCGCATTGCTGTTAGCGGTTGGGATTTTCGCTAAAAGCTTTAAGGAAGCACAGAATTACATTACACCGTTTTATTTATTGGCGATTTTGCCGGTATCGATTTTTTCATCGATCCCGGGCTTCAAGCCGCCACTCGCACTATTTGTCGTCCCACCGCTCAACGCCGTCTTCGTGTTCAAGGAAAGCCTGATCGGGGAAACCAGCAGCAGCCACGTTCTGGTTACCCTTGGCAGCCTGATTGTAGCTTCAATCGTCTCGATTATAATAGCCACAAAAATTTATTCAAAAGAAAGCATCCTATTCCGTGATTAGCCCGTTTTATTCCCCATTACGCGGTGTATTTCGGATTTTATTTAAGAATCAGTAATCTCAGTGATGATATTCAGCAGTGCTTCACTTGCCAAGAATCGTGACTGGTTTATAATGTAAGTAGCTTCAATCATTGATTACTACGGTATGAAAATCAGCGATATCATGTCAAAAAAGATCATCAGCATACCTGAAGGGGCGACTTTGTTGAAGGCTGCAAAAATTTTGGCTGACAATAAGATTTCCGGCGCTCCCGTGATTAATGGTGAGGGCACGCTAGTCGGGATCATCTCGGAGAAAGACCTTTTTAAAGCTCTGTATCCCTCGCATGCCGAATTTTATGAAAGTCCGGGATTGTGGCTTGACCTGGACACGCTGGAGGAGAAAACGCGCGATGCGGCTGACAAGCCGATTGTCGATTTTATGAACCGGGAAGTGGTAACGGTGAGTCCGGACGCTTCGCTGATGCAGGTCGGGTCAATCATGCTGGTCCGGGGGATCCATCGGGTGGTTGTCGTCGGACAGGACGGCGGCATCGTCGGTGTAGCCACCCGGCGCGACATTTACCGCAATATCCTGAAGAACCGGCTAAAGATCTAGCGCCATGCCAGAGTTGCCGGAAGTGGAGACTATCAGCCGCCAGCTGGACCGTGTTTTGCGGGGCCGGCGGATTTTAGGCTTGACGGTCCGGCTGCCGAAAATGGTTCGGGGAGCATCAGCCGTATTTAAGCGGGCTATCATCGGGGCAAAAATTGTTAGCATCAGCAGGCGGGCGAAATTGGTTGTGTTCAGCCTGTCAAACGGCTGGTCTTTTCTTATCCATCTCAAGATGACCGGCCAGCTGGTGTTTCGGCAGGGGAGGAAGCTGCGTGTCGGCGGCCATCCGATCAAGAACGGATTACGTGATCTGCCCAATAGGTACAGCCATGTGATTTTTAATCTGGATAAAGGGGTGATGCTGTATTTCAATGACATGCGCCGGTTTGGCTTTGTGCAGGCGAGGAAAACCGCGGAACTTGATGAATATTTTTCAATCCAGCGCTATGGCCCCGAGCCGCTACAACGGGGGTTTACCGAGCAGCGATTTCTTGGTTTGTTGGGGGGCAAGCGGTCGCACCGGATCAAACCGTTGCTGATGGATCAGACGTTTATCGCCGGCATAGGCAATATTTACGCTGCGGAAGCCTGTTTTGCCGCGCGCATCAAACCCGACCGCCGCGTGCGTAGTATCACTATTCGGGAGCGTCGTCTCTTATATCGGAAATTGATGGCCATACTTAAAAAAGCCGTACGCCTCAAAGGGACGTCCGCTGACAACTATATTGATGCCTATGGCCAGCCGGGCCGGTATGTGCCCAAACTCATGGTGTACGGCCGGGCCGGGAAGTCCTGCTATCGGTGCGGCGGCACCATCAAATCTGGTTTACTGGCTGGGCGCGGCACTGCCTGGTGTTCGGGATGCCAAAAATAATCCAGTCAGAAACGTAGAGGCCGGTTGGCTAGAAAATATAGTAAATTAACGTGGCGATGGTAAAGCCCACACCCGCACCGACCAGGACCTGCGGAATCGTGTGCTCAAGACGGGTGGCGACATGGGGGAATTTTTTCTGTTCTTCGGCCGGAAGACGTTCGACCAGCATTTTTACCGCCCGGCCGTGGCCGTCGATATAGCGGCGTAGGATGACGGCGTCGGTAATGACGATCAGCGACAGGACCATGGCAATGCCAAAATCCGAAGAATTCAACCCTTCCGTGTATGCTACCATGACGGACAGGGAGGTGACAAACGCGGTATGGGAGGAGGGCATGCCGCCGTATGTGAAAAACATGTCGCGTATGTTATAATTCCCCTTAATGCCGTCGGTCATGAGCTTGATCGACTGGACGATGAAGAGAGTGATGAACGGGGTGATGATAATTTTAACGAAAATATCCATATGCACGATTTTTTTTCAGCGATTATTCTCGGGGCGGTCCAGGGGCTGACGGAGTTCTGGCCCATTTCCAGTTCCGGTCACCTGATTATTGCGCACGACCTTTTGAATTTCGGATTTGTGGATAATCTGACGTTTGACGTGGCGCTCCACATGGGGACTCTCTTGGCGCTGGTCGTGTATTTTTGGCGTGATTTAGCCAGATATATCGTAGCATTCTTCCGCAGTCTTGCCAACTGGAATCTGAAAAATGACCATGATCAGCGCATGGCATGGTATATTATTCTGGCCTCTATCCCGGCCGGTGTCGGCGGTTTCCTCCTGGAGAGCTGGGCTGACACCGTTTTTCGGAACCTGTGGCTGGTCGCCATACTCATGATTTTGGTCGGGCTCGTTTTTCTCATTGTTGAAAAGAAATCAAGACAGTCAAAGGATCTGTCCCAGGCCACCTGGAAGACTGCGCTCTGGATCGGCTTGTCGCAGGTCATCGCCCTGCTCCCGGGCACATCACGGTCCGGGATCACCACTATCACAGGCATGACCCAAGGCCTGAAGCGGAGCGAATCTGCGCGCTTTTCCTTCTTATTGTCCATTCCGGTCATTTTCGGCGCCGGACTGCTGAAGCTGTACGACGCTACCAAAGAAAATTTGACCAGCCATGACTGGCTGTTGATACTGTCTGGCATCATTTCGGCGGCTCTGGTCGGATATATCGCCATCAGGTTTTTGCTCAAATTTTTCCAGACTCATTCGTTGAACGCTTTTGCGTATTACCGTTTTGCCGTCGGCGGAGCTATTATTATTTACCTGTTGGCCCGGTAACCTGACCGTATAAGAAAACCACCCCTTCGGCACTGCTTGGGGGCGGCATTCTTTTTGTCATGTATTGTTTTTTAAAACGGAAGTTCCGTCTGGCTGGCGCCAGGCAATGAGCGGCGGGCGCGGTAGTAAAACGTCAGCGCTGCGCCGATGCCGACCAAAACCCACGGCCACCAGCGGTAGGTCCCGTCACAGAAATATTTGTAATAGATAATTACTCCGATAAACGACAGCAGGACGGGGAAGATCCACCAGCCGTTGTTCGTATGGCGGCGCTCGTATGAATAATACGCGGCTAAAATGATGGCATAGATAAACAGCATTGAGACGATCAGCTTATGGTTTGGGTTGGTGCACGCTACAGCTTCCGTCGTAGGCTCAGTCGACATCACGGCATCGGTATTTTCGGACAGCACTTCCTCCTGATTGGTATTATCATTGGTATCGGTGTTAGTGTTCGTGGCTGCAGACGGAGTAGTGGTTGAGGCGGCTGTGTTGGTGTTCGTCGGGGTGGCATTCACGTTAGCGTCAGCCGTGACCTGTTCTGTCCTCGTGTCCTTGGCCACGACGCCGACGGATGCCTTGATGTCACCGACCTGGGCGGCAACAAATCCGGTGCCGCCATGCGTCGGGGTAAAGACGCCTGACTCAGTGACTGTGCCAATAGCCGGATCGGCAGTCCATGTGATGGCCGGATCGGCAATGGCGTTCTGGTATTGGTCAGTGGCGACAACAGAAAATTGCTGCGTGTCGCCGATCGTGACGACGGTCGGCCGGTCATTGGGGGCAACGACTACTTCGGTAACGTCTCCGACGGAAACGGTAATCTGCCAAGCCTGTGAATCATACCCGCCGGCAGTATCGCTGGCCTGGGCGACGACGTTGTATGTCCCGGCTTTTGTCGGCGTCCAACTCATGGTGCTGCCCGACAATACCAAGCCTTCCGGCTGGGTGGTGAGCTGGAACGTGATCGTGTCGTTGTCACTGTCGTACGCAGCCAGTTGGTACTGGTAGGCTTGGCCGGCTACGACCGTGGTCGGTGCCTTGGAGCTGATAACTGGCGCGTGGTTTATGGCCTGCGCCTGTGCTGCCACCGGTCCGATGCAAATCAATGCTAATGTAACTACGACCGCAAAATAGCTACAATAGCCCCTCCAAGACAGTCTTGGTCCCATACGAGTATGTGTTATGAATTAAGGATAATTACTTTATCTTATTAGATTTTTGGCTGCGGGTCAAGCCTGCCTTTTTTTGGCTGTACTAACCATAAACCCCCCTGTTTTGCAGGGGGGCGAAGTTGTGGATAACTGAATCAGCTGTTAGATTATCTTGAGCATTTGCGGTACCCGTTCCAGGAAATGGGGATGCAGGACAATGGCCGCGGTAGTGATGATAATGACCAGTAACGACTGGGCGATGACGTGCGGGTGCTGGATGCGGATCTCCACCAGAATATTGAGGAGCAGGATGACGACCACGAAAATGAGGATGACCAGGTAGAATTCCTGCGAGTACTCAATGAGTTTTCCGATAAAGCCCAGGTGCTCGTCCTGCGTACTGGCTGATTTTACGATCGGCGTATTCTCCGGTCGGGTGGCCAGCGGCTGCTCGATCGGTTCATTGGTATTTTCATTGACCGCGATGCCAGCTGCGGAATTTGTGTTCGAGTTGTTGTTTTCCGGCGTGGTGGTCAGTGGCGTATCTACAACCTGCGTCTGCATTTCCGTGCTTTGTTCCGGTGGGGCGACGACCACGATCGGCAGCTCGATAGTGCCGCCGGTGATCCAGGCTTTGCCTTCTGCCACCAGTCCGTATGCCTCTTCGTATGACCCTGCTTCTGACGGCGCTTTCAGCGTAAAGGTAAACCGTCCGATCTGGCCCGGCGTCACGCTCGACTGGTCAAGGATGGCCGGGCGGTAATATGACTGCCAGGACACGTCCTCAAATGGGCTGTGCCGGCCGGCCGGATTGGTGACATTCAGGGCGATGAAATAATTTCCCGCATTGGTCCAGGTCGTATTGCCGGTATTTTTGAATTCTACCCAGAAACTGACCTGCTCGAGGGGCTTGATGGCCAAGTCATCCGCACTCTGGTCCGAGAGCTGGGCCTGGTAGTAGAGCGGTTCGCCGGCTGTATTTACGGTGGTAGCCGGAACCGGTTTCGCGGTATTGGTATTGGTTACTGGCGTTGCAGTATTGGTAGTGGCAGGGGCCGGAGTCGGGGCTGGTGCAGGCGCTGGCGTTGGCTCTGGCTCGGCGGCTGCCAGCTCGTAAGGAGTACCGAAAAATTCCACCAGCAGCGTGGTTTGGTGACCCTGCAGCATTCCCTCCACCACGGCCACGCCCATTTCTGTATATTTCGGGTTGACGATATTTTTCTTGTGGCTGGGGCTGTTCATGAATGCCGTCTGGACGGTAGACGCTTCCGTAAAATCCATGGCCAAATTTTCACCAGCCGACGAGTAGCTGTACCCGGCCTGGCGGAAAAATTCCCACGGCTTCGTACCGTCCGGGGAGGTGTGGGCGAAATAGTCCTTAGCGATCATGTCCTGGGCTTTCAGCATGGCTGCCTGGTTCAGGACGGCGTTTGATTTCAGGGCACTGACACCGGCTTCGGCCCGGGCCGCGTTGGTCAGGTTGAGTATTTCCGTCTGGGTGATGGCGGCAAAGTGCCCGGCGGACGGGTAGGTCAAAAACAGGAAGCCGGTGACGAACAGTTTGACGGAGATAATCGAAAGCGAATAAATTTTTAATGCTAACGGCCGCAAGGCGTGCGGATGGTGGGCGTTTGCGTCATGAGGTATCAGAAATCGCTTGGTATGCTTGTGCGACAACGCAAACCGGTAGAGTATCCGGTTTTTTAGCTTTTTCAGTTTTGATGAGTTCGCGTTTTGCATACCTGCCTAGTACATTTACTGGGATAATTTTTTATTGATGATTTTGATAACATCGGAAATTTTCCAGTCGGACTTCACCAAATAGTCACGGACGTCATAGGTCACGGCTTTTTTCGTGTTCTCCCAATCATCCACGTTGGTCAGCATAATGACTTTTACCGTTTTGCCCCAGGCGTTCTGGCGTAATTCTTCGAGGACCTCCAGGCCGTTTTTTTTAGGCAGCAGGATATCCAATAGTATTAAATCAGGTTTATGTTTCAAAGCGGTATCAAGGCCGTCTTCACCGTTTTTTGCCTGAAGCACGGTATGGCCCGCCTGCTCGATTTTATCCGTCAGGGCCTCTAATAATGGGGTTTCATCCTCGATAATGAGTACCTTTTTTTTCGTCGTTTCCATACGATTCCATAATTAGAGAATAAATATGACGGATTTATTATACTATTTTTATAACAAAAAAGCATATCATTAAAATGAATGTTTGTCAAGATGGCGCGTTGTTACACCCTCCAGCTGGGTTTTTCGTGGCTGCGATTTTCACGATGGCCAACGGACGCTGGCGCAAATACAAAAGCGCGCACCCTGGAGAGGGTGCGCTTGGAAGATTGTAAAAGATATTGTTTATGGAATTTCCTGTCCGATCACGACCAGGCGCTGTTTGGTGGTGAAGAGGGGGGTGCAGGTGATGAGCGTCACTTCAGGGTTTGACGTCGGGTTCAGGACATAGATATCGGTCGGTTCGACCACCTTGATGTCCGTCACCTGGTATTTGTACTGCAACCCTTCCCAGTTAACCTGGAAAGTGTCGCCGAGTTCAATCTTATCCAAAAGGTAGAAAGTCTCTTTTGATGGTGGCCGGTATTTGTAGCGGTGCGCGGTGATGACTGTATTGCCGCCCTTATCCGGAGTGGAGGTGTACCCGAGATGCCAAGCGCCCAAATTCAGGGCGGCTTCCGTTGTGCCTTCCACAATTTTCATGTCCACGCCGATCTTGTCGATGATGATGCGGTTCTCGCCCTCAACCGCCGCGTGGTTGATCGGCAGGCTGCCGGTCCTGAATGTGTTGGTATTCGCCTGTTCGGCAGCGGTGACCGTCAGCGACCCTAAGGCGTCATTCTCGTTCGGCGGCCAGAACCTATATTGGATTTCCGGCCAGAACGGGTAGATGACCGCGGCCAGGCCGATGATGATCAGGCATATGGACGCAACACGCAGCCAGATGCGTTTAGTCTTTTTCACCGGCCGGATAAGAGGCGTGGTCGGTGGTACGAGTGGTTGTTTTATTTCCATTGGAGGTTCAGCAGCGGAGTGCTCTGCTGGCAGCGTATCGGACATTGGGCGAGCCGGGATGTCTTCATGTATAATCGGTGACGCAGTAGAAACAGACACCGGTATCGGGGTGACGGATTTTGCCTTGATGCTCCGGCGAATGGTTTTCTTTTTTGGCGTCGTTTTTTTCGGCATAAAAAATAGTACAGTAAGAACTATTGTAGGGGAATATGATAGGATTGTCAACACTTCTACGTTGGATAACCGTAATCAGGTGGGAATCATAAATAAACACATGTATTCCGAGCCTACTGGCGAAAAATCTCGGTAATATAGTTACTGCCTCTGAACGAGAGGCCTCTCTTCGTTTCGGCATGACATTGGTGGGTGGTATGACAGTTATGGAACACAAAACCCCCACACCTTAAGGTGTGGGGGTTAGTGCTTATCTAGAAGCGAGTTATTTCTTGCCGCGCTTGATCAGGATGAGGCCGCTGCCAAGGAGAGACAGACCGGCAATCAGACTGGGCAGGATATCCGCGCCAGTTGACGGCAGTGTGGTAACCGTCGGTACGATGTCGGTTTCCTCGCCAAGTACCTGTCCGGCGATGACTTCCACGTTGGCCTGCGCCATGACGCTGGCCACGTCGTCCGCTTTGGCGGATGCGGTATTGACGTATTTGCCCGGGATGATGCCGGCGTCAACCTTGACCGCGTAGGTCGTGGTTACGCTTTCTGTCGGGACCAGGTCGCCGAGGTTCCAGGAATGAGTCGTGGTGTTGTTGTCGGCAAAGACCATGCCCTGCGGCAGGGTGTCGGTCAATATTACGTTGTTGGCCGGCGTGGTGCCGGTGTTGGTGACGACCACGGTGAAATTCAGCGTGCCGCCGGGGTTGACGGTCTTTTCCGCAACAGTCTTGGTAATGGTCAGAGTGGCCACTTCCTCGCCAAGGACAGTTGGGGTTTTTACTTCGCTGGTCGCCTGGGCAGTGATGCCAGGTACGCCTTCCGCGCTGACCGTGGCTGTATTTACGTACGCCTTTGCCGTAGCATTGCTGTCGACATGCGCCTTGTAAGTGACAGTTTCACTGGCACCGGCCGCAAGTGTCGGCCAGGTCCATGTTTTTGTGGTGTCGCCGGTGTTGTTTCCGTCAGCGTCCAGGTAGGTGAGTCCGGTTGGCAGGGTGTCGGTCAGGGTGACGTTGGTGGCAGCCGTGTTGCCCGTATTGGTGACTTTGACCGTGTAGGTCAGCGTGTCACCCGGGTTGGCCGTTGCCTTGTCAACTGTTTTGGCCAGGGTGAACGTAATGACCGGTGTGGCCGGATTGACAATCATACAGTCATTTGAACAGGTCTGGTCACCGGTAATGCCGGCTGTACCGTCGCACTGTTCGGTCACTTGGTTTACTATCCCGTCGCCGCAGACCGGCGCGACTTCCATGTTACCGAAGTTGAGTTCGGGCGCCCGTGAAACATAATTATCGGAGATTACAGTTGTCTCGCGTACTAATTGATTCAGAGGCAGGGTAATTTCATGGCAGTTTTCCGGGTAGGTCTGCGTCCAGCCGTCTTGCTGTACTTCGCATACTTCATACGTTCCGGCTACTAAGCCTTCAAACCAGTACCAGCCATAATCAGGATTGTCTTCGCATGATGTTTTTGTTTCGTCGATTACAATACCGTTCTGCTTCAGCTGGATTGTCCAGTCGCAAAGCAGGGGTTCGCACATTGGTTCAAGGCTTGGGAGACCGGCATTTATATTACTGTCTGAAAATTGGGCCACAACTTGAGGGAATGAGCAACGTTCACCGTCGCCATTCAGGTCATTCCACTTGTAGCCGTGAAGGTCGTAGGTGGGAATTTCCGTGTTGCCGAAGTTTGGCTGAGGGACGTTCATAAGCGGACCAGACAGCGTAACGTCATGGCATTCACCATTTACGGGAAAAGTTTGCGTCCAGCCGTCCTGCTGAATTTCGCAAACAGTATAATCTCCGGCTGGCAGGTTTTCAAAACGGTAGTGGCCAAAATAATCTCCTTCGGTGTCAGTCACGTCCGTATCAATCACTTCACCGTTTTGCTTCAACTGGATTGTCCAACCGCCCATTAGTGGTTCGTCTGCCGTCTTCTGAGAGTCGCCATTCAGGTCATTCCACTTGTAGCCGTCAATGAAGTAGTTCTGCACGCATTGGTCGGTACAATAACTACTACCGTCGCATTGCTCTCCCGGATCCACAATATCATTACCGCATCCGGCCTCGATTTGGGTATTAAACCCGACACAGTGGTATTCGCCGCCATTTACGAGAGGAAGATTTACGTCGCCAATCCACTCATAGTTGTCGTAATTCAGGATGTCGTTTCCACAATAGAATTCAGCGCTAGTTTTTGGGGTTGGTGTATTAACGTCCGCAGAGAAGGGGACCCATTGTGTGGCTGGAACTTCTCGAAGCCAAATTTTTCCATTACCAAAATCTGTCAGTTCCAGTGGATTTATCGTAGTGAAAGAGTCCCATGAGGCGTTGTCGATATTATTTCCCGGATTTCCAGCCGGATCATATGCCCACTGGAATCCCCATTGGTTATCAATCCAGCAGTGACCATCACTCTGATCAACCCAGTTTTGTGCGGTGTTTTCATCAATTACCGAAGGAGCGCCTGCAGGTTTATTACCGTCAGTTACACCCCAGTCAGGCAGGTATGCTTCGGAGTCGCAGACAACTTTGTGACCAAAAATAGTGGCTGGTTCCCATGTGCATTCTTTGCTACAGCCTGCTTGTCCGTCACACTGCTCGTCACCATTCTTGATTTGGTCGCCACAATAAGCACCTTGAACCGTGACAGTGTCGCAGTCATTACTACAATAGTCACAGTTATTGCCGTATGAGGGCGTGCAGACATTTCCATTGTTTCGGCCAGAGTCACATTGTTCATCACCGGCAACATTTCCATCACCGCAATAATTTGCCCGTACAACAGTGAAAGTGTTAGTGGCCAGTACATAATCAGGTGTATTATCGTCTGATTCGCCAAATAGTTTTATGGTCCATTGACCTGCTTTATCATCATTTTGTAAATGATAATCACAGGCGATAACAAAGCTTCTGTTGGGCGAAGTGTCACACGTCTTTATTAAGTGATTATCCGGATCGTAATACCGAATTCTCAGGTAATATTGGTTGCCAACATTTTTAACCCCTCTTCCGTAAATCGTTTCACCTGTATTAAATGAATTTTTTAGGCTTAGATATGAAGTATTACTGTAGGTATCAACTGCATATGCCGGGATAACGATAATTGCATTACTTAAAGTTAGTACCTCGCTTTCGCCACTTGAACATGAATTATCTTTGTAGGCTCTAACGCTCAGGTCATATGTGCCCGGTGATGACGGCACATTTATTGAGAATGATTCAGTATATGTACCTGAACCATTGTGATTACTTGTATTTGCGCATTGCCAACTCCCGCCCTCGATCCGGTAAGCAGTGGTATTCCAGTCGTAATCAGTACCGCTACCATTGGTTGTAACAGTAACATTTACAGTAAGGCTTTGGTTGGGGATGACATGTATTGAGTTGAGATGAGCGCTAGTTACCGTAATTGAATTAACGGTTCTTGCGGCTAATGCAACAGTCGGAATTAAAACTAAGGCTATCACAAACACTCCCACTACGACGATGGGGAGGGTATGTCGGCCCTTGAAAGTAACGTTTGTCATAAGGTTTTACCTTAATGATAATTGATTAAATAGGGTTTTTGGGCTGTTTTTTTGTGTTGAAATTATAGCATACCTTAGCTGAACAAGGCCAATTTGTCAAGGGTACCACTTATACACAGGGGGAGGGGGGCGGATTTGACCACATAATGCCGTGGGGGTAAGATTGGGGTACCTTCCCCATAATTTGGGAAGGGGTTTTGTTATGACTCAAAGGCGTATATATCAACAAGAACACCCATATTTCATCACATTCAGGACGCGGGAGGGATGGCCGGCGTTTGAGGATAGGGAAATGGCAGGATTGATGGCGGATATCATTTTCAACGCTGGGCGGTTGAAATGGTTTGATGTTTTGGCGTACCAGATTATGCCGGATCATGTACACGTGCTGGTATACCGAATGGATGGGAACGCGGGCGGAGACACCCGCGTTCGGGAGGTTCAAAATTTCCACGCCCTCCCACCGCAGGTCTCTGCGCCTGCGGTGATCATAAAATCAGCACCGGTAAAAGAAAATAATGTTTCTCAATTAATGTATTGTATTAAATCATATTTTATTAAGCGTATTCGTGTCCAATACAATATCCCGTATTCCATATGGCATACGCGTTTTTATACGCGTATTGTAGATACACAGCAGTACCTCCATACCGTGATTCACTATATCCAATACAACCCGGTGAAAGCGAAATTGCCGGAGAAGTACCAAAAATTTCCATATCAATATTTTGATTGGAGGTTAATAAGTAAGTTATAATTCAAAACCCCCACACCTTAAGGCGTGGGGGTTTGTCGCATGCGCCGAGACGTACGGCGCAACGCTAGGTGAGAGTTATTGTTCCGTTTCTTTGCCGAAGGTCAGCTTAAGCAGGAAGAGCGAGAAGGCCAGTAACAGGCCAGCTGCGAAGAAGTAAGCGTAGTCCATGGCACCAGCGCCGGTTTCCGGCAGTTCGGCGCCCAGGACCTGCACCTGGCGGACTTCCACTGGAGCGGAAGCGGTTACCTTGTCGGCATTGTCAGCCCAGGCGACGGCGATGTTTTCATAATCTCCGGGGAGGACGGTCTGATCGGCGATGGCAGTGTAGGCCACTTTGATGGAAGCGCCAGCCGCCAGGTCGCCCAGAGACCAGACTTTAGTGATACCACCGACGTCAAAGGTGAAACCGGCCGGCATAACGTCCTGCAATTGCACGTTGATGGCCGGGGCGTCGCCCGTGTTGGTGATAGTCACATGATACGTGACATGGCCGCCCGGGTTGATGAATTCTGCGTCAGCCGTCTTGGTGATGGAGAGTATTGGCAATGCTTCTTCGCCCAATACCTGTCCGATGGTGACGGTCGCTTTGGCCGAGACATTTGGATGGTTGTCCGCGGAGGCGACGGCTAGGTTGTCGTATTTGCCAGGAGTGACGGAGGCGCCGATATTCACTTTGTAGGTGACCGTGGTCTGCGCACCGGCAGCCAAGTTGCCCAGGGTGAAGGTGTGGGACGAGCCACCGAATTCGTCAAAGGTGAATCCAACCGGCAGGAGGTCGGTCATTTTGACATTGACAGCTGTGTCGTTGCCGGTGTTCTTGATGACGACCGTATAGGTCACCTGTGCGCCGGCTACCGTTTCCGTCGGGGTCACGACTTTGGTAATGCCCAGGACCGGGCCGGAATGGATGACGGAAACAGACTCCGCCTCCCAGAATTTCGGATCGGTTTCCGCGCTGGTGATCTTGGTCACGTTCACGACATGCGAGCCGTTGGCCAGCGATGTCACAAAATTACCGGAATAGGTGACTGTGCCGGAGGCGTATGGTACCTTTGTGCCGAGGTTCCACGTAATGACGCGGGTACTGGCATTATAGGTGCCGCCATTGCTGATCGTCGCGGTATCCAGCACGAGTTCGGCAGGAATTGTATCCGTGATGGTGACATTCGTGGCTTTTGAATTGCCGTCTACCGACCAGGTAATGGTGTAATTCACCCGGTCACCAGGTTCGCCGACCGGCTTGTCGTTGGTCTTGCTGATGCCGAGGATAGGCGCTGATTCAGTCGTGGTCGTGGTGGTGCTTGAGTCGCATTTGGTCACGCCGTTTTCATCGAAAAGCTCTGTTTCGCCCTCAGAGACGATGTAGCCGGTACCGCATACTTCGCCGGTGTTTTCGATCACGGTACCATTATCGAGCGGTATAGCCGTTTTGACCACCAGGGTGACTGTGCCGGAATCGTCCGGCGTGACGGTACCGAGATCCCAGGTGACGGTGTTGGTGTTGCCGTCGTATGTTCCGCCGTTGTCAGCTGACACGAAAGTCGTGTTTGCCGGGAGGGGATCGGTGACGGTCGCGTTGTATACGTCCGTGTTGCCGGTCACTGCCCAGTCCAATGTGTAGGTGATGTTAGCACCGGCATTAACTGTGGCCGGAGCGGATTTCTCGATCGATACGCTGAATTCATTCATCCGGTTCATGAAATCATTATGCTGAGAATCGGTGCCGGAGATGACGTCGACCGTATGTGTGTTCGGATCTTCGGGGTAAAGCTGTACCCAGCCGAATTGCTGTGTTTCGCTCACGATATAGGTACCGTACATCAGGTTATTAAATTCGTAATAACCTTCCTCGTCAGTATACGTACAGTTTGGTTCCTGGATGGCATCAAAGCGAGCGAAGCTGAACTCAGCTAAACCCTGTTTAGTGAGGCAGATCTGCCAGCCCTCGAGACCGTTTTCGTTCTGGTCCATCTTGTACCCGGAGATTTTCCCGTAGTTGAAGTTGCCGAAGTCGTTGTGCGTCGAGTCTACCCCTGAGTATATTTCAACATCAGCAGGAGACTGCGTCATGATCCAGCCGTCCTGCATCGTTTCTGAGAGGGAATATGTCCCTGCGAGCAGGTCGGTAAATGCATAGTAGCCGTTTTCATCGGTTACCGCTGAGGCAGAGCCGTCTCCTCCGAGTGTAATGGTCCAGCCGCTTAAACCGGGCTCGCCGTCGTCCCAGATACCATTTTGATTCACGTCGTTGTATTTGTATCCGGAGATCGTGCCAAGCTCGTAGTTGCCGAAGTTAAAGGTTTGATCCTGCCCTGATTCGGCGCTGAAGTGATAGCTTCCTGCTTGCGGATACGTCTGTATCCAGGCAGTGTCGGTCGTATCTTCGGTAACATCGTAGGTGCCAGGGCCAATGTCCGTATATGTATAGCAGCCGTTTTCGCCAGTAGCCTGCATGTTGTCGCCAAGATATACGTCCCAGCCCATGTATGGCTGTTCATCAGTCAGGAAGCCGTCGCCGTTGGCATCGACGTATTTGCAAACAGTAATATCGATGTTGTCGAAGTTGCCGAAATTATTATCCTCAGAGATTGTGCCCGATTGGATATTCACCGTATGGGTGCCCGGGACAGACGGCATGGTCTGCGTCCAGCCATCCGGCAGTTTCTCAGAGACAACGTATGTTCCGGCAGTAAGGCCAGTAAATGAATAGTAGCCATTGCTGTCCGTGTACGTGTAGCTGCCGTTGTCGAGCATAATTTTCCAGCTTGGCAAGCCGGGCTCACCGTTATCCCACACGCCGTTTCCATTGAGGTCGTTAAACTTGTATCCAGAGATGAAGCCGAGCTTAAAGTTGCCGAACCATACGCTGGTTGTGGCATCCGCGTACACTTCAACGTCCTGTACGATAGGCGTTGTGCCTGGCTCAGTGTTTGCCCAGCCAGCCTGCGGAGTTTCGGTCACCTGATAGGTGCCGGTCGGCAAGTTTTCGACTATTAGATAGTCGCCGTCTTCGCCGGTTGTGCCGGATGCAAGGACTACATCATTTTGCGAAATTTCAAAATACCAGCCGGTCATATACGGCTCGCCGCTGTCCTTCGTGCCGTTTCCATTCAGGTCATTGTATTTTTTGATGCGGATGTTTCCGGTGTCGCGTGAATTTTCCACGTAGCAGGTATTGTCGCGGCCGTCGGTATACAATTTAATCGCTCCATTATCGAGCTCGCAAGCACCCCAGGCATTTGTCATGGTATAAAGGGCGTCGTATTGCGAGGACTCGGTCACAGTGAACGTTTCGTTTGTCGGCAGGGTGACGGAATCGCCGTCATGGTACGCTCCCTGGCCATCTACTGCGAATGCCCATGCGCTGTCAGCATGGTCGCCGCCGACTACGACTTTGTCAAAAGTGATGTCAGTCGTGTCGCGGGTATTGGTAAACGTACAGACGATGGACTGCCGGTGGTAGGTCGGCGTGACGTCAAAGCTGGTGCCGCTGCCCTGTGCGTAGATTGAATCGCCGTCCCAGCAGATCCAGGTGGTCGAGAAGTCGTCAGATGAATATATGGAGGTGTCTTCCGCCACGGTGTAGGTTACATTGGTATCCAATATTTCGACGTGCCCGCCCGGATATGATCCGCTGCCGTCCAGTGACCAGGACCAGTCAGCGGGGTTGTAAATCGGGTCGCCTTCAGGAAGTTGGACGAATTTATTGACGATCACTGTGGCAGTGTCGCGGCTATTGGTGAATGTGCACGCGACATTGCCGGTCGTTACGTCAACGGTGAGCTGTTCGCCGGTACCTGACGTTCCGTCCGTGCACGTCCATCCGAGTGAATGGAAGTCGGCGTGCTGGTGTTCGTTGACCGTGTAGGTTCCGGTGAGGACGGTCTGGGTCGTGCCCATGTCATAATCCGGACTTACTGAATTGATGTCGTAGGTCCAGCCAGCCGGATTGGTCACGTCAACCTGCTCGTCGCCATCGGTGTCGAGCGCTTTATTGATCGTGAGTTCGCCGGTATCATGCGCGTTGTGGAATTCGCACACGGCCGTTTCATCCGGATTCACTTGGACATCCGTGCAGGTGGTTGATACCTGGTGGTATCCAGCGAGGTCGCTTTCAGTAGCTGAATATTCGCCCATGAACAGGTCGTTGAAGATCACGTAGTTCTCACCACTTACTGGCGAGAGCGTGGTACCATCAACAGTAAAACTCCACTCGCTTGCCGTTGCGCTACCCGTGTCAACATATTTGATGACTTTCAGTGAGCCGTAGCAGGCTTTGTACATGTCGGTCGTGACTTCATTGCTCCAGATATAGCCGGTTTGGTCGCTCCATATTTTTCCTTTGTTAGGTACGATCGTATGACCGCATTCGAAGCTATCATTTACCGTCACGTCAAAGGTAATGGTGCCGGATTCGCCCGGGCTGACGCGCCGGACATTAAACAGAAGGGTATTGCCATCATGACCGGTATAGTTGCTACCTTCTGTCGGGCTGAATCCATCGCCCTCTCCGTCGTTATTGATCGTGACCGCTTTTGTATCAGCAACGTAGGTGAGCCGTGAATCTAGAGGATCGTAAATTTTTACACCTGTACCGGTGCAGATCATTGATCCGTTGTTCTGGTATTCCAAGGTGTAGGTAAGCGTGTCGCCCGAAACCGCATTTTGTTTATTGACTGATTTCGTAATAACGAGATCACAGGTTTGGGTTTGGCACTGGTTGCTGCACGCGTCGGTATCGACGGTGTTGCCGTCATCGCACTGTTCGGAAGTCTGGTTCACGATGCCGTCGCCGCAGTAGGGGACGTATTCAAGCGTGCACTCGTTGGTGCAGATGTAATGGTCAGGCGTCCCGTCCGTCCCGTCGCACTCTTCATTTTGTCCGGTATCATTCGGCGTTTGTTTAATGCCGTCGCCGCAGTAGGTGCAGGGAGTAGCGACGTTTGTCGTCACTTCATTTGACCAGACACCGCTCGGGATCTGGTCAGCGTAGATGATGCCTTTGTTAGTGATGTCTACATTTTGACAGGCATCAACTTTATTGATTTGGACTTTGAATTTTACCCAGCCTGATTCTCCCGGGGTCAGCGTGCCGGCATTCCAGCTGAGAAGTGTGCCATTGAATCCAGTCGGGTTAGCGCCGCCGAAGTCGGAGTATGTGTAGCCAAACGCCACATTTGACGACTGGTCGTGCCAGTTGGCGTAGGTCGTGTTTGCCGGGATGGTGTCGTCTACACGTACGCCGCCGCCTGTACAATCAGCCGATCCGGTGTTCTGGAAATTCAGCGTGTACTTCAAAAGATCGCCCGGCTCGTTCGGTCCGTTGGGGTGCGTATAGTTTTCGACAGATTTCGTGATGACCAGAGCGCATCGGCCAAGGACGGTTGTCGGTTCAGTAGTAGTCACGGGCGTCGTACCGTCTGCGGTGACGCTCGCTGTATTAGTATGTGTACCGACCGCCGTACCGGTTGCCTGGTAAGTTATAGTCTTTATTGTTCCGTCAGCGACAGTACCGAAATTCCAGGTTATCACCTGACCGACGACTGATGTCGGGGCGGGAGTGGCGGAGCCGTTTACATAAGCCATGCCGGCTGGCAGGGTGTCCGTAACGGTGAAATTCTTTTCGCCACCGTCTGTTTTACCGTTGTTTGTAGCAGTAATCGTATAGGTGGTATTTGCGTTCAGCTGGATCGGATCCGGGTTATCGGATTTTGTGATCGACAGACTGTGGTACAGAATCTGATTGACCGCTATCGGAACATCTTTTGATCCGCAATCAGGCAAACTTACGTGCAATGACGCACCATTGTAAAGATGTGCATTCGGTCCGATCAGTGCATCAAAATATAATGTGGCCGTTGAACCAGTTGGAGTAAAAGTAAGAGTATATTGTTTTAAGGACGGGTTGCCCGGAACAATAGTCGCAGAACTCATTGAGAAATTGAGGCGGTCTGCATTAAAAGCCAGTCCAGGCTCAACTGGCGCGTTCACATGGTCAAGTCGTTCGATACCGACCACACTATCACGGATGTATTGGTGTTCGACACGAAGCGTACTGGTAACGCCGGCAGTGAGTCCGTCGAGTTCTAGTTGGACCGGTATGTATTCACCTTCGAAGTATCCGGAAATTTGTCCGTGACTCCAACTGATATTTGGAGTCCGATCCCACATATATAATGGGTTGCCACTTGGACAATAGGTAGGTGTGACAGTTGCACTCGCTACTTTCGGCGCCACGAAAACGCCAATCATCGACATGTTGGCGACCAGGGCGACCGAGGAAATGACGTTGATGGTTTTCCACAACGTCTGTTTCCAGTTTTTTTTGATCATTTTAGTCATACTTAATTCGTTAGTTGGTTACGTATATATGATTAATTAGTTGTTGATAAGGTTTTATGTCCTTCCGGCCCTGCGGCCGGAAAGGTTAGTTGTTGAAATTGTGGATAACTATATAGATTTTTTCAGTAGATTGAATGACTGTGGGACGAGATCCTTCGTCCTCCTCGCTGGTGTTCGGAGTCCTCAGGATATTTTTCCTAATAATTTTCTGATGAAAATAATTAGGAAAAATAAAAAACCAACACCAAGTTATAAAAAATTACAGACAATACTAGCGACTGTGAGAATTAAGGCGTGAGTTTGAACTCTGATTTTTGTTTTCTTACCTAACCTTGGCACGTGCCAAGGCATTTATAACCTTGTGTTGGTTTTCTCGTCCCTCCCTCGATTTGTTGTACAATGTGCAGGCCCTCCTTGGATAAATGTGCGAATATTTGTTGTTTTTCCGATTTTCTGGTATTTATTTTGTTTCTACATCTTACACGATATAAAAATGCTGTCAAGGGGGTAAGAATACAACAATATTTGCCTTATTAGTCAAAGGTACGGATTGTTGTGGATAAATATATATCCCGAAATGGAGGTTGGACTGGGGGGAGGAGTGTATTCTAGATCTAACGTGACAGTCTGGCAGATAGCTACTTATCCACAGGACGTTAGGCCGATTTTTTTTCGTTTGTCCGGCCCCGGCTGATCAGCAGCAGCCCGGCCCCGATAATTATCACGGAAGCAGCGATAATAAGAATTTCGTTGAGTTGGTGGCCGGTGATAGGCAGGGTTATCCCCAATATTTGAATTTGTTCTTCGGATGGGTTGGGAGGGACTATTTCCGTCTCTTCGCCGAGGATTTGGCCATTCGTAACTGGCGGAGCAGTTGTGATCGGGTCAACGCGGACTATTGATGGTTTTCGTATGGTGGTAAGTGGAAAATAGATAAATCCGACTTCAATATCAAAGACTGACGATTTGAGCTGGTACTCATTCGGCGAGTCAATGTCGAAATAAGCATCAATATAAAAAATTATAGTTTCACCTGGGTTGATGTCCAGTAAATTTATTTCTCCAACGGCCAGAAGTGCGGACAGGCTTTTTGGGTCGGCCGGTCCGCCGAACAGAATATTTCCGGACTTACTGACGGTAAAAAATAATTTTTCGTCCAGTTCGTGCGTCGACGTACCGATAAATTTCATACCGATAGTTTTTTGTTCCGACGAATTATTCGTCACCGTAATTGATTCATGAGTCATATCTCCGGGCATGACGCCAATTTCTTGGAACAGGGGAGTATGGGAAAATTCTACGGTTAAATCTCCCGCTTCCGCGCTAGCCGCATGCGGAACGCAGCATATGCAAAAAACCGCTACCAGCGTTGCTAATGGAAAAAATAAAAAATGTTTTGTTAAAAAATTTAGTTTGGGCATGTGGTTACTGTTGGTGAACCGGGGGATGGCCGGCAATTATCATTAAAGTCGCTGGGCTTATCCGAATCGCTTCCTAAAATAATTCTGGCCAGCGAATGTCCGGCGATAATGTCCGGCACAGCCGGGTTCCAGATTGATGTATCATTTCCATAATTCATCTGGTCGACAATTTGGCCGTCGGCATTTTTTACGATAATTCTGTCTCCGGCATTATCTAGTACTTGGTCGATCGGCGGACCGCCTTCACCGGTCTCGATAATCTCTATACCGTCAAGATGCCCAAGGTTTGGGAACCCCCAGTATTGCGTCCAGGTGCTGGCGCTTTTTGAAATTAATCCAAACCCGTTTGCCGGTACTGATTTGCTGGCGTGTATGGTCAGGGTTTTCTCGTTGTCGGTAATGGTCCAATTTTTTACGTTGACCGGCTCAGAGCAAGTATTGTAAAGTTCGATCCACTCATCGGGGTTGCTGTTCTGCGGTCCGCATTTATTTTTAACTGTCGCGTCCCCGCCGTCCAGGCCGTGTGCCGCGTCCACATGGTAAAGTACTTCGTTGATGACCAGGCAATTGGACTGCCAGATGCCCGAGGTGAGCGTTCCGACGCCGGTTTCGTCATCCTGGAAGAACGCGTTGATTGACAGGGCGGCTACGCTGGCGGTAGCGATCAGGATAAAAATGGTTTTGATAACCTCCGGCCCTTCGATTTTTTTTGCGTGAGGGTTTTTTTTCTGTACCACGGCTGGTTTGCCGCCCGGGGCTGGCTGACGTACCGGCTGATCCTGTTTTTTTTCTTCACGTTTTGCCTTGCCCCATTCCTTTTTCAGTTTTTTTGACTCTTCCCAGACGATGATGGTCGACGGGATAATGATGAGAATGATCAGTCCGGGGAGTGTTTTTGCGTATCCGACCGGGTAGCCGATGTAGGGGATATGGAACAGCGCTTTACCGACAATATTTATTTTTTGTACCGGAGTGGTGTCGTTGCTGTCGTTGGCATCACCTTTGGTCACGTATGACGTACCATTGATGGCGACGATGCGATGGGTAGTAGTATTTTTTTTATCTGCAGAGCTGGTGAAAGTGATAATGTCGCCGATGGCATATTCGGCGGCCGGCTTCACCACCACCAGGCTGCCGGTTTGCAGCTGCGGGGCCATTGACCCAGACGACACCGTGTACAGCTTGTATATCCCTCGGATCGGTAGGACCGAAAGCAGGACCGCCACAAAGGCAGCCACGCACAGAGTAACCAAAACGTTCCGGACTATACGTCCGAATTTTTTCTTTGGTAAAATTTTTTTCTGTATCGTGGCTGCCATGTATACGGTATCTACTACGAACTATGGGGCGACCTGTTCGGTCGCGGGCTGCGGACAGACAAAGTTCGGGTTGTTCCGCGACTGCTCCACGTAGAAGCTGATGTCAGCCGACAGCTGGTCGGTCTGTGCGGCGTTACCGACAGTTGAGCCGTCGCAGGCGATGGTATTCGCGGTCGTGTCCACCGTCATCGTGCCGAAGCACCACTGCAAGCCGACATATTTAGTCGTTGTCGCTTCCATGACCCCGGTCTGCGGCGTGAAGAGCGGGTAAGCGACGCCATTGAGCACGTCGCTCGCCGGTCCGAACAGGTTTGAGAACAGGGGAATCTCGCCTTGCTCCCAGATGTTGTCTCCGTCATCCGCCCAGGCAAAGAAGTTTACCTCTTGGGCAAGTTCCCCGTTGCCGGCACCGTCGGTCGTATCGCCGGCGGTTTGTTCCGGCTCGGTCAGGCTAAGGTCATCGTTCTGCATGTTGTCGATGAGGGCGCAGCTGTAGGCGTCATTATCCGAGACGTGCAGACTGACAGTCACCTCGCCCCAGTCGCCCGGCTTGATGTCGGAAAAGTTGAAGAATTTGTTCGTCGGCCCGAGATCCGTCAGTTCCCATGTCCCATCACATTCCGCACCTTCGAGATCAGAGGTCGAATCACACGCCATTTCCCGAAGACTGACGTTGTCTAAGAACACCCCGAAGGAGTTCGCAGTCCCGGAGCCGGCGAATTCTACGCGGGTGGTCGCGGCTGTAGCAACGAATTCCTGCGTGTACATGGCCCAGTCAGTATTGCTGGCGCCGGTCGCCGTGTGGCTGGCGACTTGTGTCCCGTCAATCCGGATAAGCAGCGTATTTTCGGACGAAGCGGTGTTTGGTCGCGGTGAGAAGTGGTAGCGCAGTTCATATTTGGTTCCGGGTGTGGTCGCAATGTCCTGGTAGATTTTTACCAGCGCCGGTTCGCCGCTCATGGATCCGGAGGGGCCGTCCCAGTCAGAGTCGAGCTCGGTATACTGGTTGCCGTTCTGCGGCAGCCAGCCATTGACTCCGCGGTGCATCTCCTGCAAGGCAGGTGCTGGCCGAGTGGCGCCACCGTATGTGGCCTGGGTTGACTCCCAGTCCACGATCCAGCCAAGTCCGATGGTACCAGACAGGAAGATGTCCCATTTCTGGGCAGTGGCCACGACGGGTTGCTCGAAGTCGCCGTTCAAGAGCAGGTTGTCGCCGGTTGCGGTACAGTGGTTGACCCACACGTCGTCCTCACACACGAGGCCGTTGTAGTGCGAGGTACTGTCCACTTGCAGGTCAATCCCGCCGGCGGTGAACTGGTTGCCGGTCGATTTTTCCGTGTCGCTGAAGAAGGCGTTGGTCGCGGTTACTGCCACGATAGCCACTACGGCAATCGTGCCGAGCCCGATCCAAACACGTTTCTTCTTGAGAAATTTTTTCATAGCTTTTTGATATTTACTTGTAAGTTAGTACACTATTTCCAGCTGTGGCGCATTACTACCACTTTCACGCGAGTAGACACTATGCACCCCCGCGGTATTAGCCTCAAACCAGAACCCATAATTTGGTCTGAATCCGCCTTGTCCGTACATCTGCTGAATCCAGTTAGTGACGTCAATGTTGGTCCAGCCGGTGTAGGCCCAGAAAAATTTGGTGACAGAATCACGGGCCGGCTGGTTATTGTAGGTGACGGTATTTTCCGACCAGGGTTGAGTGATGGGGAATATATCTATACCGCTGTATCCATTGATCGAATTGAAATACAGCTTCAACGTTGCGCTAATCACTGATTTACCCGGCGGGAGAGAGGGCAGATCAAATCTTACAAGACTGTATTTATCGTCACCCGTGACCCCCATACTGTCCCATACGTCCTCAATTTTCAGTATGGTAGCTGCCCCATAATTACTGTTACTGGAAACATGGCTCACATAGGAATCTTGATTTGGGGTGACCGTTGAGGCATTATAGTATTTTGCTGATACAGATTTTGCAGAGTAGACGGCTATGGTACAAGTTGGGTTGGTACCGTAGTTACTACAATCTCCACCCCAACCGTTAAAAGAATACCCGGAGATCGTGTTGGCAGTCAGCGTGACCGTCGTCCCGTAGTCGTAGTTTTCTGTACAGTCGGATAAACAGCTAATGCCAGCAGGACTGGCCGTTACCATTCCTGGTGCGGCAGCGCTCGATAGGCTGACGGTGAGGGGATATTGGTTTTTTGTGAATATTGCATTGACGTTTCGCGCTTGGTCCATAATTACCGAGCATGAACCCGTCCCAGTGCAATCACCACCCCACCCAGTAAATGTGGTTTGAATACCTACATTTTGCGAGAGATTGACTGTCGTACCGTAGTTGTATGTAGCCGAACATGTTGATCCGCAGTTGATGCCTGATCCGTACACAGTGCCTGTGCCAGTACCAGATTTTGTAACATTCAGTGTGAACCTTTTGATGGCAAAGTTTGCTGTTACATTTTTAGCATCGTCCATGGTGACAACGCAGGTACCTGTGCCCGTGCACGCGCCGGACCATTCGGTGAAGTTTGAACTTACGTCAGGAGTAGCTGTCAGCGTGACGACTGTTGTCCTGTATATATCTTCCAAGCAGTCCTCGCCGCAGTCTATTCCTTCAACATCGCTGTTTACGGTTCCAGTACCATTTCCGGTTTTATTGACCGTTAATGGGTAGCGCAGGCTGGGGCAGGTGAAGTCATCGAGATGGCGCGCTTGGACCGCATTGAATACCACATCGAGTTTAGCGCTGTCAGTCTGGGAGATATTCGTAACCGGTTCGCCATCGCATAGGATGCCTGAGTTTGCTACAACGCCGAGCGGGCTGTTGTCGCCCGGTTGGACGGGCGCTAGTTCCATGGCGCCGTAGCACCACGCTTTGCCGATGTAGTGGACGGTGTTGCCGGCCAGGGGGCCGCCTTCGGCATTAAAAAGATTTTTGGTCGAGTCAGCGAGGATGACCGGCACCGGGATGTTCATAGGTGCCTGTCCGAGGTTGACCTGCTGGATGACCGTTTCGTCGGTCTCGAGCACGTTATCGCCGTCGTCTACCCACCAGACGAAATTAGTTTCGTCCGCGAGTTCGCCGCGCTCCTCGGTGTCCTGAAGCTTGGCTTCCGGCTCGGTGATGCCGTTCTCGGCGTTTTCCGTCAGGGTGACGTCCGCGCAGAGCCAGGCGTCGTTGTTATTGACGTGGAGCGAGATGGTGTCCTCACCCCAGTCGCCGGGTTTGAGGTCGGCGAAATTAAAGAACAAATACTGTCCCTCGCCGCTCGGGCCGTTGCCGTCGTCGAGGTTCGCGAGCTGCCAGGAACTCGCGGGGTTCAACTCCCCGTTGTAGTAGCTGGTGTTGTCGATGGTGAGATCGACCGCCCCGGCCTGGTAAGTGTTCCCCCGGGACGCTTCCGTGTCGCTGAAGTAGGCGCGAGTTCCGATGACCGCTCCCACTGCGACGAGGGTAATGACCATGATGCTGCCGAGTACCCTCCAGTTGAGTTTGTGTCGTTTCATACTTTTTTTCCTTTCTTAATTAATTATTTATAAAGTTGTTTATTTAAAAAATAAAAACTAGCTTTTTACGGCTAGTTTTACATGATTTTTTTATAAAAACATCCGGCAATAATGTCTCATGCCATTGCTGACAGCAAAACAGCTTTTTGGGGAAAAAGTTCATCGCCGGTTCATGGTTGCGTTGTATACATTAATGGGTAATAACGAAAAATAACACCCTTCTTATTCTGGTGTTATTTTTGTTTTTGTATTATCACATTTAACTATATTATCAAAAAAAAGTCAAGTATTAGCAAAAAAACACTTACTGAATAAGCGTTTTAATATGTAGTGTGACGATTTATTTAAGGAATTGCATGGCCAGGACGGCTATTCCTGTTATGCCGAGCAAAATATAGTACATCCAGAAATATACCGTAGGGTAATGGTTAATATGATTTTCTTGGTATTGTACTGCATGTATTTTTTGGGGTATTTTTGGTATACTGTCGTCAGTATTTGCCTCCGGTTGGACGGTTGATTCTCCCGCTACTTGCGGTGTTATAGCTGTACTGCCAAACATCGCGACAATGACCGTATGGCCGTCCACTGAGCCGATGGCCACCCCGGCATCTTTGAAAACCGTACTCAGCATGTTGGCCCGGTGTGTGTCACTGTTCTGCCAGGCGCTGATGACCGAGGCGGTGTTGAAATAATCCCGCGCCAGGTTTTCACCGGACGCGCGGTAAGGGTACCCAGCCTGATCTAAAAAATCCCACGGCATGGTGCCGGTCGGGCTGGAGTGATCGAAATAATGTTGGCTGGCCATGTCGTTGAGCTTGTCCTTGGCCGCCTGCGTCAGGCGCTGGTCAGTGTTCAAGTCGGGCAGGCCGGCAGTACCACGTTCATGATTGATGGCGGCGATGACTGTTTGAGGGCTCAGTGCCGCAGCCGAAATATAGCGGGGCGTGATGACCACGGACAGTAGGATGAGTACAAAACTGGCGAAAAATATTAGGTAGTGTTTCATGGCGCGTTGTTTCCATCTTACCCTGATACCAAAAACGTTACAATATGGATGAATTCATGCAAAATTTAATCGATGAAGGCCACCTGAAGACAGAGAGTATTATCCAGGCTTTTAGAAAAATCCATCGTGAGGATTTTTTGCCGGCAGAAATGAGGTCACAGGCTGGCGAGGATCATCCGTTGCCGATCGGATTGGGCCAGACGATATCACAGCCGTTGACCGTGGCATTTATGCTGGAGCTCCTCCAGCCGAAAATGGGAGAAATGATTCTTGACCTAGGTTCAGGATCCGGCTGGCAGACCGCGTTGCTATGCGAGCTGGTCGGCCGGGAAGGTCACATAGTGGCCATCGAGCGCATCCCTCCTCTTTCGGAATTTGGGAAAAAGAATGTCAGCGCGTATGGGTATAAAAATGCCGTGTTTATTACCGGTGACGGCACCAGGGGCTATAAGCCGATGGCGCCGTATGATAAGATAATCGTGGCGGCGGCGGCCGAGATTGGCGTACCGGATATCTTACTCCAACAATTGAAAGTGAACGGACGGCTGGTCATACCGGTTGGCAAATACGAACAGGATATGGTAGTGATGGACAAGGTCGGACTAAACGAGTTCCACGAGGCGCGGTATCCGGGATTTCAGTTCGTCCCGTTAGTGCCAAAAGTATGGGGAGAATAAGCATTATTTTTACATTATGAAAATCGTCATATTAGCCGGCGGTGGGGGGACGCGCCTGTGGCCCGTCTCACGCAAGGCGAAACCCAAGCAAATTCAGCCGTTCGTCGGGAACCTGACATTATTGCAGAAAACATATCAACGGATCCGTCGGGGTTTTCGCGCGTCGGAAATTTTTATTTCTACCAGTTATTCACAGCAGCCGCTGATACGCAAGCAGATTTCGCAGGCACCGCGCCAAAATTTTATCCTAGAACCGGCCAAGCGGGATACGGCCGCAGCCATTGGCCTGGCGGCCGCTACTATCGCCAAGCGCGATCCGCGTGCGGTCATGATGCTGGCTAGCTCCGACCATTTTATAAAAAATGAAAAGGAGTACATCCGCGTCGCGCGGCTGGCTGAGCGTCTGATAAAGAACAATCCTCAGTATTCTTTGCTCATCGGCAGCAAGCCGACGTATCCAGAAACCGGGTATGGGTACATAAAAATAAACAAGATTTTTAAGCAGGCCGGGGATGATGAAATATTTTTCGCCCAGAAGTTCGTCGAGAAGCCTGACCTGGCCACCGCAAAAAAATACGTTAAGCAATGGGATTATTTGTGGAACTCGGGGATTTTCTGCTGGCGTGTCGACCACCTGCTCGGGTTATTTAAAAAATATTTGCCCTCACATTATGAAATTTTGATGCGCATGCAGCCGGCGCTGGGCACGTCTCGGGAGGCGGTGATGGTCAAGCGTGAGTTCCCGAAAATCAGCCCGATCTCCATAGATTACGGCATTATGGAGAAGACCAAGAAAATCCTGGTTATCCCCGCCAGTTTCGACTGGGCGGACGTCGGCCACTGGAGGACAGTCCGCGACATTTTGGCGAAAAACGCCGAAGATAACGTCATCCGGGGCGAACATGTTTCTCATGATTCATACGGAAACCTGCTCTATAGCTACACCGGTAAAATGATCGCCACCGCCGGGCTGCGCGACACGATAGTCGTCGAGATGGAGGACTGTATTTTAGTGTGTCCCAAGGATCGGGCCCAGGACGTCAAGAAGCTGGTGGAGGAGCTGGAGCGCCGGAATTGGAAGAAATATCTATAAGTATGATAAAACGCCTGTTTCTCACCGTCATCATTCTCGCGCTGGCCGGTGCTATACTGGCTGGGTTGTATGTCTGGAATGAGGTAAATTTTCCCGCCAGTACCACTGACCGGGCCCAGTCATTCACTATCGCTCAGGGCCAGGGGGTAAAAGATATCGCCACCAATTTGAAAGCGCAGGGGCTGATCAGGACCCCGGTAGCGTTCGAGATATATACATATATTAAGCATGCACAGTCTCAGTACACTGATGGCGTGTACACTCTTAATGCGACGATGAGCATTCGGGATATTTTTCAGGTGTTAACAACAGACGCCAGTGCTCCGGAAGAGCAGATCACCCTGCTCGAAGGCTGGACGGCCAAAGACATGGGACAGTACCTGGAGAAACAGGGGGTGGTCAGCGCGGATGATTTTATCGACACTGCCAGCGTCCACGATTCCCGTTCCATCATATCGGATACGACCTACGCGTTTTTGGCTGACCGGCCGGCTACCGCCACTCTGGAAGGGTTTTTATTCCCCGATACGTACCGCGTGTATAAGACATCGACGGCTAACCAGATCATAAAAAAGATGCTGGATAATTTTGGGAATAAATTCACTGACCAGATGAAGTCTGACGCGGCTGCCGGAAATATGTCTATTTTTCAGATAGTTACACTCGCTTCAATAATAGAAAAGGAAGTCAGGTCGGATACTGACCGTAAATTGGTGGCCGGCATCTTTTATGACCGGCTCAACCAGGGTGTGGCGCTCCAATCAGATGCGACGGTGAATTATGCGACTGGCAACAGTTCCTTACAGCCCACGTTTGACGAGTTGGGCGTGGATAGTCCCTATAATACCTATATGTATAAGGGCTTGCCGCCCGGACCGATCTGCAACCCGTCGCTTTCAGCCATGATGGCCGCGATTTACCCGACCAAGTCTGACTATTTTTATTTCCTCACCAAACCTGACGGCACGGTTGTGTACAGCGCTACGTACGATGAACATCTCCAGAATAAACAGAAATACCTTCAATAATTAATAATTTCTAATTACTAATTTTTAATCAATATATAATTCTCGAATGTCCAATTAGTCATTAATGCATTGAGATTTGATTAGAAATTAGGAATTCGCCATTATAAATTTTATTATCATGTTTAAAAAAACTATCGTCATTTCACTGGGAGGATCGCTCGTAGTTCCGGACCAGATCAATGCGCGTTTTTTACGGAATTTCAGATCAATGGTATTGTCGTACGTAAAAAAGAAGTACCGATTCATTCTGATTGTCGGCGGCGGGAAAACGGCCCGGCGGTACCAGTCAGCAGCATCTGTCGTGACGCCTGTCAGTCCGGAAGACCTTGATTGGCTGGGTATCCACTCGACCAGGCTGAACGGGCACCTGATGCGTACAATTTTCCGCGGTTACGCGTACCCGAAAATCATCACCAACCATAAGAAAATCAATACGCATGTTTCTGATCCGGTAATTGTCGGGGCTGGTTTTTCCCCAGGGTCCTCGACCGACCTGAGGGCCGTCCAGCTGGCCAAAGCCTACCGGGCAGACACGATCTTGAACCTGTCGAATATCACGTGGGTTTATACGAAAGACCCCTCGAAATATGCGGACGCAAAAAAAGTTACGGCTATAGCCTGGACTGACTTCCAGAAAATTGTTGGGACACACTGGCAGCCGGGAGCTAATGTACCGTTTGACCCCGTGGCGAGCCGGCTGGCAAAACGTTACCGGATGAAGGTGATTGTCGCCAACGGCAATAAGCTGGCAAATATCCGCCGCATTTTTGACGGACAGTCATTTATTGGAACAATAATTTATTAACCTATACGCCAATGCCTGGAGAACAAATTGATATTTTTCGGCCGAGTGAGACGGAAAAACAGGAAATGCGGGATAAGATATACCATGCCATCACGGCGGCGAACCAGCGTATTGACGGGGCGATTACCGAAGGGCACCTGAAATCCATGCTGATCTCCGTCCTGGAACATGAAGTGGTCATGCAGGTCACTGGGCAGGCGCAATTGGAAATAGATCTTTCCATACAGGCCGCTGACGGCAATCGGAATAAGATAGATTACCAGCTTCTCGCCGCAAAACTGGCAGATACAATTGACCAGCATGGATAAGGCGTTGACAATAGTATCAAGCCTGATATACTGAGGATAATCAATTTTTTCGCCACAGACAGCGGGTATCTCGCCGCAAAGACGAGTATAAAACCCGCCTAGGCATCAGTAACCAGCATAGCTGGTACAACGTCTGTGGTTATCCACAGATTTTTAAATTATAGACAAATATTATGGCAAAAACTAAGCAACAAAAGGATGAGTTTGTCGCCTGGCTGGAAGAGCGCCTGCCAAAGTCAAAAGCGGTCGTTTTTACCAATTTCGAGGGTTTGAATGTCAAATCGACCTCTGAACTCAGGAAAATTCTTCGCGAGCAGGGGATCGATTACACCGTGGCTAAAAAAACTTTGCTGAAAGTTGCGTTGAAAAAAATTAAGCTTGAGGGCATTGACGTCAAGTCGATCACCGGCAGTATCGGCATGGCCCTGGGGTATGGCGATGAAGTCACGGCCGCGAAAACTCTGGCCGTTTTCTCAAGAACAAACCCAACCCTGAAATTAATAGGCGGCATCTATGAAGGCAGGATGATTTCCGCGGAAGAGGTCAAACAGCTGGCCGCGTTGCCGTCCAGGGAAGAACTGCTTACCAAACTTGTCTGGTTGTTTAATTATCCCACGACCGGCCTGGTCAATGTGCTGGCAAACCAGCTCAAGAGCCTGTTATACGCCCTGAACGCCATTAAAGACAAAAAGTCCTAAGCATAAATTAATAAATAAGTAATCATAAGGAATACACGTATGTCCGAAGAACAAAAGACAGTCGAAGTGCCGGAAAAATTCAAAACACTGGTCGAGCAGGTCGAAAAGCTCTCAGTGATTGAGCTTTCCGAGCTGGTAAAGGTGCTGGAAGATAAATTCGGCGTTTCCGCCCAAGCCCCGGTTATGGCAGTGGGCGCGGCCGCTGGCGCCGGCGCAGGTGCCGCTGCAGCCGAAGAACAGTCAAGCTTCAATGTGGAACTGACTGCCGCCGGGTCAAGCAAGATTTCCGTCATTAAAGTCGTCCGGGAAATCACCCAGAAGGGCCTGAAAGAAGCCAAAGACCTGGTTGACGCCGCCCCGAAGATCGTTAAGGAAGGCGCGACCAAAGAAGAAGCCGCAGATATCAAGAAAAAACTGGAAGAGGCCGGAGCCCAGGTGACCTTGAAATAATTTCATAAAGTACCAAAAAAACGCTTCTGTCAGTCAGGGGCGTTTTTTTAGTGTACCGATAGTTTATTTGAGGTCTATTTCGTAGACGGAGGTTTTGCTGAGGACGTACATTTTTTTGGCCACCGGGTCAACGGTGAAGTCCTTGATTGCGGAAAATGCGCCGGATGTGTATTGGTTGAGCAGAGTTCCGTCTTTCGTGAATTCTATGATG
>Ga0265297_10001338_pt1 | contig 58836 bp, 51 predicted proteins | sample Munlanlwell13791_FD_192502 | JGI IMG/M metagenome (GOLD analysis project Ga0265297, IMG submission 192502) | Leachate microbial communities from a municipal landfill in Southern Ontario, Canada - Leachate well 137-91 | ecosystem: Engineered > Solid waste > Landfill > Unclassified | place... | reverse complement strand
ATTATTTCGTTTGTTTTTCCGTCTATTTGCAAACTATTGTTGTCAACAATCGCGCAAAGGTTGTCTAATTTAAAATGCGGGGCAGCCATTGCAGCTTCCCAAATTGAGCCCTCTTGCTGTTCCCCATCACCCATTAACACATAAACCCTATTTGGTAAATTTTGTTTTTTAAACCCTAATGCTGAGCCGACACCAATTGAAAGGCCATAACCAAGAGAACCCGTTGAAACCTCAATGCCCGGCAATCCTCTGTCTTTTGCAGGGTGGCCTTGCAGGCGGCTGCCAACTTTTCTAAGCGTGCATAATTCTTCTTCTTTTATACAGCCAATTTCATGAATTACGGCATAAAGAACCGGGCAGGCATGGCCTTTTGAGAGTATAAAAAAGTCGCGGTTTGGGTCTTGCGGATTTTTAGGGTTGTATTTCATCTGGTCAAAGTAAAGCCCAACAACAAGCTCAACAGCGGACAAACTGCCGCCCGGGTGGCCAGAACCGGCATCGGAAAGCATACTTAAAATGTGTTTGCGTATCTCTTTTGCAACTAACTTCAAATCATTAAACTCCATTGCTATCCTCTATTTCATTTATTATTTTAATCGCATTTGATGTGCCAATTCTTGTTGCGCCAGCGTCTAAAAACTCTAAAACATCTTTTAATGTTTTGATGCCGCCTGATGCCTTAACACCAGCTTTCCCGTCACATATCTGGCTAAGTAGTTTTACTACTTCAACTGTTGCGCCGCAAGGGCCAAAACCTGTTGAGGTTTTTAAAAAATTTGCGCCGCACTCAAGTGCTATTTTGCCTAAAATAATTAGTTGTTCTTTATTAAAATAGCAGGTTTCAAGAATAACTTTAAACATTGCGCCATCAAGAACACTCGCTATCTGGTTTAATTCTTCGCGAACGAAATCAAAATCACCATCAATTGCCGTACCAATATTTATTACTACATCAAATTCGCAAGCACCATTTTTTAGAGCATCTTTTGCTTCGGCTGTTTTTATTTTTGTTGTGTTTGCCCCTAAAGGAAATCCAATTACGGTGCAAACTTTAACGGTACTTAATAATTTTTTACAAAACAAAACATTGCACGGATTAACACAAACTGATGCAAAACCATACTTTTGCGCATCGCTGCATAACTGTGTTAACTCTTGCTTTGTGGCGGTTGCACGCAAAAGTGTTGAGTCCAAACTTGACGCAACTTTAAAAGTTAAATTTTCTTTGTTCACTTATTCTTTTCTGGCGGAAGATCTGAAAGTATGTAACGCACAGTATTTTCTGCCGCAGCAGCAAGGTCTAACGATTCATACGAATAGGTTGTTGACCAAACAACATCCCCTGTGCTCAAATCTTTCAAATATGCGGCTATGCCGCAGTTAGCATTTGTTGCAATAATGCTTAAATTTGCATCGGGCCCAAGAGAGGTGCCCAATGTATAAACCTGAGAGCCATTTATTTCCATAGGCTGGGTATTGTTAATTACTATATTTTGCCCTGTCGTATTTGTTGTGTTTGATGCCTGCATTAAATATTTGCGATTTGGGTTAAACTGGGTTACACTGCCAAACAGCTCCACATCGGCTTTATCTGACGGGTCAGTTTTTACCGTGTAGCCCATAGCCAACAGCTGTCTTATAAACTCATTTACGACTACCGATGAAGAGTTTGGATAGCCAGAAGCAGGTGAAAACTGGCCAATTTTAATGGAGTTTATTTTTGCAAAGTTATAATCTTTTTTAAAAGCAACCCTGGACGAAGCACAAGATGCAAGCAGAAAAGCACTTAGAAATAAAGCAATAATTACTCTCATCGCGGCCTCTCTGAATGTTCAATATGTCTTTCGGCATATCTAATATGTTTTTCAGCCAAATGTTTCAAGTTTATATCGGATGAATAGTTCAAAACACTGCGCCAGTTGTTAATTGCGCCATAGTCATCCCTTCTGCTTTCAGCCAGCATAGCAAGGCCGTAATACGATGCAACAGAATTTGGTTTTAAGGAAGCGCCGGCATTTAAATGCGACTGAGCTTGCGCATAATCATTATTCTGCAAACATGCAAAACCAAGCGCAATCTGTTTATCGGCATTAGATGGGTCTTTATCTACCTCAGCGGAAAGATACGCAACTGCCTCGGAGGTTCTGCCGGAATTAAGCAAAAACATTATCTCTTGCATATCGTTCTGACTGGCACAACTTAAACAAGCACAGGAAGCAAGAAAAAAAACCGCAACATAAAGCATAGTTAATAATTTCATTAAATAATTCCTTTGGGAATTTTATTAATTCTGTTTTGGTGGCGCTCTTCATTGCAAAATGGTGTAGAAAGCCAAACAGCAATAACTTTTTTTAACTCTTCAAGCTGTAAAACCCTTGATGGAAGGCACAATATGTTTGCATTATTATGCTGGCGAGAAAGCTTTGCAACTTCCTCATTCCAACAAAGTGCCGCACGAACATTATTAAACCTGTTTGCCACAATAGACATACCAATACCAGAGCCGCAAAGAAGAATACCAAAATCACTTTCCCCTTTAGACACAGAAATTGAAGCAGGAATTGCAAAATCGGGGTAGTCGCAACTTGTTTTTTGTGCCCATCCAAAATCTGTAACACTATGCCCCAGACCTTTAAGAAAGTCAATTAAAGCTTGGCGCACTTCGTATGCGGCATGGTCATTAGCAAATGCTATTTTCATAATTAGTATTTAACTATTTTTGTAAATGAATTAACATCTAAGCTGGCACCGCCGACAAGTCCGCCGTCAACATCCGGCTGTTTCATAAGTTCGGCAATGTTATCGGGCTTTACAGAGCCACCATAAAGAATGCGTGTTAGCGCGGCGGCATCTTTGCCATACATTTCTTCATAAACTTTTCTAATAAATGCATGCGCGTCTTGTGCCTGCTGAGTTGTTGCTGTTTTACCTGTGCCAATTGCCCAAACCGGCTCGTACGCAACAACAATCATCTTTGCCTGCTCGGCAGAAAGGCCTGCAAGGCCATTTGTTAACTGTCTTTTTAAAACTTCAAGTGTTTTATCTGATTCTCTTTCCTGCAATGTTTCACCAACACAAACAATTGGTTTAAGCCCAAGCGCAAAAACCGCGAATATTTTTTTGTTAACTGTCGCATCTGTTTCGCCAAAAAACTGCCTTCTTTCAGAATGCCCGATAAGCACATAAGAACAACCAACTTCAGCAATCATACCGGGTGAAACTTCACCGGTAAATGCACCTTTGCTTTCCCAAAAAAGGTTCTGTGCGCCAAGTTTTATATTTGAGTTTTTTATAACATCAAAAACTGAGGTAAGAGCGGTAAATGACGGGCAAACAAGAATTTCTCTATTTTTCACATCAGCAAGAGCGGTTTTTAAACCATTAACAAGCTCAACACTTTCCTTAACATTTTTAAACATCTTCCAGTTTCCGGCAAGTAACGGCGTACGCATACAAAAACTCCTTATTATTTTTTTTAGTTTTATTTACTGAATTTTGTTGATTTTACAAGTTTTAACACCCTAAAAGCAAGAATGCAGATGGTTGTGTAGATTTAAATAATTAAACTATCTATTTTTAACTTGTATTTATATAAATTCATAATTTTCAGATAAACAATTCTTCAACAGGTATCTTTAGAAACTCCTTTAGAGGGATACCTGCATCCCCAATCAACAACTTCCTTTGAACATTAAATTCTTCCCCAAATTTTTCCATACCAGATAGAAAAGGTTTTTTTCTTCCACTTTTTACTTCAATGGCTATTACTTGTTTTCCCCTAGCCAAAACATAATCCACTTCCCGATTGTGATGAAGCCAATAAAACACTTCTATACCCTTACCTTTTGAACCATTTATGAGAGCCGAACCAACAGCTGACTCAACAAGATGACCCCATCTTTCCTTTTCTTTAAATGCTTCGTCAAAAGTTAAATGAAGTTGAGCTGAAAGTAAGGCATTGTTTTGAACTTGAAATTTGGGGCTTGAAGAACGCTGCCTAACCTTTTGTCCAGCATATTTTGAAAGGCCTGTTAGCAAACCTGCTAAATCTAATAATTTTAAATAATGGGCAAGCGTTACAGTATTGCCAGCATCCTGTAATTGCCCCAACATCTTTTGATACGAAAGAATCTGACTGGAATAAATGCAGCCGAGCTCAAACAATCTCCTTAAAAGAGCAGGTTTATCAACACGAGTCATCAGTAAAATATCCTTTGATATGGATGTTTCTATTAATGAATCCATTATGTAACTTGACCAACGGTGTGGCTCATTAATTAGTGCAGCGCTTCCCGGATATCCCCCATAAAATATATATTGGTTAATATCCCACCCAAAAGCAGCTTCCATTTCTACAAAAGACCAATGGGTAATCGGAATTATTTCAAACCTTCCAGCTAAACTTTCCGTAAGACCTTTCTGAACTAAAAGAGGTGATGACCCTAGCAATATAACATGCAAGGGTAGTTTTAAATTGCTATCTTCATCCCACAATTTCTTTATAGCCTCTGACCAGTGTGAAATTTTTTGTATTTCATCAAGTATTAAAATAAATCTCTGTTTTGAACCTCTCATTTTCAATCTGGCAGTTTCCCATTGCTGCTCTATCCATACCGACGCCTTAGGCACTGCCTCATCTGCCGTTGCATAATGGCATTGAACTCCTTTTTCTTCCATTAACTGTCGTGCAAGCGTTGTTTTTCCGGTCTGCCTTGGACCTGCCAAAACCTGAATAAAACGCCGCTGCTCTTTAATTCTTTTTAACAACAATGGATAAATTGGTCTTTTATACATGGAATCCACCTCCGATTGTGAGTAATTATACTCAACACACTGAGTAAATGTCAATATAGTGTTCAAAAGTTAAGATACAAATCAAAAAAATGTTTAGGGATTATGCCATAACGGATGCGTTAGTTGGTGTTGTAGCAGTTCTTTTCAAAGGGGCGGTATTTTTCAATCCAAATCATTTCAAGAATTTGTAAATCTTCTTCATAATTGTAACCCGGCTCATCTTTCAGTTTAAGTGTTTCTAAAACCTCAAAAGAAAATTTATCTTCCCCAAATGCCTTCCAATCTTTCTGAAGCTCTGCATTCTGATGAGTTCCGAGGTTCAAGGTAAAGCGTTCACGGTTAAATTTCCCATATATACTCAAAGTACTCCCAAGAAATACTTTGTTGTTGGTAACATTACGGATAACGAAGATTCCTTTCTCCGGAATTCGTGCTTTATAATCTCGTATCACTTCTTTTCTGTCTATCATTGTTAAATTCCTGAGAATTTAGAGATTAAGCAAAGCTCGCCCAGCTTTTAGCATTGCCATATAGGCAAGAATATAAGTAGCCCTCTAGGCAATTTTATGAATTTTCTGTGCCTCATTAAGATCCAACATTGCTTGGCGAATAAGCCCTTCAACTTGGGAAATACCAACTTCCTGCTTCCTTAATTTCCCTGCGCTCTCAAGTTTTTTAAATAGTGTGATAGTCATTTATACTTCCTTTAAGTAAAATTGTTTTTTCTTTTAGTACAAGGTTTAAAAAACCACCTGGCTTTTTTATTTCATTTATAAACTCTTCAGATGAGTAGGTAGTAAAATTTATTTCTCTGTTAAGCTTTTTTTCAAGTAAATGAACCCTTAATGTAAGCTCTCTCTCGGAAAAATTACCAACAGCAACTAAATCAATATCTGAAAGCCTGTGCTCTTTGTTTTTGGCATAAGAGCCGTAAATAAAAGCAAGCTCAATTCCTTTAATTTCTGAAATCAATGAGCGTAAACTCCCCTCAACACCTTCAGTTTTTGACATAAAAGCTTTTAGGTCGTTAAACAGAGGGTATGTTTTTTGAAGTGTGAAAAGCTTTATCTTGCCGCGTACTTTGGAGCTAAAAAGCCCCTCTTCTTCAAGGGCTTTCAATTCGCGCGACAAATTCCCCGGATCTCCATTAATTAAAGAGGCAAGCTCTCGCACATAATAGGTATCATCAATGTGCGAAAACGCATAGGCAAGCAACTTCTTTCTTAGTTTTGTACTTCTTAATAAAAACATCATAACCCGCCTTACTCTAAAAATTGCTACACAATCGTTAAAATGACTACAACATAAAAACAACCCAGATGTTAAACACTGTTGTTATATTTACATCATTTGTTGTAGATTTTACATCATCATTTTTTATATGTCAAGTATATGGACTATGAAGCTGCAGAATTTGAAGTTAAATATGAGGTTAGAGAGTACTGACATCATAATTAGTTAGTATTTTAAATAAAAACCCGGTCGTATTGTGTTCCAAAATTAACTTGATAATTCCTTCTCCCCTTTTGGCGGGTAAGTTTCTGGACCCCGTGAAGTCTGGGGAAGAAGGTTAGGACGTAAAGTCCCGTTGGGGACCACGTCCCTTTACGGGATGAGGGGGTCAAATGAGACCTGTTATCGAATGTCCACCCTCACCTCAATCCTCTCCCATCGAGGGAGAGGAAGAAGAATTAGCACCATTGATACCGCCCAGCAAGCTGGGCGGAGGTTCATTTATTTCATTTTTGATGGGAAGTTAATTGTTTTTCCAGCAACCATAAAAACGCCTTTTCCAAGATGGTGAATAGTTTGCGGATGTTTTTGGGCAGGGTCAATCCATGCTTTAACCACCTTAAGCATGAAAAGATTGTATTTGTTACTCATTGTTGAATCAACAACCTTACATTCAAGATTGGCGTAACACTCACCTATAAGCGACGCTTTAACATGCGATGCAGGAACCTCAGTGAACCCTAAGGTTTTAAATTTATCAATTTTTCTGCCAGAAGTATTACCAACACGCACTACTTTTGCCGCAAGTTTCACGGCAGGAATGGCGATAACGCATTCTTTGGATGCTTTAAGGATATTGAAAGTATAACCACGATCGCTGATTACACATCCTATCAGCGGCGGATTGAAATCCATCATGGTATGCCACGACATAGTCATCACATCTTTATTTCCCTTATGCGCGGTAGTTACCATAACAACCGGCCCTGGTTCAATTAATCTGTAAACTTCTGATAGTAGAAATGGTTTCATTTTCATGGTTTGCCTCTCCGTTGTTCATTCTCGGTAAGTAAAGCTGCGCCCTTCCGAAGCTATTTCATCAATACAGCGAATAGCTGTGTTTATTGATGAAATGTCAGCGCAGGAGGGCAAGTTGTAAACCTCGCCATGTCGTATTGGCGGGTGAAGTCAGCCCATGTCTAGACCTCGCCAATTCAGTATTGGCGGGCCTGACACCAGAATTATCTAATTTTCTAACTTCGCACCTACTTTCGTCCTAATTTCTGATTTCTCTTACAATTCTTTGCAGCTGTTCAGCCATATATAACGGCAATGTTAGAACATTATCAAAATATGATAGTTTCTCTTGTGAGAAGCGAATACCAAAATGTGATTGTTTCTCTTCAAGAAATAATCTGAGAGATTTGAGTGTGCCAGTTTTGCCAGCTTTTACTTCTATCGGAAATATTAAAGAATCTATAACGATAACATAATCCACTTCAGCAGAACTGTTTTTTTTGTCGCGTGCCCAGAAAAACAAATTATGTTCCAAATAACTGTCAAAATATGCGCTAAGCTCCTGACCAATAAATTGTTCTGCTACAGCACCGGCATTAACCTGAACAAAATCGTTAGTTACCGAAAGTTGTTTTTGCAAACCACAAGCATTTTGCATTAAACCTACATCAAGAAAATTAAGCTTGAATTTTGCTTCATTAATTTGAGCACCTAATGGAAGCCCTGATGCAGCGGTGGAGTATATCGGATGGATTATCCCAGATAATTTTAGCAGGGTTAAAGCTTTTTTTATATCCCGCGACTTAGCTTCAGGATCAATATTTGAATACTTGACACGGCTACCTACGAGACGCGGTGCTTCATCAAACACTTTTTGTAGATTTTTGTGTTCGGAATTTTTCGCATATTTTCCAAAATCACTCCGATATGTTTGAAGTAAAGAATTCTGTAGTCGCTGACAATTTAAATAATTTTTGCTATTTATATATTCTTTAACTACCGCAGGCATACCACCAACTATAAGATATACTCGCAACAAATCCATAAGTTTATTATGTATTGCATCGTCTATTGTGCTGTTAAAATGTATTCCTGCCATGTAGCTCCGTAACTTCTCATTACCAGATGCACTTAGGAACTCACCAAATGAAAGTGGCTCAAGATACATAAATTGAACCCTTCCCACAGGCATACGAAAAGCAGGGCTACTAAGTGCAAACTCCATTAGCGAACCAGCACCAATAACTGCAAGTTTGTCATATTGCTCTTTGAAATAGCGTAGTGACATTATTGCATTAGGACACTCCTGTATCTCATCAAGAAATAACAAAGTTTTTCCAGCTTCAATAGCTACACCCATCAGCATTTGCAACTTATTAATAATTTCGATGGGTTTTAGTGTAACAAAACATTGCTTTAGTTCAGGTTGAAATTCAAAGTTCACAACCACTACATTTTCAAAGGCTTTTTTTCCAAAATCTTCAACAATATAACTTTTCCCAACCTGTCGCGCTCCGCGAAGCAATAGAGGCAATCTTTCACTTTGATTTTTCCAATTAATTAGTTCTTTTTCAATATCTCTCTTCATGATGGCTCCCTATTCAATATGGCTATTGTATGGGGTTATTTTACACTAAATTTGGCTATTTTGCAAGGTTGCTAGTGCTCTAAACTCTATTTAGTGACACTATTTGGAATCAGTAAAGTCAGCTCGAGGATGAACAGCATTGGACGGACAATTTGAATAAGTAAAGCTGCGTCCTCCAAAGCTATTTCATCAATACAGCGAATAGCTGTGTTTATTGATGAAATGTCAGCGCAGGAGGGCAAGTAAAGCCTGACACCATGATCTATCGGGAATCTAAATGTTCTTAATAAATAAATGAACTGCGTCCTCCAAAGCTATTTCATCAATACAGCGAATAGCTGTGGGTATTGATGAAATGTCAGCGCAGGAGGATAAGTAAAGCAAGTAAAGCCTGACACCGCAGTACATTTTCATGATTTGCCTCTCCGTTGTTCTAGGCAGTATTTGGAATTAGTGAAGCAAGTGAAGCCTGACACCGCAGTATGAACTGCGTCCTCCAAAGCTATTTCATCAATACAGCGAATAGCTGTGATTATTGATGAAATGTTAGCGTCGGAGGGCAAGTAAAGTCAGCCCGAGGCTAGACCTCGCCAACTCATTGTTGGCGGGCCTGACACCATGATATAAGTAGGCAAGTGAAGCCTGACACCGATTCATACTTTGCCGTCTTCATTATTGGCAGACAGTTCTAGTATTTTCACGGCTGGTAACGAAGCACCTACTATTCCTTCTAAGTCGCCGTGCATTCCAGCAATATTTAGAGTAATTTTTTCTATCTGTTTTTCTCTTTGTGCCCATATTTTTGCCATTGCTCTTTTTTCTGAATCAAGATCACCTTTCATCGTAACAAAGGATTCAATTATTGCTTGTACACGATTTCTAAATTCTATTCCAGTTAAATAATTATAAACTATTTCTTTCTTTTCTTCCTTTCCGGTTTGAACTTCTTGTGTTTTTGCAACTTGAGTCAATACAACCCTTAAAGCAAATGCAAGGCTTAATGTTGATGGAATATCAGTAACCCACACATCATCTATTTGTCTGAAATGATGCAATCCCTTAGGTAAAATTTCTGAAACTATCACTGACAAATCAGCTTTTGCTTCACGCTGGTCATCTTTAAGCTTTATAATCCAGCCATCACTCCAAACTTTTGTTCTTTTTGTTTCCCATAGAATCTTCCCGCATACGCGTCCGGATTGTGTTTTGACTGTATGAATAACATCCCCACCTTTGACACCTTTTGAAACAGGAATGATTTCATCAAATGGGAAGTTCTCTTTAAGAATATGTTCTATTTCAAGCTCAAGAACCTCTCCCTGGGCCTGCTGTGACCCTTGCTCCGCTTTCCGCTTCAAGTCCTCAATTTGCTTTAACATATCCGTCATTTGTTTGTCTTTTTCTGCATCCTTAAGCCTATGCTCGTCTGCTATGTCATTACTGATCTTTTCAGCTATGGCCTTTCTTTCCCCATCAAGCTTACGAACCATTTCAAGCTCAAATGACTTCTTATCATCTTCCAGTTTACGCTGCTGCTTGCGAAGTTCCAGTTCCAATTGCTGGGCACTCTCTAAAACTTTATTCTTTTCATCCAGTTGTTCTTTCAAATCGGCAAGAAGAACGCTTTGGCTACTTTCAACTTCCTTCTTAACCTTATCTTCAATCTGTTTTCTTTCAGTTAGAAACTTAGCTTGTAATTGCTTCTCTTTGTCTTCATACTCCTTTTTGGCAAGCTCTTCTTTCTCAGCCAACATTCTTTCTCTTTTGCGCAGATCAAGTTCTTGCTTCTGGCTTTCTTCAAGCTTTTTACTTTTCTCTGCTACTTGTTCTTTTAAATCTGACAACTCCACTTTAACTGAATCTACGGCCTCTTTTTTTGCCTTATCCAGCAATTGCTTCCGCTCATCCACAAGCTTACTCTCATATTCCTTTTCAAACTTTGTTTTAATGGAAATTTCCATATCATGGGATATGGCTTCTGAGAGTTTAATTATTTCCCCGCATTTAGGACATTTGATTGTGTCTTGGGACATGAAAACCTCCAGGTTTGTTTAACAATAAGTATTGTGTCACTGGAATTCTTGAATATTTTTATGATACTGTTCTTTCGTAAATTGACTTCTTGACAACGTCCCACTCGTACAAAGTTCATAATGGTAATCAAGCATCACCATTTTGATGAATATCCTTTTCTGACATTATTCATTATATAGGTATTTAAGCCTTGACCTATTAATGCCAGTCTTTTCATTTCTTCAATGTTCAGCCTGCCTGCACTTAGATAATCATATTGATAATTTTGGTAGCGCCCATCTTTGAATTCCACAACAATTGCCTCTTGTTTAATTTCATATGAGACAACTCCTGAATTACCGCTTAAATTCTTGTAAATAGCCATACTATTTCCTCCTCCTTCTAATATTATTCAATGGATAAGCCAGAATTGGGCTTCAATAAATCACAACGAAACGATGTGCTAATTGTTCGCAATTCATTCAACAAAGTCGCAGCATCCCGCGCTTCCCCTTCCAACTGCCGTGATTCAGGACGAGGTTCGCCACGCTGTTTTGCCCGATAAATTGTAACGGTATTTCTTTTGTCTTCCAGCGTTCTTCGGCAGATAGCAGCCATATAGAATCTGTTAAACTGACCGTCAGCCAGAGTTTCGCAAGCTATGTTTGGGATATGTGCAGTTGTGTATCCACCTTTAGGTTTTGCACGATCTTCAAAATCCCTCATTGCTCCTGCCGCTTCTATCTGAAAGGCAAGCCAATGTTCATCGTACTGTTTTGCAGCTGTCTGTAACCATCCCAGCCAATTTTGATTCCCGATTTCATTAAATCTGGTGCTAAAGTACACTTGTTTCTGTTGTTGTGCAAGATCAATTTCTTCCAACATCAAAGCCCGCGTTCTCTCGTCCATTAATCTATAGTCGAATTTCTGACTCATACTCTTAACCCTCCCATTATTTTTTCTACTTAGCTTATGCTTTTTTCATTTCGATTGAACAGCATTATCTTCTCCATACTTTTTTATCGCTTCCAAGTACAATCTATGACTTTCATCTGTAAATCTATTTTTTTCTTTTTGCAACGATATAAGTTTATTGTAAATGCTCTTATAAATAATTTGATGCGCCTGATTGGCAAGCACCGTTTCACTGAATTCATCCATTTCAATTTTCATAGTTGGTTCTAGAACAAGATTAACAATTTTCAATAAGTCATCTTTACCTATTTCTTCTATGGATTTCCACTGTTGACCATCAAGACTAAAGAACCCCTTGGCCTCATGGATTTTCAAGATCTGCATAAATTCTCCTCCTCTCATCATATGCCGACTTTCCTGCCTCAAGACAATCCAAAGTAACATCAATATTTGCAATACTCTTTCCATCTAATGATTTTAACTCTTTATCATTTGGAAATCCCGAATAAACACGATACACAGGTTTATCGTCAACAATAATCTTTTCTGTATATAGTAAATAATCTGGTTTTATGGATGCTCCGATCGTGCTATTATGTGTCACTAGCACAACTGGTGTGTTTTTGGATATTTCTTTGATGATATTATTTACTCCTTTTTTAAGAAATAAATTATCAAACGATGATTCTGGCTCGTCAATCAACAGCATATCATACTGTTGTGCATCACTTATTTCGCGCAACAGATTAAATTCAGACCTTTCACCACCAGAGACTTCGCAGCCATCTTTATTTAGTATACGATACTCAATTTTAGCGAAGTATCGAAAATATTCTGCTTCAGGCAATCCATCAATATCTCTCAATTTTTTAAGATACTCATATGGACGTTGATACGTTTTAAACGCATCACTAAAAGATTTCTTTTGACCACTTTGGGTCTTTAGGTCACTGGCACTATCAAACTCTTTAATTCTAGCGACAATCTTAAATCCCTGAACATCTTTATTTACTATCTGACGCTCTTTACGAATCATAGCAACAATAACATTAAATCTTTTAATCTTTTCATTTTCTAATGCAATTCTATACAAATCCACTTCCTCAATTTTTGTTGCAGCTGAACGCATGTGGAGATTATTTTTGATTTCATCAATCAGGTCATTCAACCAATATTTCTTTAATCTTTCTTCTTCTTTTTCTTGATACTTCCCCATTAGCTCAACAATTAACCTTCTTAAATCCAAAGATGACACATGCTTATTTATAATATCCCTATACTCATCATTCTCTATTAAATGCCGCACTGAAGCTATTAATTCCTTTAAGCCATCTAGATTTGAAATCTGAAACTTTTCTTCTGTAAACAATTTTGTACTTGCGAATGCATCTCGCCTTTCGGATTCTTTGGCGTGCTTAACAAGTGATTCTAAATAGTCGGACACAGAATTAGCATTTTCCTCAAGGTTAATATGCATCACATCATTAACAGCAGGCGCAAACTCTTTCAAATACTCTTGAGTTACAAAACTATGATTCTGACTTAAAAGCTTATTAAAATTTTCCTTATCTTTTTCGCTATTCTTTTCGACCAAATCAAACTGCTTTATGTATTTAATATTTGGGAATTCATTATTTATGAGATCCAAGGTATATGATTTTCCTGTTGATCTTTCTCCTACAATAACATTAAGTCCTGAAGAAAGTTCTTGCCCATTATCAAAAACTTGAAACAATGAATGACCTTCTTGCAAAGACAGGGAAACCTTATTCTTATCACGCAGACATCCCTTGATTGACCCAAATGATATTTCTCCACAATTTATATATGTTTGATGGATAGAATTTCCTGGAAATTCCGAGCAAATTCTACAATCACTAAAATATACAGGCACCAAACTGTTTTCAGTCTTCTTGCAGTACATGAATTTTTTAGGATTATTAACTTCACCAGCTGATATATAGTTTCTCAATTCTTGCAACACTCTATCATTAATTGCTGGGTCTTTAAAGTAATGTGGGATTAAAATGTACTTTGATAAATCATGATAAATTTCAATCAGTTCAGGCAAAGAAATTGATTTTTGGGGCCCAATATTTTTGGTGGTTACCACTGAACAACGGGAATTAAAATCATTCAATTCGCTTATATCTGCAATCAGCAAAAGATGCCCATCATCTAAATCTATCTCTATTCCAGGAAAAACAGGAATACCAATTGAATCTCTAATAAGCTTGTACTGCTCGATATCAAACACATTATGATTTGTAACCGCAATTGCATCAAGATGAGTGTTCGAGATATATTCTTTCAAACGATCTATATTGAATATAAATGCCGAATCACTACTTGTTGATTTTGTATGAATATGCAAATCAATTTTCTTCACAACCACTCCATTCTATGTAGTTAAACATAAACCTATTTCCTTATCATCTTATATCCTGTAGACTGAATGCTTCCTGCAATACTGATTGCATCAGCATTTCTGATTGATCTTTTCTTTCGGTAACCTGTTTTTCCAGTTCGCCTATGATAGCTATAAGTTTATCAATTCGTTCGACAATGGCTTATTGTTCGATAATTGGTGTATACATATAGTGTTGTGCCAGGTCGCGGGACTGATGCGGAACTCAGCTATTGGATTGGCGGTGGTAATTGCACCTTGTGCGACCATGTTTCGAGTTGTGATTCTGTAATAATCATAATTATTTTTTACTTTGTATATAGTCTTTTAATCTCTTTTCGGCAACTCTAATATATTTCCATTCTTTCTCAATTCCAATCCACCTACGACCTAGGGCAGTGGCAACAACTGCCGTTGTTCCACTTCCCATAAAAGGATCGAGGATCAAATCACCTTTGTTGCTTGCAGACAATAATACCTGCTGAATAAGTTTAAGTGGTTTTTGTGTAGGGTGTGACTTTACACCACTTTCATTTCGTTCTCTCTCATTTCCGCGACAAATAGAAAAAGTCCAATCAGTATCTTTCATCTGTTTGTTTCCATTTAGTTTTTTTAAAAGCTGATAATTAAAAGTATATCCTTTGGATTTTTTATCTTTAACAGCCCAAATCAAAGTTTCATGATTATTTGTAAATCTCCGACAATTAAGGTTCGGCAATGCCCCAATTTTTACCCAAATGACATCATTCAAAAACCAAATGCCAAGGTCTTGCATAATTTTTCCAACACGAAAAATATTGTGATACATTCCAATAACCCAAATTGTCCCTGTTGGTTTTAGGACTCTTTGGCATTCTTTAAGCCAATTTAGGGTAAAAATATCATATTCTTCATAACTCTCAAAACTATCCCACTCATCGTCAACAGGTATAATTTCTGAACCATCAGCTCGTTTTAGTCTTTTCCCTTTTGGTAATTGTAAATAGTATGGTGGATCAGCAAAAATGAGATCAAAAGTACTATCCGGGAATTTCTTTAACTCGTCAATGGAATCACCATGAATAATTTTATTCTCATTTTCTAGCATAATTTGTAATTATAAATAATAAGATGTTCAACATTTCTATCGTTACGACCTTTCATATTGTAAAGATATTTTTTTTCAAAACTATCAATTATTATTCCCACTCTTTTTGAATAAAGATCATGAATAAATGGCGTTTTTTTAATAATCAAGATAAACTTTGCCTTAGTTTTATACAAACAATTTGCTAATCGTTCTTGATCTTTTTTATCAAAATCTTTCTTTTCATAATTGCTGAAATCAGTGTCATATGGTGGGTCAAGAAAAATAAAATCTTTTCCTGTCAAATTTTTATTGGTAAGTATCTCTTCAAAATCACTATTTAGAATTTTTGTATTCTTGAATACTTTTTCAACTTCATCACTGAAAATATAATCAACTTTTTTTCTAAAATCTTTTTGGTTATATGCAATCCCACCATAAGGTATATTAAAATACCCCCTATAGCTAAACCTAAACATTGCGCCGTAACAGAACTCTCGTATGAAATAGTAATTTGCTATTTTTTTTGCAAGCGAGGTTTTATATTTCGTTCCATTTTTATTCATAACATCTCGGAAATGCATATAAAAACCACTCCTAAATGCAGTTTCTATATTTTTATGCAAATCGCCTTTTGGCAATGCTCCTCGTTCTTTTTCAATTTGTTTTGTTCGTTTCATTTTCGAAATTAAATTTTTTATAATTTCTTCGAACAAATTATTCGGGTCAAGGGCAAAATATTTTGAAAATAGACCATTGAATTGATCTTCCTTGGCTTTTAGTTTGTGCGTAATAATTTCCTTTACTCCTTGCTCTGTCCTTTTATCTGCCTTATATTCACCGTAAAGATTAAATAAATCATTCTCAAATATTTTTAAATACCTTGGTATCTTTTCCCAATTATCTACATAATCATACAAACACTGCTTAAATTCTGTTTTATTATTTTCACCTTTGATAAAACGATAGAACTCAATTAATTCTTCACAAATATCATTGATGACTGCTTTGTCTGATTTGAGATTGAAAAAAATAGCACCACCACCAAAAAATGGTTCGATGTAACGAGAAAAATTTGGTATGAGACTTTTTATCTGTTCATACTCTTTTGATTTTCCGCCAGGCCATTTAATGAGTGGGTGCATAAATTATCCTAGATAAGTCTTTTTAATTGAATCTAGCGCGCTTTTAATAAAGTCAGCTTTTTCTTTATAGGCCTCAAGAACAATGTTGTATCCATCATCAGCCTTGCATACAAAATCCCAAAAATCCTTTCCAATCAAAAGTTCATCATCTGCAAAAAACTGACGGACACGCTCTTGTCGCCATGGTTTACCCTCACCAAAACGATTATAAGCGGTTGCAAAAAATATCTTTATTCTCATTCCTTTTGGCAAAGTGTTTGACAGAATTGCAAATTGCTCTAATAGAGCTTCTTTTTCTGATCGAGCTTTTTTATTGTCAAGATCACCGCCTATTTTTAACTCAATCAAGAAATTTTCACCAGTTAATCTGTCAATTAAATAATAGTCACTGTCATGTCTTTTGGTTACAAGGGATTGTTCAGTAGGTTTTACACGCAAAAATTGATAATCATTTGCTGTTGGTGGAGTTATTTCTCTGCGTTTGTATTTTTCTAACAATTCCGCCATATCTTGAGTTTGTTTAAGACTAAGAGGTCCTTCAACATTTTGCTTAACATCATAAAATAATTTCGCAATATTAATTGCCATTTTTTCTAACATATTACCCAATGAGCTATCAAGCGAACGCACAAGAGCAGTGTAGTATTGTATTTCTGGTCCAAGAACAGCAATAAAGACATTGTGAATTTTCATATTCAAGGTACCTTCGGGATCCTGTAATTCACCCTCATGCCTGCCTTGGAAACCTACGGCAAACGATTCAACTGAAGCATGGACAATTGATTTTATCGCTTCCTTTTTATTTAATGTGTTTTGTGTCATAAATTATTTAATTACTGTATTAAATTCTTAACACAAACCTCAAAAACCGTGGCAATTTTGGTTAGTGTTCTTATGTAATTATTACCTCCTTTTTAATTTTAACAACTATATTTAGCAATCATGGGCATGGCAAGTAACTTTGACAATTGATTATACTATTTTCACACAAAATCTGTTCAAATATTATATTTATATTTGTAATTTTTTATGAATTCCCGATTATCCCGCCGTTTGCGGGACAGGCCATCCTACGCTAAAGCTACAGAATGGCAGATGTTACGACATCCTAGACACTCCGAATTTGTTAAAACCTTTTAACACATCAGATATTCTTTTAAAGTATTCTGGTGTCAGGCTTTACTTGCTTTACTTATTACTGCTTTATTTTGGTGTCAGGCTTTACTTGCCCTCCTGCGCTGACATTTCATCAATAAACACAGCTATTCGCTGTATTGATGAAATAGCTTTGGAGGACGCAGCTTTACTTATTCCCCAGCACGACTTTATGGATTCCCGCTTTCGCGGGAATGACAGACCTTAAGGACAAACAAAAACTGAAAGATCTCTTCCGCCTTTGGCGAGATTCGAGATGACACAGAGACAGATTACCCACCAAGATTCTGGTGTCAGGCCCGCCAGTGAAACATTGGCGAGGTTTACAACTTATCCTCCGACGCTCCTCCTTCGCGGAACGCTACGGAAGGATAAATAGCTTTGGAGGACGCAGCTTTACTTATTCCCCAGCACGACTTTATGGATTCCCGCTTTCGCGGGAATGACAGCACTGCTCTTACCATACAACATTGGTTGAATCGTTTTATGTATGGTAAATTTATCACCACTTTTTACAACCAATTTTTATCTGGTTAATATACCAAATATTTTGAACCGATGTCACAGTAAAATGTCACAGTAGTGTGTCACAGTAAAACAATGTGTTTTGTTGGATCGGTCAGAGTTTTTCTAACAGCTTTTGCTATCTTTTTATTTATTAAGTCATCAATATCACGCTGTGCTGTTCTACGAACACATGAAGCCATTTTCCGATATTCATTGACACTGATTTTACCAGTTTTCAGAATATATTTTACTGCTTTTTCCTGTCGTTCGTTCAACCCAAGTTTCTTTATCTTTTGTAGAGAAGTATCCATCTTTATCAACTGTGCACCTTTTTGTCTAATCTCTTCCATTTGAGAATGCAAACCCGCAACAAAGTATTCGAGCCAATATGTCATATTCATGTTGTTGTTTCGCACAGATTGAATTGCCTTGTAATATAGAGGGCGGTCTCTATCGTAATATTCTGAAATAGTAAAAAGTCGCTTAAAATCGTATCCGGTTTTATAAAGGACAAGTGTTGATAATAGACGAGCAGTTCGCCCATTGCCATCAATAAATGGATGGATATGAACAAACTGAAACTGAACGATACCCGCAATGAGGATTGGTGAAATTTCTCCAGACATATTTACCCAGTCAACAAATTCTTTCATTAACATTGGCACATCAAATGGATTCGGCGGAGTATATACCACTTCTTTGGTTTGAGAATTTACAACATAGTTCTGTATTTTGCGGTAGTTTCCAGGGTCAGCATATCCGCCACGCACATTTTTTACAAGTAGCTTATGAATTTCCCTTATCAATCCTTCACTAAAAGAGTCGTCTTTTCCTAAATAGCGTGAAATAAAATCCATTGCTTGCTTGTAATTTAGTAGCTCATTTTTATCGTCACGATTAACATCATTTACTTTTTTACCTTCTAAAATGTTTTGAGACTGTTCAATACTTAGTGCTGTACCCTCAATATGTGTTGAATGATGGGATTCAAGAATCAACGCTTTTTGCTGCATATCGGTGACCCAGTCCTCTTTGAGTTTTACTGCATCAAGAAAACCACGAACTCGTTCAATTTCTATAAGTGTTTTATTAATCTTTGGCGTTATGGTGAATTTTGGATTAAATTTTGTTTTCATTTTAGAACCTCTTTGGAACAGTATGTGCAAATTTTGCACATACTGATTTTTTTGTAACTTTTATTTTACATCAGTTTGAACTATTGCATTTTTGCAACAGTTAATTTTTGATTAAGCTCAGCTATGAATTTGCAATATGTATTATTTGCATATTGCTTTTTGATACGATTTTAATAGATTCCCGATAAAGACACTCGGGAATGATAAAAACACTAATTTCAGTTGGTTACATTTTGTAACCAACTCATTATCTTTTGGTGTCAGGTTTTAATTCCACAAGTTCCCAGTGCCCGCCTTTGTCTGGACCGACTCTTTTTAAAATATTTTCTTTCTGTAATTTACTTAATTGTTTTTTGACACCACTTTCGCTTAAACCTATTTGTTGAGCGAGTTTTGTTCTAGTAACAAAACTATTGTTTCGGATTATTTCAAGTATTTTCTGGGTACTTTTCTGGGTACTTTTCTGGGTACTTTTTGTAACAAATTCAACAGTCTTTTTAGGTCGTTCAAACTCTATAATAAAAAATTCATCACTTGAAATCTTTGGGAACGGAAGTCCAGCCTTTTCCATACTTTCCTTAATGCGTTTGAACCCTGAACCCATACGCTCAACTCTGTGCATACGGGCAAATATATCAGCGATAAGTTCGTTGCGTCTGACTGAAAGAGAACCTAATTTCTCCTTGCTCATTCCATTTGGGAAACCACCAGGGTTTTTTATTATAACACGATCTTCGTGAACTTCAACCATTATACTTGTTCCTCGTACACTGTAGTCACGATGAATGAGAGCATTTGCCACTGCTTCGCGGAGTGCTTCAAGTGGAATCTCGTAATAATCTTTTCTATCCATACCTTTGATTTCCGTTCTGATACTCAAATGTCTTTTTAAGAATATCATTGCTTCTTGGTATTGTGTCCACAGATCATCTTGTACATCTTTGCGATCAATGATATCTACACGATTCGTGCCTTTAAAGGATACAAGAATTGTTTCACACTGAATGATATAACGACGGGGTTTTTGCGCAAAGAAAAGTACACCTGCATTCTTTATGCTGGCTTTTGTAGCAAGGTTAAGGCTTATGAGAATATCATGTGGGTTAATTTTTTCGGCGTTTATCCCTGCTTCATGGAAATATGTTTGAATTTTCTCTATTGAGATGTCGTCCCATGTAATATCGCGGCAGAATTGTTCTTCGTATGAAACCATATTAGAGTTTTTAAAATAAAGACCGACTTCCTTCTGTGTCATTTTCTGAGTTGCCGCATCGAGCCTGCGAAAATACCCTGAAGAGCAACTGTATGGTTTCTCTTCACCCTCAGGAACTTCTATCACTACAACATTGTCAATATTGTAAATTCTTGGGATTGTGATATGAGGGTCACAGTTTCTGGCAAGGGACAATATTTCGGCTTTCATTTGATTGGTAAGTTTTTCACCAGTGATTTTACATGAATCATTAACTCCAAGAAGAACAGAACCACCTTTGCTATTTGCCAAAGCAACAATATCTCTGTCAATTTTTGAGGTATATTTTTCTTTAAATTCTATAGTTAACCCTTCGCCTTCGGCAATAAGTAATTGCAAATCAGTTGTTTTCATAATCTTTCCTCATTTCTTTACATCGTAATTTCAGTATGCATTATACTTATTTATTAAACGGCTTTATGGATTCCATCTTACAATTCAATGGACTGTAGTATTTAACATCGTACTTTATATTGTCAGAACCAGTGTGTCGGAATTCCCGACATACTGATTTCGATTCGGAATTACTGAAAGATCTCTCTCCGCCTTTGGCGAGATTCGAGATGACAAACAAATAAATTCGGGTTGATTTTACCTATAAAACATTCTAATCATCAACCAATATTTTAATAGATTCCCGCTTTCGCGGGAATGACAGACAAAAACTGAAAGATCTCTCCCCGCCTTTGGCGAGGTCTAGCCAAGGACTGATTCGCTTCGCTAATCGAGATGACAATTAAATCAGATTCTGGATGACACAAACCATAATATTATGCATTATTGGCTTCATCTGACCAGCCGATGTCTCTGAGGAAGTCGTCATAACCGCCTTTGTATATGGTTACTTTATCGTTATCAAATATAACAAGTTTTGTGGCTACGCTTCTTAAATGCATTTCGTTATGGGTTACCATTACAACAGAACCTTCAAAATCATCTATTGCCTCTATTAAAGAATCGCACGATTGCATATCTAAGTGGTTTGTTGGTTCGTCTAAAAACAGCAGGTGAGTTGGCTTAACAAGTATTTTACCGAGCAAGACCCTGCTCTTTTCGCCGCCTGATAAAACCCTTATTTTTTTAAGGGCATCGTCACCAGGGAACATTAACCCGCCGGCTATTGAGCGGGCAGTGCTTTCAAGGCACTTTTTATCGGTGCTTTTTATTTCTTCAAGGACTGTGTAATCATTATTGAGGTCTAATTTATTTGTTTGTCCAAAATATCCCTCTTGCAATAACGAGTGTTTTTTTATAATTCCGCTAATTGGGGTTAGCTCGCCGGCAAGCAACTTTAAAAGTGTTGATTTACCTTTACCGTTTTTACCAATTATGCATATACGGTCTTTTTTTTCTATTACTAAAGAGAAATCTTTTATTAGGTAAGGTTCTTTGCCGTTGTATGAGAATGAAATTTCGTTTGCCGACATCATCTGGTCTGCCGCGAAATGCGCGCTGTTAAAGTACAAATCAAGGTCTTTAATAGTTTCAAGCTCTTTCATTTCCCCTTGTTTTTCAAGCATTTTTACCCTTGAGTTGGCACGGCTTGCAAAACTTGCTTTTGCTTTAAATTTGGCTATAAACAATTCCACCTGACGGCGCTTTTTTTGTTCGTTTAAACGGGTTTTTTCGTATATTTCTTCTTCCTGGTTTATTTGTGTATAAAGCTTTTCTGTATCGCCTTCAATTTTTTTTGCTTTAGTGCGGTGTATGGCTACTGTATGAGTTACAACCCTGTCCATAAAACTTCTATCGTGGGTTATTAGTATTGCCTCGCCACGCCAACTTTTTAAAAACTCTTCTAACCAACGAATGGCAACAATGTCTAAATAGTTGTTTGGTTCATCAAGCATTAACATATCAGGGTTAGAAACAAGCAGCTTTGCCAGATTTAGGCGGATTTGGTACCCGCCAGAAAATTCATTTGGGTTTTTATCCATATCCTCTTCGGTAAAACCGAGCCCGAAAAGTATTTTTTCAACTTTCCATGTGTCGTACTCTTCGCCATGCGGCAAACCAAGAGCGCCTTCTTCTAAAGCAGTCGGTTGAGTAAAGTGTATGTGTTGTTCAAGGTGGCCTATGCGGTAATTTTTAGGCGCCGTAATGCTTCCACTATCGGGTTCAACATTGCCCAATATCATTTGAAAAATGGTACTTTTACCGTGCCCGTTTCTGCCGACAAGTCCAATTTTTTCGCCTTTGTTTACATTAAAACTTAATTCATCAAACAAAACCTGGTCGCCGTATGATTTAGATACTTCAAAAACCTTAATCATTTACTATTCCTATTGAATTATTTTCTTCTTTTGCTTCTGCCGTGTTTTCTGGGGTGTTTTATGCGGGAGGTTTTTTCTACTATGGTTATCTGGGGCGGCATTTGCTGTTTTTGAGCAAGCCTAAAATCTATTTTACCCTCAGCAATGTTGACTGAGTCCACCACCACTCTAATTTTGGTGCCCGGTTTTAAAGTTGTGTATCTCAGCATTCCTTCTGCTCCGTTTTGCTCACAGAACACAAAGGAACCGGTCTCTATAGAATTTGTGACTATAGCATCCATTTCTACGCCTATTTGCTCTTTAAATAGCTCCGCACGCATTAAATCAATGGCTTTGTACTCCGCCTCCGCGGCAGTTCGCTCCCTTTGTGAACAGTGCAAACCTGCTTCGTTTAGGGAAAGTGCGCCGTGGTTTTCTTTTACTTTAAGCAACATAGCTTTTATTGCACGGTGCGCCATAAGGTCGGGATAGCGACGGATTGGCGATGTAAAGTGCGCGTACGCCTTTGTAGCTATACCAAAGTGCCCCAATGATTCAGGTGAGTAAACCGCTTGCTTCATACTGCGAACAATTAGTGAGTTTATTATTTCTGAAAGCGGGTGATTTTCGGCTTGCCTTAGTATATCTTGCAATACTTTGCTTATGCTTTTAGCACCTATAAGATGGCCTGCGGATAAGTCCATATCGCCTAAAGTTTTCGCAAGTATTTTAATCTTTTGCGGGTCGGGCTCATCGTGGCGGCGGTGTAAAAATGGATATTTTGCCGCCATAAGCTCTGTGGCTATAGCTTCGTTTGCAAGCAGCATAAACTCTTCTATTAAACGATTGCTTTTAAGACGAGGGCGCAAAACCACACGAGTTGGCTTGCCATTTTTGTCTGTTTCTACCTTATACTCAGCCAAATCAAAATCTAAAGCGCCGCGGGTGACACGATGTTTATATAAAATACTTGAAAGCTCACCCATTTTATTTATTATTTCCGCAAGGCCGCTTGGCAACGCGTGAGGTTTTTTGCCGTTTAATATTTCTTCAACTTCGTCATAAGTAAAACGGTGGACTGAATGGATAACAGTGTTTGCTATGCGGCGGTGTATTACTTTGCCGTGCAAGTCAATGTCCATAAAAACCGACATTGTAAGCCGCTCTTGATGAGGCACCAAACTGCACAAACCGTTAGACAATGATTCTGGAAGCATTGGCACAACACGGTCAGGCAGGTAAACGCTTGTACCTCTCAGGTATGCCTCTTTGTCTATTGCGCTTCCTGGTTTTACATAATGCGCCACATCGGCTATATGAACGCCAAGCCGCACTAAACCACCATCAAGTTGCTCAAGTGAGACGGCATCGTCAAAATCTCTAGCGTCCGCGCCATCTATTGTAAATATCTTTATATTGAAAAGTTCTTCTCTGCCAGCCCAGAGCTCTGGAGTTAATTTATCTGGGAATAATTTACTTTGTTCAAGAACATTTTTCGGGAAAAACTCATTTATTGCTCTTGCACGCAGCAATTTAGTTATGCGAACATCTAAATTGTTTGGGTCACCAAGCAGCTCAGTTACTACTCCAGCGGCACCGCTTGTTTGCGTAGGCCATTTGCTTACCTCTACTACCGCCAAAATACCATTTTTGGGAATTATGTTTGGCGCGAAGCTATTTACCTGAACCATTTGAGAGTTGCCGCTTTCCGGAAATATTACCCAGCCGTGCGGAAACTCTTTTAAAACACCAACCATTGTTGTTTTGGCATGTTTTAAAACTTCTATAATTTCCCCGCTAAAACGGCCATCAAATTCTTTATATGTGCGCGCTACAACAATGTCGCCATCCATTGCAAGGTTTAAGCTTGGGCCACGCAAAAATACATCGCTGTATGACTGATCTTGTGAAACTAAAAAAGCAAAACGGCCGTGATGCTCTACTTTGCCCTCACGCAAGTCGTCGTGCCTTTGTTTTTTTCCGCAGCCTCTGAAATTATCTTGACCGTGATTTTTGTTAAATTTTCTTTTCAATTTCCTTCCTTTGTTATATTGTGCAGATTATTGAACCATTAAACTAAAAGCATAAGTGCCTGCATGCCACTCATACCTTCTTTTATTCCAAGCTTACTTGCGTTATCAGATACGCTGACAACGGCCTTTTGCAGCATTTCATCTACGGTTTTTACGCCTTTTACAATTGCGGCACAATTACCAAACTTATTTGCGACCGAAATATCTAAATAACCGCACATAATAAAACCTTTTGCGGCATTGATAAGCACAAGCGCTCCATTATTTTGCAAAGATATTTCTATACCCTCTGCCACTCCGCCATTTACTTTGATTTCTTTAGTTTGCATTATCAGCCCCTTAATTTTCTTTGTCATACCGAATCCCGCTTGTGGCAGGATGAGGTATCTTGTTTTTCATTTGTGCATCTGGAGAAGATCTCTCCTCACTTCGTTCGTCGAGATGACACAGAGTAAAATGTTATCGAGATGACAACATAGGGTTGCTCGTTGGAATTACAAAATATTTTATCGCAAAATCTGGATTCCCGCTAATCCGCCCAGGGCGGACGGGAATGACAACCGTAAACAACCTTTTCAATACTCGTCATTAACAATTTTATTGTATTTATCTATAACTTCTCTTTCTATTGAATCACTTAAATCTTTGTCAAGTATATCAACTATTTGTTTGTATTTATCACCTGTTTTTATAGACGCAGGAGCCAGCCAAAGCCCATTGCGTGTACTTATCAATTTAAACTCAAGCTCCAATGCCTCATTAAATACTATCGTTACAAATGCCTTCAGGTTAGATTTTTTTTGGTACTGAGATATTTTTTTAACCGCATATTCTAATTTTAAAGCTGTGTTAGTTGAAGTTTTGCCATTAAGCATTGCATCTATTAACGCAACATTTGCCTCTTTTGTAAGCACTCTTGCTTGCGGGTACACTCTTTTATTTTTTGCCACATACTCAGGCAACACAACAAAGTAGTTATCGCCAACTTTTTTTAGCTTTAATGATTTAACTGTAAGTGAATTGTTAAATGTAACGCTGTATGAGCCGCTTGACGAGCGCACATTAGTTACGGCAAGCTCACTTGCGAGGCAACTGGCAAAACCAATTGTTAAAAGAAATAATGACAGAGTAATTACTGATATTATATTTTTTTTCATGTAAACATATAAACATCTATTGATTTTTTAAAAGACATATATATAAGCATTGCGGCATAGATGTACGGAACAAATGCCATGGTGTTTGGCTCATAAGTGCTTTTTTTATTGGTAAAGAAACATTGCTTAAATAAATGAACAATCACCCCAATTACAGATGCAAAAAGCAATACCGGTAACACACTTTTAACACCCAACAGCGCACCTACGGCAAAAAACAGCTTCACATCACCCATACCAAATGCTTCTTTTTTAAACAAAATATGGCCAAGCTTATAGAGCAATAAGGCAACAAGGAAACCAAAAACTCCGCCTGCTAATGTCCATACAAATGACTGTGTAAAATAAGCAGGTAAAAAGTAATTGAACACACCATACAACAAAGCCAAAAGCGCTAAGAGGGTGTTTAGTTGATTAGGCAAAATTCTATGTTCGTAATCAACAATAGCACCAACAACCAATATGCTAAAAAACAAAAGATATGCGATTTGGCAATACAAACTTAGACCTTGAAAGTGCAATACTACAAGTGAGCAGAGAAGTATGCTGCAAATAAATCCATAATTAATTTTACATTTGTAATAGATAGCAAGCTTTTGTGTAATGAAAGAAAAAACAAATAAAAAAGGAATAGGAATTAATAATTTAGTTATATGCAACTTTAATTTCCTTTATTTTTATAACTTTAGGCAACCGGAACAATAGTTTGTGTAGATACTGGGGCTTCATATATCGGTGCTTTTATTACCTTACTTTTAGACATATCAACATATTTTGGTATTGCAATTAGCGCAAGAACAATTATAAAAATTACCACTATAAGCAGCTCAACAAGTGTAAATGCCGAATTAAACTTTTTTTGTTTGTTTGATATATGGTCATTTTTCATTTTTTAGATTCCTCATAAACTTTTCAACACATTTTGGCACAAGGCCAGAGACATTGCCGCCAAGCTTTGCCACCTGTTTTACCATACTTGCCGATAAATATGTATACGCCTCATCGGGCATTAAAAACACTGTTTCAATTTCTCTATCTAAGCGCCTATTCATTAAAGCCATTTGAAATTCATACTCAAAATCGGATACCGCTCTAATGCCACGCACAATTATAGATGCTTTTTTCTTGCGCAAATACTTTACAAGCAGCCCGGAAAATGGCTCAACAGTAACATTCTTCACGCCTTTAAGCGCTTCTTTTAGCAGCTGTACCCTTTTTTCAATTGTGAATGTTGTACTTTTATCAGGGTTATTTGTGACTCCGACAATTACATTTGCATGCAATTTTAAAGCGCGTTTAATTATATCCAAATGGCCATTTGTTGGCGGGTCAAAACTACCCGGATATACAGCAATTGTTTTTTCCATTTTGTTTAGCTCCTGTATTATAACTGCTTGTAGACATAGCTGTCCAAATTAGCCGTCATACCGGCCCCCGATTATCCGCCTTTGGCGAGATCTAGCCTTAGGCTGAAGGCATTCGAGGGTAAACTCCAGCCGGTATCTAGGAAAAAATCAATGTTAAACTGGATTGCGGTTTTCACCGCAATGACATCAAAAACATTTTCAAAGCTAAAAATGACCGATCAATGCAACATGCTACCAAAACTGGACACACCTGAACTGCAATAACAAGCAATGATGAACGAGAATGACTAACTTTGTATGATTTTCTCATTTTAACCCAAACTTTGCAATAGGTTTGCAAAATTTGGGTTTAAGGTTATAGTGTCAACCAATTTTGGGAAGTTCAAGCTTTTGAGCATAAAGCGAAAACACCCTGTTTCTTAATACAGAATACTCTTTGCCACTCTCCCAACTTTGGCTTATAAGTATTGAAACCGATATGTTTTTTGCGAGCTCAATTATTGCGCTGTCAGTAAATGGGTTTAATGCCGAAAACACAGGTGAGCCGTGCTGTAATGTGCCAAAAAGTTCCCCAAAACCGCGAAGCTTAAAATCTTCCTGAGCAATTACAAAACCATCATTGGTTGAAAGCATAATTTTTATTCTTCTTCTTGCATCGTCTGTTTTCGCTTTTGAAATAAGCAGACAGTACGACTTATCTTTTCCCCTGCCAACTCTGCCACGCAGTTGGTGCAATGTAGCAAGCCCAAAGCGTTCGGCATGCTCAATTACCATTACAGTGGCATTTGGAACATCTATCCCAACCTCTATAACAGTTGTACAAAATAGTAATTGAGTTTTATTTGCCTTAAAACTATCCATAACAGCTTGCTTTTCATCCGCGCTTAATTGCCCATGCAATAATGCTGTTTTATATTTAACGAATAGTGTTTTAGAAAGTTTCTCATATTCTTTTATTGCGGCTTTTAAATCTAATTTTTCTGTTTCTTCTATTAGGGGATATACAATGTATGCCTGACGGCCAGCCGCAAGCTCTTTTATTACAACCTCATACGCGCTTTGCGGGTTTAGGTTATAGGTTGCAATTGGTATTCGCCCGGGAGGCATTTGGTCTATTATAGTTAAATCCAAGTCGGCATAGAGGGTTAAAGCAACTGTGCGCGGTATTGGGGTGGCGCTCATTACAAGCATATCAATTGTTGACCCTTTCTTGCGCATAGTTGAACGCTGCATTACACCAAAACGATGTTGTTCATCTATAACAGCCATAGAAAGTTTTGGAATTTCAACATTGCCTTCCAATATGGCATGGGTACCTATGATAATATCGGCACCACCAGAATTTATTTCTTCCATCAATTGGGCTCTTTTTTTTGTGCTTCCTAAACTTGCCGAGGTTAGCAACACACTTTTTACACCAAGCCCATTGAGCATTGAATCAATTGTTAGTTTGTGTTGCTGGGCAAGTATTTCCGTTGGGGCAAGCAATGCCGCCTTATTTCCATTTTCTATCGCCAACAACATTGCGCTAAGCGCTACAACTGTTTTGCCACAACCAACATCGCCCACAAGCAAACGGTTCATTGGACGCTTTGAAAGCATATCGGCGAAAATTTGGTTTATTGCTTTTTTTTGCGCCAGGGTAAAATTAAATTTCAACTTTTCTTTAAATTTAGTGAGAAGCGTTTTCTTTAATTCATAATTATGTATTTTAGGTACACTTTCAACATTCTTTTTAAATTGCCCAAGGGCCAGCAACATTGATAACACTTCATCAAAGGCAAGGCGTTTGCGTGCATCTTCGGCATTTAATTCACTTTCAGGAAAATGTATTTGATGTAATGCGTCTTTTATTCCCATAAGCGAATTCTCGTTTAATATTTTAGACGGCAATGTTTCTTGCACGCTCGCAACTGCGGGAGTTATTTGTTTTATAACATCACGCATTAACTTTGAAGAAACCCCATCGCTAAGTGGATACACAGGAATTATGCCCAAAAAATCTTTTTGTTTTTGCTGGTCAATACATGGGGCATATTCAATTACGCTTACCTGTTTTTCGCCTTGAGTAAAACCACAACTGCCATAAACAAGCACATCTTGACCTACTTCAAAATCCTTTAAAAGTCCGTCAAATGGATTGTGTTTTTGATACAGGCCGGCCTTTCTGAAAAACACGCAATAAGCAATACCTGTTCCGTCAGATATTGCCGCTTTAAAAAGGGTTAACGATTTGCTTAATCTTTTCACATCTCTTGCTAACACTTTGCCCTTTATAGTAACTTCACATGGGGGCAAAACACTGGCAATTGACATTATAATTGTTCTGTTTATGTAACGACGAGGTAAGTAAAACAAAAGGTCTCGCACGGTAATAAGACCGAGCTTTGCAAGCAGTTTTTCCCGTTTGGGGCCTATGCCTTTAATGTAGCGAACCGATGTTTGTAAATTGTTCATTTTATTATGCTTGAAATATGATTACAAATTTTGTAAACTCACTGCGAAATTAATTGATTTTGGAGGAAAAATGTCATTTAAGTGTACCATTTGTGGTAAAGGCCCTTCAGCCGGTAAAACTGTAAGCCATTCCAATATGAGAACCAACCGCGTTTTTAACCCAAACTTACAGAAACAAAGAATCGTTGTTGACGGAGTAACAAAAAGAGAGTTGGTTTGCATGAAATGCCTGAAAAAACCCGGCACAATTGTAAGACCTGCTTAAGTAACTCATACCTTTTTATTTTCTCTTAAATACTTTCTTATTTTTGATTTTGCTCTAGCAGTAACCGCCAAGTCCAGCCATCCTGGGCTAGGCGAGTTATTTTTTCTCGTCAATATTTCGCAAATATCCCCACTTTTAAGCTTGTAAGAAAGCGGTACAAGCTTTAAACCAACTTTCGCCCCGTAACAATGGTCTCCAATTTCGCTGTGCACACCGTAAGCAAAATCTAACGGTGTTGCTCCAGCGGGAAGTTTTATAACCATACCCTTTGGAGAAAATACAAATACCTGCTCAAATGTACACTCAAGCTTTAATGTGCTCATAAACTCATGAGGGTCTTTAAGCTCTAACTGCCACTCCATAATCTGCTTTAACCAATCAAGTTTTTCTTCAATATACAAAGAACCCCTTAAGGCGACATCTTTTGATTTTTCTTTATAGCGCCAATGCGCCGCAATACCGTACTCGTCTCTGTTGTGCATTTCTTCGGTGCGTATTTGCAACTCTGCCTCAGAGGCATTGGGGCCTTGCACAGATATATGAAGTGATTGATACATATTCCCCTTTGGTTTTGCTATGTAGTCATTAAATGAGCCGGCAACCGGCTTAAAATGAGTTTGAACAAGCCCAAGCAATCCATAACAGTTGGCTACGGTATTTGTTATTAATCTTAAACCAATCAGGTCTTTTATTTCATCAAAGTTTTTGCTTTGGCGGTCCATTTTCTCATAAATTCCATATATATTTTTTGGCCTTGCGGTAAGTGTGAATGGAATTTGGCTTGGAGATATTTTTTGCAATATTTCGTTTCTCCAGAGCTCTAAATTTTTTATATCGGCTTCTTTGCTCTGAGCCATAAGCTCTTTTATTTGCGCATACTTAAGCGGCTGAAGCACTTCAAATGACAAATCTTCTAACTCATTTTTCCACTTATGTATACCAAGGCGGTGCGCAAACGGAGCATATAAATTTATTGATTCATCGGCAATTATAATTTGTTTTTCTTCGCTCAGGTGTTTTATGGTTCGCATATTATGCAATCTATCGGCGAGCTTTACCAAAATAACACGAATATCTTTAGTAATCGCAAGCAACATTTTGCGCCAGTTTTCTGCCTGTGCTTTTACAGGGTCAGGGAAGTGGTATGAGTCAATTTTTGTTACCCCTTCCACTATTAAAAGCACCTCATGTCCAAACTCGTTTGCAATTACATCGTGGCTTGTTTGAGTGTCCTCTAACACATCGTGCAATAACGCCGCAATTATTGTTTCTGCGTCTAATTTAATGTCGACAGTTAATTGCGCAACCGCGACACAATGCGTAAAAAAAGCATCACCTGAAGCCCTAATTTGGTGCTGGTGCGCTTTTTGGGAAAACTCATATGCTTTTTTAATTTTTGCTATGTCAGTTTCTGACAGGTAAGTTTTTAAGAGTGGTAAAAGTTTTTCAAACATTAAAGGAGTTGTAAGTTGTGTAATTTTGTGTATATACCGTCTTTTGCCAAAAGTTCACTATGGGCGCCGCTTTCAATTATTTTGCCCTTATCAAGCACAATAATTCTGTCTGATTTTATAACGGTTGATAAACGATGCGCAATTATTATTACCGTTCTATTTTGCATTAGGCGTTCAAGAGCATCTTGCACAAGCTTTTCCGATTCGGCGTCTAACGCGCTGGTTGCCTCATCTAACACTAAAATAGGCGGATTTTTTAATACAGCCCTGGCAATTGACAACCTTTGACGCTCACCGCCAGAAAGGCGCATACCTCGTTCACCAATTATTGTATCGTAGCCATTAGGAAGGTTTTCTATAAATGTATGCGCATTGGCGGCTTTTGCGGCAGAAACAACCTCGTCTTGAGTTGCGCTAAGCTTGCCATAAGCAATGTTGTGCCTTACGGTGTCGTTAAATAAAAACACATCTTGTGTAACTATCCCTATTTGCGCACGAAGCGACTTAAGCGTGATGTTTTTTATGTTTTTGCCGTCAATGGATATTTCGCCTTTTGATGGGTCGTAAAAACGCAGCAACAAGCTGGCAATTGTAGTTTTACCAGAACCCGACGGGCCTACAAGAGCGATTGCCTCTCCGTATTTAATTTCTAAATTAAAATCTTCAATTGTACTCTCTTTTTCCGGGTAAGAGAAAGAAACCCCGCTGTACTTAATTTGTGATTTAAAACCGTCAAGTTCAACGGCATTATCAGCGTCTATTATGGTCGGCTTTTGGTCAAGCAGGTCAAATATTCTTTCGGCACCTGAAATGGCCTGTTGAATTAGCGAGTTTGATTGGGCAAAGTTTTTAAGCGGCTGGTAAACAGAAAAAGCTGCCGTCATAAACGCAAAAAATGAACCGGCAGTCCAAACACCTTTTATTACATCATTTGCGCCATACCATATAATAAACGCCACTCCAAGGGCGCCGAGAAACTCCATAATTGGGCTTGAGCGCGCATCTACACGAATAAAGCGCTGCTGCATATGGTAATATTTTTCATTTTCAGCAGCGTAGCGTTCTTTTTCATATTTTTCATTGGTAAAAGCTTTAATAACGCCTATGCCCGTTAACGCTTCTTGAAGCACGCCGTAAATTTCCGCGACTTGTTTTTGACTATCACGCGAAGCGCTGCGCATTTTTTTTGCAAATTGTGAAAGTGGTATTGCGGCAATAGGGAATATAATTACGGCAATAATTGCAAACTGCCAGTTTAAATAAAAAAGCACTCCAATCATTACAATAACTGTGAGCCCGTCTCTAATTATGCTTGGCGGAACCTGAAAAAGAGCATTTTGCAACACACTAACATCGTTTGTAAGGCGCGACATTAACTTTGCGGACGAGTTTCTTGAATAAAATTCGTGCGACAAATAAACTATTCGGCTAAATAAATTATTTCTTATTTTCAGCATTACATTTTGGGTTATATAAAACATAAGATAATTTTGCCCATACATTGCAATGCCTTTAAGTAAGAAAATGGCGGGTATTGCAAGAACTATCATATAAAGCATTTGTAAATTATGGCCGACAAATATCTTATCTACAACCAATTTGACAAGCCACATAGTAGCACCATTTAGAGCAGAAAAAACCATCATGCAAAGCAGGGCAGTCAAAAAGCGTGACTTATATGGTTTTAAATAAACTAATAAACGCTTAAATGGCGCTAATGACGAAACAAATTGCTTCATTGTTTCAATAGTAGATTTTATCTGTTTTATAATCATTTATTTGCCCTTTAGCACATCATTTAAAATTTCTTTCGCGGCATATTTTGCAACACCGCCGCTGCCAAGAATACCGCGCAATCCAAGCAATGCTTTATTTATATTTTGCCAATTATCTTTATTTGCAAGCATATCCAATGTGGCCTTGCTAAGGTTGTGTACTGTTGCATTTTCTTGTATCAGTTCTGGCAGCAACTGCCTGCCAAGAAGTATGTTTGGCATTGCAATAAATTTTGTTTTTACAAGCATTTTAGCTATCAGATAATTAAACTTTGATAACTTATAAAATATAACCGATGGAATTCCAAGTAAAGAATTTTCCAAGCAGACGGTACCTGAAACCGACAAGGCAACAGATAAACCCTTTCTTGCACTATAATCTGAACCTATTACCGGCTCTAAAAGTGAGCTTTTGCTTAATAAAGATAAACACTGTTCATCAGGTAAAAAAAGTTTAAACTTTGCGTTTATATGTTTTGAAATTTCTTGTGCTGCATTTTCAAGAAGTTTGATGTGCTTGATTACAGTGTTTTTTCTGCTGCCAGGAAATAAACCAATAACAACCGGCTCACACCCAGATAACTTCGCATAGTTTTCATTGGGCAATATATCTATAATGGGGTGGCCTACAAAAGTAAAATTTATCCCTGCATTTGCATAAAGTTCTCGTTCAAAAGGCAATGTAAGTAGCATTTTTGTGACATTTTTTTTAAGCTGATTTATGCGGCCCTTGCGGCTTGCCCAAACCTGAGGGCATATATAGTAATAAACCGGTATATTTCTTTTTTTTGCGGCACGCGCTACAAATATATTAAAACCATAATAATCCACCAAAATAACCGCGCCAACATTACCACTATCCAAATTTGCAACTACATTCTTTAAAAATATTTTTCTAAGCGCAAAATATTTAAACAACGCACTTGAGAAACCAAAACCTTCAATAGAAACCAGATTGTAAAGAAATTTATCAGAAACAGCTTTTAAATTATCGCCGCCTAAAGCCAAAATATCAATTTGAGATGAGCTTTTTTTTATTGCGATCGCCAGGTTTGCCGCATGCATATCACCAGAACGGTCACCTGCTATTATTAAAAATGTTTTTTTCATTTTGTGAGTAAAGAAAATTAAAACTTTATGTTTTTTCTAATTTCCAAGGCAATTTCAAGAGCATCACGGCCGTGCTCACCTGTTACCAATGGTTTTTTGCCTTCAATTGCCGATTGCAAAAAGTTTGTAAGCTCAAAGTAAAGCGGCTCGCCTTGTTCTATTTTCGGCTTTATTACATCTATATCCAACAACGAGGTTATTTTTTCTTTTTTCTTTTTATAAATCTTTAATGTTCTGCCAATATAATCAACAGAGATATATGAGTCATTTTGAAAAACCCTTATTTTACGAAACCTTTCAAGTGATACCCTGCTTGCCGATATATCCGCAACACAGCCCTTTGAAAATTTTAAGCGCACTTTTACAATATCTTCATTATCGGAAAGAACTTTTGCCCCATAAGCGTCTAAACCCACAACCTTATCTTTTAACATATACAATAATATGTCTATGTCGTGTATCATTAAGTCCAAAACAACACCTATGTGAGAGGTTCTTGGGTCGTAAGGCCCAAGGCGGTTAACTTCAACAAAACGAGGATTTGTTATGTATGGCAATGCCGCGGCAATTGCAGGGTTAAAGCGTTCCACAAGGCCAACTTGCACAACTATATTTTTGTCTCTTGCCAAGGTAATTAACTCCTCAGCTTCTTCAACAGTTTCGGTGAATGGTTTTTCTACAAGGCAGTGAATTCCTGCGGATATTAAATCTTTAGCGATTTTATAGTGAAACGGCGTTGGAACTGCGATAACAACCGCTTGAGCAGTTGAAAGTATTGACGAGTAATTTTCATAGTACGCGCAATTACAATCTTTAGCTATTGCCTCTGCGCGTTTTTTATCTGCATCAACAACACCTATTAGCTCAGACATCGGGTGCGTTGAAAGTATTCTGGCATGGTGCTTACCTAACGAGCCAACACCTATTACCGCTGTTTTAATTTTCATAATGCGTAAATTTTTATCCCTTTTTCATTAGCCATTGCAATAACTTCTTCTTTGTCTATCATAAGTGTTGCGCCTGCTTCTATGACTATTATGCCTGCTTTTGTCTCAGATAAAGTTTTTATTGTGTTAATGCCTATTACAGGTATGTCAAAACGCATATCCTGATTGGGCTTGGAAACTTTTACAACTACGAATCCTTCACCTGCTAATGATGCGGCTCTTTTTATGCACTCATCGGTGCCTTCCATGGCCTCTACAGCCACAATTGTTTTATCTTTAACAACAACAGTCTGCCCAATATCAATGGCCCCTGTCTGTTTTGCAATATTAAAACCAAACTCAGCATCTATCATTTCTTCTTTTGATATTCTTTCGCCGCTAAGTTGACCTTTTGTGGCAAGCAATTGCTGGAGATATGTGTGTGATGGCAGAAGAGTTATACCGTCTTTTTGAAGTTCATTTGCAACGGCGGAAAGTATTGAGTCGGCCTTTTTGTTTACAAGGCCTGCAAGAAGTTTGATGGCGCGTAAATCAAGTGACAGGCCCGCAAAAAGCTGGCGATGCTTTACCTGCCCGGCCATTATAACATTTGTTACATTTTCAGCTTTAAAGTAATTGATTATTTGTTGAAGTTTGCCAAGCGCCAGCCATTGAAACGACTGGCAAAGAATTTCAAGCTGTGGGTCGGCTTCTTCTTTAAGGGCGGCAATAACAGGTATATCGCCTTTTTTAGTTATTTCTTTTGCGAGAATAATAGGGAATCTGCCATTTCCGGCAATTATACCAACTCTATCCATTTTATAACTCTTCTGTCTGCTCAGAATGCGATGGGCGACAAATGCCGCGTTTTGAATTTTTTATAAATGACACAATTTCTTTTACCTCGTTTCCACTAAAGCCAGCTTCAATTTGGTCAAGCGCCTCGTTTAGTGTTAAGCCAGACGAAAACAATGTGCGATATGCCGATTTTATCTCTTCTATGCTTTCTTTTGAAAAACCATGCCTTTTTAGCCCTACAAGATTAAGCCCCATAAGGTGGACTCTATTACCATTGGCCTGAGCAAATGGAATAATGTCTTGCGCAACCATTGAGCCGCCGCCAATCATTACATATTTCCCAATTTTACAAAACTGATGCACCGCAACAATTCCACCTAAAATTGCATTATCACCAACCTCAACATGGCCGCCAAGTGTAGCACAATTTGCAAAAATTACCCCGTTGCCAACTACGCAGTCGTGCGCTATATGTGTGTATGCCATTAAAAGGCAATTTGAACCGATAACGGTTTTATTACTGCTTGTTGTACCCCTGTTAAGCGTGCAAAATTCGCGCACTGTTGTGTTATCGCCAATAATTATGGTGGTCTCTTCATTTTTGTACTTCAAATCTTGAGGGGCCGAACCAACTGAGGCAGAGTTGAATATTTTGCAATTATTGCCAATTTTTGCCGACTCAACAAACGCGTGCGCGCCAATTACAGTGCCTCTCTTTATTTCAGTTCTATCACCAATAAATGCGTACGGACCTATTTCAACTCCGTCTTCAATTTTTGCATTTGGGTGTATTATTGCAGTTTTATGAATCATTATTTGCCCTCTTTATCAACTATGACAAACATAAATTCTGCTTCTGTAGTTAAGTTTCCATTTACATACGCCTCGCCGCGAATTTTGCCGCCACGGTCTCTTGCACGCAAAACCTCAACCCTTAGTTCAAGCATATCACCAGGTACTACAGGCCGTCTAAACTTTACCGCATCTATTGCCATAAAATACGCCAGTTTATTTTTTAAATCTGGCCTTGAAAGAAAAAGAACACAAGAAGTTTGAGCCATTGCTTCAATAATCAATACACCAGGCATTATTGGCTGGCCAGGAAAGTGCCCCTGAAAAAAATTTTCATTGCCGCTTACACATTTATAACCTATTGCCCTTTTTACTTCTTCAACTATAACAACTTTATCAATCATTAAAAATGGGTAACGATGCGGAATAGTTTTTTGTATTGCAATTATATCTAAAACTGTTCCACCAGTTAAATTTTGTTTTTCTTGTGTGTTTTCCATTTTTCCCCTTTTTCCCTGAAGATTTCTACCGCAATGTTTTTGCAATTTCAGCGGCAAAGTTTATATTGTGGTTGTGTCCACATTTAACTGCGGTTATTTTTGCCTTAAGCGGCCTTGCCAATAAAGACAAGTCACCAATTAGGTCAAGAATTTTATGACGCACAAATTCATCTTGGAACCTAAGTGTTTTATCGGTATTACGGATGCCGTTAAAGCCAATAACAATGGCATTCATTAAATCTCCGCCTTTGGCAAGCCCATTGGCACGCAATGCCTCTATTTCGTAGTCAAAACAAAATGTACGCGCGCTGGAAAGTTCTTTAATAAAGGTATCCTGAGTTATTTCAAAACATGCCTGTTGGTGAGTAAGAAAAGGGTGTTTGTAGCCTATTGTACAATCAATTATAAATTTATCGCATGGCTCAGCTGTAATTAGCGTTTCACCGCTTTTATAGCTTATTGGAGCGGTTAATTTAATGTAATTTTGTTCTGTGGCAAACTCTTCTATGCCGGCGGCTAATATCAGGTCGCAAAATGGTTTTGCGCTCCCATCCATTACAGGCGGTTCATTATTTGTTAAGTGAATTTCTAAATTGTTTATTCCAAATGCGCTACAAACGGCAAGCACATGTTCAACTGTGTGCACTTTTGCCTCGCCACTGGCGATTGTAGTGCCCCTTACAGCAACCGTTACATTTTTAAAATCCGCCTGAATACTTGGAGCGCCGGGCAGATCGGTTCTGACAAATTTAATACCTGAGTTTTCCTTCGCAGGCACAAATGTTATTTTGCTTATGTTGCCTGTGTGAAGGCCAATACCTTTCAATGATACCGTTTTCTTAATTGTTCGCTGCCTTAACATTATTCCCTTTTTACGTATTTTTAATTAGTTTTTTTAATTTTTCATAAATATCAGGCAATTTCCGCATTATTGCATATGTTTTTAAAGTTTCCCTATGTGGCCTTGCCGGAAAACCCGAAACAACTTCACCTGAAGCAACATCTGATATCACGCCAGCTTGTGCAGCTATTGTAGCACCATCGCCAATATTAATATGCCCAACAACTCCAGCTTGTGCAGCCACAGTTACCCCATTGCCAATTTTAGTAGAACCAGCAATGCCCGACTGGGCTACAATAAAACAATTTTGCCCAATTTGTACATTGTGAGCTATTTGCACCAAATTATCTATCTTTGTTCCACTGCCAATAATTGTTTTATCAGTTGTGGCGCGGTCAATGGTAACATTTGCGCCAATTGAAACATTGTCCCCAATTTCAACTGTGCCGATTTGAGGAATTTTAAAGTGCCCCTTAGCACCAGGCACAAAACCAAAACCGTCGGAACCAATCACAGCGCCACAATGAATTATAACGTTATTGCCTAAGGTAACTCTCTCTCGCACTGTAACATTTGGATATATTAAACAATCAGAACCAATTTTTACATTTTGACCTATGTAAACATTTGCTTTAATAATTGTATTTGCACCAACGAAGGCACCACTTTCAATAACACAATTTGGGCCAATGCTTGCAGACGGGTCTAAAGTAACATTGTTATAAACAACCGCGCTATTATGCACACCAATCGGTGGATTTACTTTATTTTCTTTTTCAATAATAGAAAGTATTTTGGCAAATGCAAGGTAAGTATTTTTAACTAACACATACGGGGTGCTAATACTATCGGGTTTAAAGCTTACTAAAAGAAGCCCTGCCTTAGTTGTTTGTTGAAGCTTTAAATATTTGGGGTTTGAAACAAACGATATATCGCTTGCCGCGGCTTGCTCTAAACCCGCAGCCCCTGTTAAAATAACATTAGCATTACCTACTAGTTCGCCCGCAAGAATTTGTGATACCTCAAGTGAACTTAAGCGCATTTTAACGGCCTCTCATACGGTCTAATACTTTATCAGTTATATCTTGATATGGTTGAGCAAAAAGAATATCATTTTTATCAATAATCATTGAAATTCCCTCATCTTGCGCAACTTTATTTATTATTTGAAAAATATCTTTTAAAACTTCTGCGCTTTTACACTCTTCAAGTGTGCAAAGTTCATCTTTATTCTTTTTGTTTTTATCGGCAATTTCTGCTCTTTTCTTTTCTATGTTTATTGAAATTGCGTTATACTCACTTTGTTTTATTTTTACTTCTTCCTCTGTTGATTTGAGAAGTTCAGTCATTTTTTCTGAGGATAATGAAGAAGCTGTTGATGTACTCGCTCTTATAGATGATAATGAAGATGTGCTTTCTATTACAGGCGATTCAGTGCTTAATAGGTTCATTTTGTCTTGTGCGTCTTTTATTTCGGCTTCCTTAGCTACCAAATTACTCTGTAACTTTAAAAGCTCGTTTTCCATGGCAAGCAACTCATCTTTGCGTTTTTCAACCTCTACGGTAAATTCTTCTTTTGAGCGACTGCTAAGCGGATGTTCCACAAAAGCCCTCTCCATATCAACATAAGCAATTTTAGGCAATGAAACAGCGGCACTTTTATCTGCATCTTTTGAATTATCCAATACCTGAGTCTGCCCATCAACATTTATAGTTAGCGCAAAAGACATACTTGCGCAAAACAGCAGAATAACGAAAATAAAAATGTATTTTTTAAAGTTAATCATTAAAAAATATTTCCAATTGTAAAGTAAAACTGGCTTACCTCTTCACCGGTTTTATGGTTTAAGCCGTAACCCCAGTCAAGACGAAGAGGAAATACCGGTGTTGTAAAACGAATTCCAAAACCAACGCCGGTTTTCATATCAAAATTACCACTGCCGATATTAAAGGTAAAGTCTCCCGGATTGTCCCAACAGCCGCCCATATCCGCAAAAAATACTCCCTGAAGCATTGTTTTCTTTTTTTCCTGTACAATCGGGAACTTATATTCAACATTAAACGCCGATAATAACTTGCCGCCATTGGTCGGACCAATTTCAGTTCTGTATTGATAACCACGCACCGAATCGGCACCACCAATGTAAAAACGCTCATATATAGGCACATCTAATGAGGGGCTAAAGTTTTCTACAAGAGACACAGTTCCGTTAAATGATAAAACAAACTTCCAAAAAGTAGGGAAGAACCATGAACTTTTAATTGTAGGTTTTATAAAGTTAACACTTCCACCCAATGGACCACCTGCAAGCTGAACAGATAATGAATTTCTTGAACCTCTGGATGCATCAAAATAATTATCTCTGGTGTCATAGCTAACTTGAGATGTCAAACTTGATGTTATATCGCGCGTTGGCGCTACAGAAGCAAGTATAGATGAGTCTACATCAAAAACCGAAACATCCTCGTAAGTATAAGTGAATAGAAGACCCAAATAGTCATTTAAGCGCGGTCCTAAACCAACGCTTCCACCCTTTCTGCCTTCTCTGTATGCACCGGTAAGAGTTCCATAAGGGAGCAACCTATCTGTATTAAATATACTAAGACCCAAACTCATTGGTTTATTTAAAAACCATGGTTCTGTCCAGCTGATTTCATAGTTTTGTTTCGTTGCTCCAAACTCCCATAAAAGATTAAGTTTTTGTGCCCTGCCCAAAAGGTTCATATGTTGTACCTGAAATGTACCTACAAATTGATCAATTGAAGAATATCCGGCACCTGCCGAAAGCATACCTGGCCGGCCTTCAGCAACATTAAGTGATAAATCCATAACATCTGGTTTTTCTGTAGGCTGAATTTCAGGCTCAACTGAATCAATAAAACCTAAATTGTAAATTTTTTCAACACTACGCCTTACCTTTGATGCAGATAAAACATCACCCTCTTTTAGCAACATCTCGCGAGAAATTACAATTTCTTTCGTTTGAGTAAGGCCATCCACATAAATTCTACCAAGATAAACAACATCCCCTTCTTCAATATCAAAAGATATATTCATACGACCTGTCTCTTCATCTGGTATAAAATTTGGTTTTATTAAAGAGTGTAAATAACCCTTATCAGAATATATTTCCATTATTGCGCCACGGCTTTCTTGAAATTTTTCTTCCTTGTATATCTCCCCGTTTTTTAAAGTCACTGACTTTTTCAACTCATCGGTAGAAATCATATTGTTACCACTAAAAGTTATATCTCCAACTTTATAACGCATACCTTCGCTTACTTTAAGCGAGATGAACATTGCCGTGCGAGAAGAGTTGTAGGTTATATATGGATCGCCTACAGATGCCTGTGTGTATCCATTGTTTCTATAAAAACTTGTTATCTGTGCAGTGTCTTCTAATAATGTGTCAATGTTATAAACCTTTTTTTTCTTCGTTTTCATTAGTCCTAGCAACTTTTTTTCTTTATATACCCTTACTCCTTCCAGCTTCACATCACCTATTAGTATTTGGTTTCCCTCTGTAAGAAGAAATGTTACTGTAAGTTTATTTGTTTTTTCATCTGTTGCCTGGTAAACTTCAAGTTTAACATCGGCATAACCTTTTTCATAATATAGCTTTAATATTTTACTCTTTGACTCTTCTAAAAAAGATGCGTCAAAGTATTCCTTTTCTTTGATGGTTATCTCTTCTTTAATTTTGCCGGTTGATACTTTTTTGTTACCTTTTATAACAATTTTTTGTAAAAAAGGCTTTTCTTTAACTGTAAAAACAACTCTGCTAGTTTCGGTATCAATGCTTACTTCAGCCGACTCAAAACTCCCAGACCCAAGTAGCGTTTGTACATCTTGCGTTGCATCGTCTTGTGATAAAACCCTGCCAACCTTGGATTTCAGTTCACCTTTCAAACTTTTAGCTTTTGTGTTAATTGTACCTGTTATGTCAACAGAAGTAATTTTAAGTTGATTCAAATCATCTTTTGCAATAACAAAGGTTGAGCTAACTAATACCACAAACACCGCTGTAATGACCAGTTTCATAATTTTCATAATGAGTAATTGTACCTTTTTATTGCCTATTAAGGCAATTATTTAACAACAAGGCAAACAGGGATTGTTTACCTTGTTGCTTTGACAAAAAAAACAGAACTTAAGTTTCGTTTAATTACTTTTTTTCTTTGGCCAGCCAAAACGCCACTGCTGTTCAACTGTTATTCTTTTATCTTTTGGAGAAAGTTGATTATTATTACCGAGCTCGTATACACCTTTTATAAAAATATTATTAACCCATTGGTATGAAAAATCAAGTTCGTGGCGGAGGTCTAATTTACTCTGCGCCTGGTCAAAAGTGACAGAATATCCTAAAAGAACCTTGTCTGAGAGATACTTTTCCAAAGAGTATTTTGTGCCTGAAAGCAACTCTGGAATACTCGGGTTACCAGGTGTTTGTATTTGAGTCTGTTTTTTGGTTGGGTCATATTTAGCAGAAAAACTATCTACAAGACCAGTTTTGCGCAAAAGTTTTTTTGCAAGCGGCGTTGCAAGAGTTGAATCAAAAATGCGTAAGAGCTGTTGGCGCATAAAGAAGTCCCTATCTTCTATTGTGAATTTATCCGGGTCAACGCCTGTAGCAAGCGCAAGGGCCTTTTCAGAAGTGAGTGTTGGGTCACTTACTGAAACAAAACGAGGTTTAATACTATCAATATTATTATAATCAATAAACAGTTGAACTACGGAGCTTTCTCCTGTTGAAGGCAAAGTTATTTCTGTATCAGCATCACCCTCTAAAAATACTTTGTCATTTACAACTACCAAACGAGCGCGCCTTATTTTAAACTCATTGCCCAAATAAACAATTTCACCCCTTATTGCCTCAAGAGTACCATTTGTAACAGGTTTTGCGTCCTTTCCACTTAAATGCAAAGCGCCTTTTGCATTTACAGTTACAAATTCATTTTCGTACCATGTGTTTTTTCCTGCTTTTAAATCTAAATTCCATGTTAAATTTTTAATTAAATCCAAATCATCACTTCGCCCACCTGTGTTTTTTAATATGGAAGGATATGTGAAGTTTGTATTTTCAAGCTCAACCCAGCCGCTAAGTTCCTGCGCCTCGAGTGTTCCTGAAAAAGAAACTTTAAATCTTGGTTCCCCTTTAGAAAGAGATGATAAAACATTCCATCCATCTTTTTTTATTAATGGTGTAGGTATAGGAAGTTGTGGAATAGAGACAGGCAAACCCTTTTTACCCTCAGTATAAACAACAAAATTAAAACTATTTGGCAATAAATCTTTTAACAACATTTTTCCATCTATGCGCAACTTGGCTTCACCTGCTTTTGCAGAGAAATTTTTAACTAATACTTCATTATTTGAAAGCGTGCACTCAACATTTACATCTTTAAACTCTTTAACATACTCACTTAATGCAACTTTACCGTCGCTAATAGATAAAATACCACTAAGCACAGGATTATTGATTGTACCACTAAGAGAGACATTAAAATCTAAATTACCATCGGCTTCTTTTATTTTATAGCTAAGCCCTTTTAAAATTGAAAGCCGTCCATTTTCTATACCTAACGAAAAATTTAGTGGTTCATTCTTTAACTTTTCGTAACCGCTTTTTGTAAAGGAAAATGGGCCGCTGCCTCCACCTGAAACAATGTAATCGTCTTTCTTTATTAACCTCACACTGCTGATTGTTAAAATAGAATTTTTTACACCAAATTGAATATTGAAGTTATCTGCAGGGATCGCGGCAACCACACCATTAAAAAGATTTATACTGCCCTCAAGCGTTGGTTTTTCTAATGTCCCATTAAATAATATATTTGTATCCAGCAAACCACTAAAACGCAATGGAGAGTTAAACAATTCCGAGATAGCTTCTGCATCAACAGAACGCATACTCAACGCAATTTCAGACCTATTCTTTAGAGAAAATATTCCGTTAAGCGAAGCATATTTTTGCTTATTCCAAGATATTGAGAGTGCTTTGAAGGCATAACTTTCAGGTATAGAAAAATCTATTGACCCGTCAATGTTCAAAGGTGAGTTTGCAACCTCACTAAAACGCACTTTGTTATTTTGCAAATTAAAGGCAAATTTTGAGTTTTCAAGCTTACACTGGTTTAACCATAAATCTTTCGTGCTGACACTGCCAACAAATTCAACAGGTTTTGAGCTTTTTACAACCAAAGCACCATCAACCACCATATTGCCAAACAAATCTATTGGTCCTAAGTGCAAATTATTTAGCTTTGAAACTATATTGATTTTACCTGTATTTATATTGTATTTTGACCCTTCCAACAATGAAAACTCACTGTCGGCAATTTTTGCCAATAAAGCATCTATATAAAGAACGCCTTTGTTAAACTTAAATTCAGAGTTTAACTCATTAAGCTTTATTTTTCCAAAAGCAACATCTTTGCCGTATAGATTGCCCGATAACATATATGAGCTTGTGGAACCTTCTACTTTCAATTCACCATTAAATTTCCCATTGCAATCACTTGGAATATATAGACCAATAGACCTAAGAGCACTAATTGAAGATAAATTAAACCAAGCATCTAAGTTAATATCTTTGCTAAAACTCCCTGAAAAATTTAATTGGGTATCTTTAGCAGTTAATTTCGCATCTTTCAAAAACAAAACACCGTTTTGGTAGTTTGCCAAACCAGAGCTTGCATAAGAAAGGTTTTTATACCGCGCAGAAACCGTTTGAAATTTAGCAGAAACTATCGGATTTTTAACAGACCCAAAAACTGAAGCGGTGCCACTTAAAGCGCCCTGCAAATCTTTTTGCAGCAAATTAAGCGGTAAGAAAGTAAATTGTGTATTTGCCTCTACTTTATTTTCTATTAAATCATACTTAAATGACCCTCTAGCATAACCCTTGAATAAAAAATCATTTAGCTTAAGCGCGGCAGTTGAAAGTACAATTTCCGACTTAAATTCAGTTTTCTTAAAACCATTTAATAACAAATCTTTAGCCAAAACACTCCCTCTGAAAGTTTTTGCATCAATATCTAAATTACCTTTTGTGGCAAGTTTTGTGTTTAAAACAAAGTTGTTTATTTTAAAACCACTTATTTTTGAAACAAGGTTAAAGTTTTCCTTTTTTTTCTTTAAATTTGCCGCGAAATTCATTTCTAATACTTTTTTATTATTTAAACTAAGCGCAAGTTCTTTAACATCAAGTTCTTTATGGTTAATTTCCGCAAGTATTTTGGCACTATCAAAACCACTGGAAGCTGTGTTTAAACCTCCAACATATAACTGAGCTTTTGCCTTATCTTGCTCACATTCGAAACTGCCACTTAAATAGCCGCTTAAATTACTTAAGCTTTTAACGAAGATAGGCAATAACTTTTTAATGCTAATTTTTTTAAACTTACCATTATAAATATCCCCATTTGCATTATGTGAATAATTGAATGCAAGTTCATTATTTGCGCTAAGCAATGAGAATAAAATTGTGTTTGCGTTTTTTATTGAGCTAAAATTAAACGAAAGCGGCTCTGATGCATTAACCGAAGCACTATTAAGCAACCCGTAAACGAAGCCATTTCCCGCGCTATAACTGCCACTTGCAACCAAAACGCCACATGGATTTTCGTAGCCATCAAAATATAACGGTAAAGCAGATAAATTGATATCGTAAATATTAAAATTTACCACCCCAGTAGTAGAAATTACATCTGCGGAAAGTTTGCCATTGTTGATTAGTCGGGCTGAAAAATATGCCGATGTAGATAATTCAGATATAAAAGTTAGTTTTTTGTCAGGAACACTAATATTACATTGCGCTATATTGCCATTTTTGCCACTTTCTATACGGCAAACCAAGTCTGATATATGAGCTTTATTGATACGAACATCTTTTGTACTGCCATCAAAAGTAAATACACCATCTTTTATCCATCCTGCAAAATCTACTTTGCCGGACGATTGAGTATTTAGACCAGCTAAGTTGAGAAAAAAAATTAAGTTTAAGTTTTTAATGTTCTCACCTGAAAGGTTCATACTCATTGAACTTGCAGAAATAAGGTTAAAACTTAATCCATTGGAATTTGAAAACACAAACATTCCAGATGAGTCTTTTAACTCAAAATCAGATATTTTTATGAGCGGTAAATTTAGCCGGGCATTTAGCCCATCTTTCGTAACCTCACCATGAGAGGCCAAAAGCACAGAAGCATTATCACTTTTCGCCTGAATATCTAAATCAAATGTATTTTGAGCCGCTTTTAAAAAGTTGGCATTAATAGAGAAACCTTTAATATCTAAAGAAAGCTTTGCGCTTATCTCTTGTTGTTTTAAATACAATTTACCTTTAAGATTTTTTATTTGTGTACCGCGATAAAGCACCGAACCATCTTCAAAAGAAAGCGAAATATCTGCCATATTATTATTTTGCACTTTTGAAGAGCTGAGTTTTTTAACCAACGCATCAAACTCAGGAGTGTAGTTTAACTGTGGAGAGCTTAGGTGAATAAAGGCAATTGCGGAGAGCTTATCTTTTGAAAAGATAAGCTTAATTGGGTTTAAAAATAGATAAACTTTTTTGCAACTGAAAAAATTACCAACTTGCAAATCATTTATTGAAAGGCGATTAAGTGGTTTATATTCAACACTTGATATTTTTACACTATTGCCAAGATAATTCTCTAAAGCATAAGTTACAGGTACTTCAATAAACTTTAGCCGAATGGCTAAAAACAATATAATTGCCAAAACTAATGGCAATAATAAAAGTAAAAATAGAGTTTTTTTTCGCATTTGTCACATTTCAACCCATATTTTGCAATAGGGTTTAAACACACTATCTTTCATAAATTGGAACACCTGTAAGGCTAGTAAGTTCCCTAAATTCTTTTATAAGTTTAAGTGTAAGTTTTCCTGGTTTACCATTATTGATTACGCGAGCATCTACCTTAACAACAGGTATTATCTCTGCCCCTGTACCTGTAAGAAAACATTCATCTGCAGTGTAAACATGGTAAGTTGTAAATACATCTTCACGAACAGTAAGTTTTAATTTGTTACGAGCAAGCTCTATAACGGCACCACGCGTTATCCCCTCAAGAGCCCCTACCCAAGACGGCGGAGTAAACAAAACATTGTTTTTTACAATGAAAATATTATCACCTGTACACTCTGCCACATAACCGTTGGAATCGAGCATAATTGCTTCTTCCACACCAGCAAGGTTTGCCTGCATTTTGGCCATTATGTTGTTTAAATAATTTAAGGATTTTATGCACGGGTTAAGCGAATCAGGAATGTTTCTTCTGGTAGAAACAGTTACAATATCTAGACCATTTGTATAAAACTCTTCGGGATAAAGTCTAATTTTATCGGCAATAATAAATATTGTAGGACGAGAACATTTGCGAGGGTCTAACCCTAAATCGCCAACACCTCTTGTAACAACCACTCTAATATAAGCGTCTTTTAACTTATTGGCGCGCAATGTATCAAGAATGGCATTTTCCATTCCGACCTTAGTCATTTCAATAACCAAATTAATAACATGCGCTGAGCTATAAAGGCGGTCTAAATGCTCACGCAGACGGAAAACCCTGCCATTATAAGCGCGAATACCTTCAAATACTCCATCACCATAAAGCAAACCATGATCAAATACTGAAACCTTTGCGTCTTCTTTTTCAAGCAACTTACCATCAAGATAAATCTTCATTTATTAACTCCTTAACTTAATCAATTTATATTTTGCCTAACATTTTCAATTTTTCCATCGCGCATTTGAAATGTATGTTTTGTGCGCTGCGCTATTTCCTCATTGTGTGTTACAAGTACCAACGATATTTTTTTTTCTTCACATAGCGAAAACAATAAATTTTCAACTAAAACACCTGTTTCTCTGTCAAGATTACCGGTTGGCTCATCAGCCAATATTATATCTGGCGAGTTTATTAGTGCCCTTGCAAGTGCCGCCCGTTGGGCTTCCCCGCCTGAAAGCTGCGATGGTAAATGCTGGCTTCTATTTTCTATTCCTAAAACTTTTAAAAGATTTATCGCTGTTGATAATTTTTCTGCTCTGGTTTCCCAAGATGGCAAAAGTATGTTTTCAAGTACAGTAAACTCAGGAAGCAGATGGTGAAATTGAAAAAGAAAACCTAATTTGCTCTTTCGTATAGATGCTTTTTGCGCACTACTCATTGCACTTGCATTTACACCATCAAAAACAACATTGCCACTTGATGGAGTATCCATAAGGCCAATTATATGCAATAGAGTGCTTTTACCCGCGCCTGATGGCCCTATTACCGATACAGCATCACCAGAATTCAGCACTAAACTAACATTTTTTAATGCAATTACATTTTGGCTAAAACCAGTATTATATTCTTTTGATATATTTTCAAGAACAATGTTCATATTAATATCTAATTGCCTCTATAGGGTCTAACTTAGATGCCTTTATAGCCGGGTAAAGCGCTGCAAAAGCCGAAATAATAAATGCACAAATAGCCACAAGAGCTATATCGCCGGGAACAATTTTAACAGGAAGCTTATCTATATAATAAACCTCAGCCGGCAAATGTATAAACTGATATTTTTTTAACAACAAACTTAATCCAATTCCAACTGTTAAACCAATACCTGTGCCAAGCGAACCAATTATAACACCTTCAATAAAAAATATTCTGCCAATTGCTCCCCTTTTGAAACCCAAAGCGCACAGCATACCTATTTCTTTTGATTTTTCCATAGTTAAGAGCAGTAAATTTGAAACCGTGTTAAATGCCGCAACCAATACAATAAGGGTAAGAATTATAAACATCATTATTTTTTCTAACTCTAATGCTGAGAATAAATTTCTGTTTAAATCCTGCCATGAGCGCACTGCAAAAGCAGGCCCCAAAGAACCCCTTAAAAGTTTTGAAAAAACCGCACTATTTCCTATGTTTGATAATGTCACACTAATACCGGAAACTGCATTTTCGCCAACACCAAACAAGCGGCCGGCAGATGCGATATTGGTATAAAAAAGATTTGAATCATATTCATACATACCTGAATGCATAATTGCGCAAACTTTTAATTTTTCCACGCGAGGCATAAAGCCAAGCTCTCCGGGGGCCATAGCAACAACACTATCACCAATAGAAACACCCAGGTTTTTTGAAAGCTCGCTGCCAAGTATAGCGCCATTATCTTCTATTATACTAATTCCACTTGCGGGTTTAATAATTTTTTTTGAAAGTTTTGCTATTGTATTTTCACTATCCCAATTAATACCTTTTATAACAGCGCCGGAAGTTGCAAACCTGCTTCTTAAAATAGCCTGCCCAAAAATAAATGGAGCAACACCTTGCACACCTTTAAAACTTTTTATTTTATTCATTGTATCTTGCGGATTATAAAGCGGACTTTGGTCAAATGAAGTTATCATTATATGTGGTTGTAAGCCAAGAATTTTTTCTTTTATATCAGCGTGAAAGCCGCTCATAACCGAAAGAGTAATAATTAGCGCGGCAACACCAAGGGCAACACCCCCAACCGCTATGAATGTGGTTATAATGGCGTAAAAACCCTTTCTTTTTGCTTTTAAGTAACGAATCGCTATAAATAGTTCAACTGGCATTTTATGGCCTTAGAAGCGGAAATAGGATAACTTCTCTGATACTCTCAGTGTTTGTTAGGAACATCACCAATCTATCAATACCTATGCCAAGCCCGCCTGTTGGAGGCAACCCATGCTCAAGGGCAATAATGTAATCATCATCATACGGTTGGGCTTCCTCATCACCTTTTGCTTTATTACTAACCTGCTCAAGAAAGCGCTCTCTTTGGATTATCGGGTTGTTAAGCTCTGAGTAAGCATTGGCAATTTCTTGCCCGTTTATGTATAGCTCAAAACGCTCAGCGACAACAGGGTCACTGGCTTTTGGTTTTGCCAATGGCGAATGCACTGACGGATAATCTAAAACAAAAGTCGGCTCAATAAGTTTGTTAAGCGCTCTTTGGTCAAATATGGCATCTATAATTTTTTTGTCTGAGGCATCTGGCGCAACATCAAGTTTTAATTCAATTGCCAGCTCTTTTAACTTCCCACTTTCAAAAGCACTACGCACATCGCGCCCTGTGCACTCCTGCAAAAGGTCAAATAAGCGCACTCGTTTAAATGGTGTTTTTATTTCAAAGTTAACAGCTTTTGCAGCAGACGAAATAAGAATTTCGCAAATGTCCATCATTGTGTTGTAGTCGGCATATGCCTGATACAACTCTAGCATTGTAAACTCAGGGTTATGTGTTCTATCTATTCCTTCATTTCTAAATTGGCGTCCGATTTCATAAACTTTTTCAAGGCCGCCAACAACAAGCCTTTTTAGATAAAGTTCTGGAGCAATTCTCATAAAAAGTTCTATACTTAACGCATTGTGAAATGTTTTAAAAGGCCGCGCTGCCGCACCGCCTGGTATTGACTGCATTATCGGCGTTTCAACTTCTAAAAAACCTTTTTGCTCAAGCACATTTCTGAAAGTTGATATAATTAAGCTTCTTTTAACGAACACATCTTTAACATCCGGGTTTGCAATAAGGTCTAAATATCTTTGACGGTAACGAGTTTCAACATCTTTTAGCCCATGCCATTTTTCGGGCAATGGCCTTATTGCCTTAGTAAGGAACTGCCAGCTAAAAACCTGTAATGTCAGTTCGCCCGTTCTTGTTCTAAACGGCAAACCGCTAACATTAATAAAATCACCGATATCCACGGTTTCTTTAAATAAAACAAATGAATCACCTTCAAGCTGGTCTTTTTTTATGTAAAGCTGTATTTTACCTGTGGCATCGTTAATATTTATAAAACACGCCTTTCCCATATCGCGCATAGAAATTATCCGCCCATTAACGCTAAATTTGTCAGGGGAAGATGCTCCTATTTCCAAACTTAAAAATTTATCTAAAATGATTTTAATGCTTGTAGATTGCGGGCTTATAGCCGGAAATGGGTTTACCCCTGCCAACTCAAGCTTTTTAAGTTTTTGTGTTCTTACATCAATAATCTGTTCAATTGGGGTTAAAATCTCTGTCATAAATACCTCAAAATACATTAAATTTTGTTGGAATTTTACCTTTTTAGCTCAGTGTTGTCAAAAGAGTTTTACTTTGATATTTCAGGAATGTTACTACAATTAAATTGTCAAACAGCTTTTTTAAAATATGTAAGAGCTATTTTGTTAGTTTCCACTGCAGGTAAGCAGAGATAAATTTATCAATATCTCCGTCCATAACGGCATCTACCTGAGAAGTTTCTGCCTCTGTTCTGTGATCTTTTACAAGCTGATATGGCATAAACACATACGACCTTATTTGATTACCCCACTCTATTGAACCTTTCTCGTTATAATGCTTTTCTACCGATTTTCTAAGTTTGTCTTGTTCTGCTTCATATAGTTTAGATTTAAGCAACTTCATTGCCGTTAAGCGGTTTTTGTGCTGAGATCTATCGGTCTGACAAGCAACAATTATGCCACTTGGAATATGTGTTATGCGAATTGCCGACTCAGTTTTGTTTACATGCTGGCCGCCAGCGCCAGATGCCTTATATGTGTCAACTTTCAAATCTTTTTCTTCAATTACAATGTTAATATCATCGTCAATTTCCGGTATAACATCAAGCGAAGCAAAAGAAGTGTGGCGCCTTTTATTTGCGTCAAATGGCGATATACGCACAAGGCGGTGAACCCCAAGCTCCGATTGCAAAAAACCATAAGCATACTCGCCTTTTATCAAAAATGTGGCACTTTTTAACCCCGCCTCATCACCAGAAAGCGCATCTATAAGTTCAAGTTGGAAACCTTTTTTTTCTGCCCAGCGGGAATACATTCTATAAAGCATTTGAGCCCAATCGCACGATTCAGTTCCGCCAGCCCCTGCATGCAACGAAACTATGGCATTACTTTTATCGTGCGGGCCAGATAGCTTTAATATAGTTTCAATGGCGAGCGTTCTTTGTGCTAAACTTTGCACACCAAAAGTAATTTCAGTGTCTATGCTTTCATCGCCTTCTTCAGCATACATCTGACGCAATGAAATTAACTCTTCAACTTCTTTGTTTAATGCCTGCCATTCATTGACAGCTTTTTTTAAGGCATTAAGTTTGCCCATCTGCTCTTTTGCATTTTCAGGATTGTTCCAAAAATCAATAGCTGAAGCTGCTCTTTCAAGCTCAAGTATTGTCTCTTTTTTACGGTCAATTTCAAAGAGACCTCCCAAGCAAAATTATTTTTTCTTTTAATTCATCAAGCATAATTACCCCTATTTAACCTGAATATCGCAATTTGGTTTTAAACCTTTTTTTCTGAAATAAATTAAAAACAACAGCGCAAGAAGCGCAATTTTATTAAACAACCCTGGCAACCTTGTGTAAAAAGTTAAACCGGTACATGGGTATACTTCGTACATGAGCGTAGCATTTTTAAATTTTGGCAAAATTATATTTATTTTTCCTCTTTCATCAATAAAACCGGAAATTCCACCGTTGCCTGCAACAACTACCGGCCTGCGGTTTTCTACAGCACGAAATACATTTAATACAAAATGTTGTTCTAACGCAGATGTGTCATAAAACCACGCATCGTTGGTTTGGTTAAGCAAAACCTGTGCCCCATTGGTGACAAAACGCGCAATAGATTGCGCAAAAAAATTCTCAGAACATATAGTTGGAGCTATGAGTGTTTTTGCGGCGAAAAAGCTTTCATGTTCAAAACCCTTAGAGTAATCACCCATATCACCAACTATTGCAAAAAATGGCTGAATGTACTTACGCAATGGTATGTATTCGCCAAAAGGCACCAGATGCGTTTTCTTATGCACCCCTACTAACTCACCAGCAGGATTAAAAACAGCAGAAACGTTAAAATACGCGCCATTTTCACTAACCAAAGTGCCAACAACATTGTATGCAGAACTTGCCTCAAAACTTTTACTTGCCCATGAAAAAAACTCGTTTTTTGCAAATAAGTCATCCGGCAAAGCAGTTTCCGGCCAAACAATAAGCTCAGGTTTAGTGCTTTTAGTTAGACCATTTAGCAAACTTAAATATTTTTGCAATATTTCATTTTTAAAATCCGGGTTCCACTTTTCATTCTGGCTTATGTTTGTTTGAACAACGGCAACGTTAACGCTGTTTCCAAGGCGCCACTTTTTTGTATCTAAATTAGTTCCAATAAACACAGCTAATAATAAAACAGAAGATGCAAAAAATAGGTAACCAACTTTTTTATCTTTTATTGCATACCAAAGAGACAGGTTAAAAAACACCAGGAGAAAAGATATTCCCTCAACTCCACAAAATTCACTAATTTGCAATAATTCATTAAAATTCCACTGTGAATGTCCAAGTAAAAGCCACGGGAAACCGGTAAATAAATTAGAACGCGAATACTCAATTATTACCCATAAAAACGCAAGAAATAAAATTACCCAATAACCCTTCGTATTCTCAATTGCTTTTAAACGCGAACACATTAGCCATAGCGCAATAAACAATGCCATATATATAGCTAACAACAAAAAACATACAATGGCCTGAGCCACACCTCCGCCGGCAAGATTGACAGTCGGGAAAACCCAATAAAGCGCAGGTAGATATGCAGCCAAACCCGCTAATAGCCCATAATAAAATGCCTCTTTGGCACTAGATTTATAGGTTGCAAACAGTACCGGCACAAGTGCAATCCATGCTAAAAAAAATAGATTTTGAGCAGGCAATGACAGAAACAGTAAAAGCCCTGATGTTATTGCTAAGAGATGTTTTACCAATAGGTTGGGTTTCACAATTTATTTTATAGGTTAGCTTTGCGAATGCCTTCACTAAGAAGCACTGCCTCGGCAATGTCTCTCATAGTGCGCCGTAAATCCATAGCTTGCCTTTGTAAGAAACGAAAGGCCTCTTCTTCATTCATATTTTTCAAACGCATAAGTATACCTTTTGCTCTGTCAATAAGCTTTCTGGTTTCAAGAGCTTCCTTTGTGACATTTGCCTCTTCAATAAGGCGAGTGTTCACAATTGCAACAGCTGCCTGGTTTGCAATTGTAGATAACAGATTTATTTCGTCAGAAGAAAAGTCGTGTTCTACCGTTGTGTAACAGTTTATTACACCTATTGGTTTATTTTTAAATATCATTGGAACCGCCAACATAGAGCGCAAACCTTCTTTTTTTGCAATTTCAGGGTAGGTATAATTTGGATCTTTTGTAACATCAGCAACTACAATAGAGCGTTTTTCTATTATGGACTTCCCAGCCACAGATTTGGCTATATTTATCGGCGGCTTCATTTTATATTCATCAGAAAGTGATTGGGTTGCTTCAATTTTAAGTTCACCCGTTTTCTCGTTAAGCAACATAAGCGAACATATTTTTGAGTTCATCATCTGCGCACTCATTGTTACAATTAGTTGTAGTATCTCTTTTAAATACATACCCGAAACTATTGTGTTAGAAAGCTTTGCAATAACCTCAATTTGTTTCTCTTTGTTATTTGCAATCTGCTCTAAACGCATTCTTTCAATTGCCGATGAAATATGAGCAGCAATGTTGGTTAGAATATCAACATGGCTTGATGTAAACTTGGTGCTTTTTTTATTGAAGATATTTACAACGCCGCTTGGGTTTGAATCTAACATAATTGGAACTGAAAGAAGAGCTTCGTACTTATCTTCAGGAATATTTTTTACAAACTTAAAACGAGGGTCTTTATAGGCATTGCCGCAAAGTACAGCAGGCTCTCGGTGCGCGGCCACCCATCCCGTAATTCCATGCCCGGTTTCAAGGCGAACTTTGCCAATCTGGTTTGGATGTGGCGGGTATGCGCCAAGCAATACAAGATCGGTTTTTGTATCTGAAAGCAAATAAATTAAGCAACTGTCTGCGTTAATAAAATCAGCAAGTAGTTTACTTAGCTGTTGAAGCAATGTGGCAAGGTCTTCAGCTTTGCCGAGTATATCAATTACCCCATGCAGGAAAGCCACTTCTCTTTGTAAAATTTTCAGAGTTGGTTTTAAACTTTGTTTTTTTGGTTTGTTTTTTTTGTTAGTTTTCATTTATTTGCCACAACACTTCTTATATTTTTTCCCGCTGCCACATGGACAAGGGTCGTTTCTGCCAAGTTTATCTTTTAAGTCAACTTTTTGTGAGTTTTGAGCTAATATTCCAAGATTATTTTTTTCTTTTGGGCGCTGCAAATTTTCATCAGATTTGGCAACTTGCACAGCGGCTCTTTCTTGCACAAGTTCAACATTAAAAATGTATTCCAATGATGCTTCGCGGATACGGCACATCATTTGTTCAAACATCTCAAATGACTCTTTTTGATATTCTATTAATGGATCTTTGTTGCCATAAGCTCTAAGACCAATACCTTTTTTTACCTGATCTAAGTCGTAAAGGTGCTCTTTCCATGCGGTATCAATAATCATAAGCAAAATTCTTCTTTGCACCTCGTTAAACTGTTCAGCACTTACTAAATTAGTACGCAAAGTATAATTGGTATTTATTTTTTCTTGTACAAGCGCTTTTAAACCTTCTTGACGCAATTGCAGCATTTCGTCATGTGCCAAAGCAAGCTTACAATTAAAAGTTTTTGTAAGCCATGTTTCTAAGTTCAGCCACTCCCATTGCTCGGGGTATTGCTTTGCAGGGGCCCATTGATTAATTTTTTCATCAATGGCTTCCTCAAGCATGACAGCCACTATTGAGCTAATATCTTCCCCTGCCAATATACTGGCTCTTAAGCGATAGACAACCTCGCGCTGTTTGTTCATAACATTGTCATATTCCAACAGTTGTTTTCTTATGTCAAAGTTCATCCCTTCAACTTTTTTTTGCGCATTTTCTATGGCTTTTGAAATCCATGGGTGCTGAATATCTTCACCATCTCTCATACCAAGTTTTTGCATAACCGTAGAAATTCTTTCTGAACCAAAAAGTCTCATTAATTCATCTTCAAGCGAAAGGTAAAAACGCGATGACCCGGGGTCACCCTGCCTGCCAGAACGCCCTCTGAGCTGATTATCAATTCTTCGTGACTCATGGCGTTCTGTACCTAAAATATGCAAACCACCAAGTGCTATTACTTCCTGCGACTCACCTTCAACCGGCGGTGTTCCACCAAGAACAATGTCGGTACCGCGGCCGGCCATATTTGTTGCTATTGTTACAGAACCCTTTTTACCGGCCTGCGAAATAATTTGTGCTTCCATTTCGTGATATTTGGCATTTAACACCTGATGAGGAATACCTTTGCGCCTAAGAATTGCAGAAACTCTTTCTGACTTTTCTATAGAGCGCGTACCAACCAAAACCGGCTGACCTTTTTTCCACAAATTCTCAATTTCACAAACAACAGCCTCGTATTTCTCGCGTTCCGTGCGATAAATAATATCTACATGGTCAACGCGAATCATCTTTTTATTAGTTGGCACTTCTACAACCGCAAGCTTGTAAATTTGCCAAAATTCCTGCGCTTCAGTTACGGCGGTACCAGTCATACCGGAAATTTTTTTGTACATCTTAAAGAAATTTTGAAAAGTGATGGTTGCAAGTGTTTGGTTTTCTTCTGCTATGCGCATATTTTCTTTTGCTTCAACTGCCTGATGCAAACCTTCCGACCAACGACGACCCGGCATAAGCCGCCCGGTAAATTCATCTACAATTATAACTTCACCGTCTTTAAGAACATATTGCACATCTTTTTGGTAAAGGTTATGTGCCCTTATCGCCTGTGTTAAATGGTGCACCCACTCTGCTTGCACATCGTCGTATATATTTTTCACGCCAAGCAATTTTTCAGCTTTGCTTACCCCTTGATCTGTCATTACTACGGTGTGATTTTTTTCGTCAACTATGTAATCAAAACCAACGCCAAGCTCAATGCCTTTATATTTTGCATCAATTTCTTCTGACTCGGTAATTTTTCTGCCTTTTAACATTGGAACAAGACGGTTACAAATGTAGTATTTATCGGTTGATTCTTCGGCAGGGCCTGAAATAATTAATGGGGTTCTTGCCTCGTCAATTAAAATTGAGTCAACTTCGTCAACGATTGCATAGTTAAGCTCACGCAAAACTTTTTCATCTAAAGTGACAACCATGTTATCTCTAAGGTAATCAAAACCAAGTTCATTGTTGGTTACATAAGTAATGTCGCTGGCATAAGCAGCACGACGCCTTGTAGCACGCATATCGTGCCCAACACAATCAACACTAAGTCCTAAAAACTCAAAAACAGGGCCCATCCATGCGCGGTCACGGTTTGCAAGGTAATCATTAACGGTAACAATGTGAACACCTTTGCCCTCTAAAGCATTTAAATACGCGGCAAGTGTAGCAACAAGTGTTTTACCTTCACCTGTACGCATTTCCGCAATACGACCCGTGTGCAAAACATAACCACCCATCAGCTGTGTGTCAAAATGCCTTAAGCCAATAGTTCTTTTTGATGCCTCACGCACGCAGGCAAACACCTCAGGATAAATATCATCAAGTTTTTGGCCTTGTTTTATACGATCACGAAACTCCTGTGTTTTTGCTTTTAAAGCTTCGTCGGAAAGTGCAGTAATTTGCTCTTCAAAAACATTTACCTGACCCACAATCGGATATAATTTTTTTACAACGCGATCATTGGGTGAGCCAAAAAGTGCATAAATAATTTTTTTAAACATAAATAATCTTTTTCCTTTTGCAAAATACGAGTTAAAATTTTGCCTATTCTACTAAATTATAATAACTGGCGCAAATATCTCTCCGACGCTACGCCATATTTTTTCATTCCCATCCCACCATCGGGCGGGATTAGCTGAAATCCAGATTTATTTAAACCGCGGGGCTATCCTGCCCCACCGGCCTTGGTGGTCAGACATCCTTGACCACGACACTCAAGGACATGCCCTCGCCGAAATCCCCACAAAATACTTATTCATTATCAGCCAAAGTGGGTAATAAATAAAAAAAGAAGCTGGGCATAATGCAATGCACAGCTTCCTTTTGCTGATATTTTGAATATTATATTTTTTTTACATTAGATGCTTTTGGGCCTTTATCTGATTCAATTATATCAAACTCAACGGTGTCACCTTTTTCTCATTTTATATCCATTTATTTGATGGACAATTATTCTGCAACACCTTTGCATTGCAACGCTTTTACACAAAATAATAATTTATTCTGTCAACTAAATTATTGTCTATAAAACACTGTAACTTTAATTATTTTATTTTGTTATAAAGATCTGAAAGTTCAATTGCACTTTCAACCGCTTCAGCGCCTTTATTGCCCGACTTTGTGCCTGCTCTTTCAATTGACTGCTCAAGGTTATCTGTTGTAAGTACACCAAAAATAACAGGAACACTGCTTTCCATACCAACTTGTGCAACACCTTTTGCAACCTCTGAGGAAACATAATCAAAATGCGGGGTTTCCCCTCTTATTACACACCCAAGACAGATAACTGCATTGAACCTTTTACTTTCGGCAACTTTTTTTGCAGTTGCAGGAATTTCAAATGACCCCGGAACCCAGAACACCTCTAAATCACTTTCATTACCGCCATGACGCACAAAAGAATCTATTGCGCCACCAAGTAATTTGGATGTAATAAACTCATTAAAGCGAGATATTACAACACCAAACTTTTTACCTTTTGCATCCAACATACCTACAGTTGTTTTAACCATACTGCCTCCCATTTGTGCTAAGTTTTTTCTTATATATTTATTACAGTTACTCAATTAAATGTAAACTAAAAACTAAAACCGTGTCATTGCGGGCATAATACTCAAAAAGTGTTGCTATTTTTGATAGTTTTGAAGTAGCAAAACCATTTTAAGTAACTAA
>Ga0265297_10001337_pt1 | contig 58854 bp, 62 predicted proteins | sample Munlanlwell13791_FD_192502 | JGI IMG/M metagenome (GOLD analysis project Ga0265297, IMG submission 192502) | Leachate microbial communities from a municipal landfill in Southern Ontario, Canada - Leachate well 137-91 | ecosystem: Engineered > Solid waste > Landfill > Unclassified | place... | reverse complement strand
GGCCGATTATTGGGGCAGCGGGGGTTTCTGAGGCAAAGCCCCCTGGACCGAGTTTTGTAGGGAACTCAGCGAATCTGTTACGAGGGCTTCGTCGTTACCTGGACCGTACCGGTCTCAGCCGAGACCGTCACGATCGTGTTGGGACTCAGGGAGCCCTTCCAGAACGACTCCGCCCTGGGGTAACGAGCCAGCAACTTCGCAACCAGTTTACTTACATGGATGACCATAACGTCACCTCCTACTTCAATGATGGGGCTGGTCAACGTCAATGTCAACAGAAAAATGCACGCAGCAGAAAGAAAAATATCGGCCCAAGTGTCAAAAGATTCCTGTGCAGTTTCCTATTTATACGTCATTTTACTACCCATCCTGTAGGCATATGGAAGTCCAACCTGGTAAAACACCCTCATGAAGCCACCTGTACCTTATTTTGGAAATAAGCGGAAAATCGCGGCAGAAGTCTGGCGGCGGTTCGGCCACGTTGACCGCTACATTGAACCTTTCTTCGGTTCCGGGGCCGTGTTGCTGGGGCGGCCCGACAACCTGATCCAGTCCGCTGACGTAGAAATCGCAAATGATCTCGATTGTTTATTGTGCAACGCATTCCGCGCCATCAAGACGAAACCAGACGAAACCGCCAACTACGTGGACTGGCCCATGTCGGAAGCTGATTTGGTCGCCAGGTCCAACTGGCTGGCGGGGCAACGCGGCACCCTGAAGAAGCGGTTACTACGCGATCCTGATTGGTGTTGCCCCAAGACTGGGGGCTGGTGGCTTTGGGGTGCCTGCTGCTGGTTCGGCTATGGGTTTGCCCGGTCCACGACCCGCAAGGCCAAGTTGCCCGAAATGTCGCGACCGGAGCGCGGGATTGTCGGGAGGTCCAACCTGCGGGAAATCCTGGCCCACCTGAGCACCAGGCTGTCCAGGGTCCAGTTGGCCACGGGGGACTGGCGCAGGGTCCTGGTGCCTGCGACTTTGGGGCGGGGCGGCACCATCGGGATTTTCCTGGACCCCCCGTATGGCAACGCCGACCAGCGAACCGGCAAGATCTACCAAGATGAAACCGACACCGTCGGGGCCGAAGTCTGCCGTTGGGCCTTGGACCATGGTGATGACCCCAAGGTTAGGATCGCGGTCTGCGGGTACCAAGGGGAACATGACTTCCCGGATTCCTGGCAGATGTTCGCCTGGCAGGGCCACGGTGCTTACGGACGCGGACGCGGCACCGGCAAGGCCATGGCGACCAGAAAGCTGGAACGGATTTGGTTTTCCCCTGGATGTTCCGTGGGTGACAAGGCGTGGTGGGAAAATGCTTGACCCCTGCGGTCCTGATCGGTAAAATCCACCCCGGTGTCACTTTTCAGCAAAAGCTATTTGGTCGTGGACCTGTCCAACCTGTGTTACCGGTTGCACCATGTCCACGGGCCCGAGAAGTTCCCGGCGGAGTTCGTCCGGTGGATTGCTCGTGCCCGCCAGAAATTTCCTGGGCGGGACCACATCTATGCCGTGGAAGGCCGGGGGTCGGAAATCCGCCGCAGGATCCTACCCCGGTACAAAACCACGAGATCCCACGACCCCAAAGCTGCCGAATCCATCGTGACGGCGGTCCAGTTGCTCCATTCAGTGGACAGCAGGGTCATCAAGGCCAAGACTGGTGAGGCCGACGACGCCATTGCCTCGTGGTGCCACCAACTACCCGAGCCCCGGGACGTCGTGGTGGTGACCCGAGACCATGACCTCTGGCAGATCGTCGGGAACGGGATCGTCGTGATGTCGGGACAACCCCAGGACCCCCATGAAGTGGACCGTTTTGTCTGCCGGTCAATCCTGGGGGTGGAACCCGAAGGGGTCGCGCTACTCAAAGCCATGCTGGGCGACAAGTCCGACAACCTCATCAGGACCGTGCCGGTCAAGATAAGGCGTGGAGTCGTCCTGGCGGCCACCTCGGCCAAGACTCCCCAAGGGCTTCGTCAAGGTGACTTTCCAGAAATCCTGCCCTACATTGATGCGGTGTCGGAACAATACCGCGTTGTTTGCGTGCGCCGCGACCTCAAGGTTGTGGAAACCACCGGAATATCTGCTCCACAGGAACTGCACGCAAAGGTAAAACCCCACTGTACCGTACAGGAATGCAGCGTAGCTGCCAGAGGAAATAGATGAAGATCACGATTAAGTCCAAGGAGTTGAAGGATGCCATCAAGGCTTGCACGGCTGTCCTGCAATATTCAGGTAAGCAGGAGGTCAAACCCTGTATCCTCCGGGCCGACGAGCATGGCCTGGAAATCGAAACGGCCCGGAACGGCGCCATGATCACCAAGATGATGCCGGGGCAGCTGCTTCGCGGCGGCGAGGTCGGGATTGACCTGACCGTCCTGGCCGACATCAAGTCACTGGGCCCTGACTGCACCCTGGACGCCCAGGGCGACAAGCTCAAGATCACGTCGGGGCGGTCCAGTTTCCAGTTGCCCCTGCTGGACCGGGCCATCGAGGACATTGCTGCCAGCAGGGTGGATCAGCACGCCCGCACCGCCAAGGCCAAGATCCCGGTCACGGCTCTGCAATCTTGTGTGGAGTTGGCGTCATTTTCATCCACCGAGGACTTCCGGCTCCAGATCAAGATTGAAAAGGGCAAAATTCGAGTGGCCGGGATTGACTACGTGTCAGGGGGGAGGGTAGTCGCGACCCAGGACGAGATTGCCGCGTCCAAGCCGTTCGAGTTTGTTGTGCCGGCAGACCTGTTCGGCAAAGTCGTGGAGTCCATGCAGGGCAAGGTCCTGAAGGTCCAGTTGGCCCAGGAGTCCGGGGTTGTCCTGATGCAGTGCGACAACATGCGGGTGGCACACCCCGTGCTGGACCGTGCCTGTGTCCCGATCGACGACGTCATGGGCGACTTGGTTTCCCAGGAAGCCACCATGTCGGCCACGATGGAATGTCAGATACTCCGCGAAGCCATCGACGCGGTCGCGCCAGCCGCCAAAGGCAACGGCACCGTGGCCATGACGGTTCAGAAAAGCAGGATCACGATGTCGGCGACCGACTCGGCAGTCGCGGCCAAGCACCTCGTCAAGGCCACGGAGATCACCGGGGAAGACTGTGAAGGTTACGTTCACTACCAGCAGTTGGCCGAGATTTCCAAGCGGATCCCCGCCAACATTTCCATCACGGTCGCGTTGTACGAAAAGTTCCTGTACCTCGTGGCCAATGCGAAGCCGCTCGAGATTGATTATGTTGTTCAGCAACGCGAGCCCTAACAGTGATCACGATTAATAAAGCGACCAAGGCGATCCGGGCAGCATGGCCTGGGTTCCCCGCTGTTTTGCAGATCGCCACCCCAGGCTGCATCGTGATGCGGATCCGCCCCTTGGGCCCCGACGACAAAATCGTGGTGGACCCGTGTTTCCAGCAACAGCACGTCATCCTGGCCAAGGTCCTGTTGGCCCAGGATCGCAGTCGCCATCCCGTGGGCTACACCCTACTGTACCAGACCGGGGCCATCCTGCACCACGCCACCGGATACTGCGCCGTGTGCTACTCGCAGCCGACCGACCTGCGGTTCCGCGAACCCTCGGTCCAGTTCAACGACGAACACGTGAGACTCGTGCGCTACGGTGCCGACCAGTACGACTGGTTCCTCGGGTGCCGCCACAAGACCATCCAGCAAACCCAAGCCAACGCGACCGCCCAGGCCCAACGCCAGCATGTCGGTGCGTGGCGCGACGGGGCATAGCCCCCAATAACAACCAAGGAGATTTTCAGTTTATGGCCCAGCAAAATCGCAAGGCACTTCGGGAGCAAGAGTCAATCGCCGACATGCACGACACGGCTGACCGACCCGTCAACAACAACGCGATCGAGATCGCCGAGACTACCCTGCCGGGCAACCGTCCTCCCGAGCGCATCCTGGACCCCGTGGTCGAGACGTTCAAGGCCCTGCAACGTCAGTACAAGGCCCGGTACGGCTACAAACCCGTGGGCCTCACGGCCGAGCAGATCGAGACCGAGATCACCCGGTACGACCGGAGTCACCCGTGCCGGTAGATCTTGCCCGCTTGACCGATGAGCAAAAGGTCGCGGTACTCCACACCGAAGGGGCCGTGTACGTGTCGGCCGGACCGGGCGCCGGAAAAACCCTGACATTGACAAGTCGTATCGCCCACCTGCTGGACCTCGGGGTCAATCCCGGCGAGATCGTCGCGATCACCTTCACGAACCGAGCTGCCGGGGAAATGCGGGAGCGCATCATCAAGATGCTGGGCGGGGCCCGCTGCACCGTCCAGATCTCCACGATGCACGCATACTGCGCCCGATTGATCCGAGATTCCCCGGTGGCGTTCGGACTGGAAAACAACCGATTCACCATCGCGGACGAAGACGACTCCAAGCGGTACTGCATCCAGGCGATCGCAACCGTGACGGGCCGCAATGCCGCCGACGTCAAAAAGGACGAAACGTCCCGCGGGGTAGACCAGGTGCGCCGTCGGATCTCCCAGGAGAAAAACCAACTGGTGCTCCCCGGGGATGTCCAGATGCCCCCGAGGCTCCGGGACTACCAAATCTTTTTGTCCCGAGTGTACCAGCAGTACGAAGACATCCTCCGGAAGGTCAACACGGTTGATTTTGACGACCTCATCATGAAGGTGGTGTTGGGGCTCAGGAAGCCCGAGGTCCGCGACGCAATCTCCCCACGGATCCGCTACCTCATGGTCGACGAGTACCAAGACACCAACGCGGCTCAAGTGGAAATGATCAAGCATCTGGGAAGCCACCACGGCAATGTCTTCGTGGTGGGTGATCTCTTGCAATCCATTTACGGGTTTCGATTCGCTGACCCATCATGTGAGAAAAAGTTTTTCGACGCGTTCCCCGGGGCTGCTGTCTACACACTCCAGTTCAACTTTAGGTCTACCGCGGCGATTGCAGCAGTCGCCAACATCGTGATCCAGGGCAACGACAACACCAAGATCGAAAAGAAAATCATCGCGACCCGGCCCCTGGGTGACCTGCCCCGGTTGGTCCAGCGGAAGGACCCCCACGACGAGGCCGACTACATTGTGGGGGAAGTCCAGAGTTTGGTCAGGCGCGGCAAAGCCCAGTGGAAAGACTGCGCCGTGATGTACCGGACCAGGTTCCAGTCTCGAGCCCTGGAAGTCGCGGCTGTCAACCGGAACATTCCCTACCGAGTCGTTGGGTCCCTTGGGTTCTACAGCAGGTCCATTATCAAGGATGTCGTGGCCTACTTGCGGCTCCTGTTCAACCGCCAGGACGACGCTTCGTTCGTCCGGATCCACAACCAGCCCCGCCGGGGCATCGGGGATGTCGGGATGCAGGAGTTCTGCCAGGTGGCCGAGCAGCACGATAGACCCCTGTTCAAGACCATGCGGACCGGGATCTTCATGCCGCACGTCCGGGAGCCCGCGCGGTCCGGATTCCGCCAGCTCAACCGCGTGTTCGTCGAGTTGGTCAAGAACAACGACTTGACCGTCGTGGGGCCCTTGGTCGAACAGGTCATTGCCCTGACGTCCATGAAGACCGCAGCGGAACTGGGCAAGAACACCAAGAAGTCTGAGGACCAGAAAGAGCAGCTCAACGAGTTGGTGGTCGCGGCTTACGAGTTCGACCAGGACCACGGTACCGGCCTCAAGGGTTTCCTGGACCACGTCTGCCTGATGCAGCAGAGCAATGCCCAGACCGATGAAAACCGCCTCCTCATGATGACGATCCACGCGGCCAAGGGCCAGGAATACCCCCACGTCTGGTTGGCCGGGTGCTGTGACGGTTTGATCCCCATGAGGATGCGGGACGACCCCGATGAACCCTCCACCATCGAGAAGCGCCAGAAGCACGACGGCGAGGAAAAGCGGGTCTTCTACGTGGGGATTACCCGGGCCAAGGACACCCTCACGATGACGTGGCCGACCCAGCGGCAGACCCAAGGCGGCACCGTCGCGGCCGAGGCGAGCCCCCTGCTCAAGGATGTGGGGGCCGAACAGATGACCAAGGTGTACCTGCCGGCCGAGTACATGGTGGACCAGAACGAGCAGTTCGACTGGCGAGATCGCTACAAGGTTCCTTACGGGTCCGACCAGTACGGATACGGCGACCGATACCGACGGGACCGATTTTCGCGTAAGTAACCAATCAGTTCAGTTTTCTTCCCCGTTCCCCCAGCCCACCGGTAAAACCCACCCTAACTTCTAAGTGAGGGCACTGGTTTGCCCCGAGGTTCCTGATTTTGAACCTGACCCACGCGACCGGCAAAATCCGTCGAGCCCGAAAGGCGATCTGGAAACCAGGTCAACTTCGGCGTACCGATAGTCTGCCCAGGCGGGTCAGGAAAATCGCGTACCGGGCCATCGTGGACAAATGTGACGTGATCCGGAGCCCCGGCCCAGGGGTCGCGTTTGACACCGGTGACTGGCACCTCCACCATCCCGAGCAAGCATTTATTGGCCTCACAAACTTCGAGGGGATCCCGATCCTCCGGCTCATCAAGATGACCCGGCAGTTGCAATCGGCCCCGCTGTTCCCTGTGTACTTCAACCGGTACCTTGAGGCCGCTGGCTATTCGCGAGAACACCCTCCCGAGGACGACGTCCGCGATGTCATCCGGAACCAGGCCGGGGTGGCCTGGCGGGCCGACTACTCCCGGGAGTTCCGGATCCCCCACCTGTACCGCCAGACGACCCCGGCGCTGCTGTACTGCCTGAATAGCCCGGAGCACTGCGACGCCTTCCTGGACGTCCTGCACCACGGCACCGCTGTCGCCAGGGCCCTGGAACACCACTTCACGACCCAGAACCTCCCCGGGTACATCCGGAACCTGCCAGAACACCAGCGCGTGGAAATCTCCCGCAGGAAAATCGGCGGCCTCATGGTGGTCAACGAGGCCACCGGGAAAATGAAGTTGCCGCCCAAGGGTTCCCAGGGGTACGAGGTCATCGAGGTGGAGTGCCGCCCGCGGTACCGTCCGGTCATGTCGGCCGAGTACACCAGGCTCCACCATGCCCTGTTGGCCGAAAATCTATCTCCCGAGGCCCACGACCTCATTTTCGCTCGCCTGCAAGAAGTCCAGGAAGACGACTGGGCCAGGGCGAGGAAAAATGCCCAGGGTGGTGCCCGACTTTCCACCTATTACATCGTGGTCAGACGTTGCATTGTGTTGCAGGGCGGTCGTGAGTGCTACGGGGACGAAGACGATTTTGATTCTGTAGGGCCCTGCGAGCCCATCGAGGTTGAGGGCCACTGGGGCCAGACCACCGGCGAGTGGATCATGCCGGCCAAGGGGTTCCTGAACCTCCAGGACAAGCTCCCGGGGTGGTGGCGCAACACCTACGTGGCCTGCACGACCACGCCCCTGGGCTACGCAGTCCACCACCCTGAGCACGCGTTCGCCCCCTTCAACGACTACGCTGCCCGCATCCTGCACCCCGACGGTGTAGACGCCCTCCTGGGCCACCAGGAGACCGAACCGTACCTCCTGGTCAAGCCCGAGTGCCTGCAGCGCAGGTTCACCCGGCTTTCCGACCCCCGGGCCACGACCAAGAGGCCCCAGAGCCTTGCCCAGTACCACCCGGAGTACCTGGACCGCCTCGGCGCGTACATCGCGGGAGTGGTCCAATGGGACCCCAGGTGGAACAGCGACACCAAGCAGGTCAACAGCGACGTCAAGAATGTCAAGCGACTGGTCCACTACGGGATCGCTGCCTGGGTGTTCCGCTGTTTCGCCCTTTCGGTTTTCATCACGACGGTCGTCACGGTCGTGAAGCAACTTCGCCACGTGATCCAGTGGCTCGTTGATCTCCCTGTTGCCCCCAAGATGTCGCCACAGCGAGCTTGGCGGCAGCGGGGCCCGCCCCGTTCCCTGCTCTCGGTCTACGGACCGAGACGCCTCATCGCCGACCATTTCGCCCCTTAAATCCCTGGATTGCAAGTCTGGATGGACCACTTTGTCAAAAGTGTCCCAAGAGGCTCTAAAGTGCCCTCTACACCCCTTCGGGAAAGTACCAAATCCCTATCGGTAGCTCACTTATCCCCAGTCTAACACCCCTGGGGCCTCAGCACCAAGCAGTAGATAGTTGATCAATACCCTTGACAGTACTGCTAAAGCCAGTCATAATACAACCGTTAGGTGTATCCTCTGGTAGACCCAGTGGACCACTTACCAGTTAGCTCAACAAATCCAGCCAGTTACCCTGGTTGTCTGGTCCTGACCCAGACGACCAACCACTGACCAGTTGGTTTTGATGACTTCTCAGCCGTCCAGTGAAACCGTTGAACCGCCAGCACGATCCACGAGATGGTTGACGCGGATTGCTCGCGACCGCCAAGGCCGTACCGGCTCCTCCCCGGTCCCGAGCGAACGCGTGGGTCAAGTCCGGATCGCCCCGCCAGGGGCGACGAGATGACTATTTTCACCGCGATAGCGGTGATAAAGGTCAGATGTTGGACATGGCCAAGAACAAAATTGGCGGTTTGCAGACTATCCATCCTGAGGTATTAACCGGGAGGGTAGGGGAGGGCTTTTTTTCCTGCTATGCCGGAGTGCTCGGGGCTAAATAATCCTGGTTTTAAAAATCACAATTTTGGCTTCCTGATCCACATGATGTTAAATCCAGCCAGTTGGCTTTCTTGGCTCAACATTTCCAGCAGTCTAAAATCTTTTCTATTTCCTGACCCAGTGGCTTCGCTTTGATCCTGATGATTTTCCTGGCTAAGTTTTCGTGGCTTTCGTTAGAAACCCTGATTTTGTTCCGCTCACCAAATCCTGGCTCCCTTGATCCCCAAATGGGTGTTCCGCGGCCAAATGGGTGCCCATTTTTGTGGACCAGGTTGGTCTTGTTGACAGGTTGCACCCGGTCGGGTAAAATGACCCCATGGTTAAACTCGCCCAGATCGAACCCGATGCTGCCCTGGGGCTCCCTCAAGATCTCCAGGCTCAAATAGACACCCTTTTGGCGACTCCGCGAGTCAAGGTCCCCAAAGCCCTGATTCCAGAACTCCGGGGCTACATCGCGGTCTCGGGGTTGCTGCCCAAGTCCATCCAGGCAACCCCCAAGTCCACCCTAAAGGCCCAGCAGACATTCCTGGCGCTGGAAGAGCGGTTCGATCGGGTGGTCCTGGTCCATTTTGACGCCAAGTACATCTTGCAGCGATTCAGTGCCGCGGAAGCCTCGATCCTCAGGTACCTCGAGCAATCCGGAGTCTTGAAGGACAGGATGTCCAACCACGAGGTTGACCGGAAACTCCGGGCCCTGGCGCCAGGTTTTTACGCGGTGAAATCCCGGTGGGACCTGGTGGCCCAGTTGTGCCAGGATCTCCAGCGTCGTCTGGAACTGGCCCGCGACACCGTCAAGATGATGTCGAAGCTCGACGATAATGTCCGGTGGGCCCAGCACCGCAGTCCTGGGTAGGGAAGGATTTCAAATGCGCTGGTACCACGGGACTTCTTCTACGTCTGGTCTTGACTTGGGTGACTACCTTGACCCCCAGAGAGGTAGTTTCGAACCTTGTGTGTGGGTCACGTCCAGCGTGCTGCACGCACGGGAGTTTGCTTACGCAAGAGCGTCGTTGGACCGTGCTAAAGGTACCCGTGATTCCGTGCCGGTAGTCTGGATGGTGCAGATTGACCCATTAGCCATTGTTGTCCAGGCCGACGACCTACGCAGTACCGACGACTTGGCTGATTACAAATCTTCGGGGTACGACGCTGTCCAAATAGAACAGGGGGAACGCGGTGTACCAGAAATGGCAATCCTCACTCGTAGCGTCGCCAAGTTAGTGCGGGCGACGAGATGAGGATCCATCCCCCTGTAGATATTGATCCTTGCGGAGATTCTTGCAATCACCCCGATGGCCACAGGTGTCATTACTGCGACGGGGCCATCTGCGAGTTGTTCCGCACGGTTCTGCCTGCACGTGAAACCCGTGGGCCGGAATGTCTGGAGTACACTGTTCAGCGGGAGCATGACCAACTGGTTCAGGCGTGCAGGATCCCGGTGATCCGCAACATCATCGAAAAGGCCCTAGCGGTCGCGAGGTCGTCTAACGAGGATGATTTTGCCCCTGGTGATCTGGCAGAAGCCTTGGAAGCGTTGCGTGCACCACTGGGCCTGACCGACGCCGATTTCTACCGCAGTTTTGACTCGGGTGACCTCGTCCTGACCCGTTGGTAGCTCTGCCCCATTAAACAAGGTGCACTCTCTGCGCTTTTGGATTAACCTGACAGGACTTGTCGGCGGAGTCGGTGGACTTCCTTCAAGGGCATTCCTCCGGGATCCTTGCCCTCTGGGGGACGGAACTGCTCGGCCCGGAACCGTTGACCCACGTCCTGGAAGATGGTGTCCTGGACCTCGTTGCCACCCCGGTCATTATCCATCGCGACGATACAGCGGGTCACCCCGAGGGTGCCGATCAGGTTCAACTTGATCTCTGGCTTCCAGTTCTTGGTCCCGAGGATCGCAAGGGCCGGGATTTTGTAGTACATGAGCCGGAGGGCATCCACGGGGCCTTCCACCAGCACGACCGTCTTGGTCCGGGCCAAAGTCTTGGGCAGTATCTGCTCGACCGTATCGAGCGGAAATAGTTTTTCGCTTGATTTAATCCGGGGCATATTGCGGTATTTCATATTCTCGTCGTGGCCGTCGGTCCGGCGAGCCACCCAGCCGGCCAGGTCGCCCTGCTGGTTGAACGGGAACAAAATCCTGGGGCAGCGGAGTCGTTCGTCAAACCAGTGGAGCGCCCCGACCCGTTGGAGAAAAGCTCCTGACATTCCGCGCCACCGGGTGGTCCAGGGGGTCGTGTCCCACGGGAGCGCGGGAAGAAATGACGCTTCCTCCTGGTCCTGTTTCATTTTGTCCAGCATGAGGCCGAAACCATCGGGGCGATTTTCTTCCGAAAGCTCGTCGGCCCCGATGGCCCTGGCGAGTGTATTCCAATCTGGTCCGTGGACCCCGCAGCTGCCCCCGAAGCAGTAGAACGCCCCGTCGGATTTGCGGATCGACAACGACGCCGACGCCTTGTCGTGGCCCCGGTAGCAGAATGCCTGGATGTTGGTGGCCCCGAAGGTGTCGGGCATCACCCGGATCCCCCGGGCCATCAACTGCTGGGTGATCAGGAGGGTGAGGTCGGACTCTGCCATGTTGGTGTTTTACTTGCGCACGGGCTTGTGCGGTATTCCAGCACGCTCTAATTTCCGCAGGGCTCGTTCCATCGCGATGGCTTGCTTGACCGTGGGGTTTCCGCTGTCGTACAGGGTATCCAGGTGATCAAGGAACACTCGGCATTGCTGCATCAGGGCCTTGACCTCGGGGCACAGGACGCAAGCCTGGGCGGTCGGGATCACCGGGGGCTCGGGCACGTCGCAGGCCACGCAGTCTGGGTTGCAACACTCCACCCAATTATTTGACTTGCGGGTGATAACGACCGCTTTCATGGGCTGGTGGCACTCAGGGCAAGGAGTTCCTACGTCGCAGCATTTGATATTTTTGGCCATGTTAAACCTCCACGAAGCCAACGTGCTTGAACACGTTGGTCTTGATGACGTTGCTGCTGCCGTCCTGGTACTCACTGGTCTCACGGCGGCTGAACGCATAGACCGGGCGGATCCCGGCCCGCAGGAACGCCCGCTCCAGCGTCCCCATGAAGAACGGGGCACCCCCGAGCATCACGGTGGTGGCGTGGACCTTCCGGGCAATCGCGACCAACAGGGCGGCGCGGGCCTGCTGGTCCACGACCGTCGGGATGTCGTTGAAGGTCAGGTGGGCCGCGACCTCGGTGCGGTCGGCGTCACAGAGGTCCTGGACCCCCTGGGCCGCCTGGTCCGGGGTGGCTGGGTGCTGGGTGAAGTTGTGGACGACGCCGAAGTTGGTCATGCTGGACCTCCTGGGTTCTTTATCCCACTTGGTAATGACGTTGTCAATCTTTTTGTCAAAATCTTTTGCGGCCTGATGGTTCGGTAAAACCCACCCATGTTGTCGATGCCCCGAACCGAGTCGTTGGACCAGTACCTCGCACAGTCATTTGACCGGGTGCGCCGTGGCCGTCGTGACGGTCTCAACCGGTTCAAGGTGGACTTCCGGGCGTCCAGTTTGCCGGTTTGCCCAAGACTTTACCATATTTATCGTCGGCTACCTTGGGCCAAGCGGCCCTTCGTTCAAGAGTCGTTCACGGGCGATGCCGCCGCGATGTCGGGCACGGCCCTGCACCTGGCGCTGCAGCGGTGGTTCGGGCTGGAATGCCAGGCATTTGGCCGTTGGAAGTGCTTCAAGTGCGACGTTTTAGTAGGCCCAACAGCTGGGGTGCAGGCTTGTCCCAAGTGCCAGGCTCCCATGATTTACCAGGAGCTGGAGGTTGAGAAGTCCAAGTTGGTGCCGTTCACGGGCCACATCGACATGGTGCTGGTCCAGCCCAAGACCAACCGGGTGTACCTCCTGGATTTCAAGACGATTTCCCCTAGGAAGATTTTCGAGGTCCGGCAGTCTGGGCCGTACCGCAAACACTACTACCAGATCAACGCGTACGCCAACGCGATCAACCTGGGCCAGCAGGATGTCGGGGTGGACCACGTCGACAAGGTCGTGTTGATCTATGTAGACCGCGGTGATCCGTGGATCACGTGGGCTCCGGTCCAGATGCCGGTGTCGAGGAAAGTTTACCGCGAAACCCTAGCGCTGATCGCCACGGCGAAGCGCTCAATCAAGGAGATGATCCCGCCTCGCGGCATTTGTTCTTCTACGGAAGACCCTGACGCCCACTGGTGTCCGGTAAAAAACATATGTTTTTCACCACTACTTGAAACTATGTTGTCTGACGAGGTGCAACCTAGAGACGTAGGTGACCGCGACAGGACGTATGACCGCATCTTACAGGAGGTTAACAACCATTGAGTAGCGTTCATTATAGGAGAGGCTATCTCCGAATCAACGCCTGTGGAGATGGGAGCGCTGGCCAGCGGTTCTGCACTGGTGAAACTGCCGTCGCTGAAACAGGAATTTCTTTGCTGTGAAATAGTGCAAAGGAAATAGCAGATGAGCCCACCAAGAGTACCTGTATGATTTTATCACACGAAATACGCCTTGTCCCCACCGTAAAGCAGGAGCAGTATTTTGTTCGAGCCTGTGGTGTGGCTAGGTTCACGTATAACTGGGCCCTGGCCGAGTGGAAGCGTAGGTATGAGGCAGGGGAGAAGCCCAGCGGGATGGGGCTGCGCAAACAATTCAACGCGATCCGCAGGGAGCAGTTTCCATGGACCTACGATGTCCATCGAGACTGCACGTCACAACCATTTGCCAACCTCCAAAAAGCATTTGTTAAGTTTTTTGAAAAAATAAACAACCATCCCAAATACAAAAAGAAAAATAGACATGACTCATTCTATATGGCCAACGATAAATTCAATCTATATGGCACCTGTGTCAGGATTCCGGTGTTGGGCTGGGTCAAGACTCGAGAAGCCCTGCGGTTCACAGGCAAAATTATGGGTGCGGTGGTCAAGCGGATCGCGGACGCTTGGTTCCTGGTGGTCCAAGTAGACGTTGAGCATCCCGAGCGAACCAGGGTAGCGGATGGACTCGTAGGGGTTGATCTGGGGATCAAAACGACCGCAACACTATCGACGGGGGAACAGATCCAGGGGCCCAAGGCCCTGCGGAAGGCCCAAGAAAAACTGAGGAGGAAAGACCGACAGTTTAGTCGCAAAACCAAAGGATCCCAAAACAGCAAGAAAGCCCAGATTCTGCTGGCTAGGTTGCACCGCAAGGTGGCTTGGACCAGGAATGACTTCCTTCACAAACTCACGTCCCGACTATGCCGTGAAAACCAAACGGTCGTGATCGAGGATTTGAATGTGAAGGGGATGGTCAAGAGTCACAAGTTGGCCAAGACAATTTATGATGAAGGTTGGGGTGAACTACGGCGTCAACTGGAGTACAAGGCCCCACTGCACGGTGGTCGTGTTGTAGTGGCCGACCGGTGGTTCCCATCGTCCAAACGCTGCAGCCAGTGTGGCCACGTGGTGGAAAAACTGGGCCTTAATGTCAGGACGTTATGTTGCCCAGCCTGCGGTTTTATCTGTGATCGGGATCACAACGCTGCCTTGAACTTAAAACAAATAGGAGGGGACGCACCCGGAAGTTAAGTAAGCGATACTTATAGTTGCTAGACAATCTTTAGGTAAAACCTTTGTTATTGATGTAGGAAGTTCACCCGGTCACGTAGTGACCACAAAGAAAGTAGGAATCAAGATGCTGAACGACAAGACTAACGGAACCTTCACGCTCAAGGATCGCCGCGACCCCGAGGACCAGCACGAACCCTGCCTGGACCGTACCCTCGTGGAAGCCGACATGGCGACGTTGTTGGCCGCGGTCGTGGCCAAGATTGTCCAGAACCGCGACGCCGCTACCGTGTCGCTGGCTCGCTCGTCTTGCACGACCGTGTTGGACTTTGACGTGGCCCCCGAGGACAAGTCCAAGGTGATCGGTCGGGGCGGCCAGATTATCCATGCGCTTCAGGTCCTGGCCCGCGCGATGCTCGGCGAGTACATGCAGCAGCACCACGTGGTGATTAATCTTGTGAAGGGACCGTATCCTACCGACCAGGACGACCGCGGGGATTACCGCGATCAGGATAGTCGGAGTTTCAGGCGTTAACGCGTGGGGGTAGTAGGCGCAGACTGGACCGTAAGGGCTTGGGCAGGGGCAGCAGGTGCCGCCGGGGCTGCGGGCTGTGCGGGAGCAGCAGGTTGTGCTGCCATGGCGGGTGCAGCGGGTGCCGCCGACTGGGCAGGCTGGGCCGGGCCCAGGGGCGACGTGGCGGCGGGTCGGGTCGCGATCGCGGGGGCCTGGATCAACGGTAACGCCTGGGCCTTGACGGGCCGTTTGGTCGGCTTGACCTTCAGGAGTTGCTCCGCGACCTTGTTTTCCTCCGCGACTTTTTCCGCGATGAAGTCGCGGGTTAACCGCCGGGCTTCTTTGGCCGCGAGGACCAGATGCTTGCACAGGTAGGGCAACTGCTGGGGATTTCGGATGCGGGGCGGCTGGTTCGTAATGGCGACGCCACGATTTTCCAGCCCGGCCGACACCGTGGAACTGCCGTACTGGGCCAGGACCCACTCGACATTGTAGGCAAAATGGGGGCAACTACACCAAACCCACGTGGGGCTCGTGGGGACCGGCGGCCCGTAGAACCGGATGTAACTGTAGCGGCGACCGTCGGTGCAACTCGTGACCGTCCGGAGTTCGTTGTACCACGTGGGGAACTGGGGGCGGGACCGTTGAAATCCCTGACGGGACCCGATGGAGTATTGACGGGCCAACAGCCGACACTGCCCGGTGCTTCGTTTACGAATATCCGAATCGGTGACCCTGAGCAACTGCTCCAACGTGAGCCCTGGGATATTCTGCTGGGTTTGTTTGGCCATCTGGATCCTTTTGGTTCGGGGGCACACGACACCCTTGTGGGTACCCTGATATAGGTTAACCTGACCCATGCCGAAGCAGACTACCGACCCATTTGCCGATTTTAATCGCCTGGCCCGTGAGGTCATGAGTTACCCGGCGATGCCGTACGATGTCCTGCAGGCCACGTTCGTGGAAATCTCGACCCTGCTGGACCAGGCGGTGGATTATCTGCTCCGGGTCACGACTTTCGTGGAGGACCACCTGTGCTACCACTTGGCCGAAATCATGATGTCGAACATCAAGACCAAGAAGTTGTACCGGGGCCGGTGGAATAAATGCCGTGAGGGTGTCGGTGAGGGGATCGAGATCGGGGCCGAGAATATCCGGGTGTTGGGTCAGTGTTTCGACGTTTTCAAGTTGTCCCGGATCCAGCGGGATGTCGCGTACCTGCCGGTCAAGCGGGTTATCCGGTCGATCCGACTCAATAATCAGGTGTATGAACAAATCATCGCGTCATTCTGCGCCGCGACCCCCCGGTACTGCCGGATCGTCGAAGATCTTGCCCGCCTGACCACCAGGCTACCAGATCCTGGCCACGATACCGTGGAGCATTTTCAGCAGGTGTCTGATTTAATCGACCAGAAGGAGATGATTGAAAATATGGTCGGGGCCGTGGACCCCAACCGACTTTATGGAGTCGTGGCCCTGGTCCATGAACTCCACGACCGTCTCCAGGTCATCAAGGCCAACATCGTCAAGGCTCACCTGCGCCTGATCCTGAAAATCGTCAGGTCGTCCACTTATAATGACGCCGACGCCATCGAGGCATTTCAGGCCGGGTCCATGGGGTTGATGCACGCGGTGTCGGTCTATGACCATCGGGGCCGCACGTCATTTTCCACTTTCGCACGCCAATGGGTGCGGCAACGGGTCACGATTTCTCGTCGGTCGTCCACCGGGCCACTGATCCGGATCCCATTCGCCATCTGGGAGCAGTACAGCATTATCCAGGCGGAGGAGCGTCGACTGCACCAACAGTACCCGGAAGGGATCCCCGACAATATGGTGGCGTCCCGGTTGGGCCTATCACCCGAGGTGGTCCGTCAGGTTGTAGACGCGGTGAAGTCTTCCTACGTGACGAGCCTGGACGAAGATCTCCGCATGGCCGACGACTACATGGAGTCCCGGGTGGCGTCGGTGCCGGACCAGCAGATCCTGGACCAACTGGAACTGGACGATATCAGGGAAGATTTGTTCCAGATCGTCCAGCACTTGACTGCCGAGCAGCGCAAGATCTTGTGTCTGCGGTTCGGCTTCCTGGAGGGTATCGAAAATAATATTGATCCCCGCGAACGATTACGTGAACTGTACCGCCAGATGGCGGGTAAAACCATCGTGGTCGCGGTCCGGCAGGATAATGAACCACTGCCGCCACCCGACGAACCACTGGACGACGCAACCGAAGAAAGGTGTTGAACATGTCTGACCATCAGTACCGACCCGGAACCAGCAGTTTTGACGACGCCCCTGACCAGAAGCGCAAGCGGTTTGATGACGACCTCATCATGCTGCCCAACCCGATTGAGAAGCGCCACACCGATATCCGGCCGGTCGGGGGCGTGTTCGTGCTCCAGACCCACTACGTGCCGTTCAAGGGAGCTGACGGCAAGGACTCGGGGTTTTTCGCTCTGTGCCCCGACTGGGATATGAGGACCCAGGCGGTCAAGGACGACAAGGTCTGCCCGTGCTGCCGTGATTTTGGTTACTCGGTTCCCAAGGAAGTCCGGATCAAGGCATCACAGCGCTACTACTTCCATGCGTTCAATATTTCGGAGCTGCTGAAGAAGTCGCCCAGCGAGGACTACTTCGGGCTCGTGTCGGCCAACGGGAAGAATTGGGAAGGGATCAGCAAGGCCAAGGACATCAACAACGGTACTTCACCGGCGGATCCTCGCGGGGGCTGCACGCTCCACTGGACCGCGTCACCGTCGAGCTTCAAGGCTGGGTCTCTGGAGTACAGTTTTTCGGCTGGCAATACCCTGCCGGTCAAGTACGACAAGGAAACGGGTGTCTGGAAGATCAAGGTCAACGGCAAGGTATGGTCTGGTGAGGAGCAGGATTACCTCGCGGTAGTTCCCGAGCCCGACCTGGAGAACCTCATTGAGGGTCTGGAGCGGCACGGACTCTACGAGAAACTTGAAGCCGCAGGAGTGATCATGCGAGGCAAGTCTCCCAAGAACATCAAGACGGCCGGTAAGGCCAAGCGCAAGCAGGTCGAGGACGACGAGGACGATCTGGACGAGGACACCGATCTGGACGGTGTTGACGATGACGAGGATGACGAGGATGACGAGGATGTGAAGCCGTCCAAGAAGCCCGGCAAGAAGGCGGGTAAGAAGGCTCCGGTCGAGGACGACGACGAGGATGACGAGTGGGAGGCTGACGACGACGAGGACAGCGACGACGATGATGATGACGATGAGGACGTGAAGCCCGCCAAGAAGCCCGGTAAGAAGACCGCGAAGAAGCCGGTGGACGACGAGGACGACGACGAGGACGACGATTGGGAGGAGGACGACGAGGACGATGAGGACGACGATGATGTGAAGCCCGCCAAGAAGCCGGGTAAGCCTGCTGGTAAGCCCGGCAAGAAGGCTCCGGTGGAGGACGAGGACGACTGGGAGGAGGATGACGAGGACGCCGACGAGGAGGATGAGGACGACGAGCCCCCCGTGAAGCCTGGCAAGAAGGGGACCAAGGCTCCGGCCAAGAAGCCCGGCAAGAAGGTGGTGGAGGAAGACGACGAGGACGAGGACACCGATGACGAGGATGACGATGATGACGACGAGGATGTGAAGCCGTCCAAGAAGCCCGCGAAGGCCCCGACCAAGCCTGGTAAGAAGCCGGCCAAGAAGCCGGTGGACGATGATGAGGATGATGACTGGGAAGAGGACGACGAGGACGACGAGCCCCCGGCCAAGAAGCCCGGCAAGAAGCCCCGGAAGTAACTGACGAATGAGGCGCCATAAGCAACCCCACGGCTTCGGCCGGGGATTTTGAGAAATCAAAATCCATGCTTATTAGCCCCAGGGTTTGAAAGGACCCTACGTTATCATGGCCATCACACCCATCAATACGAGTCCTAGTTGTTGGCTCTGTGGCCCACGATTAAACATCCTTGTGGGGATCGAGGAAGTGTCGTGGGCATGGTAAACCAAGATAACATCGGCGAAGGACAACCAACTGCTATCTCGGTAGCAGGACGAAACCCGAGGGTATTCGTCTATGTTTTAAACCAGCGGGGCTTGCCCCTGATGCCCACTGGACCCAGGAAAGCCAGGATCCTGCTCGGCCAGGGCAAGGCCAAGGTGATCAGGCGGACACCCTTCACGATCCAGTTGATCCAGGCGACCGGGGAAACCACCCAGCCAGTGGTACTGGGCGTCGACGCGGGAACCAAGCATATCGGGCTATCAGCCACGACGGCTAAGTCTGCGTTGTACGAGGCCGAGGTTATCCTTAGGACCGATGTCCAAGATTTGCTGGCTGGGCGAGCACAAATGCGTAGAGCGCGTCGAAACCGCAAAACACGGTACCGCCAGCCCAGGTTTCTAAATCGTAAAAATAAAGTGGGGAAACTCCCACCTTCGGTCCAGAACAAAGTAGACGTCCACGTCAAGATGGTGCAGAAGATTTGCAGCCTACTCCCGGTCTCCACCATCACGGTCGAGACGGCTCAGTTTGACATCCAGAAGATCAAGAACCCTGATATCCAGGGTGCGGAGTACCAGCAGGGTCCACAAATGGGCTTCTGGAACGCCAGAGAATATTGTTTGTTCCGTGACGGTCACAAATGCCAGCATTGTCGGGGAAAATCCAAAGACAAGATCCTGAACGTCCACCATGTTGAGACCAGAAAAACCGGCGGCGATAGTCCTGGCAACTTGATCACGTTGTGTGAAACCTGTCACAAAACGATCCACCGAGAGGACCTGGTCCATCTGTTCAAGCGAGCCCAGAAATCATTCCGCGATGCTGGCCAGATCACTACGATGCGGAAATTTGTTCTCATGGCCGTCAGGGCCGTCCACCCTGATGTCAGAGAAACCTTTGGATACATCACGAAACACGTTAGGACCACCAATGGGCTAGGTAAAGCCCATGTCGTGGACGCCAGATGTTGCAGTGGCAACCCCATGGCCATGCCGACGGGGTCACTGTTGGTCAAACAGGTGCGCGGGCAAAACCGACAACTCCACAAAGCCAACACCTTGAGGGGTGGCGTCAGGAGAGTCAACAAAGCGGTACGTTACGTCTTTGGCTTTCAACTGTTTGATAAGGTGCTGTACAAAGGGCAAGAATGTTTTATTTTTGCACGTAGGTCCAGTGGCAAGTTTGATCTGCGCCTCCTTGACGGGACCACACTAGCCCCTTGTGCTGCGTACAAAAATATTCTTTTGCTAGAAAAGGCTACCTGTTTACTGGTGTCACCCATCACACAGATGTGCACACAGAAATAACAGTAAACATGTTTTGTACTAAAAACGTTCGTCCGACGAACCGCGGAAAACCAGGCAGCAGCGTGGCTGTACTACCCCGGCCGCGTTGTTCCCGGTCGCTGGTGCCGCCCCCTTGCTACGGGCATTACCGGCAGGTTAAGGTTTGTAAAAAGTGCAAGTGGCTGGTGCTCTGCTGTGACATCCAGTCGCTGGTGGATTAACCCCGAGGACGAGACATGAACCAGAAGGCCAAGGAAAAGAAGCAAAAGATTGTCCGGTTGTCCACCGCGATCGAGGCCGTGACCGAGGCGTTCAAGACCCTCAAGGAAATCCGGCCCGTCAATCTGGAGCGCGGTACTCGCGTCAGCAATACCTTGTCCACGGGTTCCCTCATGCAGGACTTGGCGGTCGGGGGTGGTTTTCAGCGGGGTCGTATCGTTGATATCGTGGGTGAAGAGGGAGTGGGCAAGTCCACTGAACTCCAGACCATGATCGCGTCGGCTCAGCGGAATCATATTCCCGTGGTCCACTACGACCCCGAGACTTCTGCCGACCCGATTTATATGCGGGCCCAGGGGGTGGACATCCGCCATCAGTTCCGCATCATGAAGAAAAGCGTTCCAGGCTACTACTACACGCAGCCGTCGGTTGGCGAAGAGATTTATCGCCACATGATGTGGACGATGAACCGGATGCCCGAGTTCCCCAGTGACCAACCTGGTGGCCCTGCTGTTTTGTTCCTGACCGACAGTTTGGCAGCCATGATTTCGGAGTCGGCCGATGAGGATACTGGTCGCGTTACCATGGGGACGTCGGCCAGGATGCACTCCAATTTCATGCCGCAGATTCGTGCTCGTTTGGCCCGCACGGGATGTTTGTGGGTGTTCACAAACCAGATCCGTATGAAAATCGGGGTTATGTTTGGCTGCTTCCATGGGGACACCATGGTGGCGTTTGCTGACGGTTCTCAGCATCCGATCAAGGAAGTGGTTGCACAGAAACTTTGTGGCCCGGTTTTATCTTACAACCAGGACACCGGCAAGGTGGAGTCCAAGCGGATTACTGGTTGGCACCAGAACGGATCCCTTGACCTGAGTAAGGATGACGAGTGGTTGATGGTGTCAACCGAGTCCCCTGGTGTTCGTGGAGGCCGTGTATGCTTTACGTGTACAACGGGTCATCGTGTGTACCGGCAGAACGCCCAGGACGGTGGTCTGGACGAGATTGACGCCGACGACCTAGTTGTTGGGGACAAGATGCTCACATGGTCAGACATGGGGGTGCTCAAGAACAGCACCTACATGGATGTCATTTGTGGTAGTTTGCTGGGGGATGGTGGTCTGTCCCCTATTCGCACCAACTACGGGGAAGGGCCGCTTGCTGTTTTCAGTTTGACTAATAATGAGCAGCCAGACTACTTGACGTGGAAGATGGGATTATTACCTGGTTTGTCTTTGCGGGCTGTACACGACCGTAAGCGCGGGCACACAATATATCGGTCGGAGTCTCGCACTGACCTACGTTTTTTGCGCACCATGTTCTACCAGGATATGTGTGGATTCCGTCGGGTACCTGTCGGGCTTACGCTCACGCCATTGATGGCTGCGGTGTGGTATATGGACGACGGGTCAGTGAAGCACACGGAGTTGGGAGGTTGCGGGGCTACCATCAGTGTAAAGAGGTTGTTCAAGTACGCACCAGAAAACATTGAAGCCGCAGTAGACATTCTGCGGGTGTTTATTGGGTGCGATAGTGAGGAGGTCAAAGCCCTACCCAGCAACAAGGTGCTTAGTATCAGCGCTGCGGCTTTCAGGACATTTAGCCGTAAGATTCGTAAGTTTGTGCCGCCGTGTATGCAGTACAAACTGTGCGAGTGTGACCGAGGATTCTATCAAGATATTCCTGTGCTACCGCTGCTACCAGATTTGCAGCCGTCGTACGTCAGGGTGACTGAGAAAGCACCTGCGCAGAAGCGGAAGTACCGGCAGTTGGCAAAGTACGACATCGCCGTGGCCAACAACCACAACTATTTCGTTGGCGGTGCTGGTAAGGGCGTGCTGGTGCACAACTCGCCGGAGACGGAGCCCGGCGGGCAGGCAGTCAAGTACTATCCTGACTACAAACTCAGGATGCGAAAGCGAAAGGTTGAGGACGATAAAGTCGGGCTCAAGGTGCTACCGTTCTCGGTGTACTCGTTGAAGAATAAGACGTACCCGCCATTCCAGCAGGCCAATGGTTCCATCGTGCTGGGTCGTGGGCTCGACAAGGCTCAGGACGCCCACGAGTTTCTGGACGCGATCGGTCGCTTGGAGGTCAAGAACAAGGGTGGGCGTCGTATCCTGCTGAAGCGATTCGACCAGGGGTTCATGTCGTGGCGGGATTTCCGCGGCGTTACCGAGACCCAGGATTTCCGTGACTACTGCTTCCACCTCCTGACACTGGACCGTACTTATCAGGAGTATTTCAAGAAGCAGGGGTTCTCGAACTACAACTACGACGACCCTGCTGCTCAGTCGATCGCGCCGCCCGAAGTTCACGAGGAGCCCGACCAGGAAACCCAGGACGATGACGCGTCGCAGGATTAGTAAACAAGCTGGTTGGGTGTCGCCCACCAGGTTGGCCAAGGGGCCCAACGGTCGTGCTCTATGCCGTTGGTGTAACCAGGAAGTCCCAACGTGGCGCCGCACATTCTGTTCTGACGAATGTGTCCACGAGCACAAGCTCAGGACCGACCCTGGTTACGTCAGGCAGCAGTTGTTCCGGCGGGACCGTGGGGTCTGTGCTGTCTGCGGACTGGACACGGTTCAGGAGGAGCAGCGACTCGCCCTGGAGATTTCTGCGGCCTTGCGGCCCGAGGGCAACCGACTGGATTGGATCCCGGCGCAAAAGCGATTCGCAGACAAGATGGGGGCCAAGTGGACCGCCAGGCGACACGGTGGTTTTTGGGATGCAGACCACATTGTGCCGGTCGTGGAGGACGGGGGAGAATGCGGGCTCGACAACTACCGAACATTGTGCATCCCGTGCCATAAGGCCGAGACCAAGGCCCTGCGGGCCAGGCTCGCCAAAACCAAGAAAGAGACGTGATCTATGGATCCTAAAGAGGTAACCAAACTGATCAAGATGACCCTGGCTGATGACGAGAGCAGTCGCCTCATCAGTGCCGCGGTGCTCAAGCGGGTCATCAAGACCACGGGGCTCCGGGTAGCCGGTGATCTACAGGAGGCGGTCCATCGCGAGGTCGGCAACATGTTGATCAAGGCGGCGAAGCGGTGCCTGTCCAACAACCGTTCGACCATCCGGCCCGAGGATCTATAGTTGGCGCGGTTTCTCCAGACATCTGACCTGCATTTGAACGCGTTGCGCTCGAGGTTTGACGATTATTTGGAGCGGGCCGACCAGATGCTCCGGGCCTTGGACTACGCGGCGGTGTCGTTCCGGGTAGACTTCACGGTTGTGGCGGGCGATTTTTTCGACCAACCCAACCTGACCAACGCGGACCGGCAACTCCTGAGCGATTGGCTCGCGAGGTCTCCGGTCCCGATCATCGGGATCTCGGGCAACCACGACGCCAGGACCACCTCGTTTGGAGATACCTGCCTGTCCCACGTGACTCGTTTGCCCATGGCGACCCACGTGCTACACGACCGTGCCCCCGTGCTGGTCCAGCATGACGCCATGGACTTGATTTTGATCCCGTGGCATGGTTGGTCCGACCAAGAGTTCCACGGGATCGTCACGACCTTGCTGGACCGACGAAAGCGGGATGTCCCGGTCGTCGTGGTGGCCCACGAGGCATTTACTGGGTGCCGTGGGGATAATGGCCATGAAGTCCACCACCATGCCCAGGCATCGATCCGGACGGCTCTGCCGGTGACCTGGTGGGCCCTGGGGGATATGCACCAGTACCAGAAACTGGATAGCAACGCGGTGTACTCGGGGTCACCGCACCAGATTGACTTCGGTGAGGGTCCTGATAAGGGCTGCTGTATTGTGGATTTTGCCGACGGGGCCGCGACCCATAGGTTTACCGGGTTGAAGTCTACCCCGCTGGTCACCCTGACCGAAATCCCCCCGGATAATGTCTGGCCGCCGTTTTGCCGGTTCAAGCCCGAAGATTTCGTGGCCAATACGTTACTCCCGCCGGGTATTGAATACGTGGTGCCAAATATATCTGGCACAGGTCAGGACAATACGGTAAAATCTCATCAACGCGATGTGCTCGCTGGTTTGGCAGACGTGTTATACCGAGCTAAACTGCCGAGCGAACTCCATGGATTGAGCACCGAGATAGCTCAGTCATTGCTGGCCCGCGCATAGCGCTGGCACGAGGAAGAAAATGGCAAAGAATATCGACACGACCGAGACCACAACCACCAAGGCCAAGCCGACCAAGGTCACGCTGTCGCCGGCCCAGGTTCAGGGCCTCAAGACCATCGGGGCCATGACCGGGTGGACCAAGATTTCGCCCGACGCCGCAGCCCAGCGGGGCTGGCTGCTGCACTGGCGGGCCTATCCGAAGCTTCAGGCTGCTGGTCTCCTGGATGTCAAGGTCCAGGACAATGACAAGGTCGGGCACGTCGTCCTGGCCAAGCTGACGGCCCAGGGCAAGAAGGTTCTCAAGACCCTCGTGTAAATCCTGCTCGTCTTTTTCTTTCCTTACCACTTGACAACGTCGGTTCCTTGGGGTACATTTGTACTTAGAGGTGAACCTCATGGAATGGACCCAGCACGGTAGCAAGTTCGTCGGGACCGACGGTTGGGAAATCCGTCGCGACGGTGAGGCTTTCACGGCGGTCTGCACTGCTGGCGAGTTTCGCTGGCTCGGCCGCTACCGAAGTGCTGCGGTGGCCCAGCGGGCCGTGTCGACTCAGGTCTTGGACGACTTTCTCCAGTCCACCGTGGGGCTTGAGTCCTGCGAGCCTGATGGCGGGTTCCCCGACCTCACGGCCGCCATGGACGAGATCATGGGGCGGTTGGTCCGGTGCAGGACTACTGCCCAGTAGTTTGCACGTCTATACTACAAAGAGAAATAATATGTCAAAAATCGAAACCCTCACGGATGCACAGACCGCCCTGCTGCCCAAGGTTAGGGATCGCTGGCTCAAGATCGGGCTGGACACCAGTCCTATCGATGAGGACAAGGCCAAACGTGCGGTACGCAAAGCTTACCGATGCGCTGGACTGAAACCGCCCAAGGAATTCATTTTCTGCGACTCGCCTTTGCAAGGCTGGCTTGCGGTCGCGATGGCAAACCTGTGTCAGGGCCAGGTTCGGGACCAGGTTCGGGGCCAGGTTCGGGGCCAGGTTTGGGGCCAGGTTTGGGGCCAGGTTTGGGACCAGGTTTGGGACCAGGTTTGGGACCAGGTTTGGGACCAGGTTTGGGACCAGGTTTGGGACCAGGTTTGGGACCAGGTTTGGGACCAGGTTTGTTTTGGCTTTCATGACTCTGGTTGGCTAAGTTTTTATCGTTTCTTCCATGAAACCGGCATCAGCGATTGTTCCAAGTTGCAGGGCCTGTGGGCCTGCGCAGAGCACTGTGGGTGGTGGTGGGGATTCGAGAACGTCGCGGTCATCACTGGCAAACCATCGAAACTGCATCGCGATGCGCAAAACCGGCTCCATTGCCCCGACGGTATGGCGATCCAATACCGTGACGGTTGGGGTCTGTACCGATGGCACGGCGTTGCCGTCACCGAAGACGTGATCTTTCATCCTGAGTTGATCACGACCCATAGCATTGATCAGGAGAAAAACCAAGAGGTCCGCAGGGTCTTGATCGAGCGATACGGTGAGGCCCGGTATCTTGAGGACTCCGGTGCCGCCATGATCCACGAGGACCACTTCGGTAAACTGTATAGCAAGGAAATCCCCGGCGACGAACCTATCGTGATGGTCAGGGTCATTAATGCGTCACCGGAGCCTGATGGTCATCACAAACCCTACTGGCTTCGGGTGCCCCCTACTGTAAAATCAGCCCACGAGGCTGTAGCTTGGACATTCGGGCTCACTCCCGAGCAATATCAACCAGAACAGGAGAGTTGAAATGCAGAAGATCATTCGACAGGGCGATGTCATGTTGGTCAGGGACGACACCATTGACCTCACGGTCGCCAAGCCCGAGAAGGCCGTCCGGGGTCATTATATCCTGGCCGACGGCGAAGCCACGGGTCATGCCCACCGGGTTGCCCAGGTTGCCACAGCCATGTGGGTGGTCAGTGAGGCCGTGCGCATCCTGCAGGTCAAGGCCAAGACAACCCTGCAGCACGAGGAGCACAGCCATCTCGATTTGGACCCAGGACTATATCGTGTGGTTCGTCAGCGCGAGTACAGTCCCGAGGCCATCCGGAACGTTGCAGACTGATCTAGCAAGGACGAGATGAAAATCCTCTGTACTTCGGACCTACACGGTCACTATAATTTTGATCGGTGGCCCGACGCTGATGTCCTGGTGATCGCGGGTGACATCACGTCCTACGGGCGCAGGGTAGAATACAGTCGCTTCAATCTACAGGTAGAGGCGTGCCAGTACCAGCATGTCGTCGTGGTCGCTGGAAATCATGATTTGGCGTTCCAGGACGACCCGACCACTAGGTTGCTCTTGACGGCTCCGAATTGTCACTATTTACAGGACACCAGCATCGTGATCGCCGGGGTGCGCTTCCAAGGATCTCCTTGGACCCCGACCTTCGGGTCTTGGGCGTTTATGAAGCCCCGGGGCACTCTCCATACCATCTGGGACCACATCCCGATGGACATCGACGTACTGATCACGCATGGGCCACCAGCCGGTCATTTGGACTTCAACGGTTACGAATATTGTGGCTGTTCAGAATTGCGGGATGCTGTGGATCGCGTGAAACCCAAGTTACATGTGTTCGGCCACATTCATTTTTCACACGGCACCGCGTTCAACGCCACGACTATTTTTGTAAATGCTGCTCGTTGCACCGAGGGTTACGACCCCATTAACCCGCCCATCCTGGTAGAAATCTGAGGTCCAGCATGAATCTCTTGCCAGCTGTCCAGCAGCCCAACAACACGACCGTGCTGTACCACGGACACTGCCCCGATGGTTTCTGTGCTGCCTTCATGATGCACTGCCGGCTTCCCGAGGCTGGGTATTTGGCGTGTCATTACGACGTCCCAGTCCATATCGAGGACCTGACGGGTCGCCACGTCATCCTGGTGGATTTTTCACTGCCGCGCCAGCAACTCCTGGACCTCCGGGCCAAGGCCGCGAGCCTCGTGGTCCTGGACCACCACAAGACCGCCGAGGCCGATCTTGCTGGCCTGGATTTCTGTCGATTTGACCAGCAGTGCAGCGGGGCCGTCATGGCGTTCCAGGAGATCCGCCAGTATTTGGCTCCCGGCACCCCATTCACGAAATTGGAAATGCTGTCTAACTACGTGCAGGACCGGGATCTGTGGACTTGGCGACTTCCTGACAGCCGGGCCGTATCGGCCGGGCTGGACCTTTGGCCAAGGGATTTCGCCCAGTGGGCCTGGGAGATCGCGGTGGACCGCAACGCCGACGCCCTGATGAACCGGCTGATCCAGAACGGTACCATGGTGTTGCAGCGAGACCTCATCGTGCAGGGCAGGATAGCCGAGCACGTGCGGTTCGGGATTTTTTGCGGTGTCCGGGCCGCGGTCATCAACACTTCGGTATTTGTCAGCGAAATGACTGATCGGTTTGGTGAAGAGGTTGACGTGGTGGTGTCGTGGCACCAACAGCAGAACGGCACCTTTCGCTATAGTCTCAGGACTCGCGGAAACTCTATGGTGGACGCCAGCGATCTTGCCCAGCGGTTTGGCGGTGGGGGCCATGCCCACGCGGCTGGATTTGTCACGGATCAGATGGTGCCTTTTGTTCCCGATCGGTAAAATACCAGCACTAACCATCCTGAGGCACCATGTCCTACGCGACCAAGTACCGACCCACGACGTTTGATCAAGTTGTTGGCCAGGCCGAAGCCGTCAAGTCCCTCCGGGGACTAATCAGTCGAGACGATTTTCCCGCAGCTCTGCTGTTCTGTGGGGACCGATCCACCGGCAAAACCACGCTGGCCAGGCTGGTCTGTCTTTATCTCAACTGCCAGGGCGACGGTGACGAGCCCTGCGGGACGTGCAAGTCGTGCGTCGCGATGTTGGCGGCAATCCAGGGGGACGGCGACCATCCTGACCTAGTGGAAAAGAACGCAGCGTCGGAGCGTGGCATCGAGACAATCCGTGAACTCGAGAAAACCGCTCGGTACAGTCCGAGGTTCAAGCGTCGGATTATTTTGCTTGACGAAGCCCATATGCTGACCGACCAAGCCCAACAGGCGTCGCTCAAGTTGTTTGAGGAGCCCCCGTCAAAACGGTGTACGTTTATTCTCTGCACCACTAATCCCGAGAAACTGCTCGGCGCCATCATGTCCAGGTGCACTGTATTCCAACTGGCTGATATCCCGGTCGGCCAGGTGGCCCGGTTGGTTCACCGGGTTGCCAAGTTGGAGAAGGTCGCGCTCCCCAAGGCGGCGGCTATCCAGATCGCCGAAGCGGCTCATGGGCATCCTCGTGAGGCCCTGACGTTGCTCCAGCAGGTCTGTGCGGTTTTTGACGGCCGCGATATTGACCTCAAGGAACTCCCGACCGTCATTGAGTCAAGTGAGACGGTCCAGCCGACCATCGCGGTCCAGCAGTGGATCAGGTCTATCCTGCTGGCCAAGTACGGTAATGCCCTGTTGGCCACCCAGCGGGTAGGGTCTGCTGAGTATTTTTGCAAGATGGCGATCGAGGCGGTCCAGATGTTATTGCGTGGGTGGATCGACGCTGACAAGCTGGTGGACCGGTCCAAGTTCTGGTTGCTCAAGAACGTGCCGGTGCCCAAGGCACCCGACGATGCTGTAGATATGCAGGCTCTGGTGGATACTTGGGCTGATGTACTTGGCCTCCTGCTGGACGGGCAGGAGCGGGTCAAGCGCTACCAGAACGACAGCTTGGCCGTGCTGGACTTCGTGACCTGCAAGGTGGTGGCCCGGGTGAAGCAGTAGATGCCGACGATTAGGCACAAGGAACTACGGGTCCGCAACGGATACGCGTATAAGGACCTGGTGGTCCCGCTGGACCAGCAGGGCCTCGTGCTGGTCCGGGGGATTAATCTGGACGACGGTGGTTTCCTGGGGACAGGCAAAACGTCCCTGTGGGAACTCTGGGCCTTGGCCCAGTACGGGCAGACCGGGAAACATCGGCGAGGTGGAGACCGCCAGTCGGCCGACGACGTGGTCAACCGGATAGTCGGGAAGGATTTCGAGTCGGAGTTTGACTTCGAGGTAGACGATCATCCGTATCAACTGTACCAGTACCGCCAGCACACCCAGCACGGGACGCGCTACGGTTGTCGCGACGTCGCGACCGGTCAAGATGTCCTACCCCGTAAAGCCAGGCACCAGTGGGTCCAAGACAATATCCTGAAGATCGACTCGGTTTCGTTTTTCAACTTGGTCTACCTGACCCAGGATTTCAGCTCGTCGGTGCTGCACGGCACCGACGCGGAACGGCGTAACAGCCTGGCCAAGATGTTCGGGCTTGATGTCTACGACACCCTTCTGGACTTGACCAAGCAGGAGGTTCAGAAAACCCGCGCTATCTTGCAGGACAGTGCAGCCCTACAGGCCGAGTTGGACCAGTTGAACCAGCGGTTGACCGGGGTGGTGTACCAAGACGTCAGGGCTGCGGCCAAGCAGGCATTCGTCGAGTACAAGGCCCTGGACCGCCAGCAAGCCACCGCAATGGATCAGTGGCGCCAGGCTTCCGAAGCTCTGCAGGCATCTCGGCTCCGGGCTGATCTGATCCAGCAGATCAAGGACCAATGGGCCCAGGCCGACTTGGGTGACTTGGCGGAGTCGGCCAGGCAGATTGACTCGGGGGTATGTCGTGACCTCCAGCAGGAAATCCACCGTCTGGAAAAGGTTGCGGCGAGGCACGCCATCGTGGCCGAAACGGCCAAGAAGCGGAAAATCCTGCAGGCCAGGTTGGACGCGGCCGATGCGGCCCGCCCTGCCCCCGAGATAGATCAGGATCTTCAGGATGTCCGGGCTCGTCATCACGCGGCTCAGCAGGAACTTCCGGTGGCAGAGCAGCGAGCGGCACTCCGCAAGGAACTGGCGGGGTTGGTTCCGTCGGACCAACCCATTGAAACCTTGCAGGCGTCGCTGGAGCGGGTTCAACGAGACATTGCCAAGACCAAGGTCACGATCGACACCGTCAAGGTCCAGTTGGACACGGGGGTGTGTCCAACGTGCCATCGAGCATTTGACCACGTGGATATTGACGCTGGGGTGCTCCAGCAGCAGATCAAGACGGCCAGGGAATCACTCCAGGCATTTCAGCAGCAGTACCGTGACCTGGCCGCCTTGGTCCAGGCGACCACCCAGCACGCTGCAGTTTCGGCCCGGCTGGCCGCCCTGTCCAAGACCCGAAAGGTCCAGGACATCACTGCTGACATTTCTACCTTGGCCCAGCAGGAGCGGGTCCTTGTCACCGAGGGGGAGTCTCGACGTCAGCGCGACCTGATCGAGTCAGCGTTGTCGGGGTTGCCAGAAGTATCGGGTGCGGACAAAACCCTCATGGCTGATCTGGAGCAAAAAATCACGGACCAGCGGGCCAGGCTGGCCGCAGCCCTCAAGATCCTGTCGTTGCGCCGGGCCCTTAGGCAGACCACGGCGGAAAAACTCCAGGTTGCCCGGGAGGCAGAACAAACTGCCAAACAGGAACTCGACACTATTGTGGCTGCGGTGGGACCCGCTGGGGAAGCCAGCGCCACCGCGATGGCACACTACAAAGAGATCAAGGAAGCGACCCAGCGGAGGAAAAGGCTCAAGGCCGGGTTGGCCTCGGTTCAAGGGCTGCAGGATCGCATCCAATGCCTTGATGTTCTGAAGTTTGCGTTTGGCTCCCAGGGACTCAAGCAGGACCGGTTCAACGCAATCCTGACCGACGCGGTCGCCACGACGGTCCCGCAGTATACGGAGGCGTTGTGGCCGCGCCACACCACTTCGTTGCAACTTCACGATGATGGTGCTGCCGTCAAGTTGAATCTGCGGCGTCAGGACGGCACCGTGATCGACGCCTCCCTGTTGAGCGGGGGTGAGCGTCACAAGGCCGGGTTGGCCTTGCTGCTTGGGCTACGTGACCTTCAGGCCCAGTACCAAGGGGTGGACAGCAACCTGCTGGTGGTGGATGAGCCCTTCGGTAACCTGGACCCCCAGGGGGCCCGGAGTCTTCTGCGGATTTTTTCTAACCTCCAGCAGAAGTTCGGGTCGGTTTTCATCGTGAGCCACCGGCCCGAGGTATTTGACTCGGCTGTCTGGACCCAAGTTTGGTGGGTCGTGCGAAAAAATGGGATCGCGACGCTTTATCGCGATGGACTGCCAGATAAACTCCGCACCACGGTAAAACGGTATTCGGATGTCCTCTGAGAACAAAATGCTCTTGCTGTTGCGCCAGACCTGGGATGTCCCGGTGGTCAATCGCTGGCTTCGCCAAGTAGTAGGCCAGGAAATCCTGACGGTGGATTGGCATAGCGACAACCTGGCCATCAGGACCCCCACGGGCACCAAAACGCTGCACGACGGCTTGGCCATGAAGTTGCTGGACCGGGCCGACCCTGACGTGACGGTCCCGGCGGTTTGGTTTCTGCTCTCCACCCTGGATCATCGCGACGAGTCTCATGCGTTGCTGTCCCGGTTGGTTTTCAAGACCAAGGTGCCGGCCGTCAGGTTCCTCTGGTTTCCGGGAAGTTTTCGCACAGTCGTGCCAGCCGGCACAGCAGTTAAATCGTGGGCCACGACGAAACCACTTGACGCCAACGACGTGGCCGTTAAGATACCCTTTACCATCGCGCTGCACCGACACCTGAAAAATGCCTTATTGGTCAGGTTGTACGGGGTGGCTGCGGCAGGATCAACCTGATGCCGAGTATTCAAGCGGTCGCGTTTGCATTTGTGTCGCCCGATGCCCTTTGGGTGATTTTGAAATACAAAGGGTACAAGATTTTGGTGGCGGGTGACCAGGGGGAAGTGACGCCTCCGGCCGGTGCGAAAAACCTGCTGGTCATGGTGCCGGATTTCAAGCGGATCCGTGCCTTGGCTCCAGTGGCCGACCAGATCCACCGGGTGATCGTGTTGGCCAAGGGACAGCACGCCGCGGTGGTCAAGCAAGGGATCCCTCTGCTTGACGCAGTGGTGCAACCAGATGGTTCCCTGGCCCACGGGGAGGTCAAGACCGCCGAGCAGTACAAGCAGGAGATCGAACGGTCGGCCGTTGAGGTAGACTTGACCCCTTTGGTCAAGGCGCCGCTTCCGTCTCCGGCACCTAAGAAAACTAAGGTGCCCGACACCCTCGTGGGTTATATCACGGATTACGCGGACTCATTGGTGCCCGACGATTTTCCTCTGGCCACTTTGGTGACCAAACCAGCGGTGCTGTTTTGTCTTGGCAACTTGACCAAACCGGAGTATAAAGCGTCGCTCAAGGCAGCGGTCCAAGCCGGCCTGGACAACCAAGTGGCCAAGGATTTGTACCGGTGGGTCCAGCAGTATAGTGTGATCATCGCGGACGCGGCCCACGCGGCCGTCACAAAAGCAGAACCGACCAGCAAAATCGCAGCCAGATACGCGGTTCCTCAAGAAGACCTTGACCTGATTGTCGCAACGTATCGCTAACCAGAGCCTGCGGGCTCGTCACAACAGAAGGAAGTAAGCACAACATGTCGAAAAACAAGAACAAGCAGCACAGTAATCCTGTTGCTCCTGCGGCCCCCAAGAAGCCTGCGGACGACGCTTCTGGCGACCTCGGCCCCGAGGAGACTGACGCTGGGGTGGAGCCGGAGGTGGAGGAGGACGACTGGGACGATGACGCCGAGGTGGTGCCGGATCCTGGGGAGACCGAGGTTGACGTGTACGTCGGGGCGGATGGGGTCGAGATCCCGGTGGTGTGCCGCAACTGTGAGATGTGGGGGAAGCCCCACGCGTTCCTGGGCAACAAGGTCATGTGTGCTGCGGGCAAGCCCGTCAAGGTGATGATCAACGACGCAGAGGTCGAGCGCCCCATGGCCGAAGACATCTGGTCGTGTTCGTCATATTTCGTGCCCAAGGGCATGGACATCACGTCGTCGGTCCCGGCCTCGCCTGGCGAGGCCGCCGCGATGCTCAAGGCAGCCAAGTGGCTCAAGACCAACGTGGAGATGCAGCACAAGGGCGCCAAGATCCTGGCCCGGTACAACGAGCCGGTGGCTGGCTGGCTGGACCGTATGGACGCCCTGTCCAATGTGATCGAGTCGCCCGATACCTACCGGTTTGTGTTCCCGCTGCTTCAGCTCCTGTCCGACACGATCATCGAGCGGCATCGCAAGACGCGCAATCTCGGTGGTGGTCGGTCTACCCAGAAGTACCAGAAGGGCGACACGGTTCGGTGGACTGATCCTGCGACCGGCAGCAAGATGACCGGGTGGATCATGACGATCGCGCTCAAGAACAGCCAGATCACCGTTTTCCTGGACCAGAAGTCGGCCGCGGTGGTCCAGCCCGGCACCGTGGGGCCCCTGCAGGTGTGCTACGACTACCGGACGTGGCGTGGGTACAATCCCGAGGTGGTCCAGCAGTCGGCGGTCGTAATGGTGGCGGGGCCCACGCCCGAGACTGAGGAAGTGTAGCGATGGGGACTCTCCAGACAGCACTCGATGTATTGAACCGTCTGGAGCAACTCCAGGGCCGCACCGTCAAGGAGGCACTGCTCGAGCAGAATCGGGACAACCCAGCTATCCAGGCGATTATCCGGTTGGCCTTGGGGTCCAGTCGGTATTTCGTGTCGCCTCCCCACGGGATCGTCGGGACCGCTGGGTTGTCTCTGCAGGATTCTTGGAAAGCCTTCCGTGTCCTGACCAAGCGGCTCAGCACCCGGGAGGTCACAGGTTCGGCTGCCCTGGCGGAAGTTCAGCGGTTGCTGGCCTCGTGTCCTTCGGATGCTGCCAAGTGGTACACCCGGATCCTGAACCACGACCTTCGGATCGGCGTTGGGGTCGATATTGTCAAGACGATCTGGGGGCCCGATTTCCTCCTGGGTCGCGAGGCCAAGACGGATTCGTGGAAGTTCAACGGGTGCGCCCTGGCTAAACCCTGGGAGGACGTGTGGCCCCGGGGAGACGCCAAGTACCCCCTGGGGGTGGAGCGGAAACTGGATGGAGAACGGGCCCTGATTTTTGCTTGGCCGGCCACCGGGGAAATCATCGTGGCGACCAGAAATGCCAAGCGTAGAAATCAGATCGAGCAGGTTCTGGAGTTCAAGCAGCAGGTATTGGATTTCGTAACCGCCCTGGACCAGAGCCACACCAGCACCCCGATGTTCATCGACGGGGAGTTTATGGCGGCGGGGTGGAACCAGACGTCCAGTCTGGTCCGTCGAACCAAAAACTTCGACCCAGCTGGTTTTCTACAGCACATCCGCCTGATGCTGTTTGACTGGGCCCCGTTGGCCAGCTATTTAGCGGGGGAGTTTGCGGTCCCGTGGATCAAGCGGAAGTCCATGCTGATCTTGGCGGCCGGGGGAAATCATGTCCGGGCTACCCCGATCAAGTTTTCGCCCAACATTTTCGTCTTGGGCCACACGGTCGTGTACAACGAGGAGCAACTGCAGGCCGAATATAACGCGTGCCTGGACGCCGGCCACGAAGGCATTGTCGCGAAAGTCATGGACGCCCCGGAGTTATTCAAGCGCACGACAAATAATATCAAACTCAAGCCGAGCGATACCATGACCGTTACGATCACCGGGGCAGTGGCGGGGCAGGGCAAGCACGCGGCAGCAGACCGAAAGTTTGTCCGGGCGGTCAGCAAGGTGCTGGACATTTACGGGGTGGCCCAGGACGACGGTTCCTATTTACGCTGGGAAGTTTCCGACGTGGAAACTGCAGCCTCGGCCTTGAGGGCTGCGGTGGCCGATGACACCGACCGTCGGATTGAACTGCTGGACAACGCGATTGAACTTCGCCACGGGGCTCGCCTGGGTTATTTCACGGCCCTGACGTCCAGTGGGGATGAAGTTCACGTAGGAGGAGGATTCAAGCATAAAGCCGGTCAAGACGAACGCATGGATTTTTGGTTACGCCGCGACGAAATGATCGGTAAAAAGATCGACATCAAGGTTCAGAAAGACCAACAGCAGGTTGGCGTAGGTCGGTTCAACCGTTTCGAGCGCGTCCGTGAGGACCTCTAGCAAAGGAGAAAACCACATTTGATCATTACGCAACATGCCCGTACATTTGACGACGTTTGGTTGCGCGCATAGTGCCGCAGCCAGAAATGAGACTGAATAGGGGAGGCTATCCCCGAATCAACGCCTGTGGAGACGAAGGCTCTGGTTGGTCCTTCGGGACCAACGAAACCATCGTCGTTGAAACAGGAATTTCATCGCGGTTGCGAACCGCAGAGAAAGTAGCAGTTAGAAAAGCAATGCCGATGATCAAGATCATTCCCCTGGGAAACGTTAAGGGCCTGCCCGAGGAGGCCGACCTCGTGGAGGTCACCAAGCAGCACCTCGTCGTCAAGTATCAGACGAAGCAGCGGGGTCGTGGCGGCGGCACGGTAGACCACACCATGAACATCCCGATCGCTTCTGCGGTCTATGAGGTCACTACTGTGGTGGCCCCCGAGGCCCAGGATGAGGACGACGCCCCGGTGACTGTGCCGAAGCGTCGTGGTCGCCCGCCCAAGGCCCAGGAGGCGGAGCCCGAGGCACCGCGGCGTCGTGGCCGTCCCCCCAAGGCCAAGGAGCCCGAGGTTGAGGAAGAGGATGCCGATGAGGACGATACTCCTGCCCCGGCCCCGAAGCGTCGTGGTCGCCCGCCCAAGGTCAAGGACCCGGAGCCCGAGGTAGAGGAAGACGACGAGGATGCCGAGCCTGAGCCCCCGCGGCGTCGTGGCCGTCCCCCCAAGGCCAAGGACGACGAGCCGGCACCGCGTAAGCGTCGAGCTGCCCCAGTGGAGCCCGAGGACGACGAGGAGTTCACCGACGATTTCAAGCCCCAGCGGGCCAAGGCAGACGATGACGACGAGCCGGCACCGCGCAAGCGTCGCCAGCGGCCCGAGGAGCCCAAGGTCAAGGTCGGGGCTGCCCGGAAGCCGTTTGCTGTCAGCGACGGTGGTCAGGATTGGCCTGACGATATGTAGCCCTCCGGCTTCGGCCGGGGATTTTGAGAAATCAAAATCCATGCTTATTAGCCCCAGGGTATGAAAAGACCCTACGTTATTTTGGCCATCACACCCACCAATACGAGTCCTAGTTGTTGGCTCTGTGGCTCTACCGTTAAACAGTCCTGTAGGGTAGGGACAGTGTGGAGAGCATGACAAACCAAGATAACATCGGCGAAGGACAACCAACAGCAACTTCGGTTGCTGGACGAAACCCGAGGGTATTCGTCTATGTTTTAAACCAGCGCGGCAAACCCCTGATGCCCACGGGGCCTAGGAAAGCCAGGGTGTTGATCAAGCAAGGCCGGGCTAAGGTGGTGCGGCGAACACCCTTCACGATCCAGTTGACCATGGCGACAGGTGAGACGGTCCAGCCCGTTTCGTTGGGTGTTGACGCGGGCACCAAGTACGTCGGATTATCGGCCACGACGACCAAGGTTGCGCTGTACGAAGCTGAAGTGATCCTTAGAACCGACATCCAGGATTTGCTAGCTGGTCGGAGGGCATTTCGCAGAACTCGTCGCTGGCGTAAAATACGGTATCGTCAACCCAGGTTCCTGAACCGTAAAAATCGGGTGAGTAAACTTCCGCCATCGGTCCAGAACAAAGTGGACGTCCACGTTAAGGTGGTGCAAAGGGTTTGCCGTTTGCTGCCGGTCACCAATATTGTGGTCGAGACGGCTCAGTTTGACATTCAGAAGATCCATAATCCTGACATTCAAGGAAAAGAATATCAACACGGCCCCCAGGAAGGTTTCTGGAACGTCAGGGAATACGTGCTATTCCGCGATGGTCACAAGTGCCAGCATTGCCGGGGAAAGTCCAAGGATAAGATCTTAAATGTCCACCATGTTGAGTCCAGAAAGACTGGTGGCAATAGCCCCGATAATCTGATCACGTTGTGTCGTACTTGCCACAAGACGATCCATCGCGAAAATTTGGTTCACCTGTTCAAACGAGCCAGGAAATCATTTCGAGATGCTGGCCAGATGACCACGATGCGACGTTTTGTTTTGGAGGCCATCAGGGCTGTCCATCCTATTGTGCACGAGACCTATGGGTACATCACAAAGTGGATCAGGGTCACTAATGGTCTGGAGAAATCTCATGTAGTGGAAACCCAACAGCGACTCCGACTGTTCCGTTCTTGGCCAAGCAAGTGCGGGGTCAGAACCGACAACTTCACAAAGCCAAGTTTCTCAAAGGCGGAATCAGGAAGGCCAACAAAGCGACACGCTATGTTTTTGGCTTTCAGCTTTTTGACAAGGTTATCTTCAAAGGCCAAGAATGTTTTATTTTTGCGCGTAGAACAAAGGGTGATTTTGACATCCGTTTTTTAGACGGAATTAAAATAAATGCTGGGGTCACCTACAAAAAACTGCGTCTGGTAGAAAAAGCCAGCACGTTGCTACTCCAGAAAGGACAGGCGTTTTCCTCCAGGCAATGGAAGGCGTGGGCTTCCCCGGCTACGGAGCGGTAAAATCACAGCATGTCGACCTGCATGCTCAAGGGTTTTTGCACTGTTTTGGCGAAACAACTCCACGAAGTCGGGGTAGATGACACAGCGGTGTCAACTACTTACCAGGATTCTTTCCCGTGTGACGCGGTTCTGGAAAACTCCCGTTTGCTTTTTCAGCACGTGGACCCCAGTAATGCCGCGGCGGTGTCGAGATTCATCCAACGGTTATTCCCCGGGACCCCCGTGGAGCCGACCGACACGACCGCCGATTTTTTGCTCCACCAGCAGCCCTTCCGCTGTACAGAGTTGGACATCGAGGTCTACCAGCCCTGCAGCGTGAAATCTTGCGCGTTCTGGACCGCCAACGCATGGACCAGGAACTGCATCCTGGATTATCGCATCACGTTCGCCAACGACCACGCCAAAGACCATACTCGAGGCCAACTGGAACCTAAAGATCTGGCATTTTTGCTGGGCCTGGGGTTACCGAACGCCAAACAGAAGGTCAACGACGCGATCGCGGCGGCCAGGTACTGGGCGCTCAAAAATAGGTTGTCGACGGCCGCGGCGGCAGAATCCGCGGGGCTAGTGGAAACCCAGCCTGAAAATCCAGAAAATCCCCAGGACCCACCGGAATCTGCCGAAGAAGAAATAATCCACCGGCGTTTCGGCATCGGGGCCACCCGGGTCTTGGCGATCGCGGTCCAGTCGTTCGCAACCGTGAAATCTGCCGCCCAGGCGGTTGACGTCCCACCTGACGTTTTTCTCACGTTGTGTATGCACCACGGTATCGTCGCGACCCATTTGCTCTGATTTTTCTGCTCGTTTTTCTGTTTCGACAAAACCACCTTAATATTTAGTAGACGAAAGCGGTGCTACTGCGCCGCAGGGTGTGGCGTCATGTCGCGGCACCACATTTTATAGGATTTTGGTCGGCACCTCTGGTGCTAAAAGTCGAAACGAAGGAGATCAACATGACGGACCTTGGCAACAAGATGGGCGCGCGGTTGCTGGAAAAGATCGCCGACCACGAAGCACGCACCCGCTGCGGCAGGATCGACCTGGCTTTTGTGGACTACGAAATGCTGGACCCCCACACCGCCATGCTGATGCTGGAGTACCAGCCGGGCCTCGGGGCTCCCAAGCGGTCTCAGGTTGAGGACTGGGTTCAGTCCACTTTCAGTGGGCGGTTTCGTCCTGCCGCCACGACCCTCCGGCATCATGTCCGTGAAGGTGTCGTGACCTTGGTGGTTTCTGAGGTGGCCGACGTGCTGCCCCAGGATCGTGTTGCCGGGATGGTCCGGATGGGCGCTGCTCATTATATGGATGACCAGTACCGCACCTGGGAGATCACCAAGAATGAGAAGGGTGAGCGTCACCTCAAGCGGCTCCAGCAGGACAACGTCGAGGAAATCCTTCAGGAGCGCCTGCAGCGTCGCCGGGCTGGTCGTTATGCCGCGGTAGACCTCGGGACCCTTCGGTCCGCTGGGGTGGCGAATCCTGACGTGGGCGACTCGATCATTTTCTTCGACCCGGCCATGGCGATCCAGCAGGCTGGCGAGATCACCGCGATGTCGGCCGACACCGTGACGGTCAAGCACCGGGATGGCTCCACCAAGATCCCGGTCGGCATGATCGTGGACATCACGGAGCGGTCCGGCAAGGCCGTGGCCAAGGAAGACGCGGAACTCAAGAAGTTCTGGAATGACGCCTATGGTCCTGATTTTCCTGCTGCTGGGATGTCCATCAAGCGCAAGTAGATCCTGGTGGCCGATTTTCTGAAATACCGGGGCTTCCGCTACCGGGTAGCCAACTGGCTGGACCAGGCGGTCGCGTTGCTGCTTCGGCCGCTCTGGGGTCTGATCAGTAAGATGGGCTGGTCTCGCCAGGACGTCATCGCGGTTTTCACGAAAGCGTGGAAATATCTGGTGGGCCGGGAAGCCGCAGCGGTTGAAATCCCCGATGAAATCTTTTCTTCCGTGGCCAACCTGTTGGCCGACCGAGGAGTTTCATACGCGGATTTCGCCCAGTCGTTGGCCAAGCAGTTGCTGCATCCGCCGGCTGGATTTCGCTGGGACGTTGACGCCGATGGGAATGAGCATTTGATCCGTAAGCGCCACGAGACCGAAGAGGCCGTGGTGGTTCGGGGCCAGCGGTTTCATGACGCCGTATTTATCGGGGTCTGGTGGACTGCAGGCCGTGAGGGCCAGGGCGCAACCAAGAAGATGCGGAATCTTCTGGTCAAGCTCAACGGCGGCGAGTTCGCCCAGCGGCCGTACCCAGAAGATCCTGGCCTCAAGGAATACTACGGGTTCGCCGTGGTACTCAGGATGTTCGCGGAGAAAGCTGCTTCGGCCATTTGTGCCGCAGCCAACCTGCTGGACCAGCAGGGCGGTGGAGAACATCGCCTGTCGGCCATCATGCTGACCTCAGCGGAAGAACACCGTGAAGTCAGGGCCGAGGACCAGATTAAACTCGGGTGCATCAACTCGATCAAGTTGAACTGGAAGTGGAACCTGACAGATCTGCTGATGGGCAGGATTGTTGACCTCAGGGTATCGGGAGATTTCGAGGATTTCGTGAAAGACTTGAGGGCGTACTCAGGGAGATTGTAACACTGGCCGCACAAGGTGGACCTGCGAGACCGCTCGCTGACCAGGTATTATTTACCCAACCGGATCGTTCGCAATATTGATGGTCAATGTTGCGCGAGGTTGAAACAGGAGACTTGGACAATGCCGAACATCAACGTAACGAACCTTTCCACCACGAGCCTGATGCTGCCGGGCCTCTACCACACGGATCCCGTAGCTCCTGGCACCACCGCGACCTTCGACGTGCCCGACACCGCCGAGTACATCGGGCTCGCGGTAATCCAGACCCTGATCACCAATGGGGTCATCCGGGTCGAGACCAGCACCGATGATACTGCTCTCCGGCCCGTCCCGGTCTACACGACTGCGGCACTTCCTGCTGCCTCGACGTTCCCGTCGGGTACCCTCGTGTGGGATTCGACCCGCATGAAGTTGGTGGCGTCGTACAACGACGTCTGGCGTGACGAGACCGTCGTGATCGCCGGGACCGCAGCAGCCCTTGGGGTCCTGACGAACGTACCCGACAATGCTATTGCGTTCGCAACCGACACCCTGACGCTCATGCGGTATGCTCCGGCGCCGGTGTCGGCGTTCGTGCCCTGCTCGCTGAGCAACCCCGCGGGGGTCAACGCTGGGCTTCCGGCCAACCCGCATTTTGTCGGGCAACTCGCGTACAACACGACCACCCAAGCCCTGATGGTCTGCACGGCTGCTCCGGCAGGCGTAGGCGTCTGGCAGACGGTTTTCACGGCTCCCACTGGTACCACGGGTGCTCCGCCCACCACCCCGGCGGTTCCGGTGGCTGGTAACATCTATTTCAACACCACGACCAACCGGCTGTCGTTACACGACGGTACCGCTTGGATGCACCTGCCGGTCGCGCATTTCGACACCGCCGCCAACATCGCGCTGGTCGCGGGTGCCGGGACCTATGTGGGTGAATTCGGCTGGGCCAGCGACACCAATCGGCTGGCCGTCTGTGTGACCGACACGACCCCCGGTCCTGCCGTATGGTTCAACGAGACCACCGTTGGTATGTACGCCGGTGGCGCGACCCACGCGTACACCGGGGCTGTGGTGTTCGACCCCACGGGCTTCATCAACACGATGGCGAACCACGGTAGTTTCTCGGTGTACAACGGGGCCGCGTGGGTGCCCAGCGAGGTAGTGGTCCCTGGCTACGCGAATGTCGCGGCCCTGCCGGTTGTGGGTGACGTGGCCGAGGGCACTTTGGCACTTGACTTGACAGGTGGTGCTGGTGCTCGACTTTACGCTATGATTCTGGTGGGGGCCGTTCCCACGTGGGTAACTGACCTGTAATCGCTCCTTAACACGGAGAAAGAAAAGGAGCTAACAAATGCCGAATATCACGGTCTACAATCTGACTGCCGCCCAGTTGGTGCTGCCCAGCGGATACTGCACCGTCACGCTGCCGGCCGGTGGCAGCAATACTTTTGCGGTCCCGGATGTCGATGAGTTCCGGGGCATCACGACCATTTCTGACCTGGTCGACGCCGGCTACATTTCGATCGAAGCCTCGACCGATAGCGCTTCGGTTCGTCCGGTCCCGACCTACACGACCACAGAGTTGGGTACCACGGTCCCGGCCACGTTGTTCCCGAGCGGTACCATCGTGTACGACGAGACCCGGATGTCTCCGGTCGCGGCCGTCACGGACATCTGGCGGAACCACACCACTGTAGTGGCTGGTGATACCGTGGCACTCGGACTGTTGACGAATGTCCCGACTAACGCGGTGGCATTTGACACGACTCTCGCGACTCTGGTGCGGTACAACGGAACTGCTTGGGTGACGTGTCACCTTAGCACCGCGATTTCCGCACAGCCTGGTGTCCCGGGTGCTGGTGTGGCCGGTGACCTGACTTACGACACCACCGCCCAGGCCCTGATGATCTGCACCAACGCGGTTGGTCCCGTGTGGGACACGGTTTTCACGGCTGCAGTTGGGACCACGGTGGCTCCGCCCGTTGAGGCCACGACGGCCACGGGCAGTGCTTACTACAACACGACGACCCGTCGGCTTTCCCTCCGGGTTGGGGCCGCCTGGGTGCATTTGCCGGTAGTCCATTACGCCACGGCGGCGGCAATTGCCGCCGTACCTGACGCTGCCGCTCACGTAGGCGAGTTTGGCTGGGCCAGCGACACCAATCGGCTGGCCGTCTGCGTAACCGACGCAACTCCTGGGCCGGCTGTGTGGTTCAACGAAACGACCGTGACGATCGACGCTCCTGGTGCCGGCCACGCGTACAACGGGGCCGTGATTTTCGACGGCACGGGGTTCATCAACACGATGGCGGCCCGTGGGCAACTGCGGGTCTACAGTCAGGCCGCTGCAGTTTGGCGTCAGGCCCAGAAGGTACTACCGGTCGTGAACCTCGTGGGTGACCTTCCGGCTGTCGCAGACGTGCCGGTCGGCTACATGGTGTTGGTCAGGGCTGGGGTCGGGATCCCCGGGACCACCTTGTACACGAAGATCGGGGCCGCCTGGGTCACTGGTCTGTAACGAACTGACGGGGCGGGTGGCCGGTGAAGCCACCCGCCCCTTTTCACAAATGCCGATCATCGACCACTACTGTTTTGACCTGTTGCCCGCGGTCTGGCACCGTGACGGTCAGGTCACCCGTGGGTTCACTGCCTTTGCCCAGCAACAGATCCGTCGGTTCCCCGAAGGATCCGTCGCGGAAGTCCTGTTGATCGGGGACGCGGTCCAGCACTATTGGACCAAAGAGTCACCGATCGATATGGTCGTGAGGGCTGACCCCCGGGTAGCCAGCGAAGTGGTGGAACAGGCTGAGCGGGCTTCCGGGACGATCCAGTGGCTGGGCCACCCGGTGGAGTTTTTTGCTGCTGATCGCCGGCATGACGCCGATGCCATCGCGGCTCGGTTCGGCCCCACGTATTCGTTGAATCGTCAGGTGTGGCATGGGGTTGTCCCGTACGACACTGAGGAACTACTCCGACCCACTGGGTTGGTCGCTCGGATTGCATGGCAGCAGTACCGGATGGCCAGGCTCAAGGATTTGGAATCCTATGAGTGGCGGGTAGAAAAAGAAGCGTTTCGCCAGCAAGGTCCCGCAGCACGTTTCCGCACCATGGCGGAGATGCGGTTCAGGATCGCGGCCCACCGCGCCACCGTGGACCCGCTGTACATCAAGTTAAGTCGCGACGACTGGCGACATGCCCACGAACTTGAGCAGCGAATCGCCGAAGTTGACGAAATGCCGGACTCGCCGCTCCCGACCAATCTGTTGCGCGGACTTGCCCAACAGGCCCGGTGGGCCCGGCTCATGGAAGAGTTTGCCGATATCGATGAGCGTCAACGGAAAATGGAATCCCTGGGGGTCAAATAATGCGTCATTTCCGTGCAGCCAAGACCGATTTGCAACAGGGCTGGTACAAGACCGGTCTGGACCTTTTCCCCCTGCTCCGGATCAACAAGATCCGGGCGATCCTGATGCCTGAGCCCCAGGGCATGGTGGACCCAGAGGCCCCCGTGGCTGAACCGTCGCCTGACGACCCCCTGGTGGAATATGACCTGTTTGCCCAGGACGAGTCGTCCCCGACCCCTATGCTGGCGGCAGCGTCGGAGTTGGCCCGGTACCATTTGAAGCCAGCGACCGAGCAAGACTTCGAGGAAGCCGGGATGGAACGGCTGACCCAGAACCTGCTGCTCAAATCGGTCAAGGCTCCTGAGCCCGAGGCCGTGTAAAACACCCTCATGTCCACATGTTTGATCTGCGACACCCTTCCGTTGAAAGACCTCCGTCTCCTCGACGTTGCTGTACAACAGGGCACCGAGACTCTCGCGACCCTGGCGGTTCAGTTCAAGGTTGACCGCGACGCCCTTGCTGTCCATGCGAAGTCCTGTGTGGATCTCACCCAGGTCAACGGGTTCAACCAACTCGTCGAGGCCAATCGCCAGTTGACTACCCTGATCTCGTCGCTCCAGGAAGATATCGGAGGCAAGCAGTACATCACGACCGACGAAGAAGGAAACTCCACCGCCAACGCGTTGGTCAGAGATTTCTTGGCCGCCCAGCGGGAACTCCGCGAGAACGTCACGACGATGCGGAGGATGCAGTCCACCGACGACGCCGTCCAAGGGATCACCCGCAATATCGTGGGCCCAATGGTGTCGAGTTGCACTGCTGTCTGCATCGAAGAAATGCGGCGTCTCCGCGACTCGCTGTTTACCTTGGCAGACCAGCACCAGCACATCAGGATCAAGGAATCGATCGACACGACTCTTGAGCGGATCGCGGCCAGGATCAAGACCGAGACCATGCAGGACCTCCGGGAAAAGGTCGAGGCGACCCTTCAAGCCAAGCCCCAGGGAAAATAACCGGTTGACTTCCGCACCGACCCGCGTCAATATTTAACCATGTCACCCGCGATCACTACAATCAACATCGGTGGGTTCAAGTTTTTCTTCGGCAGCAACGAAGGCGGCGTGATTCACGTCCATGTCCAGACGCCCAGCGGTGTCGTGAAGTGGTGGTTGGGCAAGGATGGGGACCGAGTTGTTTCGCTGAAGCACGTGGCTCACGGGGTCAAAAGTCAGGACGTTCAGAAGTCGCGACGCTATACTGTTCAGCATTACGACGTCATCGTGGCGGCTTGGGAAACGCATTTTGCACGGCATCGTCGTGGTTCTACGGCTTCGGCGTTTGTCTACTGGATTGGGCCCACTGGATTTTGGCTTTACTGCCAGCAGGAACTTTACTGGATTTCTTACCGTGGATTCCCGGTTTTCGCTGGGGCGACCAGGGAAGAAATCGAGACGGTCGAGCAACTCAGCGAAGAGGATTTCCACTGGCCCCTCCTGGACGCCGACGTGGAATTGGAAAGCCTGTTGTTCCCTGAGCGGTTTCCTCTGCGTGCCCGTGTGCTCCCGAGAACGTGATGCCCGTCTGGTTCCCCAACAAGATCTTTCCCCTGGCTTTCGGCGACCTTCGTCTGGACCCCAACGCCGTGGCCCAGACGCTGGCCTGTTGGGGTCACGAGCAAGGCCAGCAGGACCGGCTCGTCGGGCTGGTCCGACATCCTGATGACGATGGGGCCCATGATGCCCTGCTGGTCAAGTTGCACCGGGCTGATCCAGCACTTCGCCGTCTGGTAGATTCTATTTCGGCCCTGGATCACTGGTTCCTGACCATGACGATCCAGCACTATTGGCCGGCATACACTAAAGCGGTAGAATCTCCTGCGTAGTCACCCGCGTCCCGTTCCCACGAGGCTCCATGGCGATCAGTAATATCGAGACCAACGCGCGTTCTGCCGGTACCCCCATGACCTTGGGGCAGTACTTCCAGAAGTTGCAGGCAGCGCCCAAGTCTCGTGATTTTCGTCAAGCCCGGACCCCGTGGACGATTTCGTGCGAGTCGTGGCTGCGGAGTGGCGACGCCATCAACCTGTGGACTAACCCCGTGGCGGTCCAGTGGTCATTGCCACGGCGTGGTACCTCGGTCAAGACCGCCGGGGGAACTATCCGGTCGATCTGGCGAAATCAACATCGCCGCACCTACTACGACGAAGGCGAGATCATCATCACGTTCCAGGCCGGCAACATTATGCCTGTTACCGGCTATCTTGGCAGCGGGTTCGATTTCAACAACGTCAAATCGGTAGAGGACGCCTTGGCCGTCGGGGCCATCCCGCCGGGCCTGGACAATTTCTATCAGTTCCTGGCCCTGATGGATGAGCCCGCGACCCTGGGGGCCTCGGAAAACCACCACGTCATTGTATACCGGTCCAGGATTTTCCCCAAGATGCTGCTCAAGGGGTTTTTCAAGGACGACGTTCCCATTGCTTGGGGTGATAGGGCCGACGACACTGGCAACACGGTCGAGTGGACCGCGACTTTCGTGATCTACGAGTCGTTTCCCCGGTTTGGCAGCTATTCCCAACTTCGTGACACCTATATGTCGTGGATCTCGGCCGAGGGGGCCACGGAAGCCCTGCCAATGGGCGGGGTGACCCCAGCGGATTTCTCGGCCTACACGGCCCAGAAGGCCCTGTCGGAAGCTGACCCGGTGGGGCCACCACCTGGCCAAGGGCAACTACAGACCGGCGGTGGCAAGACCACGACGCAGCCGTACCCAGGGGAACCTACGGGAACCGGGACCTATCCGCCGCCTGCTGGGGTTGACGACGCCGTCAAGGCCGCTGGGGTCCCGTACGGCATGACCGCCGAAGGGACGCCCCGGGGGTCCAGTGTCCCGGGGAAACTGGGGTCCAGCGTGTGGCTGGACGTCGGCAACAGCAGCAACCCCACGGGGCCCGCCGGCCCCACGGGTTCAATGCCACGGCAGCGCGGCCCCATCTGATTTCAGTCCGGTGGCGATCAGCCACACCCTGCCCGCCAGACAATCCAGATCAACGCGAGCACAACTGAACCATCAAGCAGTAACTTGGCCATGGTGCCTCCTGGGCCAGCCCTTGCCATTTTGACCCACAGCGGGTACATTTTGTAGCCTCTGCGGTGTCGACCGGCAAGTCGGTTGTACCGGATTTTCTCGTCCAACGCAAACTATTTGTTGACAACCGCAAACAGGTGAGGCATATTGATTCTTGACGCTATAGTTCACCACGAAAGGACTACCGATATGTGCTACATTCCGTCCCATGAGTACAGCGTGCTGACCGGCGAGATCGACCGCCTGGTCAACCTTCGCAAGATGTTCACGGGCCACGACGTCGCCCAGGCCGTCATGAAGATGCCGAACGCGTCCGAGAAGGTCAGGGTCCTGTTCAACAACCATGATGAGTGTTTCGTCGGGTACGGGTGCTACCCGGTGGAGAACGGGCCGCTCCTGTATTTCCCTGTTAGCAAGTCCGTGCAGAACCGGGCCGACAAGATCCAGTCGGCCATCATGGACAAGGCCGACGAGATGCCCGAGGATGACCAGGACCCGGAGCCCGGGATTGACGAGTAGTCCACGATGTACCAGATCCCCAAACGTCTGTCGGTCCACGAGATCGCCGAAGCCCAGGCGGCCAAGGAAGAACAGGCCCAGCGGCTTCGTGACCAGCAGGCCCGGGCGGAGATGCAGCGGGCGTTCCAGCGGACCGTGCAGGTGCCACCGGTGTTTCGGGATTTTCGCCCCGCTGACCTGCCGGGCGTGCCCCACGGCTACCGGCTCGTCAAGGCCCTGGAGAACACCCGTGAGGTGACCCTAAAGCCAGAACCCATCTGGACCGCGTGGCACGGTACCAGTGTCCATAACGTCAGCCAGGTGGGCCGCAAGGGCCTGTCGGTACAGAAGTCTCGTGCCACCTGCCTGTTCGGTGCCGGGATCTACCTGACCCGCTACCTCCCCAAAGCCATGAACTACGGGGTCACAAGCCTGACTTACTGTAGCGATAAGCCAATCCTGACGCTCCTGAAGTGTCGGGTTGCCATGGGCACCATCCTGGACGTCGATGCTGTCAGGACGTCCTTCCCGGGGGAACGGGTCGGGTCCCACATGGTCGGGTTGGACTGTTCGTGGCAGTCGGTGTACTGCGGGTCTGGCACTCGGCTCGAGTACGCCCACGCGGGTTTCATCGCCAACGAGGAAATCGTCGTGTACGATGACCGGCAGGTCCAGGTCCAGGAGATCTACCTGTTCGAGAAAACCCACGCGATCCAAGATATTCCCCGTCGAGTGGGCCAGCGGGAAGTCCAGCGTAACCGCCAGGACCTGAAGGACCGGCGTAGCCAGCGGGACACTTTGGTCAAGCGGCACCTTTGTGTTCAGAAGGGCCAGGTGTGCCGGTGGGCCGCGTTCAGTGCACTGTACCGCGACGATTCTTACTGTCGACGCCTTGACCGACTGGTGTCTCAGTACCCCGTCAGGATGGACGCCTACCGCAACATGGTGGAAAAGAACTGCAACAAGTGGTCACCACTGTAAGGAACAAGGAGCAAACCGATGGGAAGAGAACTGTATCGGGTTCCCCTGGATTTCACCTGGCCGATCAACAAGGTCTGGCGGGGGTTCATCAATCCGTATTACGCCCTGCAGGTCAAGTGCCCGGAGTGTCATGGGAGTGGCCAGACCCCCGAGGCCAAGCGGATCAGCGACGAGTGGTACGGGAACGCTCCATTTGACCCCAGGGCTTACGGGGCCAACCCGATCACCCGGGAGCACCCCGCGATTCGTCGTCTGGCCGTCAGGAATGTCATGCGAAATCCCGAGTACTACCTGACGGTCGCCGAGCAGGCTCAACACCGAGATGATCTCCTGGCCGCCGGTGTGGACCTTGTAGAACTGGGGAATGGCCGCCAAGAGGACACTGGTCTGGTGCCCCTGGGGGCCGCCCAGACTGCTGCGGTTGAACTGGAGGTCTGGCGGCTTTTCTGCCATTTCTCCAGTCAGTGGAGCCATCAGTTAATCCAGGCTGATGTCGACGCCCTGGTGGCGGACGATCGGCTCTGGGATTTCACCCGACGGCCCAGAAACCAGGCCCAGGCTGACCAGCTCAAGGCCCAGGAGGCCGCTGGTGGTTCCCCCCACTGGCTTCAGGACGGCAATGGCTACCACCCGACTGCCGACGAGGTCAACGACTGGTCCATCGGGGGCATGGGCCACGATGGTATCAACCAGTGGGTCTGTGTCAAGGCCAGGTGTGCCCGGGAAGGTATCGTGGTGGAGTGCCCTGGGTGTCATGGTGCTGGTGATCTCTGGGTTGACATTCCTTACTGTGATTTTTCCTATGCGACCCGGGGACTCTTGGGCCCCATGGAAGTCCTGGCGTTCAAGGACCGGGCGGTCAACGGTATGGTTCCGGCCCACGTGATCCACGAAGCCTGCGACGCTTGGGAATCCAGTGATCCGCCCGAGGGCCCCGGGTTCCAACTGTGGGAGACTACTTCCGAGGGCAGTCCCTTGGGCCCGGTGTTCTCGACCCTGGATGAACTGTGCATTTGGGCCGAGACCAATGCCACGACGTTCGCGGACTACCACGCGACCCGGGACGAATGGCGCAAGATGCTGGACGACGACTTCGTCTGCCACGAGGAAACCATGGAGAACGGCACCCGGGCGGTTTTCAGTTGACCACAAATAGCGACCTGCGGTACAATGTCCTTGGCTTCGGGATGTCCGCGACCGATGTTAACGCGCTGGTTCTGCACGGCAGAACAACACGAGGGTGACCAACACGATGCGGTCGCGGCTCCCGGGGCCAGCCCAAAATAGTACTTGACGTGCGGTGTACGGTCGGTAAAATGCAGATAACAACGACGCTGTAGCTCAGGCAAGGTAGAGCGCGGTTAGGTTGAGTGGCCATTAAGCCTAGCCCGTCAGTATGGCTGTCCCGTAAGGGAACGGAATATTTTTTTTCCGGCGCGATGCTGAACCATTAGAACCCAGGTTCGATTCCTGGGCAGCGTCATAAAATAGCACTTGACATCTGGTCTCGGGTCGGTAAAGTACGGAACGTAACCGCAACCCAAAGGTGACGAAATGGCCAACAAGCATTTGTTCGACACCCGCGCAGCCCACAGCACCTCGAACGTTCCTGTGGCCGACACAGTCAACCTGGCCGGTGGCGTGGCCTACGAGTTCACGCCCCGCCATGCCTTGGCCCAGTACGCCACGACCGGGTGTTTGAACGACACCTACTACGCTGACGCCAAGACCCAGTTGCTCGAGGTGCTGAACCTCTGCAAATCAGTGGACCCTGAGTTTATCGGGAAGACTGCTGTCTATGCTCGGCAGGGCCACATGAAGGACATGCCGGCGTTGCTCTGCTGTGCCCTGGCGGCCCGGCCCGACGGCTTGGACGTCCTGGCCCGGGTGTTCCCCATCGTCATGGATTCTGGCAAGATGATCCGGAACTTCTGCCAGGTTATCCGGTCCGGCCAGGTGGGGCGCAAGAGTTTCGGCCGTGCCCTCAAGCGTTTGATCCGATCTTGGCTGTCCCGCCAGACCGACGACGGGCTGTTCCGCCAGTCCGTCGGGAATGACCCGTCCATCGCCGACGTGATCGCGATGGTGCATCCCAAGCCGGCCAACCGACACCAGGAGGCACTCTACGCCTACCTGCTGGGCAAGGAAACAGGGACTGAGCCCGGTAAACTGCGTCGTCGGTATCTCCCGGCCCTGATCAAGCAGTACGAGGCGTTCAAGGACGCGTGCCGCGACAGTAGGCGAGCTGCCGATATGGCCGTGATTCCGGATGTCCCGTTCCAGATGCTCGCCAGCCTAGACATCGGGCCAGCCGTCTGGACCGAGATTGCCCGGAATGCCTCGTGGCAGACGACCCGGATGAACCTCAACACGTTCGCTCGCCACGACGTGTTCAAGCAGCCCGACATGATCGGGTTGCTGGCCGCCCGGTTGCGTGACCCAGAGGAGGTCAAGCGGGCCCGGGTGTTCCCGTACCAGTTGCTCGTCGCGTTCCTCAACACCGACGAGTCCGTGGTGCCGCGGGAGATCCGTGACGCCCTCCAGGACGCCATGGAGTTGGCCGTCAGCAATGTCCCGGTGGTAGATGGCCAGGTGTACGTGCTGCCCGACGTGTCGGGCTCGATGCGGTCGGCCGTGACCGGAACCCGCGAGGGTGCCACCTCGAAGGTCCGGTGTGTGGACGTCGCGGCCCTGGTGGCGGCGTCGTTCTTGCGGCGGAATCCTAAGACCGTGGTGGTGCCGTTCGAGCAGGACGTCGTGGATCTCCCGCTGAACGCCCGGGATTCCATCATGACCAACGCGGAGAAACTGGCGTCGGTCGGGGGCGGCGGCACGTGTTGCTCGGCTCCCTTGGCCCTGCTGAACCGTCAGGGTGCCCGGGGTGACCTCGTGGTTTACTGTTCCGACAACGAGTCCTGGATCAACCCGGAGCGCGACCAGCTGTACGCCAACTACTGGGGTGGTCGCGGTGGCTCCGGTACGTCCACGATGCAGGAGTGGCAGCGGTTCCACCAGCGGAACCCGCAGGCCCGGTTGGTTTGCATCGACGTGACGCCCAACCGAACCACCCAGGCGACTGGTAAGGATCATCCGGAGATCCTGAACGTCGGGGGTTTCGGCGATCAGGTTTTTGACGTGATCCGTGACTTCTGCCAGGGCGACCTCGGTCCCGGCCGTTGGGTCCAGCGGATCAACGAGATCGTGTTGCCGGAAAAGGCTTGACGCCATCAGGGTAGTTGGGTAAAATGTTTACTGGCGGTATGCTGACGCGGTCTACATTGGAAATACGACCTCGTCGATTTTTGACCGCCAATTTTTGAACTTGAAATCTGAATAGTCGTAGGTTGATGCGGCATAGAGCAGGAGCAGCTCACCTGGCTCATACCCAGGAGGTCGTTGGTGCAAGTCCAACTGCCGCTAAATGCCCGAGAAATGCAGGCATGGAGTACAATTGTAATGTACCTCTCCAAGCCGATTTTTGTTCTTGGGCGCTATTGATGCCCGAAATGCCAGTACCACTACAATACTGCAGACCCGTTCCGCTGTGTCCCCTGTGGTGCTGATTTTTGTTCGGGCTGCTATCGAGGCCGAGATGCGGTGCAGACTACAATCATTTTGCTTGACTCGTCTGCACCATTTTTGCTCGGCCATTTTGGTTTACGGTCTGGATGGCGAAGTGGCTTAACGCACCGGTATAATGACTCAGCGAATTTTGCACGGCAACGTGATGCTGTTGAGTCTACAAGGGAACCGGCATTCCTCCGTTCGAATCGGAGTCCAGACCTTTGGCTAGGTAGCTCAGGCTGGTAGAGCAACCGGACAACGACTTCACCGATTTTTTGTACGGGCAACCGTAATGCAGGTGCAGTCTACATTAACCAGTGGGTCGCAAGTTCAAATCTTGCCCTAGCCATTCTCGGACAGGTAGCTCAGGCCGGTAGAGCAGCGGAAACCATTTCGCCGATTTTGCCCAGTGATGGGATGCTGGTGAGATGTACATTGAAAATGCGCTGGTCGGTGGTTCAAATCCATCCCTGTCCATCATGACGATATCGTGCCTCAACACAACAACGAAAGGAGGCTCACGATGCCGACTGATAACGAGCGTAAAGCCAATCTTGACGAACTCACGGTTTTGTCCAAGTGTCTCATGGGTACGCCCATGCCAGGCAACGAGGACCTGGCCGCCCAGTTCCGCACCGCCATCTCGACGGTACTGGGTAAACTGGGCCATGCGGCAGCAGTCGTCCAGCCGTTCAGCAAGCCCCCGCTTTCCCAGCCCACCATTCGAGGACTCCGTGGTTTCATGGAGCACCTGAGCCACCCGAGTGTCATGGACGACTTTATCGCGCAGTTTGTCTACCAGCAGAATAGTTGTAAAGACGACCTTTGTCTAAACGACACTGCTTGGCTGGAGACCGCCAAAGGTAAACTGCTGCACGAAATCAGCACGCTCCGCAATGTTGATGACAAGGATTACGAAGTGTGGGTCACGATCGCTGCCATCGCGTTGGTTTCGGCCAACGCGGCGGTGCCGTGATGCCTAGAGCTTCCTGGGTAGATTACTTCCTTGGGATCGCCGAACAGGTGGCAACCCGGGCGACCTGCGACCGTCGCCATGTCGGGGCCGTGATGGTCCTGAACAATATGATTTTGTCCACTGGGTTCAACGGATCTGCCGCTGGCCTGGATCATTGCGACGACGTTGGCCATGACCTCGTGGATTCTCACTGCCAAAAAACTGTCCACGCAGAAATAAATGCCATTTGCCAAGCTGCACGCCATGGTGTGGCACTTGAAGGCGCCACCCTGTATTGCACTGATCTGCCCTGCTGGTCCTGCTTCAAGGCCCTGGTCAACGCGGGGATCCACCGGGTGTTCTACCGGGAGCACTACCGTCCTGACCCCAGGGTCCTGGACGCCGCCGACAAGACCAAGATGTTCCTGGCCCATATCCCCCGGGATACCCCGGATACCCACACCGACGCCCTGCTCGCCAGCCGAGAACGGGCCAAACAGTTGACCGAAATCCTGGCCCAGCGAAAGCCCAGGCCGCCCGAGGAGTTGGTCGGGGCAATGCACGATACGGTTCATCATGAACTTGGAACGGTTCACCAAGGGGTAAAGGTGGCGCCCAGGGTTCCCCACCAGACCGTGGATTTCACCCCCGAGGTGGTCCAGCGGCTTCGGGCTGAGTCTGAGGAAATCGGCAAAGCCATGCGGCCTCGGATCGAAGCCATGTGGAAGGTCGACCCTGCCGACGCAGCGAAACCGTGCAGGTCCGGTGTACCGAGCCACCTCGGTCCGACCTGGCGTCAGGTGGAACTGGCCAGGGCATTTAACCGAGGGCTCCACCGTCTGGATTTCACGGCCCCGGAGATCGAGGCGGAAATCCAGGCTGAACTGGACCTTGACGCCGCCGACTACGAGGGACTTGAGCCTTGCGGTCAATGCCATGGGGACGGCTGGGTTATCTGCAAGACCATGACCATGTTTGGCCAGGATATCAAGACCAAGTGCCTCGTGTGTCACGGCACCGGGGTAGACCCAGAATCGCTGCAGCGGCACCAAGAGACCAGCGGTGAGGATCAGGCCCATGCAGAACTTTAAGATCTGGAAGGTCCAGTGGGCCAACAGCGACTGGGTGGAGATTCTGGAAAGCACCACGATCGCGATGCCTGTGCCCAGCACACCTGAGCGGGCGGCCGACCACGCTCTTCACGCTTGGCTGGACGATGGCGACGTGGAACTGGACCCCAGCGAAGACGAGGTTTCGCTGCTGTTCAGAGTCCTGGACCCCGAGGGCCAGGAGACCAAGGTGGAGGTCGTGGCGACGCGCAACTGGCAGTTTCACGCAAAACGCATTTGACGCAAAATAGTGCTTGACACTTTCCCGGTTCCTTGGTACATTGCTTATATCAGGTTGACAAACCTTTATGCAAGAGAGGTAATGTCATGTTCCACTCTGGGTAACGCCCAGAATCAGCACAAAGCAGTAGACGGTAGGCCCGTTTATTCGGGCCCTTGGGGCTGTAGCTCAGTTGGGTAGTTAGCGCCGCGCTTGCATCGCGGAGGTCGCCAGTTCGAGCCTGGCCAGCTCCACTACGCCGTGACCTTCAGGGTCGCGTTGAAAATCAAATAGTTGTCTCGTGGATTCAAGCCGGTGTTGGTTGGACCAGAACCTGTCTTGTAAGCAGGTTCAGCAGATTCGATTTCTGCCATCGGCTCTCGTGTCCTGTGGTGTAGTAGCACACCGGGTCAAACCGGAGGCGCCGCGTTGAAATGGCGAGGCCAGGCCACACAATCTGGGGACTTTGGATGCATCTGGGGTCTCCGAAGCCTATCGTGCTGAAGTGAACGTCGCGATAGGAAGCCAAGACACTGTACCGTGGGCCAGGCAGCCACCTGCGTCCCACCCGGTTCACCGGTAGCAGTCAGCGGTGGCTCCAACTGACTCGAGGGACAAGGTCGTGGTCTTGGCAATCTTGTTTTCTGGTGGGTTGGCAGAATGGATTATTGCGCTGGCTTTGAATACCAGTGGGTCGAGAGGCCCTGTAGGTTCGAGCCCTACACCCACCGCTCCATGGTCCAGTCGTTCAGTGGTCAAGGACGCTGCCCCCTCACGGCAGAGATCGCAGGTTCGAATCCTGTCTGGACTATTTTGGCCGCATCGTTCAACGGTAGGACAGGAACCTTTCGAGTTCCCGATCGGAGTCCGACTCTCCGTGCGGTCATGGCTACGTCAAGGTACCTGGAACGTAGCGGTTGACGACAGAACGCAAGGGCTTACTGTCGTGAGGGTGCAGCAACCTCGGGGAAACCTAACCTGCTGCCCAGTGCGGACCTGGTCTTCCGCGGGTGAGCCTACCCTCCCGTAAGAGGTAGGGGTACGCACTACCAAAATGTGCAAAGTGGCTGGCCACTTTCAAAACCAGGGGATCGCCCCACACCAGACGGGGGGTTGGGTAGGCTTGGTGGCCACTGGGCCTGCCCGCTACCGCGTTGACCAGTACGGCGGTGTGGTGGTTCGGCCGGACCACCGCGAAGGTTCAATCCCTTCCAACGCAAAATGCGACGCCAGGGCTAACGGTAGTGTAGTTGGCCAGCACACCCACGTAAGTACCGGGTTGATCGCCGGGAAAGCTGGGAGGCGTGGGATCGAAGCCCACTCGCCTGGGTTGCAGGGGCAAGGCAAAATGGTGCAATCTGGAAGCACACCTGGCAAGTCCAGAAGACAGGGGTTCAAATCCCCACTGCCTAGCCCATATGTTCGGGTTGGTGTAATGTAACACCCCTGCTGGTTGCAGGGACGATGTCGGCCCAATCCCGACACCCGAGCATCATGTAGCCAGGAGACCCAGTATGGTCGCGAAAGTTAATTGGACGTTCAAGTGGCAGCGAGGTGGCGCCGGTACCCTGATGGCTGCGTCCAAGACGGCAGCGATCATGCTGGCCCGGACGCTCCGGCACCAAGGCCAGGGTTGTTTGGTCTCCACGTTGACCCGAGACCCGTACTTCATAGTGTACAACAGCATCAAGCCCCTTGGCCATGGCGGGAGTAATTAACCCGTCGGGGTCGCAAGCCAAGGGTCGGCCGCCAGGCAAGCAGTATCGCGGTCGTGAAACACCTGGTGGAGTTTTCCAATGGGGCCCGACCTCGGCCCTGGTGAACCTAGTTGACCGCGCCGCGGTGGCCTCGTGGTTCTGCGTCGGGGCCGTGGTAGCCACACCACGGTTCCACTTGCAAGGAGGTCATGGTGCCGAGCCATCCTGATGTGGAGTATGCGGTTGACGACGTCGAGGGCCTTGAACACATTTTCAAGGAGTTCAACGAAGCCGCCGGTTTCGCCTTGGTGTTGGCGCTGCACGGTCGCCCCGTCAACCTGGATGTCCTGATCCAGAGGGAAGCCGGGGCCCAGTGGTTCGGGGGCGACGACGCCGTGGAACAGTACCGCGACGACCCCGATGCTTCAGTGTTCCGCAGGTTGGAAATCAAGGTGAACGACATGGGCAGGGTGGCCTGATGGACGACATCAAGCAAGTCATCGTGATCCGCAAGGATCTGAAGATGCGGCGCGGCAAGGAAATCGCCCAGGGGGCCCACGCGGCGATGGCATGGATGTCTTATGCACTCCGCCGGATTATCGGGGGCTTCGCACCGAAGTTGACCCCCGTGCAAATCGAGTGGACCATGGGGTCCTTTGCCAAGGTGGTGGTTCAGGTCCAGACTGAACAGGATCTATTGGCCGTCCATGAAGCAGCTCTGGCCGCTGGGCTGGAAAGCCACCTCATTACCGACCAGGGCCGCACCGAGTTCGCCGGGGTCCCGACCCACACGGCGGTAGCTGTTGGCCCCGACTACTCGAGCAAAATCGATCCAATCACCCGACACCTTCAACTGTACTGACGAAAGGAACCAACATGGACGACGACAAGAAGCCGAATCCGCATCCCCAGCGAATGCGCTGGACCACGGTGCTGTCGACCAAGATGTTCGAGGAGGCCCGCAAGAAGGCCGACGCCGTGAAGGGCAAGGTCAGGGCCAGGCCCGACGGCACCTTCGACGTCAGGGTTGGCACCGAGGTCAGGGCGGACAAGGACGAGGCATGACACCCTGGGTTTGCCGAGAATGTGGACTCCCCAGGGTAGTGCTGCGACATAATCCGGTTTTGCCACCGCCCCACACAGGGCTATGCTGTTCCTGCGTGGCCACGAAATACTGGATTTTAGGTCCAGATCTTTTCCGTCAAGAGCAAGAAAACCTTTTGGCCCGTCGACGCGCCTGGGTGGCTCAGTTGAACCAGGAGCGGCGAGCCCGACTGGTCGGCCGGTTTGGGATTTGAGAGACCAACACCTACGTTGGGCTATGCCCGGCCAGGTCAGCGTGGGCGTCTGCACCCAGTGACGACTCCTGGGGGTCAAAGAGTCGCATGAGTTTGAAATCGCTACCGGCGGCGGCCGAGACGACCTCGTGGAAGGACCTGCTAAAATCGCATATGCGGTAAAGCAGCCACGATGTCCCCACCGGAGTTTTTGTTCAAGATGCTCGGGTGCCAGGTGTACCAGGAGTTCCGGGACCGTCGGGCGAAATCGGCGGTCCCAGCCTATGGTTCGTGTAGTTCAACAGGTAGAACAGGGCCTCCCGCGATGCGTTTTGTTCCTCGTGACGGTCTTCTGCCAGGGCTGCAGCGAGGCAGAAGAAACCCACTGGGCGCGCTCGTGGAAAAGGAAGATGCTGGTTCGACCCCAGCCGCGAACCCAAATCTTGTCCATCGTGCAGCAAGGCACTGGTGGACATTGCATCCCAAGGGGCTCCGATCCGGGGCGTCCTCTTGGTCTTTATCCCCGGGCGGCTCCACCGGGCTACAGCGGCGGGGAGGCTGATTAGCTGTAGTAAAGCGTCCAGGTATCTCTCCTGGGCGTGGGTTGGTTCGTAAGGCCCGTGGCCGGCATATGGAGTCGGTGACGAGGCTGGTGCCCGCTGCTGGTGGCGGCCAACTCGGTAGGGTTGAGAGAACGGGGATCGCTTGTGAGAACCGCAGCATTACCCTCACCAGCATTTTTGTTCAGGGCGGTTAATTCAGCGGCAGAAATTGATCCCTACAAGGTCAATGGCACTGGTTCGAGTCCAGTACCGCCCATCAGGATCGTCAGGAAGGTTGGCCAAGCAATAGCCATCCTCTAAAGAGTGGGGCAAGAAAACTACCCTACGGTGGGTTGTGAGCCGTTTCCCGCTGGGCCTTGTACGTTACGACGTGCAAGAGTGAAGAGTTAACCCCAGCCATGGAGTAGCGGGATTTAGGTTCTAGGGCCGAGACTGGAAACCTCCACCTGGGCGATTGGTATCCAGGTGCCTTTGGCGCGAGCACACCTGACGATCCTGTCTTTTCTATTTCCTCCGTGGAGCAAATCCACGGCAGACCCACTACAAGGCCAATGTGTCCGGCCGGGCTTGTCGGTTTACCCGTGCGGAACGACCTGTAGTGGGCGGAAGAACCGATTTGGATCGTCAGGCAGTTGGCTTAGAGGTAGCCATCTTTAATGAGCGGGACGAACCACCATGTGCGCAAAACGCCGTCTGATGTCGGGCCCGGCCGCGAGAACCAAGCGGCGGGTGGCATGTAACGGTGATGTGCCGTGGGAAAATGCGGAAAGTGACCAGCAGGTACCCTGCGTCTCCCCTTGGTGTAGCAACACACCTGACGATCCTGTTTTTCATTTATTGGGCACTCAAGCCTAGCAGGAGGAAGCAATGTCAACCCGTAAGAAATCTATGGTGACCCGTAATCCTACGGAACCATAGTGAAATGGTATCACTGCGTGCTTTTAACGCGCACATTTCGGGTTCAAGCCCCGATGGTTCCACTTTCCGCAAGGTGACCTATGAAACGCGCAGATCGCCGGGCTGCCCGGACCAGAATGATTCGTCGCTGGCTCCGGAGAATCAGGGCCAAATGGAAAAAGGTCCTGCCCCAGGACGAGGATGTCGCTGTTGACTGGGCAGTCCACCGGGCCGAGACCCACGAGAACATCCGGAACCATTCCCGTCGGTACTGCAGTTGGTGCAACCCACGGGTCAGATTGGACGCCCAGAAGAAAATCCTGGACCAGGATCTCCAGCAGGAACTGACTGAGATCAACACGAAACCAGAGTAGAATACACCCCCTAACGAAAGGAACCAACGTGCACAACCCTACGCCCGAGACCCCCGCGACCATCGAGGTCATCCCCGATTTTTCCCAGCAGGAAGTCAGG
>Ga0265297_10001336_pt1 | contig 58888 bp, 56 predicted proteins | sample Munlanlwell13791_FD_192502 | JGI IMG/M metagenome (GOLD analysis project Ga0265297, IMG submission 192502) | Leachate microbial communities from a municipal landfill in Southern Ontario, Canada - Leachate well 137-91 | ecosystem: Engineered > Solid waste > Landfill > Unclassified | place... | reverse complement strand
TCTCTTTAGAAGCCCCTTATTTTGATAAGACGAAAAAATGACGGGCGATCTTGATATTTGGCTGGCTCTGCAGTCGATCCCCGGATTGGGAGCTTCACGTCTCAAGACCCTGCGCGAAAATTTTCATCCCATTTCAAAGCTTAGGGCGCTTTCTCCAGCGGACATAGCGCGTGCCGATGGGATTGGTGGCCTTTTGGCACAGTCTATTTGCGAAAAACTGCATACTTCCGGTACCCGTAGCGATGTTCCCGAATTTCCGGACGGAGTAAACTATGTAACTATCTCCGAAAAAAACTACCCGAAAAATCTTTTCAATATTTATGATCCGCCGCCGGTTTTGTATGTAAAAGGGGAGATACTGGAAAAAGACCAGGCAGCAGTAGCTGTAGTTGGCACACGAAATCCTTCGCAGTACGGATTGCGTGCAGCTGAGTTCATAACAAAAAGGCTTGTTGAATCAGGACTTACCGTTGTTTCCGGCCTGGCTGCTGGTATTGATGCCTGCTCGCATGACACTGCCCTGCGCTGCGGTGGCAGGACCATCGCCGTGCTTGCTTCGGGGCTCGAAGAGATATATCCGTATTTCAACAAAAGGCTTTCGGAAGATATCGTACGTACGGGAGCTCTTGTATCGGAAATGTGCCGCTCTCCGCATAGGTTTGAAAAATGGAGCTTTCCTAAAAGGAACCGGATCATCTCAGGTCTTTCTTTGGGCACAGTGGTTATTGAAGGTGCCAGGGACAGCGGTTCTTTGATCACAGCAGGTTTTGCTCTGGAACAGAACAGAGAGGTTTTTGCCGTACCGGGAGCGATCTTTTCTAAACAAAGCATCGGGCCCAACAGCCTTATCAAGAGCGGCGCCAAACTGGTTCAGACTGTCGAAGATATTTTGGAAGAGCTCCCCGTAAAAACGCAAACACCGCGGACAGTCCCTATTTTACATACGCTTACGGAAGAAGAATAAAAAGTGTTCGATCTGCTCTCCAAAGGCCCGAAAAATATGGACCTTATCTGTAAATCGTCAGGGATTGTTACATCAGAACTTTCTTCTGTGCTTCTTTCGATGCAGCTCAAAGATATTGTCAAAGAACTTCCCGGCAGAGTTTTTGCTGTTTTATAAAGGCTTTTTTATCGGCCATGTTATAATCAGATTGACAGGAAATCATTATAAGGAGCTGTCTTGTATGGTTTATTTCAGCGACATGTATGCTTCCGAAATACTCGGCCAGATGATTATGGATAGGACCGAAGCAAAAATAGGCAGCGTAAAGGATATCGTGCTCGATGCTTCGGAACAGTTTCCGAAAATGATCGGACTTTTACTTAATATGGAAGGTTCCGATAAGGAAAAGATAATACTTATAGGAGAGCTTAACCTAATAGGCCGCAGGGTGATCTCTTCGGCCGGGATAAAAGAGAACACGGCTTTTGCTTCTTTGCGCAACGGCGAGGTGCTTGTGCGCAAAGACCTTTTGGACAAGCAGATCGTAGATATACACGGCTCAAAAGTAGTACGCGTGAACGATTTGAAGTTTGCCAAAGCAGGGGAAGAGATAAGACTTATTGCCGCAGATGTCGGAATAAAAGGGATACTCAGGCGGCTCAATATAGAAAATTTCGTGACCTCATTTCTTTCGGTATTTGGGATTACGCTCAAAGATGATCTGATCGGCTGGAATTTTGTAGAGCCGCTAAAGACCGATATCGCCGGACTTAAACTGGTTGTCCCTTATGAGGGGATGTCCAAGCTCCATCCTGCCGATATTGCCAGCATAATAAGCCAGGTACACACCGAAGAAAAGACCGCTATCTTCGAATCCCTATCCACTGAGACCGCTGCGGAAGCCCTGCATGAGCTGGAGCCCAGGATACAGGCTTTCCTTATCGGCACGCTTGATACCAAGAAAGCCCTTTCAATAATAGAAAAAATGCCTCCCGACGAAGCTGCCGATGTCCTTGGCGATCTGCAGGAAGAAAAAGCTATGGAACTATTGCGGCTTATGAAGCAAAAAAAAGCCGAAGAAATACAGAGCCTGCTAAAACACGGCGAAGAGACTGCCGGAGGGCTTATGACCACGGAATTTGTGACCATTCCGGCTTCTTTTACCGCAGCCCAGACGATCGAAAGACTGAGAGAACTGGCTCCCTCGGCAGAGACCATTTATTATCTTTATGTTACTGATGACGAAGGACATCTGACCGGAGTTCTCTCTCTGAGAAATCTCATAATCGCCGGCCATAATACTTCCGTCTCTGAAATAAGCTCTTCCAAAATGATTACGGTCAAGCCGGAAGCCAGCCAGAGACAGGTCGCGGATATAATCTCAAAATACAATCTTTTGGCAGTTCCGGTGGTAGATACCCTCAACAGGATAATCGGCATAGTCACCGTCGACGATGTAGTCGACTTCATAATTCCTCCGCTTGCCAGAAGAAAAAGGATGTCAGTAGGATAAAAGGACAAATATTTCATTCTGGGAAAAATTATGGCAAAGATATTGAATAAAAGAATAAATTATTGGAAAATTCGGCTGATCATGTTCCTTGCTGTGGTCGGTCCGGGGATTATAACGGGGACGGCTGATAACGATGCGGGAGGCGTAACTACATATTCTGTTGTCGGAGCTAATTTCGGCTATAAAATGCTGTGGATCCTGATCCTCATAACCGTAATGCTTTATGTTACTCAGGAGATGGGGGCTCGACTGGGTGTGGTTACGGGAAAGGGATTGGGGGATCTTATAAGAGAAAAATTCAGCATAAACATCGCGATATCACTTATGGCGCTTGTGTTTTTTGCCAACTTTTCGAATGTTCTTGCGAATGTTGTGGGAATAGCTTCGGTAGCAGATATATATCATATACCAAGGCTTTTGTTCGTGCCTGTTTTTGTCTTTGCTGTCTGGTTTATCATACTAAAAGGCAATTTTGGTATTGTTCAGAATATCTTTATGACATCGTGCCTGCTTTTTTTCTGTTATATTGTTAACGGTTTTATGGCAAAACCGGATATTCCCCAGATGATATCAGGCAGCATTTTTCCGACCATTGAGATGAACAGGAATTATATCTTTACGGCAACCGCTCTCATCGGGACTACCCTTACTGTTTGGGGGCAGGTTTTTATACAGTCGTACTTTGTCGATAAAGGTATAGATAAGAAACATCTGATTTCTGCCAGGATGGATGTCCTGTTCGGAGCGTTTTGGCTGGCTTTTGTAGCGTTTTCCATAATAATATCCGCTGCCGCCACATTATTCGTCAGCGGTACGGGCATAGATACGGCGATCGATGCAGCAACGGCTTTGGGGCCGGCACTGGGGCCTTTTGCAAAACATCTTTTTGCCTGGGGACTGCTCAATGCGTCTTTGCTCGGCATGTGCGTCATTTCAATGTCAACCGCTTATTTTGTTACTGAGATCATCGGCAGGGAAGGCAAGGTTAGTACGAATTTTAAGGAAGCCCCTCTTTTTTATTCCATAATAGGCGTGTGTTTCTTCATTTGCATGATGCTCGTTTTTATTCCAAATCTTCCGATGGTCTTTATTATGACGGCGTCTCAGGCGATCAACACCTTTATTTTGCCTGTTGTGTTCTTTATATTGTTAAGGCTGATAAACGACAAAAAACTAATGGGTAGTTATGTTAATTCCAGAACGATGAATGTCATTGCCTGGATCACGATAGTCAGCTTTGTGGCCATATCTTCGATCATGCTCTATCTGATGTTGTTCTGACGGGAGCTTTTTAATAAAAATAAAAACCTCTCCGATCCTAGTCGAAGAGGCTTTATTTTGAAAAAAGACCTGCTTAGGCGACTTTCTTCATGAGCTTTTTTCTCTTGATTATGCTCCAAATGATCTTGGTCATGGAAGTAACAGGGATCGCTTTCTTTCCAAAAACGTCTTCCAATGTGTCTGTCTGGCCCTTGAAATCTACTCTCATTTTTGATAATCCGCCGCTTGCCATCTATCTCACCCCCTTTGTTTTCTGGTTTTTTAAGAGCTAAAAACTCTGTCTGGTCTCTTTTATGTTATAATTATAGAGCATATTTTCAGGTTGTCAACAGGTTTTTAGAGCAAAAGACAAATATGCGGAGAGCTAAAAATGTTTAACAAAGTTCTGATAGCCAACAGGGGAGAGATCGCAGTCCGGATAATAAGGGCATGCAAAGAGCTTGGCATCAAGACCGTAGCGATCTTTTCCGAAGTTGACAAGGACTGTCTTCATGTAAAGCTTGCGGATGAATCTTACTGCATCGGTCCCGCGGTACCCTCAAAAAGCTATCTTAATATACCGGCAATAATCTCAACTGCCGAAGTTTCCGGAGCGCAGGCCATTCATCCCGGTTATGGGTTTCTTGCGGAGAATGCCAAGTTTGCGGAGATATGCGCGGCGCACAATCTTATTTTTATCGGTCCTTCGCCGCATTCCATAGAACAGATGGGTGACAAAGCTACAGCGATACAGTGTGCCGTGAGGGCAGGAGTGCCTACGCCTCCAGGTTCGGGAGGAATAGTGAATGACGAGGGAGAAGCTCTCAAGATCGCTAAAAAGATCGGGTTTCCCGTACTGATAAAAGCAACTGCCGGCGGCGGCGGCAAGGGTATGAGGATCGCACCAAGCGAAGATGAATTTGTTTCGCTGATGAAAATGGCAAAGGCCGAAGCACAAGCTGCATTCGGTAATCCGGACGTATATATAGAAAAGTTCATAATAAAACCAAAACATGTGGAGATACAGATACTTGCCGATAATTTCGGTAATACCGTTTATCTCGGGGAAAGGGACTGTTCAGTCCAGAGAAGGAACCAAAAACTCATCGAAGAGGCCCCGTGCGCGGCACTCAACGAAAAGACCAGAAAAAAAATGGGTGAATCAGCGGTCAAAATGGCTAAGGCCGTCAATTACCACGGTGCCGGGACGATAGAATTTTTGCTCGATATAAAAGGCGACTTTTATTTTATGGAGATGAATACCCGCGTTCAGGTCGAGCATCCCATAACGGAGATGGTGACCGGTATTGATATATTGAAAAAACAGATAGCTGTTGCTTCGGGTGAAAGATTGGAACTGAAGCAAAGTGAGATCAAGCCCAGCGGCCATGCCATTGAGTTCAGAATAAATGCCGAAGACCCGGACAAGAATTTTATGCCTTCACCAGGCAAGATCGATTTTTATCTTCCTCCGGGAGGTCCGGGTGTCAGGGTTGATGGTTTTGTCTATAGCGGTTACAGGGTTTTGCCAAATTACGATTCTCTAATTGCCAAACTTGTCGTATACGGAAAAGACCGCGCCGAAGCGCTTGCCAAAGGCAAAAGAGCTCTTGCCGAATTTTTTGTCGAAGGCGTAAAGACCACGATCCCGTTCCACCAAAAAGTCCTGGACATACCGGCTTTTCAAAGAGGCGAAGTCTATACTGATTTCATCCCCTTGCATATAGGCAGCTAAACATGGCAAAACGCTCTACCTCAAGAAGGCTCGCGATGCAGGTCCTTTACCAGATAGATATTTCCGGCATCAGCAAGGAAGAAGCTCTGACAAATGCTCTGGGAGAAGAGGAATTTAAACCGGAAACAAAGGAGTACGCCTTGCGGCTTGTTACCAGCGTTCTCGAAAACATGAAAGAGATCGACAAGAAGATAGGAGAGAGTTCAAAAAGCTGGCCCGTCAAAAGGATGGGTGTGGTGGACAGGAACATACTAAGGCTTGCAGTATGTGAGCTTGATCATATCAAAGAGAATCCTTTTGCGGTAGTGGTGGATGAAGCGGTCGAACTGGCAAAAAAATACGGCGGCAAAGACGCTACAAAATTTATTAACGGCATTCTCTCATCTTTTGCTGACAAATAACATCTTTGCTGCCGTATTAGACGACGTGCCCTCTCCCGGAGGAGCTTCCTTGATCTGCTCCGGCTACTTTTCCTTCTCCTGGCTGTGTTACCACTATCGGGCCCACTACACCTTCCATAACACTTTTTGGATTACTTATGCCTTTGCTTTCAATTTGTGGCTTTCTTGGTTGAATTCCTTCTATTGCATCTTTCCCTGACATAGTTACACCTCCTTTTTGGTCTCTAAATATCAATCGTTGATAATACGATCAAACTTGCATACATTTTAGCATAATAGTGACAAAGAGCAAGCTTACAACTCCGAAGCTGTCAGCTGTAGCGAGCGTGCTTTAGCTCGATGGAAAGCCCCTCTCATAAGTGGTAAAATATACCATATATGTTCTCCGGAATAGTGGAAGAGATAGGTAAAATAAAAGCGCTCCAATACAAGGACAAGGTCTTAAACCTTTCGATCGAAGCTAAGGTTGTATTGGGCGGTACGAAAAAAGGAGACAGTATCGCTGTCAACGGAGCCTGCCTTACGGTTGTCGATATAAAAAGAGGTTTTTTTATCGCTCAAGCGATCGGTGAAACACTGCAAAGGACCAACTTAGGGGCTCTAAAAGTATCCAATATCGTAAATCTGGAAAGAGCTCTTAAAGTATCGGACCGCATATCCGGCCATTTTGTCTCGGGACACGTAGACAGGGTCTGTTCGGTAAAAAATATTGTAAAAAACCCGTCTTCATTGGACATATATTTTTCCGCGCCTGATGATTTTCTTCAGTTCTTTGTGGAAAAAGGTTCGGTGGCTGTAAACGGCGTGAGCCTTACTGTTTCAGCGATTAAACCTTCTTCGTTTGCAGTAGCCGTTATACCTCATACCATGAAGAACACCAATCTTGTGATGCTCAAGGCCGGAGATAAGGTTAATATAGAGGCCGATATTTTCGGGAAATATATCATCAAGTATTTAAGCCGAACAGCTTCTGCTCCTTCGTTTGGCGGAAAAAATATCATCTCAAATCTTATTGACATGACAGAAGGCGGGGACCTTGCATGCAACTAAATTTTAACAGCATCGAAGAAGCGATCGCAGACCTTAAACAGGGAAAGATGATCATTGTTGTTGATGACAAAGACCGAGAGAATGAAGGAGATATTGTCCTTGCCGCGGAAAAAGCGACTCCGGATTCGATAAACTTTATGATAACTTTTGCCAAAGGATTGGTCTGCGTTCCCATGACCGAAAAGCGGCTTGCGGAGCTTGAAATATCCCAAATGACAGAGAGCAATACGGAGTCGATGAAGACCGCTTTTACGGTCTCAGTGGATGCCGATAAAAGATTCGGAGTGACCACGGGGATATCTCCTTCTGACCGGGCCGCTACGATAAAGGTGCTGATAGATCCGGCATCTGTGCCGCAGGACCTTTCGAGACCCGGGCATGTTTTTCCCATAAGGGCAAGGGAAGGCGGAGTGATCAGGCGCGCCGGTCATACCGAGGCGGCTGTCGATCTGGCCAGGTTGGCGGGACTGTACAAAGCCGGTGTGATCTGCGAGATCATCGGGAAAAATGGTCAGATGTTAAGAGGCGAGGAGCTTTTTGATTTTGCGAGGGAACACGCGTTAAAAATGATAACAATAGAAGACCTGATAACTTACAGAGTCAGGAACGAAAAACTTGTTCAAAGGGTTAGCTCCGCAAAAATGCCGACAGCATACGGGGATTTTATTTCTTATGCATATGAAGATTTGCTTACCGGGGAATTGCATGTTGCGTTGGTAAAAGGCAGTGTGAGCGGCAAAAAAAATGTCCTTGTCAGAGTTCATTCGGAATGCTTTACCGGGGATATCTTAAGAAGCCGGCGCTGCGATTGCGGGGAACAGCTTGAGAAATCACTCAAATTGGTGGAAGAAGAAGGCAGCGGAGTAGTATTGTACATGAGACAGGAAGGCAGAGGAATAGGACTTAAGCACAAGCTGCAAGCCTATGAACTTCAGGACAGCGGCCTTGATACCGTAGAAGCTAACGAAAAGCTTGGTTTTGCCGCCGACCTTAGGGATTACGGCATTGGAGCTCAGATATTAAGGGATCTGGGGCTTTCTACTATAAGGCTGCTTACAAATAATCCGAGAAAGATAGTCGGGATCGAAGGATATGGCCTCCAAGTCATTGAGCGTCTGCCGATAGAGATTGCTCCAAACAAACACAACGAAAAATATCTTAGAACAAAATCGGAAAAACTCGGGCATATTTTGTCGTATAATAGTGTTGATGATATAAGCACAAGCCGAGTATAAAACAAGGAGGTAGTTTTTGTGAAGATAAAAGAAGGGAATTTTGATGCAAAGGGTTTGGGATTTTCGATCGTGGTCAGCCGTTTTAATGAAGTAATTTCGAAAAGCCTTTTAGAAGGGGCGCTTGATTGTCTCAAAAGGCACGGAGTCGCCGAGGATAAGATAGAAGTGATCTGGGTGCCGGGAGCGTTTGAAATGCCGCTGTTCGCGCAAAAAGCCGCGCAAAAAAAACCTGATGCGGTAATTTGTTTGGGTGCGGTCATAAGAGGCGGCACTCCTCATTTTGACTATGTGGCCTCCGAAGTCTCCAAAGGAATTGCCAAGGTCGCTCTGGATACATCCGTTCCTGTAATATTCGGAGTGCTTACTACCGACAATTTTGAGCAGGCACTTGAGCGCGCAGGCGCCAAACCGGGCAACAAGGGCTGGGCAGCGGCTCTTTCGGCGATAGAGTCTGCTAACCTGTCGAAGCAATTTTAGGTTTTATCCGGCAAAACCATTGATAGGAGACTTTTGAAAGTGACGAGAGTGTTTTTTGAAAATGTGACAAAAAAATTCGGGGATGTTGTCGCAGTAAAGAATATGACACTGGAAGTGCGCGACAGGGAATTTCTTGTGCTGGTGGGGCCTTCCGGTTGCGGAAAGACAACAGCTCTGCGCATGGCTGCCGGTCTCGAAGAGGTTACCGAAGGCAAGTTGTATATAGGCGACCGTCTCGTCAACGATGTGGCTCCCAAGGACAGGAATATCGCCATGATATTCCAGAGCTATGCTCTTTATCCGCACATGAGCGTATACGATAATATGGCTTTTGGCCTTAAATTGAGAAAGATACCCAAGCAGGAGATAGACAGGCGTGTTAAAGAAGCCGCTTCTATTCTGAACCTTGAATCCATGCTTAATAGACTTCCAAAACAGCTTTCCGGAGGCCAAAGGCAGAGAGTGGCTGTCGGAAGAGCAATAGTACGCGAACCCGCGGTATTCCTTATGGACGAGCCTCTGAGCAACCTGGATGCAAAGCTCAGGGTCCAGATGAGGGCTTCTCTGCAGGAACTTTACCAAAAACTAAAAGCCACCATCATCTATGTTACACACGATCAGGTAGAAGCAATGACGCTCGGCACAAGGATCGCTGTGATACTGAACGGTCAGCTCCAACAGGTGGAAAAGCCGCTTTCCGTATATGGCAAGCCGATAAATAAATTTGTTGCTGGTTTCATCGGAAGTCCGTCCATGAATTTTGTTTCCGGGAAGCTTGACAAAGCCGGAGAGCATATATTTTTCGATTCCGAAGATTTTAAGATAGTCCTTCCCAAGGAGCTTGAATCCGAACTGGAAAAACATATAGGCCGAGAAGTGGTTTTCGGTATAAGGCCGGAAGATATTCTAAGCCACGAATTAAAAGACAGCCGCTATCAGTGTCAGCTTGAAACGAAGGTTGATTTCAGGGAACTTATGGGGTCTGAAACTAATCTTTACCTGGTTATCGGCAGGACGCCGATAACTGTAAAAGTGGATGCCATGACTGATGCCAAGCCCGGCAGCTCATATTGCGTCTATTTCAACCTGAAAAAGATGCACATGTTCGACACGGAGACACAAAAAGCGATCATTTGATGCGTAAAGAACCTCTGATCTTTGAAAAAAGCGCCGAAGGCAGATCATCTTTTGTTTTGCATGGTGATTTTGGCACCGAAGCGCCTGCATCTGAACTTCCTGGCAAATACCTGAAAAGATCGCCTCTCGGGCTTCCTCAGATAAGCGAAGTGGACTTTATCAGGCATTTTACCAATCTGTCCAGGATGAATTTTGGGGTTGATAACGGTTTTTATCCTCTCGGGTCCTGTACCATGAAGTACAATCCAAAAGTTAACGAAGACGCCGCCTGCCTTACTGGTTTTATCAAAGCGCATCCATATCAAGATGACAGCTGTGTCCAGGGGACGCTCAAGCTTTTGTATGATTTTGAAAGATATCTTTGTGCGATCTTCGGCTTTGACGCTTTTTCTCTACAGCCGGCTGCGGGGGCGCACGGCGAACTGACGGCTATACTTACCGCAAAAAAATATTTTCTTGCACAAGGTGAGGCCGGCCGCGACAAGATAATAGTGCCGGATTCTTCGCACGGCACAAATCCCGCCAGTGCGGGGGTTGCCGGTTTCAAAGTGATAAGTATCCCTTCCGGAAGGGACGGCGGAGTTGATATAGAGCTGCTCAAAAAAGCTGTCGGCCCTGATACCGCCATGATGATGCTTACCAATCCCAATACACTCGGGCTTTTTGACCGCAATATTCTGGAGATCTCAGATATCCTAAAAAAGAATGGGGCTCTCTTTTATATGGACGGTGCCAACGCCAATGCGATAATCGGCAAGGTAAAGCCGTCTGACCTTGGTTTTGATATTGCGCATCTTAACCTGCACAAGACCTTTGCAACTCCGCACGGAGGAGGAGGGCCGGGTTCCGGGCCTGTAGGTGTGTCAAAAAAGCTTGAGCCGTATCTTCCTGTGCCTCGCGTGACAGAAAAAAACGGCACATATGAATTGAATTTCTCCGATGAAAAGACTTCTATCGGCAGGGTCTCTTCTTTTTACGGGAATATCGGCGTCATAATCAAAGCCTATTGCTATATAAGAAGTATCGGACGAGATGGTTTAAAAGAAGTCTCGGAAAACGCGGTGCTTAATGCAAATTATCTTATGAACAGGCTCAAAGGACATTATCATATCCCTTATGAAAGGATCTGCCAGCATGAATTTGTGATTTCTGCTAAGTGGCAAAAAGAAAAATACGGAGTAAAGGCTTTGGATATAGCAAAACGGCTGATCGATTACGGATTCCATCCTCCGACCGTATATTTTCCTTTGATCGTCGAGGAAGCCCTGATGATAGAGCCTACTGAGACCGAAAGCAAAGAGACCCTTGACTCTTTTGCGGATGCCATGATCGCTATAGCCAAAGAATGCGAGACTGATCCGGAACAGGTTATAACGGCCCCTCACAGTACAATTGTCGGTCGTCTTGATGATGTTAAGGCCGTAAAAGACCTGAACCTCTGCTACAAGGGTTGATATGCTTTTCGAAAAAGATTCAGCTTTTGCCAATATGCAAAAAGATATCGAGTTCTTTTCTGTATGTGACCGTCCGGCATTCCGTCTCTACGGTTTTAATACCGATTGCATAACAGCCGGCTACTTTCAGGATATAGCTTCCGAAATAGATATAGAAAAAGCAAACCTTTTGGGAATAGATATTGCTAAAAGGCCTACCGGCGGAGGGATCGTATTTCATAGCAGCCATGATATAGCGTTTTGCAGCGTTTTGCCGTCAGATATGTTCCCAAAGGGTTTTATGAGTGCTTACCATTTTGTTTCGGATATAGTTCTTGACGCATTAAAACAGGCGGGTATAGGTGCAAAAAAACATACCGGTGGTTTAAGCGCGGATGACAAAAGACTGTGTTTTTCCGGTGCTCAAGATTATGAGATCACATATGGCGGAAAAAAACTGGTAGGAATCGCCCAAAAGAGGACAAAAGAAAAAATACTTCAGCAGGGGACTATATGTATCTCGCGTCCTCAAAAGGAAATTGTTTCTGTGCTCAGGAAACAATATGGCGGCAATAATTGTTATGGTTACACAGCAATGCTGGATGAGATCATCGGCAAAACCGGTACCAGGGACGCGTTCCTTTCTTTTGCGGACAGATTGTTCAGAGAACGGTTTGAAAACTTGCCGAGTTGTGTGTTATAAAGGTCTTTATGGTAGAAGCATTATTTTATGAAAAAGCCGGGGAAGGCAAAGTGCGATGTCACCTATGTCCTCACAATTGTCTTATTCTACCGGACAAGTCCGGGTTTTGCGGCGTCAGAAAGAATATTGACGGCCGACTTGAATCACTGGTTTACGGCAAGGTCTCTTCCGCGGCCGTCGATCCGATAGAAAAGAAACCTCTCTTTCATTTTAAGCCTTCTACATTGGTCTTTTCTCTCGGCGCGCTCGGTTGCAATATGCACTGCGGTCACTGCCAGAACTGGAATATTTCTCACGTCGTGCTTGCCGAAAGCCCAAAGGAGTGCAAGGTATTTGAGATCGACGTCGAAAAACCTACCGAATACGTCTCTCCGGAAAAAGCTATACAGCTTGCCTTGCAATACGATTGCGAGGGGATCGCCTGGACTTACAACGAACCGACAGTCTGGTTTGAATATACCCTTGATACCGCAAAACTGGCAAAAGCAAAAGGTCTTTATACTGTTTATGTGACCAACGGCTATATAAACCAGGAGCCGCTGGATATGATAGGTCCTTATCTGGACGCTTACAGGGTTGATGTCAAAGCCTTTTCTGATGAAACCTACAAAAAACTCGCCAAAGTGCCGCATTTTAAGCCGGTGCTGGATTCAGCGGTAAGGGCAAAGCGGAAGTGGGGGATGCATGTAGAGATAGTCACCAATATAATCCCTTCTATTAACGATGATGAGCAACAGCTTTGCGGGATCGCTTCCTGGATAAAGAATGATCTCGGTGAAGATACCCCCTGGCATGTTACACGCTTTACTCCCTGTCTTGAATACAAGCATTTAACGCCTACTTCACAAGAAACGCTCGAAAGAGCATATGAAATAGGCAAAAAAGCAGGATTAAAATATGTATATCTCGGGAATATGCCGATGCATAGTTTTGAGAACACCTATTGTCCGAAATGCGGAGCTCTAATAATAGAACGTGAAGGGTTTGACGTAATAAATTATAATATCGACAGCGGCAAGTGCTCTTATTGTTCCTGTGATCTGCCCGGGTTCGTTTTTTGATCAAAGGGCAGTTGTTCTTTTTGTTGAGATATCCTGTCCAGCGTTCTTCTTGCTTCTGCAAATTTCATATCTATTCTTTTGGTCAAGTCGTTGTAATTTCCTTTTAATATCCTATCAAGCGATCTGTTCGCGTATACGGAGATCACTATTGACAACGCCGCCAGCACCATTCCCAGACTGAGCAGCCACAATATTTCTTTTATTCCGCCAAATAATGCCATTGCCAGTCCTGAAATAGCAAAACAAAAACTTGTCCCGAATAATATTAATAGAGTATTAGTTTGTTTGTCTCTCATTGACTTTTTCCTGCAGTAACAGCGGGTTTAATTACTCCGCAAGATACAATATATTTAAAAGCATCTTCTACCTTCATATCCAGGATCATTACGTCCTCAGCGGGGACCATGATCATAAATCCGGTAGCAGGGGTGGGGGTGTTTGGAATAAACACGCAAAACAGCTTTTGCGTGTTTACTTTATTGCTTATTTCTTTGATAGATTCAGATGTCACAAAGCCTAGTGTAAAGATCCCTTTTCTCGGATACTCTACCAGGCAAGCTTTCTTTAATTCATTAGATTCCCCCTGTTTAAACAGCATCTCATCGACCTTTTTTGCGGCCGAGTAGATCCCGTTTATAAAGGGTATTTTGTATACTATTTTTTCTGCGATCAATAAAGCTTTCTCTCCGGGAATAAAGCTTGCGATGGCTCCGATGAGAAATATAAGGATTATGGTGAGCAAAAGCCCCGTCCCCTGTATAGGAGATCCGTATAACATGGTGATTAATCCACCCAATATGCCGTCGGTGAAATTAAAAAGGAAAGAGACCAGCCATATTGTTATCAACAGCGGCAGAAGTACGTAAAACCCTTTAAAAAATATTCTTCCTAAAAAACTGCCCATTATCTTCCCTTGGATAGAAATTATATCAGCAAAGGTAGTGGTTTGTAAACTGTGATATAATCAGCAAAAATAGAAGGACGGAAGGAGAATAAGAAGATGACTCAGGCCTATATTTTGATCGAGACAATACCCGGCAAAGCTCTAGAGCTTGTAAATGCCATGGCTTCTCTCAAGATGGTGAAACAGGCGCATCTGGTAACAGGGCCATATGATGTTGTTGCATTCATAGAAGCCGATGACCTAAAGTCTCTCGGGGACATACTTGTCAAGCAGATACAAGCTACCGGTTTTGTGTCCAGGACTTTGACCTGTATCACAGTGGACCAGTAATACCGGGATATCCTGACTTTTTTCACGATATATATAGTAGAGGGGGGGGTGTAAATGCTGGCCTGGATATCCTCTATTATAATCAATTTTGTCAGCGGCAAGCCTATTGTTTTGTCCTCAAAAAAACTTGATCGTGAAACAATACTTTGTATAAACAGCAGAGTAATGCATCTTGTTGAGCCTGTATACGGATGTGAAAAAGTCCTTTACCTGAGAAATAAGCTTTTGGGTAACAAGAAGATAAAATATATCCGTAGAAAGATTTTTGGATCCAGGCGCCACACCGTGGGGCAGATACTCAAGATGACCGGTGCAGACGGGGAGTTCTCTCTTTCAACTTTATGTTAGGCTTTCACTTTTCATTTATCAGTTTGTTTATTGCGTTTATGTAAGCTTTTGCACTTGCCACTATTATGTCCATGTCGGAGCCGTGGCCGCTGTATACATTGTCTTTTCCTTTTATCCTTACCGTGACTTCGCCCAGAGCATCTGTCCCCCCGGTTATTGCCTGAATGGTAAAATCCACCAGTTCTATCTTTTTCTTTACTATTTTTTCAATGGTCCTGTAAACGGCGTCTATCGGTCCTGAGCCGTCGGACTGGCCGCTTTTAATCTTGCCGTTATGAGCAAGCGATACTTTTGCTTTCGGTTTTGTCGATGTGCCGGAAGATATTTTTAACGAGTCCAGGCTGTATGTTTCGGGTGTGACATATATTTCATCGCTTATCAGGGATTCGATGTCTTTATCAGCTATTTCTTTTTTCTTGTCGGCCAGCACTTTAAAGGCCTTAAAAGCTTTTTCTGTTTCTTCTTCCCTAAGTTCGAAACCAAGCTCTTTTATCTTGTTAACGAAGGCATTTCTTCCCGAATGTTTGCCGAGTACAAGCTTGCTTTCGGTTATGCCAATATCCCATGGGTTCATTATTTCGTATGTTGTTCTTGAACGAAGCATCCCTGCCTGGTGTATGCCGGCTTCATGGGCGAAGGCATTAGCTCCGACGATTGCTTTGTTTGCCTGTACCAACATGCCGGTAAGATTGCTTACAAGCCTGCTTGTCCGGTATATTTCTTTTGTATTTATACCTAGTTCGCAGTTAAAATGGTCTTTTCTTGTTATTATGGCCATGACGATTTCTTCTAATGAGGCGTTCCCCGCTCTTTCTCCAAGACCGTTCATAGCGCATTCTATCTGGTCTGCTCCGTTTAAAACTGCCGAAAGCGAATTGGCTGTACTTAGACCCAGATCATTATGGCAATGGACACTGATCCTCGCTTTATCCATATTAGGCACGTTCTTTTTTATTTTGGCTATCAGAGCACCGAACTCATCGGGAATAGTGTATCCGACAGTATCAGGAATATTGATCGTTGTTGCCCCGGCGTTTATAACGGCTTCTATTATTTTGTAAAGAAATTCCGGTTCGCTTCTGCCTGCGTCTTCGCAGGAAAACTCAATATCCTCGCAGAGAGATCTCCCGTACTTTACCATCTCTATCGATGATGCAAGAACTGCTTCCGGCGTCATGCGCAGCTTCTTTTCCATATGTATCGGGCTTGTGCCGATGAACATGTGTATCCTGTACCTTTTTGCGTGTTTTACCGCGTCATAGGCGGCTTTGATGTCCTCTTTTTTGGCTCTTGCCAGTGAAGCTATTATAGGGCCTTCAACATTTTCCGCTATTGTTTTTATTGCTTCAAAATCCCCCGGGGATGATATGGCAAAGCCCGCTTCTATAATATCCACGTTTAATTTTGCCAGCTGTTTTGCTATTTCGAGTTTTTCTTCCGTATTCAGGCTGCAGCCGGGAGCCTGTTCTCCGTCCCTAAGTGTCGTATCAAATATGTATATTCTTTTTGCTGCCATGAGTTTTTGCCTCTTTGTATTTAAGATAAATTATATCACGAAAAGAGCGGAGGATTATTCTCCGGAAACGGCCAGCTTTTCGATCAAAAGGGAAGGGGATCCGCAGTAGCCGGTCTCCGGAAAGAATTCCAGGTCATTTCCCGTATTTTTTACTGCCAGAAAAAGTTCGGCAAGATTACCGGCAATAGTGATCCCCCTTACAGGAAATGACTTTTTGCCGTTTTCTATCATTATTCCCGCCGCGCCGAGTGAAAAATCCCCGGATATGGGATTAAGGCTGTGAAGAGCCATCACCCTGGTTACATACAAGCCTTTTCCCGCTGCCAGCAATAGATCTTCCGGGCTTGTTTTTCCTTGTTCTATGTACAGATTTGTCGTTCCTATCGAAGGCGGGACTTTAAATGAATTTCTGGATGCGCTTGACGTTGAAACCGCACTTTCTTTTGCCGCTGAATCAAGATTGTGCAAAAAGCTTTTTAATATCCCGTTCTTTATTAATTCGGTCCTTTTTGAAGGAAGCCCTTCATCATCAAAAGGTCTGCTTGCCAGACCGCCTTGCAAAAGTGCATCTTCTATCAATGTCAACTTTTCTGTCCCGCACTGTCTGCCGAGCTTGCCCGCGAAAAGCGATTTGCCTTTGCGGACATTTTCCGCTGTGAATATGGGGACGGCAGCTGCAAGAAATTGGGTGCTTACCAACGGAGAAAGCACAACAGGCATTGTTGCGGACTTTATGAGATTTCCTCCCAAAAGTTCTGTTGCGTTTAAGGCAGCTTTTCTTCCTATCTCTTCCGGGCAGAACTCGCTAAGTTTTTCATATTGTTTGACGCAGTAGCCTTCTTCGCTTGAACCGTTTTCCTGGCTGATCGCCTGCATCGAGCCGCCGCAGAGCGTTTTTGAATAGGATCCCGAAAAACCGCCGGAAGTGGCTATACAAATTTCATATTCCTCATCCGAGTACGAAGCCGATTCCGTATTTGTTATTCTGCGGTCAAAAGCATAGGCCGCAGCCTCTATTTTCATCGCAAGTTCGATTTTTTCTTCCGCTGAAGTCGCGGCAATAGTTTTGTCAAAGAAGCAGGGCACTTTTGGGCTCGGTAAAGGCGTTGCAAAATGAAAAAGATTGTCAGAAGAGGAAAACTTCAGATTGTCGACGGCCTTTTTTATAAGGGTTTCCGTATCGAAAGTGTTTGAGTATGAAAATCCGACCTTCTTATCGTTAAGCAGGCGCAAAGCTATTCCCAAAGTCCTGCCGCTGCTGATTGACTGCGTTTTTTGGGATCTTACTTCGACCGAAAAGATATTTGAGCTTGCGGCGTACACCTCGGCCTCAAAGGGTGTTTCCTTTAATATCTTTTGGCACAGATCTTTAAGTTCCATTTTATAGCGTTTGCAAAGCAGTTATGGCTGTGACGTTTACAATATCATCAATACTGCAGCCGCGGGAGAGATCGTTGATAGGTTTTGCACAACCCTGGAAAATAGGCCCGATGGCTACAGCTCCTCCGATACGCTCTGCTATTTTATAACCAATATTCCCTGCATCAAGATTTGGGAAGATCAGAACGTTGGCTCTGCCTGCTACTTTACTCTCCGGGGCTTTTTTTCTTCCTATAGATGGGATCAAGGCTGCATCCAGCTGGAGTTCGCCGTCTACCATCAATTCCGGATCTTTTTCCCTTATCATTCCGGTCGCCAGCGCTACTTTCTCGGCCGAAGCCGCTCTTCCGCTTCCTTTCGTCGAAAATGAAAGCATTGCGATTTTAGGGTTCTTTCCCATGAGCTGCTTAAAAGATTCAGCCGTGGAAACGGCTATGTCTCTCAGTTGTGATGTGTCCGGGTCAGGAACGACAGCACAGTCGGCAAAAAACAGGATCCCGCTCGAACCCAATTGTTTGTCTTGCAGCAACATTACAAAAAAGCTTGAAAGCGTTGATACCCCTTCTTTAAGTCCCGAAGAATATATCGCGGATTTTATCGTATGTCCCGTGGAGTGTGAAGCGCCCGATACCATTCCGTCGGCATCGCCTTCCGCCACCATCATGGCCCCGAAATACGGAAAATCCTTCTCCAAAAAAGCCTTTGCTTCATTGAAAGATATTTCACGTTTGTGTTCTTTCATCTTCTTCATGTATATTTCTATGTACCGATCTGTCTTTGGGCAGGAAAGGGGGTCCGTTATAGTAGCGTTTGAAATGTCGGCGTCAGCGGCTTTTGATTCCTTTTCAATATTTTCTTTGTTACCTATAAGGACGATCTTTGCAAGCTTGCTTTTTAGGATAAGCTCCGCTGCTTTGAGCACTCTGTGGTCTTCTGTTTCCGGGAGGACCACGGTCTTATTGATTTTTTTGGCCTTGTTCCAGATGTCTGAGAGAAAGTCCATGATGTTTTCAATATAGCAAATCAGGCATGATTATTCAAATTGAACGGTCATTGCGAGGAGTCCCGATCCGATCGGGACGACGAAGCAATCCCATCTTACTATGGGATTGCTTCGGTGCTTACGCACCTCGCAATGACGTCATCCTTTCCACATCGTCTATAGTCTTTACCCCTTTTTCAGCAAGAATTCCAATTAATTTGTTCCATATATGAAAAGTTGTCTCGCAGTCTCCCATGGCCCTGTGCCTGTTAATTACATCAACACCCAAATGTTCGGCCAATGTGTGTAATTTATGATTTCTTATCTGTGGGAACAAGAGTCTGGCAATCTTTAGAGTACATATTGTTTTGTTGTTCAGGCTTTTTCTTAAATGTTTTTCACAATGATGCCGCAGAAATGGGATATCAAAGTCGCTGTTGTGAGCTACAAGGACCTTGCCGGCTGAAAAATCCAGAAAATCCGACAGGGCTTTTTTGATATCGGGCATACCTTGGGTCATTTCACGGGAGATTCCCGTTATCGACACGATCTTTTCCGGTATATCGCATTTAGGATCGATAAGAGTAGTGAAAACGTCTACTTCTTTTGTCCCTTCGGTCTTTACGGCGCCGATCTCAATGATCTCGCTTTTTTCGGGATAGAGTCCCGTAGTTTCAATGTCTACGATCACATATTCATTCCGGGTAAGTGTTCCGGTTGCTTTATGCCGAGAAAAGAACGGATGCTCGAGAAGGTTGGTCATCAATAGGCCTCGGGCTTCCGGTCTTTGTAGATGGGGATTATTTCTCTTGCTTCGGATATCTTTTTGAGGTCGATGTCAGCGGTTATCGTTTCTTCTTTGTCCGAACCTTTTTCAAGGATCTTTCCCCAGGGACTTACGATCATAGAACCGCCCTTATACTCATGCTTTCGGTCGGTGCCGGTCCTGTTGCATCCGCAGGCAAAGATCGCGTTCTCGATCGCGCGTGCCTGCAAAAGGATCTCCCAGTGCTGCTCCCTGATAAAAGGGAACTGCGCGGGCAGGAACAATATCTCCATTCCGTCGAGCGAAAGCTTTCTGGTCAATTCCGGGAACCTTAAGTCATAGCAGATCACAGCGCCTATCTTTGCGTGATCTGTTTCCACCGGTTTTGAGTATTTTCCACCGGCAAAATGTCGGTCCTCTCCGTATGGGCTGAAGGCGTGGACTTTTCTGAATTTTCCTATGATCTTTCCCGCAGGCGATATGATAAGGCTTGTGTTGTAGGTATTGCCGCTTTCGCTTTCCGGAATAGACCCTCCTACAATATAGGCTTTTGCTTCTTTTGCATGGCCCGTCATAAAAGATATTATCTCGTCGAAATAATTTTTGGCAATGCTTGAGAGATTTTCATAAGCAAATCCCGTTGCCCACATTTCCGGCAAAACTATATAGTTCGATTGCCTTTTTATGGCTTTTTCAATAAGTTTGGAGGCCGTCAGCAGATTTTCTTCCACATGAGCGGTTTTGATGTCCATTTGGATGAGGGAAACGGTTATCTTTTTCATTTGATTTTACTCTTTTCCAGTTCTTTGACCTTTTTAATGCAATCCAGCGCGTTCTTAACTTCTATCATATCCTGCCAGGTCAGCCATTTAGGGGCGCCTTTTTCTTTTGACGGACTTCGCAAAAGATATGAAGGATGGAATATCGGCATTATAGATATATCGGTGTTTTTATATTTGAACCATTTTCCTCTTATTTTGGACATTGGTTCTTCATTGCCGAGTATAACTTTGCAGGCCGGGGCGCCTGCCAAAAGGATTATTTTTGGTTCTATGAGACGTATCTGCGCTTCAAGGTAAGGAAAACAGGCCTTTGTTTCTTCGTCTTTAGGTGTTCTGTTCTCGGGAGGCCGGCATTTTACGGTGTTCGCTATATACACTTCTGTTTGTCTGTTTATACTTACGGACTCGAATATTTTTGTAAGAAGCTGTCCGGCTCTTCCAACGAACGGCAGGCCTTGTGCGTCTTCGTCGGCACCAGGGCCTTCTCCGATCAGCATAAGGTCGCAGGGAACAGGGCCATTGCCAAAAACAACTTTATTTCTTGTTTTTGCCAGATCGCAAAGAGTGCATTTTTTTGCGATATCTTCTATTTGAGAGTAAGAAAGTTTTGAAAGTTCGGGGTCCTTTTTAAATAGGCCCATTTGACATAAATATAACATTTTTATACCAAAATTGCATATTTTGTCATGCAACTAATGCCAAGAACTATCGATATATATATAGCAGGGGATAGAAAGACACCCGGCAAAACAAGAGGTGCATCGATGTCGAAAGTTTCAGGGATAAATACCAATACTCAAAATCCAACATTAACAAGCGGCTCCCGCAGGAATGTATCAGATCTTCCTTCAGAATCGGAAAGAGCTCAAACCTGGTCCGTTTATAAAGTCAAAGAAGGGGACACAATAAAATCAGTCGCAAAAGAATTTGACGTGCCGCGTTCTCAGATAAGACGCAGCAACGGCCTTAAAATATTGCAAAAACTTATTTCCGGTTCGCATATTCTCATTCCCGGAGAAAGACCTTCTGCCAAACAGGCGGGACCTGTTGCCGTGCAGCAGCCGGAACTTTTCAGGGAAGATCTTCCGCCGACAAAGGTCCCGTATCTTGCTGCCGAAAAATCGCCGGCATCAGAGGAAGCAAAACCCGCACCGGTTGAAAAAGAAAACAACGTGAATGTCTGCTCTGTTTATAAATATGCCGTTCAAAAAAATGACAGCATAGATAAGATCGCAAAGAAGTTCGGCATGGAAAAAAAACAAATAAACTCGTTAAATCCCCAAGCGGGCGGCCGGATATATCCTGGAGATATAGTGTTAGTAACTCCCGGTTCAGCATCCCCTAAAAAATTCATTCCGGGGAAGATATCCTATCATGTTTGGGCGCAAGCAGGCGACACAGTTGATTCTCTGGCTTCCAGATTTAGCGGGCCGGGTTTAGATATAACGGCACAGGATATTATTGATGTGAATGCCCTTAAGGAGGAAGAAGTGAAGAATTTGAGAGAGGGCCAATATCTCTTGATAACAAAGGTTACTGTTGAAGGCGACTCCTCTTGGTATGGCCCCGGGTTTTATGGCAGAAATACGGCAAGCGGGCAAAAATATATGGGACAACCAGGATGTGCATGCAATTTTTTGCCGCTTGGGTCCAAGATAACCTTGACAAATCCGGAAAACGGCAAGCAAACAACGGTTGAAGTAAATGACAGGGGTGATTTTGACAAATATAACAGATTGTTCGATGTCTCAAGGGATACCGTGAATGAGCTCGGTTTTAGAAAAAAAGGAGTTACCCGCCTCATAGGTCACATAGAATACATCAAAAAAAGAGAAGACTTGCCAATGGAGCAACTCGCAAAAATATAAAGGTTCCTTTGTCCTCATAGATAATTGGCCCCTCTATGCTATAATTTCCCTATAATGAAAGTGAAATTGTTCGATACCACGCTCCGCGACGGAGCGCAAACTGAAGGGATATCTTTTTCCGTAGAAGATAAGATAAAGATAGCCAAACTTCTGGATTCTATCGGTATCCATTATATAGAGGGCGGATGGCCCGGATCCAACCCGAAAGACATAGAATTTTTTCAAAAAATACAGAACATACCGTTGTCCAACGCGACTATCGTGGCGTTTAGCAGTACAAGAAGGGCAAATGTACAGGTGGAAAACGACAAGAATATAGAGACCCTTGTCGAATCCGGTACAAAAGCAGTCGCTATATTCGGCAAAAGCTGGGATTTTCATGTTACGGAAGCGTTGAAAACGACATTGGAAGAAAACCTTGCCATGATACGCGACACAGTGTCTTTTCTTAAATCAAAAGGCAAGGAAGTTATCTTTGATGCAGAGCATTTCTTTGATGGCTATAAAGCAAATCCGCAGTACGCTTTAAAAACGCTCCTTGAAGCGGAAAAGGCAGGTGCCGATGTTCTGTGTCTGTGTGATACTAATGGCGGGACACTGGCTTTTCAAGTGCAAAAGATATTTAATGAGATATTGCCGAAGCTGAAAAAGCCTTTGGGAATTCATGCTCATGATGACAGCGGCTGTGCCGTTTCCGTATCCGCCATGGCGGTATATTGCGGGGCGACGCAGGTCCAGGGCACTATAAACGGGTATGGTGAGAGAGCTGGGAACGCAAACCTTTGTTCGATAATTCCGATCCTAAAATTAAAAATGGGTATCGACTGTGTCTTAGATGATCAGCTTAAGAAGCTGACAGAAGTTTCTCGACACATTGCTGAGATCGCAAACCTGCAGCAATCAGCGCATCAACCGTTTGTAGGAAGATCAGCTTTTACACATAAAGCCGGGATTCATGTCAGCGCGGTGATGAAGCATCCTGAGACTTACGAGCATATCAAGCCGGAGCTTGTGGGTAATGAGAGGCGTGTTACGGTCTCCGAACTCTCGGGCATAAGCAATTTAGTCTTCAAAGCACAGAGCTTTGGTGTGGACATGAAAAAAGATTCCCCTCATGTGAGAGGCCTTTTGAACAAACTCAAACAGCTTGAGCATGAGGGTTATCAATTCGAAGAAGGCGAAGCTTCTTTTGAGATGCTGGTCAAAAGGGCAATGGGAGTATTTAAACTGCCTTTCAAGTGGAACAGGTTCGAGGTCAAAACCGTAAAGGGCAAAAATAAAAAGACAGTTGTAGAAGCAAAGGTTGAAGTTAAAATATCCGGCAAAGTGATAAAAGCAAAAGGGAAAGGTAACGGGCCGGTCAATGCTCTGGATGAAGCGGTCAGAGGAGCTTTGGCAAAAAGATTCCCTGAAATAGAGGAGATCAAGCTTACTGATTACAAGGTCAGGGTCCTGAACAGCAAAGACGGTACGGGCGCAAAAGTCAGGGTTCTTATAGAATCACGTGATGAAAAGCGCGAGTGGGGTACTGTCGGCGTTTCAGCCAATGTCATAGAAGCAAGCTGGATCGCTCTAGTTGACAGCATCGAATACAAGCTAATGCTGGAAAGCAATAACCGATGAAAAAAGTTCTTCCGGAAAGCGCCAAAATAAATAAAAATGGGCATCTCGAAATAGGCGGCGTCGATACACTCAAACTTGCCCAAAGATTCGGCACCCCTTTATACGTATTGGACGAATACTCTATCAGAAGCGCCTGCCGTTCCTATAAAAAAACTTTTTCAAAGTATAAAAACTTTCAGGCGATATTTGCCAGCAAAGCGCTGAGTGTCAAAGCCGTGCTCAAGATAATAAAAGAAGAAAGCATGGGAGCCGATATCTCTACTTCCGGCGAACTGTTTACAGCGCTCAAAGCGGCATTAGATCCCAAAAAGATATATTTCCACGGCAACAATAAGCTTAAGGATGAGGTCCTTTACGCTTTAAAAGCCGGCATCAAATGTTTTGTTGTAGACAATCTTGACGAGCTTTCAATGCTTGACAAGCTCACAAATCGACTGGGTGTGAAAGCGAATATAATGTTCCGTGTAAATCCCGGAATAGAAGCCCATACTCATGATTTTATAAAAACCGGGGCGGTCGATTCTAAATTCGGCATATCAAGGTCCGAACTGAAAAAAGCGATATCTATTGCACTTTCCTGCCGCCGGCTCAATTTTTTAGGCCTGCATAGCCATATAGGCTCTCAGATCTTTGACATAAAACCGTTCGTCGCGGAAGTCGAGGTTCTTTTCAAACTTATGGCGGAAATAAAAAAGGATTTTGGTGTTGAGTGCAAAGAACTAAATATTGGCGGAGGTGTTGGTATAGCATACTGCGAAAAAGATGTCCCTCCGCAACTTAAGAAGTATGCCTCTATGATAATTGCAACCGTAAAGAAACTTTCAAAAAAATATTCATTAAGAGAACCTAAACTCCTGATAGAACCGGGCAGATCTTTGGTGGGAAGGGCAGGGGTGACTTTATATACCGTCGGCACAGTGAAAGAGATCCCGGGTGTAAGGACTTATGCCGTGATTGACGGCGGTATGACGGACAATCCGCGCTATATTTTGTATCAAGCAAGGTATGAAGCGTTCCTTGCGGGCAAAATGAACGCAAAAAACATTCGTTCTTATACCATAGCGGGCAGGGCATGCGAGTCCGGAGATATAATAATAAAGGATATAAAGCTCCCGTCACTTAAACGCGGAGACATAATTGCCGTGGCTTCTACCGGAGCGTATAATTATTCCATGGCAAGCAATTACAACAGGATGCCGCGGCCTGCCATGGTGCTTGTCAACAAAGGCAACGCGCGTCTTATTGTAAGAAGAGAAACAAAAGAAGACATTATAAGGAACGACCTGTGAATTTACCTTTTGGCATAAGTTGGATAGATATAATCGATATTGTGATCGTGGCGGCTCTGCTATACCAGATATTTATCTGGTTCAAAGGTACCGCGGGTATGCAGCTTCTAAAAGGGCTTCTCATACTTTTTTTTGTTTACATAGCCGCTCAACAGCTGGGTCTAAAAACCCTGAGCTGGCTGATGGACAGGTTCGTTACAGTAATACTTGTTGTTATCGTCATAGTCTTTCAGCCGGAACTGCGCAGGGCACTGGAGCGCCTGGGCAGGGGGAAGATATTATCGCGTCTTGGTATTTCGTTTGTGCCTAAAAATTCCGCAATAGTCAGACAGATAATCGATGCGGTCGAGAAATGCTCTCAGGAAAAGATAGGCGGATTGATCGTGCTTGAAAGAAGTACAGGTCTCAATGAATTCCTGGAGTCAGGCGTGAAGATCGACGCACCTGTTTCGGAAGAGCTTCTTATAACCATACTCACAAAAGGGACCCCGCTTCATGATGGTGCGATAATAATTCAAGGCGGACGGATACTGGCGGCAGGCTGCCTGCTTCCCCTTTCAGAAAGCCGTTTCATCGACCGCAGGCTGGGCACAAGGCACCGCGCGGCTATAGGCATGAGCGAACAGTCCGATGCCCTGGTCATAGTGGTTTCGGAGCAGAGCGGGACAATCTCCGTTGCGGAAAACGGCTGCCTGAACAGCTTTTTGACAAAAGAACAGCTCGAAGAGAGGCTTTTTGACATGTACAAACCGGAAGACAAAAAAATAAGGTTCCCGTTCAATCTGCGAAAAAAAAAGAATGTCCAAGATAACTCCTGATTTTTTAAAACAGAAAAAATTCGAGCACAAAATTATAACCTGCCTGACCGCTTATGATGCGCCTATCGCTTCGCTTATTGATGCTGCCGGTATAGATATCGTCCTTGTCGGAGATTCAGTGGGAAACGCCGTTCTGGGATATGAAAATACTTTGCCGGTGACTTTGGCGGATATGACTCATCACCTAAAAGCTGTAAGAAGGGCAGTAAAAACCTCGCTTCTTGTCTGCGATATGCCGCTTTCGTCATTTTCATCCGAAGAGGCAGCCATAAATGATGCGATCTCTCTTTTTAAGGCCGGCGCTGAAGCCGTAAAGATCGAAGGTGTCTCGCATCTTAGAGCTATAAAAGAACTTTCAAATAAAGGGATTCCCGTGATGGGACATTTAGGGTTTACCCCGCAATCGGACGGCTCTCCGTCAGTAAAAGGTAAAACTGGAGAAGGCTTTGCGGAACTCATACGCTGTGCTGCGCTTCTTGAAAATGCCGGAGTGTTCGCGATTGTGCTTGAACTTGTTGAGCGGACTGCCGCTCAAAAATTGACCGGTTCGGTATCCGTGCCTACAATAGGAATAGGCTCGGGGCCCCATTGTGACGGGCAGGTACTGGTAATAAACGATGTTGTAGGTCTTACTTTAGGTAAAGTTCCAAAGTTTGCCAAACAATATGCCGATATCAAAGAAGTCATTTCATCGGCCGTAAAGAAATATAAAGAAGAAGTGGAAAATCTTAAATACCCGTTGTGATTGTATTCTTCAGCTCTTCAGAACTTCAGTTCTTTTGTTCTGATCCTGTCCATCGAAAAAGCAAAATCCCTGACAAATTTCTTTAGATATTTTTTTGTGTTCTCCGTCTCAAAAGAATAATACATAAACTTCCCGCTTTTGCGGGATGATATGAAGCCGATACTTTTGAGAAGCGCAAGATGGTACGAGATAGTCGGTTGGGAAGCAAAAAAATGGCTGTTTATCTCCTGTACGCTCATTTCTTTGCGGGCCAAAAGCTCGAGCATCTTCATCCTTTCCTCGTTGCCGAGAATTTCCAGATATTTTATGTACTTTTCTTTAAGCAGTTTCATTTTTATTCATTCTCCGAACGGAGTTTTTCTATGGTTTCTTTGACTATGGAAGCGGTCTCATCGGAAGTTAAAGAATCGATCTTTTTCTCCGCTTCCGCCGGCGCCATGCTTGAAAGGCTTTCGAGGTCTTTTTTATCGACTTTGAGCTGTATCTTGTTCAATATGTCGTCAAAACGCTTTTGTTCGTGTTCGGTTTCTTTAGGGCTTTTTCTTTTCTCAAAATAGTCTATGAGAAATCTTTCTTTAGGAACATGTATGTCATCCATCATGTTTTAGAGCTCCTTCTATGTATTTCTATCGTGCTCCGCTGGATGAAACTTGCATAGCAGAGTCTAACTAATGTAAAATTAATTCAAGTGCCCCCGTAGCTCAGATGGATAGAGCGACGGTTTCCTAAACCGCAGGCCGCGTGTTCGACTCACGCCGGGGGCAGATATAAATTATGATATGAAAAGAACCGACAACCTTATCCTCATCGGTTTTATGGCCACGGGCAAGACCGCGGTAGGGAAGGTGCTTGCAAAAAAACTTAAAGCGAAATATGTCTCGACCGATACTCTTGTGGAGAAAAGAGCCAAACAAAAGATAAAAGCAATATTCAAAGAAAAAGGAGAAGATCATTTTAGACGGCTGGAAACCCTGGTTCTTAAGTCGTTGAAAGGCAAAAAAAATATGGTCATTTCCTGCGGCGGAGGGATAGTGATCAAGCCGGCTAACAGGGCTTTGTTGAGAAAGCTCGGAGTCGTCATTTGGTTAAAAGCATCTCCCGAAATAATAAACAGCAGACTGGGCTCTCTTAAACAAAGACCGCTTCTGAATATTAGAGAAAAAAGCAAAAGGATGAAAAAGATAAGAGAAATGCTTAAATTTAGGGATTCTCTCTACAAGAAAAGTTCTCATATTTCGATAGACACAAGTTCTCTTGGTTTGTCTCAAGCGGTCCGCAAAATAGCTTCTGTGATATAATTTTAGGGTATGAAGAAGCTCCGTTTGGCGCTTAAACACTGTACAAGCGAAATAGTAATAGGCCAGGAAATACTTCCAAAACTCGGCAAATACCTTGCCGAAGCAAAACTTCCCCGTCGCGTGGTTGTGATCTGTGACACTACAGTCTCCCGTATCTATGGGGCCGTGATAAAACATTCTCTCAGATCCAGCGGTTTTAAATCCGATATAATCGCTATCCCTTCCGGAGAAAAGGTGAAAAGCCTTGAGCTGGCGAAAAAACTTTATAAAAAATTCCTGGATATCAAAGTCCACCGCGATTCAACAGTGATCGCACTCGGCGGAGGGGTCGTGGGGGACCTTTCCGGGTTTGTCGCAGCTACCTATATGAGAGGTATTGATTTTGTACAGGTGCCTACTACCTTGCTTGCCCAGGTGGATGCGAGTATCGGCGGCAAAACAGCAGTAAATTTGGAAGAAGCAAAGAATATAGTGGGAGCTTTCTATCAGCCCAAACTCGTTTTTGCCGATGTTGCCGCGCTTATCACTCTTCCTCCTTCAGAAATACGCAACGGGCTTGCCGAAGTCATCAAATACGGCATTATAAAAGATGCGGCGCTTTTTTCCTTTGTAGAAAAACAGATGCTCGGTATAAAAAATCCGAGACTGACAAACCCCAAGGAGTTTAAAGATCTTTTGGGCGTATGGGAACAGATCGTGAGCAGGTCAGCCGGGATAAAAATAGGAGTTGTTGCAAGCGACGAAAAAGAGACAAAAGGGCCAAGAATGCTCCTTAATTTTGGTCATACGATAGGCCACGCTATAGAAGCTCTGAACGATTACAAAGGGATCACGCACGGACAGGCTGTGGCCGTGGGAATGCTGGCAGCTTCAAGAATATCGCTTAAGTTGAAATTGTGCAGGGAAGACGTCGTAAAAAGGCTCGAAGCTCTCCTTTCTTCCGTTGGGCTTCCGACAGAGATAAAAGGGCTTGAATCGGAGGATATTATCGCAAAGCTGATCCTGGACAAAAAAGTGCGCGACGGGAAAATATTATTTGTACTTCCAAGGACAGTGGGCTCCGTTGTCATCAGGAACGATATCCCGATAAAGGTAGTAAGAGAAGTGCTGAAACAGATAGGCACAAAATAAACAATGGATATAAGATCGCAGATAGAGCTATTTAAAAGGGGTACTGCCGATTTTGTCGGCGAGGAAGACCTTATTAAAAGACTAAAAGACGGCAAGAAGCTCAAAGTCAAATTTGGTGCCGATCCTTCCGCTCCCGACCTTCATCTGGGGCATCTGGTCGTCTTGAGAAAACTCAAAGCTTTTCAGGACCTTGGACACGAGATAATTTTTCTTATCGGTGACTTTACAGGCATGATAGGGGATCCGTCAGGCAAGTCCGAAACTCGCAAGCCCCTGACAAAAGAAGACGTTGAGCGCAATGCGCTAACCTATCAGGACCAGATCTTTAAGATTCTGGACCCAAAAAAAACAAAGATCGTTTATAACAGTACATGGCTTTCAAAGATGGACCTTGTTTCTATCATGCGCCTGATGAGCCAATATTCGGTTGCAAGGATGCTGGAGCGGGCTGATTTTAAGGACAGGTTCAGGAACAACAAAGAAATAAGCATAATCGAATTCCTGTATCCGCTGATGCAGGGATATGATTCCGTGGAGCTTGAGGCCGATGTTGAGCTTGGCGGGCACGACCAGATATTTAATCTTTTGGTGGGCAGAGAACTTCAAAAGTCTTACGGCAAAGAACAACAAACGGTTATCACTATGCCGCTTCTGGAAGGCACGGACGGAAAGCTCAAGATGAGCAAAAGTTATGGTAATTATATAGGTTTTACGGATACCGCCAAAGACATGTACGGAAAAACGATGTCCATACCCGATTGCCTTATGATAAAGTACTACGAGCTTTTGACCGATTTGACGCAGGAAAAGATAGCGGAACTCAAAAAAGACCTCAAGTCCGGTAAAGTGCATCCGAAAAAAGCCAAAAGCAATCTTGCAAAGATCTTTGTTGAGCAGTTTTACGGAAAAGATGCCGCTTCAAAATCGGAAGGGGAATTCGACTCGGTTTTTAAGGAAAACAAACTGCCGGAAAATATCCCTCTAATTAAAATAGCCAAAAATCAATTAAGCGGCGGAAAGATCTCTCTTCCCAAATTGATTGCCGCGGCAGGTCTGCTTGAGTCCGTTGGAGAAGCTAAGCGCATGATAAAAGGCGGCGGTGTAAAGCTTGACGAGGAAAAAGTGATCGACGAAAACATGCTTGTGGAAATTACTTCCGAAAAACTGTTGAGCGTGGGCAAAAGGAAATATGCGAGGGTAATATGCGGATAGGGATAGGCTGGGATGTGCATAAGCTGGTTAGGGGGAGAAAGCTCATCCTTGGCGGGATCAATATACCTTTCAAAAAAGGGCTGGCCGGGTATTCGGATGCCGATGTCCTGGTCCATGCAATTATTGACTCTATATTAGGCGCGGCGGCAGCCGGAGATATTGGCTCCCATTTTCCTACCGGCAACCCAAAATATAAGGATATTTCGAGCATAAAGCTGCTTGAAAAGGTAGCCGCTCTTATCAAACAAAAAAAATACAAAATAGTGAATATAGATTCTACCGTGATCGCCCAGGAACCCCGTCTTACTCCCTATACCGATATCATGGCTGCGGCAATAGCAAAAACATTGAAACTATCGCCCTCGAGCGTTAATGTAAAGGCCAAGACCCAGGACAAACTTGGTTATATAGGTCGGGGCAAGGCTATATCGGCACAGGCAGTTTGCCTCGTGCAATCCACAAACTAAACCACTTTTTAAAAGATATGAAAAAGACGTTTGTACCGATAATAATTTGTTTCTTGTTGTTCTTATATGTTGAACCCTCTTTCGGCAAGGGTTTTGAAGTCGTGCCGGCACGCATTTTTGGCAGGACAAATAAAGAAGTAGCCGCTCTTCTGGTGAACGGGAAAATAGCTTTACGGCTATATGGATCTTCGGAATCAGGCATATCCGCTTTTGATAGGATTGAAAAAACATCAGCAATAATGAATTATCTCCTTAAAAAGAATATATCTATAGGCAGTTCAGAACCTGTCTCTACAGCAAAAGGGGCATCTGTATTTGTCGGAAGCTTAGAAGTCTTGTCAGTGGAGCCTGCAGATACGATAAATACCTACATGCCTCCGCTTTTGATCGCCTTCAACTGGGCCAACCGGCTAAGATGGGCTTTCGGTGAACCGTTGCTGTCTCAAAGATCGATCGACGAGATTATTAGGGCCGAAAAGCTCCGGGGGCACGATATCGAAGTAAGCAGGAACATATGGGGCGATAAGGCGGAAGTCATAGTAGACGGAAGGGTCGTTATGAGATTTTCCGAGAACGATCCGGACCTTTCCGCATACGACTCTGCAAGAGAGATAGCCCTTTCAATGGAAGAGGGGCTTTCTGAGGGAAAGACCGGCGATGATATCAGGCCGGTGATCTCCAAAGGAAATCAATATTCTGTCCGCTTGGGAGATTCTATTCTTTCTGTCGTCAAAAAGGAAGAAGAACTGATCTATAAAAAGGATTATTGGAACATCGCTTTGGAGCGCGCAAATAAGATCAGGGAAGCGTTCGGAGTGGAGCCGTTTTCGGTCGGGAACATCAGATCGATAAAGACACAGTACGGAAAGGCATCATGGTACGGCGGATTTTTCCACGGCAGGCGCGCTGCCAGCGGGGAGCGGTACAACATGGAAGAATTTACGGCCGCGCACAAAACGCTTCCCTTCGGTACCGAGGTTCTGGTAACGCGGCTTGATAATTCAAAAAGCGTGCTCGTGAGGGTGACTGATCGCGGGCCTTACATCGCGGGCAGGATAATAGACCTTTCCCGGGCGGCTGCGGAATCCATCGGACTGTTAGGGGCAGGGGTCACTAAGGTCAGAATTGACATATTGAACAAACCTGATAATATGAAAGGCAAATAAATTATCTATGCAATTTTTGCTGGATTATTACGATATATAAACATAGGACCAAAGTTAATCCCAGTAAGGAGTAAAAATTATGGTAAGTCCGGTCACAGGATCACTGTTTCCCAACGTAGTCGCAACAGCCGCTCAGAAAGATGCGCCACCTGCTCCAGGAGTCAGGCCTAACCCCATAGCGACAAGGAACTGCAAGGATAATGGCTATGCATATATACAATCTATAAGCAACGAATTTGGCTACAGAGAAGCTGGAATGCTTTCAAAAAATGATTTAAAAGCTCCTGTATCCGCGTTAACCTATCCTCCAAAACCCGGAAATTCTCTAAAGGCGCTTGATGCAAAAGAGATAGCCCAAAGAGCTGCCCTTGTCGCAAAGTTAACCGATGAAACATGGGTTCAATTGATTGAAAAAGGGTATATAGATGTGAACGGTATTATTCAAGATAAATTCAAAAACACTTCAGCAGAGGATCTTGTCCTTAGTTTTAGCGGCGGAGAAAAGACCCGCATTCCGGAGGCAACTCAGGAGATCCATGACGTACTCAAGAAATCAAATGAAGGAAAGGTTGAATCCCATATTTCCTCAAGTTACATTATGGAGAGAGAAAAAGCTGGGTTCGGACGACTTCCATATACAGGCGTATTACTGTTGTTAGGTTCGTTGCAGGCACTGGGTTATGTTCCAAGTTCCAAGCCAGGAGCTGTTGAAAAGGACACAAGAGAAAAATTGATAGAAGGGATTGCGGAATTCCAGGATAAGCATACCGATATCCGAGTTAAAACCGAGGATAAGGGAAATCGTGTTGGCCCCGCCACGATTACTATTCTTGTTCAAGAACTAAAAACATTGAAATAAAGCCGCGGACTAATTTGTAAAAAAAGGAGGAAGAACATATGTCGGGAATGCAAGGTGTTGGAAGATCGCCGGCTCCTAATCCTGTTGTAGCTCCGAAATCCCAGAATGGTAATTGGAAAAAGGAAGTTGATAGTATGGTATCGAACTTCGGAGTTGAAACCGACGAAGACAAGATATTCGCCGGTTCGCTAGCGTTGCTGCAAATTGCGGCAAAATCCCCGGAGCAAGCAAAATATGTGACAGACAAGGCCAGCCGATTCCTTTCAGATTACAAAGTTCCAGAAAGACTCAATACTGAACAAAAAGCCCTTTGCGAGTCAAGATATGGGGCTGCTATGAATATCCTTGCAAATATTCATGACGGTAAGCTGCCGGGTCCGGATCATAATAGTAGAAATGATACCTGGTTATCGGATATGTATCTTAAACCAAAAGCAAGAAAAGGAAAAGCGCCTCAAGAGAAAACGTTTGATTATTCCGGCAAGAACAGTGCGGTTCGCGAGTCAATGAATAATGCAATAGTAAATAGTTTTAAGGCTCTTGCAGAAAAAGCTCCTTTGGCAAGCATATCATCTCAAGCGCATAATCAGCTTCACGATTGGAAAATTTCCGGATATGAAGATATTGTTGATTAAATAGTTTGGTTGTGTTGAAGCCCCCTCATCGTAGGGGGCTTTTTTTATGCTATATTTACAGTAGAAATGCCTAAACTCGGGGTCAATATCGACCATATTGCCACACTAAGACAGGCGCGAAAAGAGGGGCTCCCTTCTCCTGTGGAAGCCGCGGTAATATGTATACGTGCCGGGGCCGACAGCATAGTAGCTCATCTTCGCGAAGACCGCCGCCATATCCAGGACAAAGACATTTATGATATACGCAAAGCTGTCAAAAGATTCGATATGGAAATGGCCGCAACACCTGAAATGCAAAAAATAGCCCTCAGGGTGAAACCGGATATAGTAACTCTTGTACCGGAAAAACGTGCTGAGGTTACCACCGAAGGCGGCCTGGATACCGCATCTCAACTTCTCTATCTCAAAAAGTACATTAAAAAGCTTCAGGATAAAGGTATTTCGGTCAGTCTTTTTATAGATCCTAAAGCCTCTCAGGTAAAAGCTGCTGCTGAAACCGGTGCCGAATTCATCGAGATACACACCGGCAGTTATGCTAATGCAAAAACACAAAGACACATAAAAGCCGAATTCAAGAATATCAGATCTTGTGTGCTTTATGCTAAGAAACTCGGATTAAGGGTAAATGCGGGACACGGGCTTACTTTGAAAAATGCCGGACTTATCGCTTCAATTAATGGTTTAGAAGAGTTCAATATAGGTTTTTCCGTCATCGCGGATGCTGTTTTTTCAGGTCTAAAGGAAGCAGTAAAAAAGATGAAAAGGCAGATCTTATAAAATGGCCGAAGTAAAAAATAGAAAAAAGTCGAAAAAGACAAAGTCTCTAAAAGCCGAGCTTGCCGAATGTAAAAAGAAGCTTATCCGCCTTGAATCCGAGCGGGCCAGCAAGCTTACCACACTATCAAACGTGAGCCGGACTGTCGCCTCGGATATGTACATAGAAGAGATACTATCTCTGCTTATGAGGCTCACGGCCGATCTTATGAATTCCAAGATCTGTTCCCTTATGCTTTATGACGAAAGCAAACAGGAACTCGTGCTTCGGGCCACACAGTCTCTCAGCAAGGACTATCTGGAAAAACGCAATATCAAGGTCGGTGAAAGCGTGAGCGGCAAGGTGGTAAAGGGCAAAAAACCGATAGTAGTTGAAAATGTCCGGCGGGACAAACTTTATAATTTTCCTGAAATAGCAAAAAAAGAAGGGTTGTATTCTTTGTTGTCGGTACCTCTCATGTTCAAAGGCCGGGTTATCGGGGTGCTTAACAGTTACAAAGACCACATTCACCGCTTTACAGAGGAAGAAATAAATTTGCTCAGTTCAGTAGCCAACCAGGCAGCGGTGGCGATACAGAACACCACTCTGATGTCCGACAAGAAAGAGCTGGAAGAAAAACTGGAGGCCCGCAAGGTCATAGAAAAAGCAAAGGGAATACTCATGAAGCTTCTTTCGATAGACGAGGATTCCGCCTACCGGCTCGTACAAAAACAAAGCATGGACAAACGCAAGTCCATGAAAGAAATAGCAAATGCTATAATAATATCGAAAGAGCTCGAAAGAAAGTAGCAATCTAGAAAAACCAACAGATGAACAAAATCCTTTTGAAGAGAAGTCTTGCGCCACAGGTCGGCCTTATCGAATTAGAAGCCACGGATATATCAAAAAAAGCTCTTGCAGGACAATTTGTTGTACTTCGAATAGATCAGCACGGTGAAAGGATCCCTCTTACGATCGCTGATTCCAATCCTTCTAAGGGCACCATCACTATTGTTTTTCAAAAGATCGGCGCAAGTACACGCTTGCTCGACAATTTAAAGCAGGGTGATTCAATACTCGACCTTTTAGGCCCTTTGGGACGGCCGGCACATATTGAAAATGTCGGGACAGTAGTCTGCATAGGCGGCGGCGTCGGTATAGCCGAGATATATCCTGTTGCAAAGGCGTACAGGAAAGCTGGGAACAGGGTCATATCGGTTCTGGGAGCCAGGAACAAAGACCTGATAATCTTTGCCGACGAAATAGCTTTGGGCAGTGACGAATGTCATATAGCTACAGATGACGGATCTCTTGGCCGCAAAGGACTTGTATCCGATGTTCTTATGGATATAATGGCTCGGGAAAAGGTGTCTCTGGTGTCTGCTGTGGGACCTACTATTATGATGAAAGTAATATCAGATATAACCAAAACAAGTAACATAAAGACCTATGTCAGCCTCAATCCCATAATGCTGGACGCCACGGGTATGTGCGGAGTATGCAGGGTTACCATAGACGGCAAGGTCAAGTTTGCCTGTGTCGACGGACCAGAATTCGACGGTCATGAGGTGGATTTTGCAGAACTGATGAGCAGGCAGAAGCTCTATCTTGATGAAGAAAAAAAAGCTGTCGAAAGACATTGTTCCTCAGAAAATCCTGATTGCAGGTGCAAGACATGAGAAATAAGCCGCGCCTGCGGTCACCAAAAGAAAGAGCCAAAGACTTTCACGAAGTCTCAATGGGTTACAGTCCCGAACAAGCAAAAGAAGAGGCGTCTCGCTGCATCCAGTGCAAAAAACCGCAATGCGTCACAGGGTGTCCGGTAAACATCGATATCCCTGCTTTTATAAAGCTTATAGTAAGCGGTGATCCCAAAGGAGCTCTCAACAAAATAAAGGAAAAGAACAATTTGCCTGCTGTCTGCGGAAGGGTTTGTCCCCAGGAAGACCAGTGCGAAAAGATGTGTATACTCGGGAAAAAAGGCGAACCGATTGCAATAGGGTATCTGGAGAGATTTGCATCGGACTATGGAACCCCCTCTCCGACTCTCCCCCTTGCTAAGGGGGAGAGGGAGCGAAGCGACAGAGGGGGTAAAGTCGCTGTTGTCGGCGCGGGACCTGCAGGGCTGACATGTGCGGCGGACCTTGCAAAAGCCGGATACAATGTCACTCTGTTTGAATCTCTGCACGGACCGGGCGGAGTGCTTTCTTACGGGATCCCGGAATTCCGCCTGCCCAAAAAGATCGTCAATAACGAGGTCGAATATATCAGATCACTCGGAGTCGATATACAATATAATATGATGGTCGGCGGCATATTTACAATAAAAGAGCTTTTCGCCAAAGGATACAAAGCGATATTTCTTGGTTCGGGAGCCGGTTTACCAAAATTCATGAGGATACCGGGGGAGAACCTTAACGGCGTTTACAGCGCCAATGAATTCCTGACGCGCATCAATCTTATGAAGGCTTATCTTTTCCCTGATTATATGACCCCTGTCAGGATCGGAAAAAATGTTGCCGTTATCGGAGGCGGAAACGTTGCGATGGACAGTGCCCGGAGCGCTTTGCGTCTCGGTGCAGATAAGGTGACGATCGTCTACCGCAGGTCAAAGGAAGAGATGCCTGCACGTATAGAAGAAGCGGAAAACGCTCTTGAAGAAGGAATTGAATTTAGATTTTTGACTTCGCCGACCAGGATAATAGGTGACGAAAAAGGCTGGGTAAAATCTATGGAATGCCAAAAAATGGAGCTTGGCGAAAAAGACGAGTCCGGACGCAGAAGTTTTATTCCGCTGCAAGGTTCCGAATACATAATGGACGTTGATACTGTCATAATGGCTATAGGGCAAAGTCCCAATCCTTTGATAGGTAATTCCAGTCCTGAACTCAGCCGAGAAAAATGGGGCGGTGTGATCGCTGATCCTGAAACAGGGCAGACGTCGATCCCGGGGGTATTTGCGGGCGGAGATATCGTGACCGGAGCTGCCACAGTCATTTCGGCCATGGGTGCAGGTAAAAAGGCGGCCGAAGCCATAGGAAGGTATCTGGGGCAAAGTATGAAGGATGAAGTATGAAGTATGAAGAATGAAGTCATTGCGAGGAGCGTAGCGACGAAGCAATCCCATAGAAAAATGGGATTGCTTCGCCCCGAAAAATCGGGGCTCGCAATGACATCTGAACTTCACGACAAGCCCGAAGAATCTTGCGGGGTTTACGGTATATTTTCTTCGGATAAAAGGCAGGTAGCCAAATACATATATTATGGTTTGTACGCGCTCCAGCACCGCGGACAGGAAAGTACAGGGATCGTCACTACCGACGGAAGCAACTTTCGTTCCTATGTGAATATGGGGCTGGTCCCAGTAGTTTTTAACAGCGAAGAGATATTTAAAAGCCTTAAGGGCAGGATAGGGATAGGCCATACACGCTATTCCACCTGCGGAAGCAGCAACCTTTCCAACGCCCAGCCGATAATCTCGAATACTCCGTTCGGTACCATTGCGCTCGCGCACAACGGCAATCTGACCAATATTGCCGAACTAAAAAAAATCCTCAAAAAAAAGGGGTATGCTTTCAAGGGTAACAGCGATTCAGAGGTAATAGGGGCGCTTATCGGTTTTTCCAGACAAAAGAACCTCGAGTCAGCCCTGCGTTCGGTGCTCAAAAAGATCAAGGGAGCTTTTGCGCTGGCAATAATGACTCACGACAAGCTCTTTGCCGTTCGAGATCCCAACGGGATCCGTCCGCTTTGTATCGGACATTTCGATAATTCATATATCGTTTCTTCCGAGACATGCGGACTTGACATACTTGGCGGCAAGTTCGTAAGGGAAGTATTGCCGGGAGAAATAGTAACTATAGACAAAAAAGGCCTGAAGTCTGCGATCTACAAAAAAACAAAAAACACTTCTCTTTGCATTTTTGAATTCATATATTTTGCGCGTCCCGACAGCGTCATGGACGGTCGAAATCTCTATCACGCTCGCGTCGATATGGGCAGAATGCTTGCCAAAGAGCATCCCGTAAAAGCGGATTACGTGATTCCCGTTCCTGATTCGGGAACTCCTGCCGCGATCGGTTACGCTTCCAAGTCCAAGATCCCTTTCAGTGATGTCCTAGTTAAAAACCGTTACGTTGGCCGCACATTCATCCAACCCACGCAGGACATCCGCGAGCTTGGCGTAAAACTCAAACTAAATCCGATAAAGCAGGTAATAAACGGTAAAGATATTGTACTTGTTGATGATTCCATAGTCCGCGGCACTACCAGCCGCCAGATCGTGAAAATGCTCAAGGATTCCGGTGCCCGCAAGGTGCACATGCGCGTAGCCAGTCCTCCCATTATAGGGACCTGCAGGTTCGGTATAGATACCGCATCCAGAAAAGAACTAATTGCCTCCTATATGTCCGTGGAAGAGATCCGCAAATACCTGGGAGTAGACTCGCTGGGATATATAAGCCTGGGGGGGCTCCACAATGCCATCGCTCTTCCCAAAAATCCCCTCTGTATCGGCTGTTTGAACCTTAAATACCCCGTCGCCTGAGATGTTTGCGCAAGTTATCTATGTTCCAAAACGATAAATATACAGGTTAGAAGGTGTTTTGGAAGGAGTTCAAAATGGCATCAGTACAAGGCGTAATTAATAATGCTTCCAGTCAAGTGACAAAAAAAGATGATTTTGCTTCAGGATTTGCAAAGGGATATAACAACGGCAACCCTCTCAAATTTAAGGCTGCCATGCCAGTATTGCAAGAAGCATTGTCATCTGCAGCGCGGCCAAATAAAAAGTAAATTGCCGGCAAGTCCCGGAAAATCTCCGCTCTCTTTTCTTTGATTTGAAAACCATTTTCCCCTGTGATAACATAAATGATAATAATGATGATAATGTCCAAGTAACAGGGGGTAAAAACAATGATCATTGACAGTACAAAAAAAGATATTTTATCTAAAGCAAAATCCGACAATATTAAATTTGTGCACCTTCAGTTTACGGACATTTTGGGGACGCTAAAAAGCGTTGCGGTGCCTGCAGAGCGTCTTGAGGATATTCTCGACAAAGGCATCTGGTTTGACGGCTCTTCTATAGAAGGCTTTGCGCGCATATCAGAAAGTGACATGTTCCTGCAACCTGACGTATCCACATACAGGGTCATCCCATGGAAATCTCAGGAATTCCGTGTCGCCCGCTTTATTTGCGATGTTTTTACTCCTGACGGACAGCCGTATCCCGGAGATCCCAGAGGGATCCTCAAAAAGGCCGTTGCCGAGGCAAAAAAAGACGGGTTCAACTATTTTACCGGGCCCGAAGTTGAGTTCTTTCTGCTAAAAAAAGACGGCGAAAAAATAACCACGATCCCCCACGATGTAGGCGGTTATTTCGATTATTCTCCGCTTGATTTGGCATCCGAAATAAGGCGAGATATAGTGATCGCCCTTGAAGCTTTGGGAATGACGGTAGAGATGAGCCATCACGAGGTTGGCCCCGGCCAGCATGAGATAGACGTAAAATACAGCGACGCGGTCTCATCCGCCGACAATGTCATCACGCTCAAATATACTATCAAGGCAATAGCCCAAAGATTCGGCCTTCATGCTACCTGTATGCCAAAGCCTATATTCGGTGTTAACGGCTCAGGCATGCATGTTCACCAGAGCCTTTTCGACTCAAAGGGAAACAATGTTTTCTATGACTCCGGTGACAAATACAAGCTTTCCAAAGCCGCCTATGGGTTTATTGCGGGCCAGCTAAAACATGCACGCTCGATGAGCGCGGTGCTTGCGCCCACGGTAAACTCATATAAACGTCTGGTTCCCGGGTACGAAGCGCCTGTTTATGTATGCTGGGGGCAAGTGAACCGCTCCGCACTTATCAGGATACCCAGATTTTCTCCGGGCAGGGAGCTTGCCACGCGGGCAGAACTCCGCTGCCCTGATCCGAGCTGTAACCCGTATCTTGCGTTCGCTCTCATGCTAAAAGCAGGTATGGATGGCATAAAGACGGGGCTTACACCTCCGAGTCCCACGGAAGAAGATGTTTATGAGTTTGACAGCAAGGAGCTTAAAGCTAGGAATATAGATACATTACCTTCTTCTTTAAGAGAAGCATTGGATGAGGCGGCAAAAGGCGATTTAGTGAAGAATGCGCTTGGCGAACATACATATGGCAAATTTATGGACGCAAAATCAGCCGAATGGGATGATTACAGAATAAAAGTGACTCCCTGGGAAATAGACAGGTATCTGGAAAATCTATGATTAAGTGTCATTGCGAGGAGCGTGAGCGACGAAGCAATCCCAAAGACAATGGGATTGCTTCGCTTCGCTCGCAATGACTGAGGTGAATTGCCATGAAAGTAGCTATTGCTTCGGATCACGCGGGATTTAAACTTAAGGAAGAAGTAAAAAGCTTCCTTAAGAAAAAAAAATATATCATCAAAGACCTTGGGGCGTACTGCGATGATTATTCGGTAGATTATCCGGATTATGCAAAAAAGACCGCGCGTCTTGTCTCTTCAAAAAAGGTCCCCAAAGGCATCCTTATCTGTGGCAGCGGAATAGGTATGAGCATTGCCGCCAACAGGTTCAAAGGTATCCGGGCCGCCGCATGCGAAAGCATGTATACTGCCAAAATGTGCCGTAAGCACAACGATGCTAATATACTTTGCCTGGGAGCAAGAATATTGCCGAAGGAAATGGCATTAAAGATAGTGGATGTCTGGATCTCAACAAAGTTTGAGGGCGGCCGCCACAAAAGAAGGGTCAGAAAGCTCTAGCAGATGAAAGCTTTTGTTATGGCCGCAGGGGTAGGTACCAGGCTTGAGCCGCTCACACTTGCGGTTCCCAAGCCCATGGTGCCTGTGTGCAATGTCCCAATAATGGAATACAATATAGAACTTCTCAAAAAATACGGATTGACCGATATCACCGCGAATCTACATTATTTTCCGGAGCAGATAGAGAACTATTTTAAGGGTGGGTCTTCCTACGCAGTTAATATGAGCTATTCCTTTGAAGAAGAGCTGATGGGCACTGCGGGTGGCGTCAAAAAAATGGCTGGATTGTCCAGGCTATCTTCCGGAGAAAATGCGATCGTCCTGAGCGCTGATGTCCTGACTGACATAGATCTGGCTTCGCTGACAAAATTCCACAAAGATTGCGGCTCAAAGGCGACCATAGCGCTCATTGAAGTGGATGATCCTTCGGAATTCGGAGTGGTGGTCACGGACTGTGCCGGCAGGATCACCGCTTTCCATGAAAAGCCAAAAAAAGAAGATGCCTTGAGCCGTCTGGTGAGCAGCGGTGTATATATCCTTGAAAAAGAAATAATAGACCTTATTCCTCCCGACACTTTTTTTGATTTTGGCAAACAGCTCTTTCCTCTCCTTGTGCACGGCAAAATGCCGTTCTTCGGATTTGTCGCTGGCTCTTACTGGAAAGACATCGGCAACATCCCAAACTATGTCGCGGCCAATTTTGACGTGGCCCTCGGCAGGATAAAAACTGTTTTTGACCATGGAATGCATATTCGTCCTGGCGTAGTCGCAGGTAAAAACAGCCATATTGACGAAAGCGCAAAATTTTGGGGTTCAACGGTGATAGGTATGAGCTGCACAATAGAAAAGGGAGCGTCTATTAAAGATTCTGTGATCTGGTACGGCGCGCGCATAGGAAAAGACACCAGAATAGACTCGGCCGTGATTGGCTCTCATTGTATTATAGAAGCGGATTGCTCTATTGGTAAACACTGCATTATAGCCGGCGGAAATCATATCAAAAAGGGTTCTATCCTTCCGGACAATACCGTTCTGCCGCCCACGTAACCTTAATCCGCCGACGCAAGTTTATTATGTCCTCTTACGATGTAATAGTCGTAGAGGAAATAAATGACAATAGGAATAAATTCAGTTTTACCGCAGCAAACGAAGCAATCTTTAGAAAACATGCCATCCCGCGAGATAGAGTCGCGCGGCACCTTTTTGAGCGTTGCAAAAAAAGTCTTCTCGATATTTGCGCCTGTGCCCGCTGAGGATGCGGATAAAGCAGCTTTGGCGCATTTTAAAAAGATCAAGGAAACAAGCAGACAGGACAAAAAAAGGACCGAAGAAGACGCACTGCACGACATAGAAAAGCTTTTGCGCAGAGTAGAAAAGAGCAAAAGATGCGGAAAGCAGAACGGGTCCCGCTAAAAGAACATGCAAGTTTTGCTTGTTGGACAACGATGAGTAAGCTAGAGGGGAATAAAAAAAGAAAGGTGGTGAAACAAAATGTCACAGGATATAAACCTGAATACGGTGCAATTAAGCGAGTCAGAATCTAGGGTAGTTGAAGCGTTGCAGAAGGCTGATGAGCAATTGGATGGTCTTACGGAGGCCCTTGCAAAAAATTCGACTGATACTACCGGCGATGTGGCAAACATTATAGCCCATGTAGGTGATACGTCATATGAATTTGACGCAGCCGATTCATCGGCAGGGTTCATTGTAGGCCAAATAGCTAATAAGCTGAGTCAGAGTATGTCTACCATCGTGACTCCGGAAAGTAAGAAAGACGATATAGCAAAGACGATAAGTCAGAAAGCTGGCTAATATTCTTTGAGCTCCCTCCCTTTGCTGGGAGGGAGCTTATTTCTTTTAGAAAGGCCAGGGATATATGATCGATTTTGATATTTACGGTTCTCAAATGGACACAGCCTCTGCTTATATACGTAGTACCGCTTCCGGTGTGGGTAATTTGGTCCCGGCGGCTAATTCGTTCAAAGAGGTTTTGAAACAAACATACGCGAAAATCGATAATATATCCAATCAGCTTGCAAGTGACAATGATATTATAATGATAGACGATACTCAAGTGGATAAAACAAGTTCTTCCGCGTCTTTCTTGATAACACAGAAATTGGACGATTATCAGCAGATGATAACAATGATGATGGATATCTTGACAAAAAACAGGGATTGGGACAAATCTTTGGGTCAGAGCATGTCAAGGTAGTAAAAAACCATGTCTAACAAACCATTTCCTTTTATTAAACCCCAGCCTATTTATGAATATTGTCCGAATATGGAGGATGTTCAAAAGAAATATTCCACATATCGCGGGGAAAGGTGGCTTGCCGACCAGTCCAGCTTCATGATGGAGATCATGAAGTATATGCCCAACATCGATAAAGAAGGTTATAGGAAAGGGATGGGGACCTTTTTACCGAACACTACTCAAGAAGAAGCCGCCTGGAAGATAAATGGTAGTAAACCTGCTGAATTAGGTGTATTACCAGATTACAATCCGTATACGGGGAATCCCCAAAAAAAAGCATATCAAGACTATCTGGACAGATTACGTTATTACGACCATCAGTATATAGGCGCGACATACAAAAATTATGCAGGTGCAGCCCTTAATCCCCTGCCGCCATGGCCCACAACTCAGGGAGTGAATACGCGAGCTTTTCTTGTAACGGGGGGCGAGACGCCACAGGGTTCTAGCAGGCACACTTATGAATATTCCGCGGGGTATGAAACTGATCCCTATGCCGGTTATTCTTTTGCGAGAGGACATTCTATGGGATATCAGGGGGATATAACCAGGATCGAGGGGTATGGGTCCGGGTCTGCGGTGTCAGACTACAAGAAAAAAGGAACAACAAAAACAATATGTGATTTCTTTAATAACTTCTGGGATTTTGGCGGGACTTATAAGGACTATTTGGACGACTTTAAAGCCAAACAACACCGTAAGGAAGTGGAGGGAGCTGATCGGGAAAAGGGCAGTTTCTTCATTACCCCGGAGGCTCTATGGGGAGATTCCGGCGTGGCCGTAGACAAAAATGCATATATGAAAAATACAGTTGACAGAGCGACCACTCCTATTCCTATTTACAGCGCTCCTCAAAACTTCGGAGATCTTAATGGGGACGGAGTTGATGAAGTAAACAATCCTGTTAAGTGGGATGCCGCTATGTTTGCCGACGGAAAAAATATTAGCAAAATGTCACGAGAGCAATTCCTGAATTATTATCCGACCGATTTTGTCAATTCGTATTACGGAAGAAATCCCATGCTGCTAAAAAATGACACTCTGCCGTCTTTGACGGGGTATGACAAAAAAGTTGACGAAAACGGGAATCCCAGCATTTTCGGTAAATCCCTTTTCAAGTGGGCAATAGACTTTTTTTCTGATTATCACACAGCTATTAATCCTGATACAGGGAAACCTTACGGGTCGGCTTACGAAATACTAGACGGCGTAAGCAATGAAGAAAATCCGTACGAATTAGTGCCCCGTGCCGGTTTCTATGACCTGATGATGGATCCTGACGCGCCTTGGAACAATGACAACAGCACTGGAAAAGGATGGTGGACTGACAAAAATGATGAAAAAAACCAAATGCAAGCGGCACTTTATATCGCCGTGCTTTCAGTCGAGTCCATGAGAAGAACACTTCACGCGATGACGCAATGGTTCGGTCCGAGCACGGCGTTGCAGGGATTTGTTGGGCCGGATCCGCTAAATCCCTGGGCAAAGACAATAAAAGCGCCCATACCTGGACATGCGGGTACTTACAGATATTATGTAGAAAATTCGGATGCGACCATGATAGATTATTTTAAATGGTACGGGCAAAGTAATAAAGCGCGTCAGATAGCAAAACAGCCCGACGCAAACCCGTACTGGCGCTCGGCGGAAGCGCCTCAATTTAGAGCTGAATTTCTTAATTTGTTCAAGACGGGTTCGCATGAATTCTACCAAAGGGCCAAGGGGTTCGCGGGAACTCCCACTTACGTTTGGAGTCTTGCCGATAGGGCCGCGGTCAGCAATCTGGACAAGTGGATGACAGCGCAGTTTGCTAAGATTACTGAAACTGACATATCTGACACGCCTATTGCGAATGTCAGGCCGTCAACAGCATCACAAGCAGAAGCAAAAGTAGAATTTGATCAATTCATCAACGACGGGACTATTAACAGATCATCTATTCCTGATGCCGACTTTTTCGCAGCAATAGGCTATAAGCCACCCGCAAACAGTATTTTTGAAGGCCCAAATGGGACCATTAAGAAATGGACGCAAGTTGGTTCGAGTTGGTGGTTAATTGATTATTGGGACAAGATTAAAGATCTTTTTGAAAACCCATATGATACCGGTGGAAATCCTTTCTATGATCCTACTCCGTGGCAAACCGTTAGATGGGTATTAAAGAAAGAACTCACGACCGCTCAAATAAATGCCATACCTGATGACCAATTAGATAGTATCCATCCCGGTACGGCAAGGGAAGTAAAAGACATGTTGATCGCAGCCAATGCGATGTCTCTTATATTTAAGCCTGGCACAACAAGCGCGGAAACCAACGCACTTGCTGTAACACAGGCAACGAAAGATATTTTGAACGCAGCTCTTGCTACATCTCCAGACCCGGACCCTACACGATCGAGTACTCTATCTTCGGGGAATATTTGGAACGTAGACAGCAATAAATTTGCCAATGCCGCTACATTGACAAGGACTGATGCTGCAAAAGGTGGTGGCATCATTTGGAATGCGTGGAAAGGCAAATGGGATCTGGTTGGTGACGGCAAGCCTTTAGATAGTCAAGTAGAAGGCCGAGCATATGCAGATATAGAAAATTCCATAAGCGGGTTAGCTGATGATATTAAAAATCGTATTAGGACACAGACTGAATCTCTATATGGAACCTACAAAAACCTATTAAACTTTAATTACGATTACAGTGTTACTTCTTCTGGTCAAGTCGGAACCGCAGGTGTAAGTGTTTCGGATCTTGGCAATAAAATAGTCGATGAAACATCCTCTGCAGCAGCGGCAAATTACAGTCTTTCCGCAACACATAGCTTGAACATGGCTACTCAGAAAACACAGATCGGTGACACGCATATAGTTGATACTGAGAGGAGGATAACATTTAATTCTTGGACAACACCACCGACTCCTACTGCACATCAATATAGTTGGACATCTGGTCATCCACCTAGAGGGCGATATAAGGATGTCTATACTTGGGAAAACGGGGAACCAGCATCAGGAGAAAAAGGGAGAGTGATGGTTACAAAAACTCAATACTATGAAGATGGTGTTACGCCAACTGGTAATGTGTCAGGCCCGAGCTTCTATAAGGAGTTGGAAACATTACCTGATACTAAATGGGAAGATTATACGACTTGGACCGCTTACGTTACAGACAAATATTTCGAAAATGGCTCCCTCAAATCTTCAACTACTAATGCTATAGCAAAAAGTTATGAGGACGGCTTGCCACCAGATACAACAGGACATCTGTCCGATGGTGTTGCAAAGCTTGATATCAATTATACGGATGCGGATGGGCAGACTAGCCATGAATTTAGTTCTATGAGCGGATGTGATAGTGTGCCGACATTTACCCCGGAAAATACCACAAGATCAAGAACAGACTACTATGACATAAGTTGGACTGGTACTACATTTAACGATACAACATACAATAGAAGTGTTTCCGAGTCATACCAGCTGAAAGCAAGTATTCAGTGGGAAAATCAGACCAGTGAGTGGACAAAAGGGCACAACATTGAAGTCCTACGAACAATTGCAGGTGACGGATCGGCTGCAGGAATGGGGACTATAACCTTTAATCCGAATGTAAGTACCATAGTTACATATAAAGATGATACGGATTTTATAGCAAAATACGGAGCATTTTTAGATGGTGCTCCGGGTTTATACGATGACATGAGTCTCACCTCATACAGATTGGAGGAAGGTCCTTATCAAGCTAAGTCTATAACAGTTGATGAATTTGTCGATCGAAACAGATGGGCCCACCAGTTGTATAGAAATCGGATAGAATTGTTGAAAATATTGGATCTGGATTGCTCCGATCAAACAGCCGCCGGAAACGTTGAAGAACTTCGTCGATTGCACATGAACGGTCCGTTGGGAGAGTTGTTCATGGAATACAGAACGCAGGCGGACGGTATGCCGCCGGATAGTGCTGATGCTACGGCTATGTATATATATGCCGCAAATGAAAACTGGAACTACCCAAACCCTATAGGAAATTGGGGCATATGGACTGGAAATATGAGGAGACCTGCAGCAGAAGGGGGGTCGTCTCAGCTTTATATTGATTATTCCAACGCGGGCAGGCTAGCCCAACTTGCAGGCTGGAGCTTGGGGCAGGCAAGGACACAGACCACCATTTTTGCTGTCGACAGCAATGGTCAAACAAAACCGTTTATAGGTTCGGTCTATGACAATATGTGGAGTTTTCATGAAGATAAGGACATGATGACCACCTCGAGTTATCTGAACAGTATGATGAGTTACGCGCAAGTCAATTTGAAAGCAAAACAGAGAAAGAATAAGAAGGATAATGAGGAATATAAAGAATACAAATATGAAGAAGCATTGGAAAAGATGAGAGATGAAAAAGCTGCAGCTAAAAGTAAAAGTGACAACAACAAAAGTCTGCAAGCCATCGCTAAACAGAGTGGTGAATCCAAAAAAAGATTAAAAAACGAGCAAGCCAAAGCCAATAAGAATAAAACAACGTACCAAAATACTGCCCAACAGCTTGCCGAAATGATCCGCAAGAAGAACCAGTCCGCCTCTTCCAAAAAGAAGTAAAAGATAAAATCTACGCAAGTTTTTCACGAGTTCGTACGATTATTATATAGAAGTCAAAGAGGTGTACTATGTCTTCAGGCGTTGCCGTAAGTCTGCCGGAACAGGATAAGGCTGTCTCCCGGAAAAAAATGCCGTTGCAGGCAAAGGAGATACCTCAGAGCGTTTTTACAAAAGCAATGCTCGAACAGATGCTTGCCGAAAAAAACACTGAAGAACCCAAAAAAACACAGCAGGGACCGGAAAAAGATACTCCCTCCGCAGGCGCGGATGCCATGTCGACAACAATCCTTTATAGAACTCCCGTCTTGCCCGCACTTAACCTGTTGGGTATCGTAGCCATAAAAATAGACCTTAAGGACAGGACGGACAGGTTCAAAGATGAATACATGAAAAATTACGCCATGTCCAAATCGCACAATCTGCTGGTATCGCGCTTTGCCGCGATGAAATACGGCTTTTACGGCATGATGCTTTCATTTCTCGGGGTTTCCGCGGATGAGCTTCAGCAGCTCCAAAAAACAGCCCGCAATGCACTGGCTGCGCAGAACCTGCTTCTTTTCGAAGAAAACGAATACACTGGAGAGATGCTGGAGATAATGGGCGGGCCAAAGAAAAAAATGAAGGCCGAGAGAAGGTTTATAGACGAAATGCGTAAGCAGCTGGTCTCGCAGCTCATTAACTGCGGGGTCAAGGATTTGTGCACTCCCGAAAGACTGTTAGAAATCCAGCAAAAACAGTGCTTGAATATATTTCAGAAACTCACCGAGGAAAAAACAGCTCTCGAATATGAGCTGATGATGGCAAATACGGGGCTTTGCCAGTACAGCGACGGCAAAGACGTGCCTCGCAAGCTGGACAAGATACAAAAATATATAACCAAGACAAAGTCCAGGCTTGAGTCGCACGAGAAAAAAGCGGAAGTATTTATGAGAAAGTCCAAGAAAACGGATCCTTTTTTGGTCGTTGACACTGTCAAGCTGACGAAAATGAGAAGGAAATAGTGCCATGGTAGAAAACATTGCCGCAAAGGCCGCGACAGTTGAGACAGCCGCTTTGAGCAATCAAGGCCTTGTGATGATGCAAAAAGATCTGCTTGCAAAAGCCGGATCTTCCACAGACAGCAAGGACAATGTCGTAAGTGATACAGATTCTACCCTTAAGCTTCTTGATTCCGGAAGTGAACCACAAAGCAGGCTGCAATTTCTTTCTTCACACATATCCAAGATGAACAGCAACGGGTTTGATTTTGGCAAAGTGGACAAACCGGCTAATAAACTTAGACAACTTGCCTCGGAATTTGAGGATACTCAGGGTTCTGATGCTACAAAAGACGCGGTCCAGATCAGTGCAAAATACGCCCGCCAGCCTCAGAGCCAGAGGTTCCAATTGTCAAAACTGGCGCTTCTTGCGGAAAGCTTTGAAGCTTCGCCGCAACAGAAGGTGGCCGTCCAACGCTATGTACAGTCATACTTTGCCTATCTTATGAGCGATGACCCGAAAGTAAAGAACAGGATGCAAAAAGACGAAGACGCTCTGCGGAAATCCGGACTGAAAGAAGAAAACATCTTCTCGCTACAAAAACAGATAAAAACAGCGGCAAGGGCCGATATCTCCGTGCGTATCAAGGAAAATATGTTCAGGAATGAGCTTTCGGATTCAAAAGTGGAACAGGCTCTGTCAAACCTTTCCGCAAATGACGCTGTGGGTTCGGCTTTTAACAATAAGAAGCTCGGCGGTTGGAATTTTTCCGGCGTCTTCGGGGACCTCCAGACAACAGTGGATAAGTCCGCTGAGCAAAACAGGCGAGATCTTTCTGAATTTTTGCTGCAGGACCTTGAGGAACAGATGATCTCAAAAATGATCAAAGGCGATGAGGATGTTTCGGACTTGAGTAAACACATAACTACACTGATGAAAATGGGGGTCAATGTTCTGTCCTGGCTCAAAGAGGAATGGTACGACAAAAAGTTTGATCTGGGCTTACTCCAGACTTCCGTATTCCCGGAAGAAACTACGGGAAAAGTTGTCGATTTTAATGCGGACTCGCAGGGGCAGGGCGGACAAAGAGATCCGTATCAGGGCCAAAGTGAAAGCGAACTGATGATAGGCCAATTGCGGTCTCTTTATGTGCAGCGCCTAATAAACAGCGGATTTACCGTCAACATGCACATATCCTTCAAGATACGCAAACTTAAAAACGGGCTCTTTAAAATGGGCGCGTTTTCAGAGGAGATCGATGACAAACTCTCTTTTGAAGCCGAAACTATAGCAAAAAAGAAGATAATGGATATGATCGAAGAATCCATGATCGAGCGGGCCGGCTTGTTCAAGTCCAAAGGCAGGGCGTATGATGCTCATACCAAGAAAGTCAAAAAACTCCTTTTAGCGGCCGAAAGGCTGGGGATGAAAGTCGATGAACAGGATCTGCTCTTGATCAGGGAGTCCGTCAACACTAGGATGCTCAAGGTGATAAGCGATCAGTTGGATGCAACAAAATCAATGATCGCAAAGAGGGGCAAAAACAGAAAATCTCAAAAAAATGTTGACAACCTGAAAGCATTGCAGGAAAGGCTGACCAAGGAGTTGAAAGACAATACTCCCATCGTACTTGAAGAGGAGAAACCCGAGAAAAAAGCAACTATACCGCAAAAGGAGAATAATAATGGGTACGTCTGAGTCAATTAACTCTGTGCAACCAAAGCCTGTACAGACACCCGTACAAACGCCGGCAAAGCCCGCGCAGGTCAATTCCGCACAAACACAGGCCAATCCCGTACAAACACCGGCCAAGGCTGTACAATCATCACCATCTGCAACTGCGCAATCGCTTTCTTATTCCATAGCAAGTTCAAAAGCCGCAGTCGACTATTCAACTGCAAAATCAGATATGCAAAAGATGGATAACAAAGGGGTCCAGGAAAAATTTGGTGTGCCAAAGACAGAACTTGCCGATGCCATTAAACAACTGGACCGGCAGGTGGACGGGAAGCAGGTAGAACAGGCTGTTCAATCGGAAATGACGTGGGATGCATCGTCAGGGACGAGAAACAATACAAAAACAAAGCTTATTATTACGAACAAGGATGAAAATCTTTCAGGACTTGATTCCGACCAAAGGAAAGCGGAAATGAGCACACGGGCAAATATAGCCTTGAACGTGTATTCATTGCTAAAAAAGAACGATCAAGGGCAGGTCAAGAGTATAACAGTAAAAGCGAGCTATGGCGACCCCAAGAGGTACAATGTGGTCATAGAACCGCCTGACAGCCCAAATAAGACAAAACCAGAGCCGGTCGTAATACCAAACATAAACCCGGAAAAACTTAAAGAGCTGCCTGCAAAGATGGGTATTGATACTCCTTCCGCTCAAAAATCAGGTTCCGTATCCTCGGGTTCACAGACAGGCATAGATATAACCCCTTCAGGGGAAGCTGTCCGCCAAAGTGTACTGCCAAAGGCACAAGAGGTTCCTGACGCGCCGGAAACCCCGGAGACAAAAAGAGTCAGGGAAGCTTTTGCACACGGAGTACACAAGCGCGGCTGCGAACTCAAGAATTTTAGGCGACTATTAAACAGTAATAAATTTATAGCAGAGGTTTGTAGGAATAGAGGCAAAAATGCAACACCGGCTTCAGCCGAACCGCCGACTTTAACTGCTACTGTGGAGATGAATAACCCGACCACAAGTCAAGCGCAGGAAAAAGGGGAGACTGTCGCTGCGACTTTGGTTGCATTGGACGATAAATGCAAAGCAAAAGGGGATCCGCTTAAAAGCGCAACCATGACACTAAGTGAGAGCGGAAAAGGGACTCTGTCAACACAAACGGCAAGCGGTGCAAAAATTGTCTCGCCTGTAAACAATCTCGTCGCTCCGCAAAATGCTCAAAAAATCATAAGCAACACTTTAGACCCGCTTTTTGAAGTTATTTCGAAACTAAGGGAGGCAGGCATTAAGCTCAATAGCACCTGTATCACTGCCAACGAGAACGGTATGTATACAGTTACAGGAATAGATGACTACGGGCAGGAAATAGCCATGGAGGGCTATCTGGAAGAAGGCTACGGGTACGAAGATTCGGGATACGAATCCGGATATCAACCCGGTTTTAGGATCGGCAAGTATTCTGACCTTTTGACGGGCAACAGTCTGGATTTTCAGCGGATAATTTATGATGCGTGGCAGCAATTCTATGACAAAAGGGCCGCTTTAGAAAAGCAATCAAAAGAAGATGAAAAGATAAATGAAAAGAAAGCTGAAGAGAAAAGACAAGATGAAAAAGTCGCCCAAAAGGCGATCGATAAAAAAATTCAAGCCGCTTTTTTGCTGGCGCTAAAAGCAAAAAAAGAAATGGGAACAAAAATAATGCTGGATCCAAGGGAATTTCAAGAACTGGCGCTAAAAATAATAGACGAAGAGGCAAAAACAAGAAAGATGCGAGGGTGATTTTATGGTCCAAGTAGAAGGTTGGGGTTATGCCCTTAGTAATATCCCGTTGCTGCCCAGCGAGGCAAGACAAGTAGGGGACCTTACAAAGGGTATGATGAGTATTTTAGAGCTATTTTTAGGGATATCACCTATAGTTCGTCAAAGTGACAATAACGGTCCTGTTGCTCCGCCTCCGCCACTAAGCCCCGTAGGTCCGCCGGCAGGAGCTTCGTCAACAGGAAAGCAGAGCGCAGTTGCACCACAAGCAAGATAGTTATAGTTGGCTGAAAAAGGGAGGTAATTATGGTTAATGGGGTTCATCCGGGTGTTTATACAAATTTAAGCAATGTTATAGCAAACTTTGCATCTGAGGCGCAGATGGCGGGATATTATGCCAGAGGAGTCATAATAGCTATTTTAATGCATAATGATATGCAAAAAAACCCAGAAACCGGCCCCCAGCGCGAAAACTCTGCACAACAGGGGCCTGTTGCTCCTCCCGCACAATTGCCTTCCCAGGGACATAGTATCCAATCCAAAAAATAGCATTTACCCTTGTATATTTACCATTATTAAACAATGCAAGTTTTCCTGTTGACCTCTCGAAGTATATATAGATTCCAATGTTTAGGAGATAGTTATGCCAGAGAGCTCCTCTTTGCAAACTGTAAATACTAATACAAGAGATAGTGCTTTAAACGGCACTATCTTTGATGTGTTATATAATCCCGAGATTCTTGAGGAAATGGATAATTCCGCGACGACTGAAAGATCTGCCGCTTCCGCCCAGACAAGTTCGACGTCAAACACAACAATGAATTTTGTTCAAAGTGAATCTGTAACCTTGAACAGCCTTGATGAGATCGACAGGGAAATAGAGAACCTGGTCTTTTACCTGTGCCAGCCGGGCAATTGGTATTACGAGGATTCGGACGGATGGGCCCATTTGAGAGAAGAAGCCGGCGAGAAGTACGCCCGGTTAAAGCTTTTGATGAACATATTGGTACTTATCGGAATAATACTTGCCGCAAAAGCTGACATGGCCGAAGTGGTTGACAGCATCGTAAACGAGATCACCATAGATAAGACTGAGGACAAGGCGCTCAAAAATCTCATCGAAAAACTCAAAACAACAACTTCCGGAGTCAACGATATTTTACAAGAAACCCTGGACACTATAGACGAAATAAACCAGGCAAATTATGAGAAAAAAGTTGCCGAGATCCAGGCCGACCACGGCAAGCCGAACATCTTTATCGGCATACTCACCAGCTTGATCTTCAACAGCGGAGCCGCAGGGAACTTTAGGGATGCAGTTGTCGCGGCACATATGGCACGGCTTTATCAGGAAAAGGCTGAAGTCGAGATGCAAAATTTTCAAGCGGCCCTTGTATTCGTGGAAACATTGTCAAGAAAAGGCAAAACAGGGGATGATTTCCTGGACAGAATGGACGAATTAGAAAATGAGGTTTTGCGCCATGTGAACAGTAGAGAAATGTCCGAGTACGCCGGCAATAACGGTATAGGCGGCACTTACTACGATATGAACAAGAGCCTGGCAGCAGCTATTATGACAGCCTTGAATGTGATCAATAACCTGCGCAGCATATACGCAATAATCAAAAAAGCAAAGCAAGAGCTCACAAGGTATACCAACGAGCTTTTACAAGGGATCAGGTATTCAAGGAGTTCCCAGATATGGACTGCGGTACAGACCATGATGAATGAGCAAGCGGCATCTGTTCGTACGGCTGTCAGTATGGCAATAAACCGTTTGAACGCATATTTGACAAGCCATAACAATATGGTCGAGGAGCAATACAAAGAATACCGGAGCAGCTGGCTTTCAGCCTTCTGCTGGGTGCCGTTCGGGCTTGCCGATTATTTTGTGCTCGAGATGATGCCCAATGATATTAATTCACCGTCAAAACTGGACATGGGCAAAGTATCAAGCATTTTGGCCGGGTGGGGGATAACCATAAGCTCGGTAGACGGGGACAGTTTTCTGGTCGAACTCGACAGGATGGAGCGCGAAATCATCGCGCGTATCACATACGATAATCTGGCGTACGACATCGGCGACGGTTTTCACGATATGGATTACGAAAAGATGAAAGACATTTCCAAACAATTGAACTTTCTCATGCAATTGAGAGAACTGTATATCATGGTCCAACTGGCAAAATATGAACTGGCGTCCAATGTAAGAAGCGTTATGTCGGGAATTGCCGGTATCAGCATGTCCGCATTTGTAAAGCAGGTAGCCCGCCAGGAAGCGGAACTGAAAAGCATTTTTGTAAAACTCAAATTTGACACGATCCAGAAAGAAATAACCGAGGCCAACAAACAGCGGCAATACGAACTTGATAAAGAAGCCGCTTTGGGGCACTGGTTTGGATTTTTGATCACAGTAGCGCTAATAGTTGCGACGATATTGACTTGCGGGGCAGCCGGTGTTGCTTTGGGGCCATGGGCGTTGGCCGCCATAGTGCTCGGAGCAAGCGCTATCGGTCAGGCGATAATGGACGCTTCATTTATAGCAAGACATATGCCCAATCCTCGGCCTTATGTTGATGACCGGTTCTTTGACGGAGAATTTACTGAGGATGAGTTTGATGCCACGTGCCAGGACGCCATAGACATGCTGATCACTACCAGCGTCTTTAGAATAAATGATTCCCTGGGAACAGTTGCCGTAGATCCCGTGGTCAAAGCAAAGATACGCCAGATAATGCTTGCAGCATATATCAGGAAAATGATAATGCTTATCGTGGAGAGCGCAAGAAGGGCCATCAGAAATACGGCGTTTTCGTCTCTTGGGGTCTTTGTAGAAGACGATATGAGCAGTGTGGCATCGGTTTTGTCGCAACGATATTCCTACTATTCGGAAGCCCTTGGGTACAAACTTGGTTTGGTGAACAGAAATGTTTATAACTACAACGAATATCTTACCAAACAAAGGGAGTTGAGCAGGGCGATACTGGATATTGCCATATCGATCGTGACCTTTGCATTGGGACCACTCGGAAAAGTCGCAGGCGCTATAGGGACCATTATCAGTCTTGCCAATAGTCTTTATAAAACACTCCGCGATTTTGCGGACGCGCAAAACGATCTTGGCGACCTTGAAGCAATGCGCGAGCATATAGAACTGTATTTCCAAAATGAGATCGACAAGCTGAACCCGAACGACCCGTACTACAATCTGAGAAGAGACGAACTGCAAGCGATATGTGATGTCATGGTCAGCGAAGAAACGATGCTCATAAATGTCGGCGGCGGATTTGTTTCGACCAACTATATCGCATTTGCGATCGCGAACGAACAAATACGCGATATTTTCCATATGTGGGAGATACTGATAGAAGCCCAGGACGCAAAACTAACTCTTTGGCAGATAGCTACCGGTTTGGGAGGGCCGCAAAACTTTGCGGAAAACATCACAGGCGCCGCACAAGAAAGCGACATGGGCATTTTGAACGACCTCGAGAGTTTTTGGGATACCTATGCCCAGAGAGAAAACGAAATAAACGAGGCTAAAAGAAAATTGTTTGCGTCGGTACTATCACTCGTAATTGAAGCTGTGCTAGACATGAACGAGATCTGCAAGGATCTCACGGGTAAAGGGTTCCTTCACTTTTTGGATAATGCCGCCGATGCTTCAGTTTTCAGAATAGTCCTAAAACAAATCCTTATACTCGCAATAAAACAAATATTGATTATCCATTTGAGCGAGCTCTTTAACATGATCGCGTTTGATAAAGGTTCCAATATTCCTGAGATTCCTCAAGCCAAAGCGGCATCTCAGACCGGAGATACGATGGCTGACGGGCTTTCCGCGATGAGCCGCAGGAGGGAACAGGCGGCGTATCAACTTGCTTATGCAAAGATGAAATTAAAAGCGGTAGAGTTCCAAAACAAGATAGGCGAGAATTATTTAGCCCAGATAAACGCACTAGTTTCCGAAATGGTAAAGACCGGACTCCAGACCTATTTCTCTTTGCAGATGGAAGCGTTACAGAAAGAGAGCATGAAGGCTAATGCAAAAGATGCCAGCAATAATATTAATGCTGTTATTCCAGCCGAATCGCCAAAGTCATCAGGATCTACGAATGATGCCGGAAAATTGATCAAAAATGATAAGTTCCTTACCAGATCGATATATAATGCGCTCCAAGGAGCTTGCGATAAGATCAATGCATTATTCCATAATACCGAAACGCCGCCTCCGGCAAAACTTACTGATGCCGGTATGCCGATAGATACGGCAATAATAATCGATCCGGATGTCATTAGCAAAGGCACTACTGAACATAAAGTACATAGACAGGCCGTTGAGCTGCTGAATAACCAATTGCTATTAAGTGCTATGTCAAAGCTTCCGGCGACGGAAGATCCTCTAAAAATAAATATTACCGCTGGGAAAGACGAATATGATCCGAAGACAAATACAGCCTATATAAACATTTCTACTTTACAGGCAGCCTCTAAGGGTGATGAGGCCGCTATGAAAACGTTCTATCACGAGGTCGCGCATTTTATAAGTGACAGGCTGGATATGTATGACAGATCTACGCCTGTAGCTTCTGGTGCCGCAAAGCTTTCAGAGGACTTTTCAAATTCAATGGCCGCAATTCTGACAAATGGCGAAATGAACAAGGACAACATAGGGAAACTTGTGGAAATGCTTAATGCAAATGCAAACGAGATAACCGGCAAAGAAAACAGGGATATGAACCCTGTACCAATGGAATCCTTTACTCCTGCCATCCCCGCACTCATGCAAGCGGCCATGCCTTCTACAGCGAAAGATGTGAACATGAATGTCAGCGGAGTAAGTAAGGCCGTAACTGCAAGTGATGATCTCTCTAGAATAAATATCAACAATATTAGCAAGGAATCCACCTATACTGCTGCCGAAGTTATTGCTGCTAAAGATGTTGCGGTAAAAGCGGTGAGTGACCTGTCGGCAAAAGCGTCTCCGGCAAAAGTCGCGGAGAATATTATGTCATCCCAATCGGAGGTGGCGCTGGTAATCAAGAGTATACCGGCCGCAGCAAATGCCGCTCAGCCTTTGACAACAGAAAAAGCAACGAATATTGTAGCTTCCTTGAACATTATTTCTGATAAAACACCGGATTATGCGGTAAAAGCCGCGGCTGAAGTATCTATGAAGACAATGATAAATATGATGCCCAATACAGAGAAGCCGCAGAACATTGCTACTGTCACAAGTGAGCTGACAACAGAACTAAAAGCTGCTGTAACTGCCGTAACACAGGCTTCAACAGTTCCTGTTGCCAACAGTACGCCGACAACAGATCAGACGAAAGCGGTTATGCCTGTTTTTACGTCTAATGAAACTATACCTGTTACCGCGAGCTCGCCGACAACAGATCAGACGAAAGCAGTTATGCCAATATTTACATCTAAAAATGCGATACCTGTTACCTCAAGTGCGCCTGTATTAGAACCAAACGCTGCTGCACCTGTTCCTGAGATTGAGACGGAACCAGTATCTAAAGCAGCTGCGCCTGTTACCACGATTGCACCAACAACAGAAACAAAGTCAACAGCACCAGTCGTTGTTATCCAGACTGCACCGACTAAAGAAGCGGTACCGGTTATAACTGCCAGCGATAGACCGGCAAAAGATGTTGTCGTGAGCGCACCTGTAACAACTAATGTTGTTATGCAGACAGCTCCGGACCAAGAAGCAGTGCCGACGCAGAGAGCACCCATTTTCATTAGAATGGAAACAGAACCAAAAGCTGCAGTAGCAGCAGTTCCTCAGGCCGCACCTGCTATACCAGTTGCCGTGACAGTACCGCCTGTAACAGAAACGAAAGCAATACCAGTAATCGCACCGGTAGCAGTTAACAAGCCTGCTGAACAAGCCCCTGTGATAATATCCAATGCACCCGTTGTAAATAAAGTGGAAAGTGCACCAGCGGTTGTAGTTAACGTACCAACAACAGAGCCGACGAAAGCTGCTGCGCCTGTTGCTACGAATACGCCTGTAGCAGAATCAAAAGCAGCCACACCTATCATCATTGCGCAGGCCACACCGACTAAAGAGACATCGCCGGTTATGACTATCAGCGATAGACCGTCAAAAGAGATGCCACTGAAAATAAATGTGACACCCGATACATCAAGGCTGCAGAATGTTCAGGTTGCCACAAGCGCACCAACAACAGAACCGAAAGCTGCAGTAGTAGCAATTCCGCAGGTCACACCGACCATACCCGCTGTCAATAGTGCTCCTGTAACAGATACAAAAGCAACGCCTATGATCGTAGTGAATGAGCCAGCCAAAGAGCCAGTGCCGATTATAATTGTCAGTGATAAGCAGACAAAGGATGCATCTAGGGTAATAACTGTAGCACCTGATGTAGAAATTCCGCAGAACGTACCCGTTGCCATAAACACGCCTACAAACAGCAACTCCAAAGTCAGAGCTCATAATGTTCAAAATGAAAAAGAGCAAAAGATGGAAAATACTGCAGCCGTTGCAGCAGCAGGCAGCGCATCCGCAGGTGCACAACAGGCCGCCGCGGTAATGGTTCCTGCAAAGAAAGAAGAGGCGCCGGTCGTATCGACGACATCCAGATCAGAAGTAACGGCACTAGAGGATGTATTTTCTGATGTGGAAGCGATAGAGATAGCAAATGAAACGGGGAATATGGATGTAAAGAGAAGTTCTAAAGAAGACATGGCATTGTTGAATACAGCGATAGGGATAAAGAACAGGGCCAGGAGCGCGGACGTAGCATCGAAAAAGCCACAGGACCCGACAGTGCAGCTCAGGTCATTGAAACAACCTCTTCAACTGATAGTGCAGCAGATGGGAAACAAAGTAGAAGGAAAGAGAATTAAAACGGCTGTAACGGATCTGGTAAATGACATAAATGACGTAGCAAAGACTGATTTTACAAAGACGGAAGATATAGGGAAAATAATCGTAAGGGTGAAAGATATTATCAATAATTCAGACACAAAGCTTGGCAAAAACATGAAA